>Ga0182741_1000208_pt1 | contig 91550 bp, 97 predicted proteins | sample eDN5th37CBELigOP_FD_128874 | JGI IMG/M metagenome (GOLD analysis project Ga0182741, IMG submission 128874) | Enriched Organic Plus compost microbial communities from Emeryville, California, USA - eDNA 5th pass 37_C BE-Lig OP (version 2) (version 2) ...
CGCCGGGAACAACCGGCACGGCATCGAGGAGCCGCGCGCCCCCCCAGTACCGGCGAGTCACCGTTACGGTCCGGGCCCGGGCGACCTCACCGCCAGCAGCGCTCCGGATTGTGCTACCGATAATCCCGGGAACTGAGCCAACGATTGCGGGCGTCGAGAATTCGCTGAACATCCCTGCCCTCCCTGCGACACGCGATGGTCGCCTGAGGTAGAGGAATAGCATCCAGCTGACGCAGGGGAAAGCAAGACCGCGCCGCCCTCGGGACGGGGCGGCCGCAATAAGTACCATCAGCCATGGAGTATCCGGCTCGCGCGACCCGAGCGGCGACCCCTGCGGAACATCAACTCAAAGAGTCGATCTTTCGCTGCATGGCCGCGATCTGCTCCTTCAGCTCGCGAATGTCGCTGGCCTTGTCCGAGGCCTCCTTGCGTTGCGTTTGCTCGCTTTGCGGTGCCGGCGTCCCCGGGAAGGAGGTGAACATGCGCATCGCGTTCTGGAACATCTCCATGTTGCGGCGCGTCTGCTCCTCCAGCGCCTTCATCGGCGCGGCCAGCTTCATCATGTCGTAGGGGCCCTTGCCGAAGGCTGCCTTCATCTGCTCGCGAAAGCGTTCCTGCTCCTTGGCGAAGGCCGACATCGACTGCTCGAGAAAGCTCGGCACGATCATCTGCATCTGATCGCCGTAGAAGGAGATGAGCTGGCGAAGGAAGGAGATTGGCAGCATGTTCTGCCCCTCCTTGTTCTCCAGCTCGAAGATGATCTGCGTGAGCACGGGATGCGTGATATCCTCGCCACTCTTTGCGTCCTGAACGACGAAGTCCTCGCCGCGCTTGACCATCTCGGCCAGATCCTCCAGCGTCACATATGTGCTCGTCCCAGTATTGTAGAGCCGCCTGTTGGCGTATTTCTTTATGATGATCGGCTCGTTCTTGGCCGCCATGCCCTTCCCTCCCGGATGCCGGGCTGGCCGGTAAGCGGCCAGCGACGGATGTGCATACCCAAAGGATATGCGCAAAATCCCCATGACTCCAAGCGCTTTGTGCATCGCAGAAATGTGAGCCTTGCGGTGCATCAACCCTATGCTGCGCAGCATGGCTGCAGCAAAAATAGGCACCGCCCAAACCTTCCGCTTTTCGGTTTGACAGCCTTCTTCGCAAGCGCCAGATACTGGGCGGCCGCGGCCCCCGTTGGGGCCGCCAACAGGTATGGAGATTACAATGGCGGATGCCATCGTCGTCGCAAGCGCTGCCCGTACGCCGGTCGGCTCCTTCAACGGTTCCTTCGCGACGGTTCCCGCACACGAGCTCGGAAGCGTGGTGGTGAAAGAAGTACTGGCGCGCGCCGGTGTGGAACCAGGTGAAGTGGACGAGGTCATCCTTGGCCAGATCCTCACCGCCGGCCAGGGCCAGAACCCGGCTCGTCAGGCGGCCATCAATGCCGGCATTCCGAACGAGGCGACGGCCTGGGTTCTGAACCAGCTCTGCGGTTCGGGGCTGCGCTCGGTGGCCATCGGCATGCAGCAGATCCAGACCGGCGACGCGAAGATCGTCGTGGCCGGCGGTCAGGAGTCCATGTCCATGGCCCCGCACTGCCAGCATCTGCGTGCCGGCGTGAAGATGGGCGACCTGAAGCTCATCGACACGATGCTCAAGGACGGACTGACCGACGCCTTCTACGGCTATCACATGGGCATCACGGCCGAGAACGTGGCGCGCCAGTGGCAGCTCACTCGCGAGATCCAGGACGAGTTCGCGCTTGCCTCGCAGAACAAGGCCGAAGCCGCGCAGAAGGCCGGCCGCTTCAAGGACGAGATCGTTCCGGTCACCGTCAAGGGTCGCAAGGGCGACACCATCGTCGATCAGGACGAGTACATCCGCCACGGCGCCACGCTGGAATCCATGCAGAAGCTGCGGCCTGCCTTCGACAAGGACGGCACGGTGACCGCCGGCAACGCCTCCGGTATCAACGATGGCGCCGCTGCGACGCTCCTGATGACGGAATCGGAAGCCGCCCGCCGCGGCATCAAGCCGCTTGCGCGCATCGCGTCCTGGGCCACCGCCGGCGTCGACCCGCAGATCATGGGCACCGGTCCGATCCCCGCCTCCCGCAAGGCGCTGGAGAAGGCTGGCTGGAAGGTCGAGGACCTCGATCTCGTCGAGGCGAACGAGGCCTTCGCCGCCCAGGCCTGCGCGGTCAACAAGGACATGGGCTGGAACCCGGACATCGTCAACGTCAACGGCGGGGCGATCGCCATCGGCCATCCGATCGGCGCGTCCGGCGCACGCGTCCTCAACACGCTTCTCTTCGAGATGCGGCGCCGCAGCGCCAAGAAGGGCCTGGCCACGCTGTGCATCGGCGGCGGCATGGGTGTGGCCATGTGCCTGGAGGCGCTTTGAGAGGAGTTTCGCTGCGTACATACTTGTGGGTTTCCGCCCCAAGCATTGTTAAGTTGCTTGGGGCAATAATATTATTGCTGCCATTGGTTTGGCAGTACTATATTGGCAGTCAAATCGAAAGAATGCGCGCCCTTTCTGAGTTTGGAGGCATGTACGCATCTTCCATAAGGGAAGTAATTGGAAATAAAAAATCTGGCCTAGATAAACCAAACCTCGAAAAGCTCCAAGAGATCGCGTCAGATTTTGAAATTTCTCTATTAGAGCTTCAAGCTGACGCGACGATACGTGAAGATTTATTGCGCAGAGATGTATTCGTTATATCTGCCATTGGTGGAATTATAGCGATTTTTGGATCATTTTGGGAGATTCATAGGAGAACTCTAAAGGAAATCGCAGATGAAGAATAGGATGGCGCATCCGCTACTTCCTTCTGTTTGCGAGGCGTGGGTGCTATCGTCGCCATGTCACCATATCGCGCACCAGCCGCTACCAACTCGGCGAGGTCGGCCCCTCGGAAGCCGAGGCAGACGCGCTCATGGACCAGGCTATAGCCCGGGCGCGCGCCGAAGAACCGACTGAGACAGGCAAACAGATCGCCTGCGAGATCATCAACATCCAGGCTCTGGAATAGCCGTGGGGAGCTTGGAGCCCGACAATGTAGCCTGCACAGGACAGCCGGTCGGCAAAGTCCAGAAGGGATAGGAGCAACAGAATGGCACGCACCGCACTCGTCACCGGAGGCTCGCGCGGCATCGGCGCGGCGATCGCGATCGCGCTGAAGAATGCCGGCTACAGGGTCGCAACCAACTACTTCGGTGACGACGAGGCGGCGAACAGGTTCTCCGGTGAGACGGGTATCAAGACATACAGGTGGTCGGTGACCGACTACGAGGCCTGCAAAGCCGGCGTCGCCCAGGTCGAAGCCGACCTCGGCCCTGTCGAGGTGCTGGTCAACAATGCCGGCATCACGCGCGACGCCATGTTCCACAAGATGACCCTCCAGCAGTGGAAGGAGGTCATCGACACCAACCTCAATGGCGTCTTCAACATGACGCACCAGGTCTGGTCCGGGATGTGCGACCGCAAGTTCGGGCGCATCATCACGATCTCTTCCATCAACGGGCAGAAGGGCCAGGCCGGCCAGGCCAACTATTCCGCCTCCAAGGCCGGCGACATCGGTTTTACCAAGGCTCTCGCCCAGGAGGGCGCCCGGTTTGGCATCACGGTGAACTCCATCTGCCCGGGCTACATTGGAACCGAGATGGTGCGCGCCATAGACGAGAAGGTGCTCAACGAACGCATCATTCCTCAGATCCCGGTCGGCCGCCTCGGGGAACCCGAGGAGGTGGCGCGCTGCGTGCTGTTCCTCGCATCGGACGATGCGGGTTTCATCACCGGCTCGACCATTTCGGCCAATGGCGGCCAGTACTTCGCCTGAGGTCTATCGGGGCGCTCCACGCCATCGGAGCTGATCGGACCGCCTCTGAACGGCCGATCTGCAGGGCCTGCGGGCAATCAAGAGTCCGAATTTCCGCCTCCCGGGCGTGACAAGCCGCCCGGATTGGTGTATCGCCCCGCACGCATCCGGCAGGTCATTCCCGCCGGGCCGTCATAAGGACGGCGGAATCGCCCCTGCCGGCTCCGGATCCGGACAAGGCATAGCCGCGCGGCAAAGGCTGCACGGCGAGAGCAGGGCGCTCTGGCTGTCGAGAAGCAAGAAGAGGTTACTGCGATGGACATCATCCGTCAGCTCGAGGCCGAGCAGGCCGCCAAGATCGAAGCCAAGCGCACGCTTCCCGAATTCCAGCCCGGTGATACCGTGCGCGTCAATGTGCGCGTGACGGAAGGCAGCCGCACCCGCGTTCAGGCCTACGAGGGTGTCGTCATCGCCCGTTCGGGTTCCGGTCTCAACGAGAGTTTCACCGTCCGCAAGATCTCCTACGGCGAGGGCGTGGAGCGCGTGTTCCCGGTCTACTCGCCGATGGTCGAGGGCGTCGAGGTCGTGCGTCGCGGCAAGGTGCGCCGCGCCAAGCTCTACTATCTGCGCGATCGCCGCGGCAAGTCGGCGCGCATCTCCGAGAACACCGGCGTTCGCGCCCGCAAGCTGAACGACGCCGAGCGTGAAGCCGCGGCCGCCGAGCGCGCCCGGCTCGAAGCCGAGAAGATCGCGGCTGCCGAGAAGCTGGCCGCCGAGACCCCGAAGGAAGCCGCCGAGTAATCGCGCCGGCACCTTGTTTCAGACCAACGGGCGGCTTCGGCCGCCCGTTTCGTTTGGACCGTCTTTTTTGGCCAGTGACCCGGCGTCCGGTGTGCCGCCTAGGGCAACCCCGCCGGTCCCGTCCAGCGGCCGGCAAGAATGTCGCGGATCAGCCTCTGGCAACGCTCCGCCATGAAATCCAGGAGCAGCCGCACCTTCGGGTCCTGCAGGTTCTTGTGCGGATAGATCGCGGCCAACTGCACCGGCACCGGAGGATTGTTCGGCAGGATCACCTTCAGCCGGCCGTCGCGAATGTACGGCTCCACCTCAAAGCGGGGCTTGTTGATGATGCCGCGTCCCGCAAGGGCCCAGCCGGTCAGCACGTCGCCGTCGTCGGAATCGAACGGCCCCCGCACCTCGAACTTCTGCGGGCCGTTGGGCGTGACAAGCGTCCAGAAATACTCGCGGGTGCCTGGAAAGCGCAGCATCATGCAGTCGTGGTTGTCGTCCACGAGCTGCTGCGGTTCCGTGGGCTCGCCGCGTGCCTCCAGGTATTTCGGCGAGGCGACCAGCACGCGCTCGCACTCCATGATGCCCCGCATGCGCAGGCTGGAATCCTCCAGCAGTCCCAGCCGGAACGCGATGTCGATGCCCTCGCGCATGATGTCGACATTGTGGTCCGACAGGCGCAGCCGCACCTCGATCTGCGGATAGCGGTCGTGGAACTCGGGGATGCCGGACGCGATGAACCGACGCCCCAGCCCGAGCGGCGCCGTCACCCGCATCGTCCCGCGCGGCTGGCCGGACAGCGCGCTGACCGCCGCCTCGGCCTCCTCGACGGCCTGCAGCACCTTGCGTGCGCCGTCGTAGAACACCTTCCCCTGCTCGGTGGGGATGAGCTGGCGGGTCGTGCGGTTGAACAGGCGCACGCCGAGATGCTTCTCGAGTTCCTTGATGCGATTGGAGGCGACCGCCGGCGACACGCGCAGGTCGCGGCCGGCGGCTGACAGGTTGCCGAGTTCCACGACACGCACGAACACCGCGATGTTGTCGAGATAGGCCAATCGCCGCCTCTTCTCCTCACTCCCGCGCTGCGAAGCGGGACCGAACCATTATTTTCCAGATTTTTTTGAAAGTCATGGCGCATCTGCACCCTTCCTTCGCGGCCTCCGGCACGCGAAGATCGCAGTGCATCAGGAACGACGGGGAACGGGATGCTGGATTTCGCGATCTTCTGGGACTGGCTGAGTTTTGCCGTGCGCTGGCTGCACGTCATCACCGCCATCGCCTGGATCGGGTCATCCTTCTACTTCGTGGCGCTGGATCTAGGCCTGCGGCAGCGCCCGGGCTTGCCGCCGGGCGCCCATGGTGAGGAATGGCAAGTGCATGGCGGCGGCTTCTACCACATCCAGAAATATCTGGTGGCCCCGGCCGAGATGCCGGAGCACCTCACCTGGTTCAAATGGGAAGCCTACTTCACCTGGCTGTCCGGCTTCGCGTTGCTCGCGATCGTCTACTTTGCCGGCGCCGATCTGTTCCTGATCGATCGCAACGTGCTCGACGTTTCCGCGCCGGTGGCGATCCTCATCTCCATCGCCTCGCTGGCGGTGGGCTGGCTGATTTACGACCAGCTCTGCAAGTCGCCGCTGGCCAAGAGCGACACGGTGCTGATGATCGTGCTCTACGTGATCCTCGTCGTGATCGCCTGGGGTTACACCCACCTCTTCACCGGCCGCGCCGCCTTCCTGCATCTCGGCGCATTTACGGCGACGATCATGTCGGCAAACGTCTTCATGATCATCATCCCGAACCAGAAGATCGTCGTTGCCGACCTGATCGCCGGTCGCAAGCCGGACCCGAAATACGGCCGGATCGCCAAGACGCGCTCGCTGCACAACAATTACCTGACCCTGCCGGTCCTGTTCCTGATGCTGTCGAACCACTACCCGCTGGCGTTCGGCACCGAGTTCAACTGGGTCATCGCCTCGATCATTTTCCTGATGGGCGTGCTGATCCGGCACTACTTCAACACCGTCCACGCCCGGAAGGGCAATCCGACCTGGACCTGGCTGGCGGCGGCGGTGCTGTTCATCATCGTGGTCTGGCTGTCGACCGTGCCGAAGATCCTGACCGGCGACGGCGAAGACAAGGCGTCGGCCCAGGCCGAGGCGCTCATCGCCTCCACGCATTTCCCTGCCGTGCGTGACACCGTTCTCGGCCGCTGCGCCATGTGTCACGCGGGCGAACCCTCCTACGAGGGCATCTGGCGCGCGCCGAAAGGCGTCGTGCTCGAGACCGATGGCCAGATCGCCGAGCATGCCAAGGAAATCTACCTACAGGCCGGCCGCAGCCACGCCATGCCGCCCGGCAACGTGACCCAGGTGACGCCGCAGGAACGTGCGCTGCTCGTGACCTGGTATGAGGGGGTGGAGTGATGGGCGAGGTCGAAATGACGATGCCCTTTGCGAGGCAGACGCCCCCTGCACCGCCTTCGGCGGTCCCCCTCCCCCGCTTCGCAGGGGAGGATTCGGGGTCGCGGCCGGCCGCAGCCTTATATCCTCCCCCGTTTACGGGGGAGGGGGACCACGCGAAGCGTGGTGGAGGGGGCCCTGCCCTCGCAAACCTCCGTGAACGGATTATCGACCGCAGTCCCAAGGAGCGCCCATGACCGCCACGTTGCTGCGCGGGCGTACGCTTTCCTTCCTGCGGTTCCCCGAGACGAAGGACGACCTCGCCGCCTGCCGGTACGAGGAGGATGGCGGGCTGCTGGTCGCCGACGGGGTGATCGTGGACGCCGGCCCCTTCGACGATGTCAGGGCGCGGGCGGGCGCCGACGTGCCGGTCATCGACCACCGGCCTCACCTGATCCTGCCCGGCTTCATCGACTGCCACGTCCACATGCCGCAGATGCAGGTCATCGCCAGCTATGGTGCCGAACTGCTCGACTGGCTGAATACCTACACCTTTCCCGAGGAGACGAAGTTCCGCGATGCCCAGCACGGGCGGCGCATCGCGCGGCTCTTCCTCGACGAGATGATCAGGCAGGGAACGACCACCGTTGCCGCATACTGCTCGGTGCACAAGGCCTCGGCCGAAGCCTTCTTCGCGGAGGCGCACGCGCGCAACATGCTCACCATCGCCGGCAAGGTGATGATGGACCGAAACGCGCCGGAAGGCCTGCGCGACACGCCGCAATCCGGCTACGACGACACCAAGGCGCTGATCGCGGAATGGCACGGCAAGGGCCGCCAGCACTACGCGGTGACGCCGCGTTTCGCCATCACCTCGACGCCCGAGCAGATGGAGATGGCGAAGGCGCTGATGCGCGAGCATCCCGACCTGCACATGCAGACACATCTGTCCGAGAACCACGCCGAGATCGCCTTCACCCAGGAACTCTATCGCTGGTCGACGGACTACACCGACGTCTACGCGCATTACGGCCTGCTGGGCCCGCGCGCGCTCTTCGGCCACTGCATCCACCTGTCGGAGCGCGAGGCCGACGCGCTTTCGGAAAGCGGCTCCGTCGCGGTCTTCTGCCCGACGTCGAACCTGTTCCTCGGCTCCGGCCTGTTCGACTACCAGCGCTTCCGCAAGCGGGCAAAGCCCATCCGCATCGCCGCCGCGACGGATGTCGGCGGCGGCACCAACTATTCCATGCTGCGCACCATGGACGAGGGCTACAAGGTGATTGCCCTGAACGGCGAGAAGCTCAACCCGCTCGCCTCCTTCTGGCAGATGACCCGCGGCAATGCCGAGGCGCTGTCGCTGGCGGAGCGGATCGGTACGCTGGATCCCGGGACCGACGCCGATCTCGTCGTGCTCGACTCGCGCGCGACCCCGGCGATGCGGCTACGTATGGAGACGGTGGGTTCGCTGGCCGAAGAGCTCTTCCTGCTGCAGACGCTCGGCGACGACCGTGCCGTCGTCGAAACCTATGTCGCCGCAAAGGCCGCGAAGCAGGCGCTGGGCTCCTGACAGGGTCCGGCAAGCGCGCCGCCTGGGCGGGCATCAGAGCGCCAGCTCCGTGCTCCACACGCAGGTCCTCGACGAGCTGAACCGCGCCGCGCGCGATCGCGCCAGTCGAAGGGATTGACAGCGCGACGACGCTCGCCGAGACCGGATTGCCAGAGGGGGACCAAGGCAATGAGCACCGCCGACGACATCGCCGCGATCGCCAGGCAGGAAAGCGAACTGGTCTTCGACCAGTTCGATGAGGCGACCGCCTTCGCGCTGGGCGCCGCAATACGCGACCGGGCGATTGCGGAGAACCTGCCGATCGTCGTGGATATCCAGACCTGGGACCGGCCGCTGTTCTATGCCGCCATGCCCGGATCGGCCGGCGCGAACGCGAACTGGGCTCGGCGCAAGCGCAACACGGTGCGGCTCTACCTCAAGAGCACCTATCGGCTGGTGCTGGAGAAGGCACGGCCCGACCGGACATTCCCGCCCGGCGACGGCCTCGACCCGGCCGACTACGTGCTCGCCGGCGGTGGCTTCCCGATCCGGGTGAGGTCAGCCGGCGTGATCGGCGTCATCGCCGTCTCCGGCCTCCCGGAACGGCAGGATCATGCCGTGGTGGTGGACGCCCTCTGCGACCTTCTCGGAAAGCCGCGCGCCGAACTCGCGCTGCCGCCCGCATGATCGCGGCCGCGCTGTCGGCCCTCCCCGCAACCAGACGCCTCCCACGAGCACGTACCCGCCGATGATTGACCCGAAGACCTTCCTGGCCTCCATCTTCCGCGCCGCGGTGGCCGCCGCCGATCCGGAACTGACCATCCGCCGGCACCTGCCCGAGCGGCCGAAGGGCAGAACCATCGTCGTCGGCGCCGGAAAGGGCTCGGCGCAGATGGCCGCGGCGTTCGAGAAGGCGTGGGAGGGCCCGCTCGAGGGCGCGGTGGTGACGCGCTACGGCTATGCCGCACGGTGCGAACGCATCGAAGTCCTGGAGGCAGCACATCCGGTCCCGGACGAGGCGGGCCTGCGGGCCTCGAAGCGCCTCCTCGAAGCTGTGTCTGGTCTCGGTGAGGACGATCTTGTCGTGGCTCTGGTTTCGGGCGGTGGTTCGGCGTTGCTGCCGTCCCCACCAGAGGGCCTGACGCTGACTGACGAGATCGCGGTAAACCAGGCGCTCCTCGCGTCGGGCGCGCCCATCTCGGCGATGAACACGGTGCGCAAGCACGTCTCCACCATCAAGGGCGGCCGTCTCGCCGCCGCCGCATGGCCGGCACGGGTGGTGTCGCTGGTGGTGTCAGATATTCCCGGCGACAATCCCGCCCTCGTCGCGTCCGGACCCACCGTTCCCGAGGCTGCAACCCGCGAGGACGCGCTGCGCATCGTCGAGACGTGGCGGATGGACCTTCCCGAGACGGTGATGAAGCACCTGCGCTCCGAGACCGCGGAGGCACCCCATCCAGACGCCCCCCGCTTCGCCCGCAACACGGTGAAGGTGATCGCCTCTGCTGCCGTCTCCCTCGAGGCGGCAGCCGAGGAGGCGCGGCGACAGGGGATCGAGGCGGTGATCCTCTCCGACTCGATGGAAGGCGAGGCACGCGACGTCGGCTCGGTTCACGCCGCAATCGCCCGCGAAGTAGCGCTGCGCGGCCGGCCGTTCTCGCGTCCCGTGCTCATCCTATCGGGCGGCGAGACGACGGTGACGCTGCGCGGCAAAGGCGGCAAGGGCGGTCGCAACAGCGAATTCCTGCTGTCTTTCGCCATCGGCATCGACGGCATCGACGGCATCCATGCGCTTGCCGCCGACACCGACGGAATCGACGGTTCTGAGGACAATGCTGGCGCGTTCTGCGATGGCAGCACTGTCGCCCGCATGCGTGCGGCCGGTGTGGACGCCAAGGCCATGCTCGCAGGCAACGATGCATGGACGGCCTTCAACGCGGTGGGCGACCTCTTCGTGCCCGGCCCGACCGGAACCAACGTCAACGATCTGCGGGCCATACTGATCGCCTGATCAGGCTGCTATAAGCGCCTTTATGGCGACGAGGTCCTCGCGGAAGCGCTGCCGTTCGGCCTCTTTCTCCGCTGCATCCGGGATGCGCAGGATGAAGGAGGGGTGGATCGTCAGGAAAACCCGCAGCCCATCCTCGCGCTCGACCACCTGTCCGCGCATCCGGGTGATCGGGACAGTCTTGCCGAGCAACGCCTGTGCGGCCGTCGCGCCCAGCGCGACCGCGAGTTTCGGCTTCAGCAGTCGGAATTCGTTATCGAGCCACCACCGGCAGGCGCTGATCTCGCCGGCGTTCGGCCTGGCGTGGATGCGGCGCTTGCCTCGGGGCTCGAACTTGAAATGCTTCACCGCATTGGTGACGTAGACCTTTTCCCGTTCGATCTCCGCTTCTTCCAGGATCGCGTCGAACACCTTTCCAGCCGGGCCGACGAATGGCTTGCCCGCGAGGTCTTCCTGGTCGCCGGGCTGTTCGCCGACGAACACGACCTCCGCGTGCTCGGGCCCCTCCCCGAACACCGTCTGCGTGGCGTTCGCCCAAAGCGGGCAGCGGCGGCAGCCTTCCGCGGCAGCGCGGAGTTCCGCGATCGTCCCGGCGTCGCCGCCATCGCCCGGCGTGGCCGCGTCGCGGTCCGCCGGCCAGTGTCGCGCCTTGACCGCTGCGTGATGCGGAGCGGGAGCCGTCGGCATTCTTGCGATCATGTCCTTAGCCGCTGCTTCCGCGCCGGCGACCATTTCCGGGATCAGCGGCGCTTCAGGCAGGTTCTTCCAGTATTTCTTCGGCATTTCGGCCTGCATGGCCTTCACCTTCAACCGCGCCGGATTGAAGATGTTCCGGAAGTAGGTCCGCCACAGTTCTTCCGCCGCGTCGTCGGCCGGTGCGTCGCTACGGTGCGCGGGAGGCCCGATGCTGAGAGTCTCGCCATCCCAGTGCGCGGACCCCTTCGGCGTCAGGATCGACCATCGCATTCCCGCGAAACGACGGACGAAGAACGGCGCATTGCGCTGGATGATGAAATGGTCCGGCTCGAACCAGGCTACGTAGCGTTCGTCCGGCGCCTCTCCGACCTGCCGGAACCGCACGAAGGCGCGCATCTTGTGGATGTCGCGACGAACCGCCTTCTCCATCGCCTCGAACCGCCTGACGTCCGGGTCGGACGCGATCTTCAGCAAGGCGGGCTCCTCACGCAGCCGCCACAGCATCCTATAGAGAAAACCAAATCGATCCGGGTCTGAGTGGCAAAGGACGGTCTGGGCTCGCTCGACGAAATCACGTGGCACCGTGAGCTGTGGAGCTTTCCCGGAACGGTCGTGCGCGTCAGTATCCCCACGGCGCGCAGGGTTGTTACCCCCCTCCCTCTCCGGCCCGACCTCCCACGCCACCTCCTCCGGTGGCACGCCTTCCAGAGCCAGCCGCCGCGCCGCGTCGCGCCAGCCGTCGAAGTCGGTCTCGCCGGCCAGGCGGACGATGTGCCTGGTGAGCGGCAGGAGCGCGGGCCGCGTCATCAGAACAGCGACAACTGCTCGCAGGTGGGCACGAGCGCATGGCGCAGGCCCTCCCTGTCGGTGAGCCCACCGGGCGACCATCCTTCCGCGGCGATGAACGGGCGCACCTTGGCGATCGAGCCGCACAGGACGCCGACATCCTCCAGCCGCAGCCGCCGGTGTCGGCGCGTCTCGAGGATGCGCTTCACCGCCTTCGTGCCGAGGCCTGGCACCCGCAGTAGCATCTCGCGGTCGGCGCGGTTGACATCGACCGGAAAGCGGCCCCGGTTTCTCAGCGCCCAGGCAAGCTTGGGATCGATTTCGAGGTCGAGCATCCCGTCCTTCGTTCCGGCCAGGATTTCCGACTGCTCGAACCCGTAGAACCGCATCAGCCAGTCCGCCTGGTAGAGCCTGTGCTCGCGCATCAGCGGCGGCTTGATCAGCGGCAGTGTGGCGGAGGAATCGGGGATCGGACTGAAGGCTGAATAGTAGACGCGACGCAGCCGATAGCTGCCGTAGAGCCGCGCGCTCGCCTGCAGGATACCGTCGTCCGTCGTGGCGTCGGCCCCGACGATCATCTGCGTCGACTGGCCTCCCGGCGCAAAGCGCTCACGCTTCCTCGTGATGGGAGAAGGCTCCGCCTTTTCCTCGAGCTTCAGGCGCAGCCGCGCCATGGAGCGACGGATCGTCTCCGGCCGCTTCTCGGGCGCCAGCCGCTTGATGCTGGCGTCGGTGGGCAGCTCGACATTCATGGACAGCCTGTCCGCATAGCGTCCGGCCTTGTCGATCAGCTCCTGCGAGGCCTCGGGAATGGTCTTGAGGTGGATGTAGCCGCCGAAATTCTCTTCCTCGCGCAGGCGACGGGCCACTTCCACCAGCTCGGCCATTGTCTCGTCCGGCGAGCGGATGACGCCAGAGGAGAGGAAAAGGCCCTCGATGTAGTTTCGCTTGTAGAACTCGATGGTGAGCCGGACGACCTCCTCGACGCTGAAGCGCGCGCGCCGCACATTCGAGGAGGACCGATTGATGCAGTAGCTGCAGTCGTAGATGCAGAAGTTGGTCAGCAGGATCTTCAGGAGCGAGATGCAACGACCATCTGGCGCGTAGGAATGACAGATGCCCATGCCTTCGGTGGAGCCGATGCCGCGCGACTTCAGCGAGTCCCGCCTTGCCGAGCCCGACGAGGCGCAGGAAGCATCGTACTTGGCGGCGTCCGACAGGATCGCCAGTTTTTCGCGGGTCGTCAGCGAAGCCATTCGTTCATGATATGTTCCATGAGCCCGCTTCGCCATAACATTTGACATGCCGGGGCGATGCTTTTTGTCGCGCCCGGCTGGCAAGACTCCGCGACGGAGGGATCAGACCTCGTGCAGGTAGAGCTGGTAGTCCAGTTCGCCGACCGTGCGGGCCACCCGCAGGTACTCGGCCTCCTTGATCGCCGTGAAGGTGCGGTGCAGGTCAGGCCCGAGCGCATCTTTCAGGAAAGCGGACTTCTTCACGGCCTCGATGGCCGAGCGCCAGTCGCGGGGCATGTCCGCATCGGCCGCACTCGCCTCGTAACCGTTGCCGGAGGTTTCCGGGCCGGGATCGATCTCGTCCTCCAGGCCCTTGGAGATGCCCGCGAGGATGGTGGCCGCCACCAGATAGGGGTTGGCGTCGACCCCGGCCGGCCGGTGCTCGATGCGCCGGCTCTTCACGTCGCCTGCCGGCACGCGCAGCGCGACCGAACGGTTGTTGACGCCCCAGGTCGGCGCCACCGGCGCATACGACTGAGCCACGAAGCGCCGCCAGGAATTGGCATGCGGCGCAAAGACGAGCATGGACTCGGCCATCGTCTCGCGCAGGCCCCCCAACGCATGCAGCAAGGTGGGCGCCCATGTTCCTTCCGTTTTCTCGGCAAAGACGTTGCTGTCTTCGTTGTCGAGCATGGAGACATGGAAGTGCATGCCCGAGCCGGCATACTTCTCGATGGGCTTGGCCATGAAGCAGGCAGTCACGCCATGACGCCGCGCCTGGGCCCGCACGATCCGCTTGAGCATCACGAGATCGTCCGCCGCGCGCAGCACGTCCTTGCGAAAGCGCAACGTCAGCTCGTACTGCCCCGGGGCGTATTCGGAGATGATCGTCTCGGCGGGAACGTCCTGCTCCCGGCAGGCCGCGTAGATGTCCGCGAACAGCGGCTCCATGCCGTGCAGATGGTCCACCGAATAGACTTCGGTCTTGGCCGAGCGGCGACCGTCCACCACCGCCGCGGCCGGCTGGACGCGGCCCTCCGCATCGCGCTCGTTCGACAGGAGGAAGAACTCCAGCTCGAAGGCGCCAGCCGGATGCAATCCCTTCGCGGCCAGCCGCTCCACCTGTCGCACCAGCGCATGACGCGGGTCCGAGGTCATCGGCCTGCCGTCGAGATGATAGAGCGACATCAGCACTTGGGCGCGTGCCGGGTCCGTGCCATGCAGCGGTGCCAGCGTGCCCGGGATCGGCCAGGCGCGCAGGTCGCCGTCGCCGGTGTCCCAGATGAGGCCGGTCTCGTGCACGTCCTCGCCGGTGATGTCGAGCCCGAGGATCGAGATCGGCAGGTGACGGCCGGATTCGTACAGCCCCTGCAGTTCATGCCGTCGGATGATCTTTCCGCGGCCGATGCCGTTGACGTCATTCAGAACGATGTCGATGGCATCGATCGCCGGATTGGCATCGAGAAAAGACTTCGCCTCGTTGGGCGATGAACCGGTAGGCGACCTCATGATCCCCCTTCCTGCCAGTGAGATTCGCGGCGCGAAAGGCCTGTGCGGGAGGCTGAAATCATGAGGCGAGGATTCCAGCGATCTCGTCGAAGGCCGATACCAGCCGATTGACCTGCGTGCGGGTGGTGGCTGGCGAAACCAGCATCATGTTGTGGAACGGCGCGATCAGGCACCCGCGATTGACGAGCCCGAGGTGGATCGCCGCCTCCAGCGCAGGCGCGTGTGCCCGCTCGGCCTCCCCGCCATTGCGCAACGGGCCGGGCGCGCAGATGAACTCGACGCGTGCGCCGACGCGCGCGACATGCCAGGGCAGTTCGTGTCGGCCAATCACCGCCGACAGTCCGGCCTCCAGCTCGGCGGCGAGCGCGTCCATGTGCGCATAGTTCGCCTCGGTCATGACCTCCTCGAGCGTCGCGCGCATGGCCGCGAACTGGAGGGGATTGGCCGAGAGCGTCGTGCCGATGCCGGAATAGCCGCTTTCCTTTTCCGCCAGATAGCGGTCGTAGCGCGCCGCGACCTCGGCGCTGAGCCCCCAGACGCTGGCCGGCACACCACCCGCGACCGGCTTTCCGACGACAAAGATGTCCGGGTCGAGCCCGTACCGGCGCGTGTAGCCACCGCGCGCCGTCGAGATCGTATGCGTCTCGTCGATCAACAGCAGCGTGCCCGTTTCGCGGGTGAGCCGGCGCAGCCCTTCATGGAATCCCGGCTCGGGCAGAACCATGCAGGAATTGGTCAGCACCGGCTCGGTGACGACGCAGGCCACGTCGCGATCCGCCAGTGCCCGCTCCAGCCCCGGCAGGTCGTTGAACTCAACCACGCTGGTGTTTTCAGTGAGGTCGCGGAATTCGCCGGCGAGCCCCTTCTTGTTGGCCGGGCGGCCGTCCTTCAGGCGCACGAAGGTCTCGTCGACCGCGCCGTGATAGCAGCCGTTGAAGACGAGGATCTTCGGGCGCCCCGTGACGGCGCGCGCCACGCGCAGGGCGAAGCGGTTTGCGTCGCTGGCGGTGGTTGCGACCTGCCAGAAAGGCAGCCCGAATGTCTCGACAAGGAGGTGGCCGACCGCGACCGCGTCTTCCGAGGGAAGCATGTAGGTCAGGCCGCGCGTTGCCTGGCGGCGGATCGCCTGCACCACCGGGGCTGGCGAATGGCCGAACATCGAGCCGGTGTCGCCCAGGCAGAAATCCGCGAGCCCGTTTCCGTCGATGTCGACGAGGGTAGCGCCCCGCGCGCGGTCGACCATGATCGGGAACGGTGTCGGCCAGTCCTGCATCCAGTGCATCGGCACGCCGCCGTGGAAACCTGCGATGCCCTTGCCGAAGGCGTGCTCGGATTTGGGACGCTTCGCGCGGAATGCCTCTGTCTCCGTGCGACGCAACCACTCTATGCGCTGGGCGTTGATGCCGCCTCCGCGCCTTTCTGATGTCTCGATCACGATGATCCCTCTCGGGAGAGCATTTAGCCAGTCCGGCGCATGATCGACAAGGGGTGGTGCTTTTCCGCCAGGCGCGGGCGCTTGACCGCACAGCTCGTTGCGGTCTCAATGTGGCGAGAACCGCCGGGGGGATGGAATGAAGCTGCCGTTGGTCGCCGTCCTGTCCGTGTGCGCAACCCCCGCGCTTGCCTCCGGCGGGCTGTCCTGCGAGGCAAAGACCACGCAGGCCAGCCTTGAGATCGAGAGCGGCGTAACACGCGGCATGGGTAGTCCGCTCTTCAACTTCCGCGGCTCGGCACAGATCGCCGCCAAGTCCGTCGCTGCCGACCTCAGGAAGATCGCCTTCGGGCAGGCGAACGTCGCGCAGTACTGGCTCGACGCCAGGGAATTGAGGCTCGTCGTCTACCGTGAACGCGAGGGATCGCAGCCGCACGGCTATGTCGAGGTCACCATCCTCGCCAAGGCTGCCGGGGACGAAGGTAAATACAAGGGCACCTTCGCGCTCACCGCCTACGACACGGCAGGCGACAGAGAGCGCACCCACAAGGCCGGGGGTCGCGTGAGCTGCTTCGTGGAATAGAACCTTCTCCGCGCTTGCGAATGGCGGGCACGCACGATGCCCGATCGTCGCGCCGTGCACCCTGACCCCCGGATCCAAGCCCGGAACGCCTCGACGCAGAAAGCCTCAGAAGCGCGCAACCCTGCCCATGCCGAGCGCAGGCTCGACATGCTGCTGGTTTTCGCTGCCACGGGGGAATGGAGCTTCAGCGGCGTCTTCACGCGGCTGCTCACCACCGATGTCTGGACCGCCATTGCTTGGCGATCGGTCTTAGGCGGATTGTTCCTGCTCATCCCGCTGCTGGCGCTCAGCGGCCGCCAATCGTTGCGGCAGTTGGCACGCATCGGCTGGCCGGGGCTGTTGCTGGCCGCGTCCAATATCGTGTGCCAAGCCTGCACCGTCGCGGTCTCTATTACACAACCGTCGCGAACGTGACGGTGATCTACACGACGGCTCCGTTCCTGGCGGCGATCACCTGGCACACGGTCATGGACCTCCGCGCGCCAGAAGCCGGCTGACTCCTCAAGCCGAGATGTCTACCACGCCGCAGTCGCCCGCTTCCGAGCCGAAGGCAAGGCGGCGGTCCGAGCGGTCCCAGGCCATCGCGGTGATCGCGCCCTTGCCCGGCCGGCGCAGGAGTACTTCCTTCGCATCGGCGAAGCGGGCGGCGAGTATCATGCCGTCCTCGAAGCCTATGGCCACGATCTCCTCGGTGGGATGGCAGGCGACGCAGGTCACCATGAAATTGCCGCGCGTGCCGAGTTCGAGCGGCGCCTTGCCCATCGGCCCATCCTTGGCCTGGAATGGCCAGACGATCGCCGCCGGGGCGCCGGAGCTTGCGAGCCACCTGCCCTTTACGCTCCAGGACAGGCTCTTCACCTTGGCTGGATAGCCCGACATGCGCATGTGCTTGCCGTCGGAAAGTTTCCAGCCGTGCAGCGCGTTTTCCTGCATGGCGGTGACGAGGAAATTGCCGTCCGGCGAAAAGCTGATGCCGGTATGGGCGCCCGCCCATTCGAGCTCGGTCGGTTTGCCGTCAGTGGCGGGAAAGTGCAGCGTCGCCCCGTTGTAGCGGGCAACACCCAGCCTCAGTCCCTTCGGTGCGAAGGCCAGGCCCTCGACGGTTCGTGGGTGATTGAACTCCTTCACCTTGCCGTCCGGCAGCTTCACGAACGCCGTGCGTCCTGCCGCCCAGGCAACCGCGCCCTGCGGCCCGGCTGCAACGGAGGTGATCCATTTGCGACCGGCCTCGCCGATCGTCTCGACCGCGCCACCGGCGGAGACGGCGAAGACCTTGCCGTCCTCTCCACCGGTCAGCAGCCGGTCGTTGCCGGTGTCGTAGACCGCGGCCAGCAGGCCGTCATTGGTCTGGACCGTCTTGTGGCCATGATCGAGCCGATGGATGGAGCCGTCGGCAAGGGCGAAATGCGGCACTTCCGCGATGAAGGCCGCGGCGACGCAGTGACCGTCGAGGTCGAAGGGAGCAACAGTCGGCATGCTGTCAGTGCGTCGTCGCCTGGCAAGCCTCGAAGCTCTTGCGCAGCCGCTCCTCGTCGAGGTCGCGGCCTATGAAGACGAGCCGGCTCTCATGCTTCTCGTCCTCCCGCCACGGGCGCTGGTGGTCGCCTTCCATGATCATGTGAACGCCCTGCAGCACATAGCGGTCCGGATCGTCCTTGAAAGCGATGATGCCCTTCAGCCGCAGGATGTTCGGTCCGTCCATCTGCGTGACCTTCTCGATCCAGGGGAAGAAGCGCTTCGGGTCCATCTCGCCGCCGCGCAGTGACAACGACTTCACCGTCACGTCATGGATCGGCGAGGCCTCGCCATGGTGGTGGTGATGGTCGTGGTGATGATGGTCGTGATCGCAATCCGGCCCGCAGACGTGATCGTGGTCATGATCGTCGGCCTCCAGGAAGTGCGGATCGTTGTCTAGCACCCGTTTCAGGTCGAAGGCGCCGCGGTCTAGGACCTCCGAAAGGTCGATGTCGGCACGGGTGGTGCGATGAATGCGCGCGGTCGGGTTGATGGCTCGCACAGTCGCCTCGACATCGCGCAACTCTTCGGGAGTCACCAGGTCCGTCTTGTTGAGCACGACGACGTCGGCGAAGGCGATCTGGTCCTCGGCCTCGCGCGAATCCTTCAGCCTGAGCGGCAGGTGCTTGGCGTCCACCAGCGCGACGACCGCGTCGAGCCGCGTCTTCCGTCGCACGTCCTCGTCCATGAAGAAGGTCTGGGCCACGGGGGCAGGGTCCGCCAGGCCGGTCGTCTCGACGACGATCGCGTCGAAGCGGCCGGGCCGCCGCATCAGTCCTTCGACCACGCGAACGAGATCGCCGCGCACGGTGCAACAGACGCAGCCATTGTTCATCTCGTAGATTTCCTCGTCCGACTCGACGATGAGGTCGTTGTCGATGCCGATCTCGCCGAATTCGTTGACGATGACCGCGTAGCGCTTGCCATGGTTTTCCGAGAGGATACGGTTGAGCAGCGTGGTCTTGCCGGCGCCGAGATAGCCGGTGAGTACCGTTACCGGGATTTGGGTCTGAGCGTCCATGATGTGCCCCGATCTTTGTGGTCAGCGCCCATATAGGACGGGTCGGGTGGAATTGCACGGCCGCAGTTTGCCGGCCCCTCTTCACCTGCTGTCCTGGCGCTCCCTGTCATGCGCCTGTCAGAAACCTGTGGCATGAGGCCATTCGGTTGCCGGCAAAACTTTGCCGGCGATCCCTTTGTGAACTGAAGACGGGTCGCTCGAATGAGGGAAACGCGATGGCAAAGACGAACAGGGCCGCGACCATGAACCGCCTGCAGTCGGCGTCGCGGCTTGCGCGGACCGCGCTCGCCGCGGGGCTCCAGGGCCACGGCTTCTATGCCGGTCAGGACCAGATCATGCTGACCCTGCACGAGGAGGACGGCCAGACGCCCGGAATGCTGGCGCAGCGCCTCGGCGTTCGTCCGCCGACCATCACCAAAACCATCAACCGGCTGCAGGGCCAGGGCTACCTGGACAAGCGCGCTTCCGAAACCGACGCGCGCCAGGCGCATGTGTTCCTGACCGAGAACGGCCGGATGGCGATAAAGGCGATCGAGAAGGCCCTGCGCAAGACCGAGAAGCAGGCGTTCAGGGGGCTCGACAAGAAGGAGCAGAAGACCCTGGCCAAGCTGCTTGCCCGCGTCGAGGCGAACTTCGCGCACATGGAGCCCGAACCGCACGAGGAAGACGAGGCCGCGGATTGATCCTTCGGACCGGATCGCGTAGGCCACTCCGCGATTTGGCTTGCGGCGGTGTCGTGAATTTGCGCACCTTGGCGGGCTCCCTGTCCTGCGCCGTCCGTGAGTCCCTCCCGAAAGCATTCCGAAACCGCCATGCCCGTTTCCGCCATCGTGCTGATGGTGAGTTCGGGGCTGGTGTTCAGTGGAATTGACGCCTCGGCGAAGTATCTGGTGCTGGCAGGCGTCCCGGCACCCTTCGTCGCGTGGGTGCGGTTCCTGGTGAACGCCGCCATCGTGCTCGTGGTCTTCCGCGGATGGCACGCCGCGTCGGGGCTCTGGGCCCGCAACCTCTGGGCGCAGGTGGCGCGTGCAGGGCTGATCTTCATTACCACCATCTGCAACTTCATGGCGTTGCGCACGCTGCAGCTCGCCGAAACGATGTCCATCATGTTCCTGCTGCCGGTGGTCATCACCGCCCTGGCCGGGCCCCTCCTCGGCGAGTGGGCCGGCTGGCGTCGCTGGGTCGCGATCTGTGTCGGCCTCGTCGGCGTTCTGGTGATCACGCGGCCCGGTTTCGGCGTGATCGGCATCGGCCACCTTTATTCCATCATCGCGATGCTGGGCGCGGCCTGCTTCAACCTGATGACGCGCTCGCTCAGTCATACCGAGACGCCGCAAAGCCTGATCCTCTTCCAGTCCCTCGTTCCGACAATCCTGCTGACCCCCGCCGTTCCCGCGCTCGGCGTGCTGCCGGAGCAGCCGCTGCACTGGCTGCTCTATCTCACGATGGGCTTCTGCGGCTTTCTCGGCCACTGGCTCTTCATCAAGGCGAACCGGCTGGCGACGGCGACTGCGCTCGCGCCTTTCTCCTACCTGCAGATGATCTGGATGCTGGCCATCGGCTGGGCAGTGTTCGGCCAGCTTCCGGATCTCTGGACCCTGGTGGGTTCCGGAATCATCGTAGCCAGCGGCCTCTACATCCTTCACCGCGAACGCCAGCTTCGCATCGAGGCCCGTCTCGACCCGCCGTGAGAAACCCTTTGACGACAGCCCGTTCAATGGCATAAGCGCATTTAAACAGTTTAGATGCAGCGTGGCGGGAGGACAGGCTGGCTCAGAAGGTCAAGCTTTCGGACATAGCCGACGCCCTCGGCGTCTCCACGGCAACCGTATCCCTTGCATTGCGCGACAGCCCACTGGTCGCAAACGCCACGCGTGACCGCATCAAGGAGCACGCGCGCGCCATCGGCTACATCTACAACCGTCGCGCGGCGAGCCTGCGCACCTCGCGTTCGGGCATCGTCGGCGTGGTGGTGCACGACATCATGAACCCGTTCTTTGCGGAGATCCTGCGCTCCATCGAAAGCGAGCTCGACCGCAGCCGGCAAACCTTCATCCTTTCCAACCACTATGACCAGCTCGAGAAGCAGCGCACCTTCATCGACACGTTGCTGCAGCTCGGCGCAGACGGCGTGATCATGTCGCCGGCCATCGGCACCCCGCCCGAGGACATCATCATGGCCGAGCAGAACGGGCTGCCGGCCGTCCTGATCGCCCGCAACGTCGAGGGCGCGGGCGTGCCCGTCTTCCGCGGCGACGACGCCTACGGCACCGCACTGTCGACCAACCACCTCATCTCGCTCGGCCACACGCGGATCGCCATGATCGGCGGAACCGACCAGACCTCGACCGGCCGCGACCGCTACCAGGGCTATCTCAACGCCATGCGGGCCGCCGGGCTCGAAGTGAAGCCGCACTGGCGCATCCCCGGTCCCCGCACCAAGCAGGCCGGCTTCGAGGCGGCGAGCCAGTTCCTGGCGATGAAGGACCATCCGACGGGCGCGGTCTGCTGGAACGACCTCGTGGCGATCGGGCTGATGAACGGCATCGCCCGGGCCGGGCTCGTCCCCGGCGTCGACATCTCCGTCGTGGGCTACGACGACCTCGAGGAAGCCTCGATCGCCACGCCGGCGCTCACCACGGTCTGGAACGGCCAGCGCGAGGTGGGACGACGGGCGGCGCGTGCGCTTCTCGACAAGCTCAGTGGCACGCCGGTGCGGCCCTCGCAGGAACTCATTCGGCCCGAACTGCATCTGCGCCAGTCCACGGGCCGCCCCAAGGAACGTTGAAATTCACCCTGACCCACTTTTCATCCGGGAGCCACGCCACCGATGACTGCTTCTCTTTCCGACGTGACGGTACTCGTTCCGGCACGGCTGCATGACCGCTCGGTGGCGCGCATCGAGGAAACCTTCCGCCTGCATCGCATCGCCAAGGCCGATCCCGCGCTGCTCGACGAGGATATGCGGAAATCCGTGCGGGCGGTGGCCAGCATGTGCGTCATTGACGCGGCCTTCATCGACAGCCTGCCGGCGCTGGAGATCATTGCCAATTTCGGCGTCGGCTATGACGCGGTCGATGCCCAGCACGCGGCCCGGCGCGGCGTCATGGTGACGAACACGCCTGACGTCCTGACGGAGGAAGTCGCCGACACGGCGATCGGCCTGCTGTTGAACACGCTGCGCGAATTCGGGCGGGCGGAGAACTGGCTGCGCGCCGGCAACTGGGTGCTGAAGGGCCCTTACCCCCTCACCCGGGGTACTCTGCGCGGACGCAGTATCGGCATCGTCGGCCTCGGCCGGATCGGCCAGGCGATCGCTCGGCGCCTCGAAGGCTTCGGCGTCTCGATCGCTTACCACAATCGCAATCCGGTGGAAGGCGTGCCCTACGCCTACCATCCGACCCTTCTCGGACTCGCGGAGGCGGTCGACACGCTGATCTCGGTCGCGCCGGGCGGCGCGGCGACCGCGAAGATGTTCAACACCGAGGTGTTCGACGCACTCGGCCCGGAAGGCGTCTTCATCAACATCGGCCGCGGCAGCACGGTCGACGAGGATGCGCTCGCCGCAGCGCTGCGCGACGGCCGGATCTTCGCGGCAGGGCTGGACGTCTTTGCCGATGAGCCGCACGTGCCGGTGTCGCTCCTCGACGCCCCCAACGCCACCCTGCTTCCCCACGTGGGGTCCGCCTCGGTCCACACGCGCAACGCCATGGCCGACCTGGTCGTCGACAATCTGATCGGCTGGTTCCGCGACCGCGCACCGCTCACACCGGTGCCCGAGACCCGGCACATCAAGCCGCGTTAGGCCGCGCCCACGCGAAAACACATCGACGGAAAAGCGGACCGGGGCTGCGGCGCCCGGTCCGAATCGAGGTGGCCGGGACTATTCCGCCGCTTCGCGCACACCCAGCCGCGCCGCGGCGTGGGCGCGCACGGCATCGCCGAAGGCACGGAAGATCTTGCCCGACGCCGAGTCGGTGTGGACCCAGTACTCCGGATGCCACTGGACGCCGACCGCGAAGGCCGGCGCGTCGCGCACCGACACCGCCTCGATGGTGCCGTCCTCCGCGACCGCCTCGACCTGAAGCCTGCCGCCAAGTCGGTCGATGGCCTGGCGGTGCACGGAATTCACCATGACCTCGCCAGGTCCGAACACCCCGGCGAGGCAGGACCCCGGCTTGATCGAGACCGGCTGGCGAATGGCGAAGCGTTCGTCCTGGTTGTCGCTGACGGGAGCACGATGGTCGAGCATGCCCGGCCGATCCTGGATCTCGGTGGCGAGCGTGCCGCCCAGCGCCACGTTCAGTTCCTGGATGCCGCGACAGATCGCGAGCAGGGGCACACCGCGCTCGATCGCCTTGCGGATCAGCGGCAACGTCGTCGCGTCACGGTCGGGATCGTAGGGACCGTCGGCTTCGGTGGCCTCGCGGCCGTAGAGCGACGGATGCACGTTCGACCTGGAGCCCGTGACCATGACGCCGTCGACCGTATCCAGGAGCCCGTCGAGGTCAAGGCGGTCGCCGAACGACGGCACCAGGACGGGGAACACGCCCGCGCCGGCAATTGCCGCCTCGAGATACTGCCTGGGCGCCGCGTGCCAGACATAGTTCTCGAACTGGCGGACATCGGTCGATACTGCGACGAGGGGCTGCTGCGGCATTGCTTGCTCCGGACTGGCATCAGGGCCGGAACCAATGTAATGCCCCGACCGGGCAATGCCAACGGCGACTGCCCCCGCAACGGATGGCCGGAAGGCCGAGATCATCTTGACGCATCGTCCAAATGGCACTAAGGAGCGCCGACTTTCCCTAGGGCCGCAAGAGACTGGCGCGCGCCGACATCCGGCGAGACTGCACTGTTGGCCGAACGAGAACAAGGTTTGAAACGATGTCCCGTGCTTGCGAACTGACCGGCAAGGCCGTCCTCACCGGCAACAATGTCAGCCACGCCAACAACAAGACCCGTCGGCGCTTCCTGCCGAACCTGGTCAATGTCACGCTGATGTCGGAAGCGCTGAACCAGAACGTTCGCCTGCGCATCTCGGCGAACGCGCTGCGCTCGGTCGAGCATCGCGGCGGCCTGGATGCCTTCCTCCTGAAGGCCGACGCTGCCGAACTCTCCCAGCGCGCCCGCCTGCTGAAGAAGCAGATCGCCAAGAAGGTGGCCGAGCAGGTCGAGCAGGCCGCCTGATCCGATCCGGCGCAGGACCACGGATTTTCGGGGCCGGACGACCACGTCCGGTCCTTTCGATTTGAGGGGCCCAACAGCCCACTGGTTCCATCACCCAGGATAAAAAAATGACCTCCCGTACCAATGCCGCGCCCTTCGTGGCGTCGATGGCGATCGTCGTGGTCGCATCGAACATTCTCGTCCAGTTCCCGGTCCAGCAGACGCTTGGAAGCCTTTCGCTCGCCGACGTGCTGACCTGGGGCGCCTTCACCTATCCGGCCGCCTTCCTCGTCACCGACCTTGCCAACCGCCGCTACGGGCCGGCCTTCGCGCGCAGGGTGGTCTTCGTCGGCTTCATGCTGGCGGTGGTCTGCTCGATCCTCGTTCCGCCGCTTCTGTTCAGCGCCGGGCTCCTCGAGTACGACACTGCTGCCGCGAGGCTGGTGCGCATCGCGGCTGCCTCGGGCACGGCCTTCCTCGTGGCGCAGCTCCTTGACGTGACTGTGTTCAACTGGCTGCGACGGCAGTCCTGGTGGCGCGCACCGGTTTTCGGATCGCTGGCCGGCTCCGTAGTGGACACGCTTCTTTTCTTCTCGATCTCCTTCTCGGCGGCGTTCGGCTTCGTTGGCCCGGACGATGCCTTCGCGCTGGAAGCGGCTCCGCTGTTCGGTGTCCTGTCCGTAGAAACGGCGCGCTGGGTGTCCTGGGCGCTGGGCGACCTGACGGTCAAGCTGCTGATCGCAGTGTTCGCCCTTATTCCCTACCGTCTGATCGCCGCGCGCTGGATACAGCCCGCGATCGCCTGAACCGGCCTGTCTGTCGCGGCGAAAGCCGCGTCACGTCCGCTCGATCGTGAAGCGATGGCCTGCGCCGTCCGCTTCGGCCTTGACCAGCCGATGGCCTGACTCCTGGCAGAAGGCAGGGATGTCGAGCCCCGCCAGCGGGTCGGTGGTGAGCACCACGAGCCTTTCACCCGCGGACATCCCGGCGAGCCGCTTGCGCGTCTTTAGAACGGGCAGGGGGCAGTTGAGTCCCCGAACGTCGAGGATCGGGTCTGCTTGGGTGAGCGCCAAGCTCAGCCGCCGAACATTCCGGTGAAGCGCCGGCCGATCCGGCTAAGCACGCCCGGTTGATCCGAGGACGCCTCGGCCGCGGGGGCTGGCTGGGGCGCCGGCGCAGGCGGCGGATTCTTCGCCAGCTCCGCAGCCGCCAGTGCCGCCGCCCTGTCGGCGTCCTTCTTGAGCTGCTCCTGGCGCTTGGCTTCCGCCGCAGCCTCGAGCTCGGCCATACGACGGCCGGCCGGCGAATCGATGCGCCCCATCCGCGTCGTCGTCTGGATGACGGTGCCGTCCGGCGCTAGGCTCGGCGGCTCAAGCGGAACGCGCTCGCCGCGCGCGCGCTTCCTCGTCCATTCGGAAACCAGCGAGGCCTCCTTGATGCCGGCGATCGACGGCTTGGGCGGCGGCGTCTTCGAGGCACCGATCGCGCTCGCGAAGGCCGCCTCGTAGGTCGACTGGTATGACTGGTAGGCCGTCTTCAGGCTCTCGGGGTGGGTGAATTCAGGGCACTTGCCGGTCGGCGACAGAGTCGTGCCCGGGGGTACGACAGCGTTGAAGACGTAACGCTTCTCGCAGACATCCACCTTCGGCGGCGTCTTTGTGATCTCGAAATGATCGTAGCCTTCCTTGAGGTTCTTCCAGAACTGGTAGTTCGGGTCGTCCTTGTAGCGAGCCATATTGGCTGGCGTCATGCGGAAGGGGAAGGATTGGATCTGGAACTCTGTCTGTCCACCGCGGAAGGAGTCCCGCGCCAGAGCGTAGATCTCGGTCATCTGGGCGTCATTCATCGAGAAGCAGCCCGATGACGAGCACGCCCCATGCACCATCAGGTTGGAGCCGGTGCGACCGTTCGCACGGTCAAACGTGTTCGGATAGCCGATGTTGATCGCCAGATGGTACTGGGACTTGGGATTCAGCTGGTGCGGACGGACCGTGTAGAAGCCCTCGGGTGACTGTCGGTCGCCCTCGATGAATTTCGGCCCGAGCTTCCCGGACATCTTGCAGATGTCGTAGGTGGCGAGCAGGTCGTAGCGTCCGTTCGACTTCTGCTTCCAGATCTCGACCTTGTTCTCCTCCTTGAACACGCGCGCCAGGATAGGCGAATTGCGCGGCATGTCCTTGGCGTTCATGACCTTGACGAGGCGCGCGGGCACAGGCGTCTCGGCCCCGCCTTTCATGGCGGCGTCCATCGTCGATTCGCTACAGGCCGCAGCCAGGGCGAGCATCGATACGATCAGGCCTGTGCGTAGTACCTTGGCTAGCATCGGCAATCCGGTCGGCATTCCACGGGACGAGGTTATCGGCGGCGGACGATAAAACCGTTAACCTTTCGAATTGATTACCGCAAACCTGAAGTTGACCTACGGTCACCAGCCAACGGAGGCAGCAACAATGTGGCAAAAACCGGGCAGCGCCCGGATCGCGCTACAGGGAGCGCCCGATCGCCAGATACTTCTCGCGCCGGTGCTCGCGGAAATCGACGCCCGAACTCTTCAATTCCGCCAGTGCCTTGGCGATCGTGTCGCCGGTTGCCGCAACAACGGTGTCGACCGCGCGGTGCGCGCCGCCGACCGGCTCGGGAATGATCCCGTCGATGACCTTTAGGTCGAGCAGATCCTGCGCGGTGATCTTCATCGAGGTCGCCGCATCGCGCGAACGGGTGGTGTCGCGCCACAGGATCGAGGCGGCCCCCTCCGGCGAGATCACCGAATAGATCGCATGCTCCAGCATGTAGACGCGGTTGGCCGTGGCGATGGCGATCGCGCCGCCCGATCCGCCCTCACCGATGACCACGGAGATGGACGGAACCTTCAACCCCAGGCAGGCGGAGGTCGAACGGGCGATGGCCTCGGCCTGGCCGCGCGCCTCGGCATCGACGCCCGGGTAGGCACCGGCGGTGTCGACCAGGGTAACCACCGGCAGGCCGAAGCGATCGGCCATCTCCATGATCCGCACGGCCTTGCGGTAGCCCTCCGGACGCGGGGAGCCGAAATTGTGCTTCAGGCGACTCTTGGTGTCGGAGCCCTTCTCCTGCCCGAGGATCGCGATCGGCTCGCCACGAAAGCGGCCCAGGCCGCCGACGATGGCATGATCGTCCCCGAACAGGCGGTCGCCCGCGAGCGGCGTGAAGTCGGTGATGAGACGTTCGATGTAGGTCAGGCAGTGGGGCCGGTCCGGATGCCGCGCCACCTGGACCTTCTGCCAGGGCGACAGCGACTTGTAGACGTCCCGCAGCGCGTCGCGCGAACGCTTTTCGAGCCTTTCGATCTCCTCGGCAACATCGACCGCCTCGCCGCTCTCGGCAAGCTTCTTGAGTTCGAGGATCTTGCCTTCGAGGTCTGCGACGGGCTTCTCGAAATCGAGATAATTGTACATGCGCTCGCTTACCGGATGGACGATTGAGGCGGCTGGCTAGGGTCCTTGAACCCGGATTGGCGCCCGGAAATGCGCCTCCACATAGCGTCACCCTCCGGCATCGGCAAGCGGATGGTGCTCTGTAACGAGTTTAACCAGCCGCTCCTCGAGCACATGGGTGTAGATCTGGGTGGTTGAGATGTCGGCATGCCCGAGCAGCGTCTGCACGGCCCTGAGGTCGGCGCCGTTCTGGAGCAGGTGGCTGGCAAAGGCATGGCGGATGACGTGCGGGGACACCTTTGCGGCCGAGATCCCTGCCCGCGCGGCGAGCGCCTTGAGGTCGCGCGCGAAGACCTGCCGGGGCAGGAAGCCGCTATCCGATCCAGCAGGGAACAGGTACGGGCTGTCGGCAAGGCCCGGCAGGCGGGCGCGCAGTTCGCCCCATCGGCGCATCGCGTCCCGCGCCTTCGGCGACAGCGGCACCATGCGTTCCTTGTTGCCCTTGCCGGTCACGACGAAGAAGCGCTCGTCGCGGGCCGCCACCGCGGCCGGGAGGGAGACCAGTTCCGACACCCGCAGGCCAGTAGCATAGAGCACCTCGACGAGGGCATGCATCCGCACCGGCGCGGGGTCGTGCGGACGTTCGCCGGCTTCGATCTGCGCGCGGTCGAGCAGCCGTGTCGTCTCGGCGACGCTCATCGTCTTCGGCAGCGGCCTGTCCTTGCGCGGGGCGTCGATCGTGCCGGTGGGATCGTCGGCCCTGATCCCCTCGGCATAGAGGAAACGGTAGAATTGCCGCAGGGCCGAAAGCTTCCGCGCCTGGGTGGTTGCGGCAAAGCCCTGGGCCGCGATTCCCGCGAGATAGCCACGCACCGCTTCCGTATCGGCCTTGGCTAGGTCACCGATGGACTCCGCCGCGTCCTCGAGGTCCCGGCGGTAGGCGGCAAGCGTGTTGGCGGCAGCGCCGCGCTCCGCGCTCATCATCTCGAGGAAGGCCTCGATGCGCGCGCCCGTCCTCATCGCAGCTCCATGGAGCCCGCGGCGTCTTCAGTCTGGAGCCGCTCGATGGGAATGGGCACCGAAACCCGCTCGCGATGCGGCTCGACCGTTAGGACGAGCGCATACATCGCCCCGTAGACGAGGCCAGCAACGATCGCGAGCTTCACGAGGAAGCGCGTCAGCGTCGGCATTGCGGCGAATCGGCTCCGCGCATCATGCCGCGTTATGCCGGCCGGACGGACGGCATTCAAGCACGGCGGCTTGACGCCCCGGGGGGTTTCGTGTCGAAAACCCGCGAAAAGAGAGGGCCGATGGATAGCGAAGACGCAATCATGGTGCCGCCGGAACTGGTCAAGCGCCTGACCGAACGGCTCGGCAACCGCACGGTGGTGTTCGTCGGGCTGATGGGCGCCGGCAAGACCGCCATCGGGCGAAAGGTGGCGGCTGTCCTCGGCCTGCCCTTCGTCGACAGCGACCATGAGATCGAGCGGGCCGCCCGCATGACGATCCCCGAGCTGTTCGAGGCTTACGGCGAGCCGGAGTTCCGCGCTCTCGAACAGCGGGTGATCCAGCGGGTGCTGGAAGGCGGCCCCCAGATCCTGTCGACCGGCGGCGGCGCCTACATGAACGATCAGACGCGCGCGCTGATCGCGCAGGGCTCGATATCGGTGTGGCTGAAGGCTGAGCTCGACGTGCTGTTCGCCCGCGTTTCGAAGAAGCAGAACCGCCCCCTGCTGAAGACCGCGAACCCGCGCGCCGCGCTGGAACAGCTCATGAACCTGCGCTATCCGGTCTATGCGGAGGCCAACATCACCGTGCCCACCCGGGACGAGAAGAAGGAAGTGATCGTGGCAGAGGTGCTCGACGCCTTGGACGCCTATCTGGACGCCGAGTCCAGGAGTACCGTGCAATGAGCACGTCGGCCGAAACCGTCCGGGTGCAGCTTGGCGAGCGCGGCTACGACATCCTCATCGGACCGGGCCTGATCGAGAACGCCGGCTCCGAGATCGCTACCCGGCTGCCGAAGGCGCGCGCCGCGGTTGTGACCGACGAGAACGTCGCGGCCGCGCATCTCGAGGCGCTGCTTTCGAGCCTGGACAAGGCCGGCATCGGCGCGGTGTCGGTAGTGCTGCCCGCCGGCGAGAAGACCAAGGGCTTCGAGTCGCTGCAGCGCGTCGTGGATGACGTCCTGGCCGCCCGGCTGGAGCGCCGCGACGTGGTGATCGCCCTGGGCGGCGGCGTCATCGGCGATCTGGCCGGCTTCGCATCCGGCATCGTGCGTCGAGGCATGAACTTCGTCCAGATGCCCACCTCCCTGCTGGCGCAGGTCGATTCCTCCGTCGGCGGCAAGACTGGCATCAACACGGCGCGCGGCAAGAATCTCGTCGGCGTCTTCCACCAGCCCCGCCTCGTGCTCGCGGATGCGGGTGCACTGGACACGCTGCCGGTACGCGAGTTCCGCGCCGGCTATGCCGAAGTGGCGAAGTACGGCCTCATCGACCGGCCGGACTTCTTCGCCTGGCTGGAGGCAAACTGGCGGGAGGTGTTCTCCGGGGGGCCGGCACGCACGCGCGCCATCGCCGAGTCATGCCGGGCGAAGGCCGACGTCGTCGCCCGCGACGAGTTCGAGACGGGCGACCGCGCCCTCCTCAATCTCGGACACACGTTCGGCCACGCGCTGGAGGCGGCGACGGGCTACGACGGCGCACGGCTCGTGCATGGCGAGGCGGTGGCGATCGGCATGGCGCTCGCCTACCGGTTCTCCGCCCGCATGAATCTCGCCAGCCCGGACGACGCGGTGCGCGTCGAGCGGCATCTGCGTGACGTGGGGCTTCCCTGGCGGATCTCCGACATTCCCGGCCACATGCCGGGCGCGGAGGGCCTGCTCGCGTTCATAGCGCAGGACAAGAAGGTCTCGCGCGGCGCGCTGACTTTCATTCTCACACGGGGCATCGGACAGTCCTTCATTGCCAGGGATGTGCCGGCTTCGGAGGTGTTGTCGTTCTTGACGGACAGTCTCCCGACATGAGTCCCCACACGGTCATGCTGCTCTGGGGTGTCGTGATCGGCGCCGCGGGCGCGACGACCGTACTCCTGGCCGCCTGGGCGCTTCTGGGGAAGCGCGCACGACCGACGACTCAATCGCGGCCAGACCCGATCTCCGAGGTGGAAGACGCCTCGGAAGGCCCCGAACGCGACGCGGCGACCATCAAGCTGGACAGGCTGCGCATGGGCGCACTGCTCGACCTGCACGAGATGGAAGTCTCGGACGTGATGATCCACCGCACCAACATGCGTTCGGTGAATGCCGAACTGCCGGCCGCCGAGATCGTCCGTGAGCTGATCGCCAGCCCGCACACGCGCGTGCCGCTGTGGCGAGGCACGATCGACAACATCATCGGCGTCGTCCACGCCCGCGACCTGCTGCGGGCCTTGAGCGAGGCGACGCCGGAAAATCCGGTGGACCCGCTCAAGATTGCCCGCAAGCCGTGGTTCGTGCCGGACACCACGAAACTTCAGGACCAGCTCAACGCCTTCCTGCGGAAAAAGTCCCACTTCGCCATCGTGGTCGACGAATATGGCGAGGTCGAAGGCCTCATCACGCTGGAGGACATCATCGAGGAGATCGTTGGCGAGATTGCCGACGAGCACGACATCGACGTCCAGGGCGTCAAGCAGGAGGCGGACGGGTCTGTCGTGGTGGATGGCTCCGTGCCGATCCGTGACCTCAACCGGGTGCTCGACTGGTCGCTGCCGGATGACGAGGCCGTGACCATCGCCGGTCTGGTGATCCACGAAACGCAGTCGATCCCGGAAGAGAAGCAGGCCTTCACCTTCCACGGCAAGCGCTTCACGGTGATGAAACGGGAAAAGAACCGGATCACCCGCATCAGGATCCGGCCGGCCCTGGCCGAAACCCCGGCAACCGCCGCACCTCCCGTGGACAACCGCGTGCAGGCATCGTCCTGACAATGGAGTGGCCGCGGCGTCGCAGCCGCGAAACCGCGGCCTCGAAGCGACCGAGCCTCACCCCACCAAGGCAGCGAAGGTCTTCAGGTCGACGTTCCCGCCGCTGAGCACGATCCCCACCCGCTTTCCCTCGGCCGACACCACGCCCTGCAGGATCGCGGCCGCAGCCAGGCAGCCGGTGGGCTCGACGATGAGCTTCATCCGCTCGGCCAGGAAACGCATCGTCTCGACGAGCTGGGCGTCACTGACCGTAACCACCCGGTCGACCGCGCGCTGCAGGATCGGGAAGTTGTGCTCGCCCAGATGGGTCGTCAGGGCCCCGTCGGCGATCGACCGGGGCACCCCGATGTGGACGATCTCGCCCTTCTCGAGCGATTGCTGGCCGTCATTGCCCGCCTCCGGCTCGACGCCGATGACGTGGCATTCCGGCAAGAGCGCCTTGGCGGCGAGCGCGCACCCCGCCAGCAGGCCGCCCCCTCCCAGCGGCGTGAGCAGGATATCAAGCGGTCCCGCATCCTCGATGAGTTCCAGCCCCGCGGTACCCTGGCCGGCGATGACGTCCGGATCGTCGTATGGGTGGATCAGCGCGGCCTCCCGCTCGGCCGCGACACGCGCTGCCAGCGCCGCGCGATCTTCGGCATAGCGGTCGTAGAAGACGATCTCTGCACCATAGCCGCGGGTCGCCGCCACTTTGATCGCGGGCGCGTCGTGCGGCATGACGATCACTGCGGCCTTGCCCTGCAGACGTGCCGCACAGGCGACCGCCTGGGCGTGGTTGCCCGACGAGAATGCCACGACGGTTCTTGTATCGGGGCCGAGCGCGGCCACCGCATTGCACGCGCCGCGGAACTTGAAGGCGCCGACTCGCTGCAGGTTCTCGGCCTTGAAGAAAAGCTCCCCTCCGACCCGCTCGTCGGCCGTGCGCGAGGTCAGCACCGACGTGCGGTGTGCCGCCCCGGCTATGCGCTGGCGCGCCGTCTCGACGTCGGCGAAGCTGGGGATACGAAGGGGGGCGGCCGCAAGCGTGGTGCTCATGCCCTTTTCTTAACGGGCTATTTGCACCCCGTCGACGCCTCTGTCGGCGCCTTGCCGCAGGAACCCTCGCGCCTTCACCAGCGCGTCTTTTCACCCGGCGCGGCAGCCTCGATCGCGAGCGCATGTACGCCTGCCTTCAACTCGTCGGCCAGCAGCGCGTTGACGGTCCGGTGCCGGTCGATGCGGCTCGCGCCCGCGAAAGCCGGCGCCACGATCCGCACCCGGAAATGCGTCTCCCCCGTACCGTCGAAATGGGCGTGATGGCCCGAATCCGCATGGTGGTGGCCGGCATGCAGATGACTCTCGTTGATGACTTCGAGGCGCTCGGGGTGGAGCGCGGCGCGCAGCTTGCGTTCGATAGCGGCCTGGACCGTCATGTCCGGTTGCCTCCTGGATGTGGCCGTGCCCGGCCGTTCAACTGGGGGACCCATACCCCTGCAAAATTTTGCGATTCAGGGCGTAGGGAGCGCGATGCGAAAATGTCAATTCTTGTATCGCACGCCGCGCCGCACCATAACTGGGCTCCGATGAGCGAGTTCTCCAGATACTTCGAGAAGATCCGCATCCGCCCCGATCCGAAAGTCGAGGCGAAGGCGTCGCTGCCTCCATGCCAATGGGATGGGTGCAACGAGCCCGGCACGCACCGCGCGCCGGTCGGCCGCATGCGCGAGGGAGAGTACTTTCGCTTCTGCTTCGACCACGTGCGCGAATACAACAAGAGCTTCAACTACTTCTCCGGTGTCTCGGCGGCCGAGATCGCCCGGTTCCAGAAGGAGGCGCTGACGGGACATCGCCCGACCTGGACGGTTTCCTCGAATGGCAACGCCCGCTTCGCGCCGGATTTTGCGCAGAAGCGCTCGGGCCGGGCGGGTTACTACAAGAACGTCCGCGACCCGTTCAATCTGTTCTCTTCGCAGCGTGCCGAAGCGCGCACACAGCCGAGCCGCGCCCGTCCGCTTGAGGCCAAGGCGCTGGAAACGCTGGGCCTCAACGAGACAGCCACTGGCGCCGAGATCAAGTCGCGCTATAAGGAACTGGTGAAGCGTCATCATCCCGACGCCAACGGCGGCGATCGTGGATCAGAGGACCGCTTCCGCGAAGTGCTGCAAGCCTACCGGATGCTGAAGCAGTCCGGCCGTTGCTGAGCGACGGGCCGCGGCCTTTTTCCAGCTTCCGTGAGCCCGGAAAAGGCCTTATGACCGCCAGCGGAAAATTGAGACGGCAAAGCCGGCGGGCTTTGCGCGCGGAGAAGTGATGAACAAGGTGGATCGCGACATCGCCAACCTGCCGGACACTACCGTCTCGGTGAAGGACGTCTTCGGCTTTGATTCAACGATGGTCGTGCCGGCCTACTCGGTCGCCACCGAACACGTGCCGGACATCGATCCGGATTACCTGTTCGACCGCCAGACCACGCTAGCCATCCTGGCAGGTTTCGCCTTCAACCGCCGCGTCATGGTTTCCGGCTATCACGGAACCGGCAAGTCGACGCATATCGAGCAGGTCGCGGCACGTCTCAACTGGCCCTGCGTGCGCGTCAACCTCGACAGCCACGTCAGCCGTATCGATCTGGTCGGCAAGGACGCCATCGTCCTGCAGGACGGCAAGCAGGTCACCGAATTCCGTGACGGCATCCTGCCCTGGGCCTACCAGCGCAACGTTGCTCTCTGCTTCGACGAATACGACGCCGGCCGGCCGGACGTGATGTTTGTCATCCAGCGCGTGCTGGAGAGCTCGGGCCGCCTGACCCTGCTCGACCAGAGCCGCGTCATACGGCCGCACCCGGCGTTCCGCCTGTTCGCCACCGCCAACACGATCGGCCTCGGCGACACCACCGGCCTGTATCACGGCACGCAGCAGATCAACCAGGCTCAGATGGACCGCTGGTCGGTCGTGACCACGCTGAACTACCTGCCGCACGACAACGAGGTGAACATCGTCCTGGCCAAGGCGAAGCACTACCGCGACGCCAAGGGCAAGGACATCGTCAACAAGATGGTGCGTGTCGCCGACATGACCCGCTCGGCCTTCATCAATGGCGACCTGTCGACCGTGATGAGCCCGCGCACCGTGATCACCTGGGCCGAGAATGCCGAGATCTTCGACGACGTCGGACTCGCCTTCCGTCTCACCTTCCTCAACAAGTGCGACGAGCTCGAGCGTTCCGTGGTGGCCGAGTTCTACCAGCGTGCCTTCGGCCAGGATCTGCCGGAGAGCGCCGCGAACGTGGTACTGAGCTGAGGAAGCCCCGCGGCTTGAGGCAGGTCGATGGCTGGCCCCGGCGATAACACGCGCAGCAGACCGAAGAACGGGTCCGACACGGACCAGTTCAAGCGCGCGGTGTCCGTATGCATGCGCGCCATTTCCGGCGACCGCGAGTTCGAGGTGGCTTTCGCCAAGGACAAGCCGGCGCTGGCGGGTAATCGTGCCCGCCTTCCCGACCTGCCGAAGAAGCCCGCCGAGGCCGACCTCGCCGTCACCCGCGGGCTGGGCGACTCGATGGCGCTGAAACGCGCCTGCCACGACTCCCGGGTCCATTCCCGGTTGGCGCCCGAGGGCAAGCAGGCCCGCGCCGTGTTCGACGCTGTCGAGCAGGCTCGCGTCGAGGCGATCGGTTCGCGCCGCATGGCAGGCGTCGCCGAAAACATCAGCGCGATGCTGGAGGACAAGTACGTCCGCGCCAGCCTGACCGACGTGCGCGACCAGTCGGAGGCTCCACTGGAGGAAGCCTTGGCGCTGATCGTTCGCGAGAGGCTGACCGGCCGCCCCGCACCGAAGAGCGGCGAGAAGCTTGTCTCGGTGTGGCGGAACTGGATCGAGGAGAAGTCGGGCAGTGCGCTCGATTCTCTGGCGGACCGGCTGGACGACCAGCAGGCCTTTGCGCGCCTGGTGCGCGAGATGCTCGCCTCGATGGACATGGCCGAGGACCTCTCCGACGAGCAGAGCCAGGAAGACGACAACGCCGAGGAAAACGAACCGCAGGGAGAAGAGGCCAGCGAGGACGGCGGAGAGGACGAATCCGGCGGCCAGCAGCCGCAGCCCGAGGACAGCGAGGCCTCCTCCGAGGACGAGCAGACCGGCGAGATGGAGGCGACCGACGCTTCCTCCGAGGAAGTGACGGAGGAGGACGACGCCGAATCCGAGACGCCCGGCGAAGCCAAGCGCAAGGACAACCCCTTCTCGAACCTGTCGAAGGACGTCGACTACAAGGTCTACACGACGCAGTTCGACGAGATCGTCGGCGCGGAGGACCTCTGCGACGAGGAGGAGCTCGACCGCCTGCGCGCCTTCCTCGACAAGCAGCTCACCAACCTGCAGGGCGTGGTCGGTCGGCTCGCCAACCGCCTGCAGCGCCGCCTGATGGCGCAGCAGAACCGCTCCTGGGACTTCGACCTCGAGGAGGGCGTGCTCAACACCGCGCGGCTGGTGCGCGTCGTCATCGATCCGATGCAGCCGCTCTCCTTCAAGCAGGAGCGCGACACCAATTTCCGCGACACCGTCGTCACCCTGGTTCTGGACAATTCCGGCTCGATGCGCGGACGGCCGATCACGGTCGCGGCGACCTGCGCCGACATCCTCGCCCGGACACTGGAGCTCTGCGGCGTCTCGGTTGAGATCCTCGGCTTCACCACCCGCGCCTGGAAGGGCGGCCAGTCGCGCGAGAAGTGGCTGAAGGAAGGCAAGTCGCCGAACCCCGGCCGCCTGAACGACCTGCGCCACATCATCTACAAGAGCGCCGACACACCGTGGCGGCGAGCACGCCGAAACCTCGGCCTGATGATGCGCGAGGGGCTGCTCAAGGAGAACATCGACGGCGAGGCGCTGTTGTGGGCGCACAGCCGGCTGATCGCGCGCCCCGAGCAGCGCAAGATCCTGATGATGATCTCCGACGGTGCACCGGTCGACGACTCGACCCTCTCGGTCAATCCGGGCAACTATCTCGAACGGCATCTGCGCGCTGTCATCGATCTCATCGAGACGCGCTCGCCCGTGGAGCTGCTGGCGATCGGCATCGGCCATGACGTCACGCGCTACTACCGCCGCGCCGTGACCATCGTCGATGCGGAGGAACTGGCCGGCGCGATGACCGAACAGCTCGCCGCCCTGTTCGGCGAGGAGAGCCTGCGCGATATCCGGCGCTCCGGCGGGCTGCGGCGGGCCGGCTGACGTGGGTCGGATCGTGGCCCGGGTCTGGCAGTGTCTCGGTCCGCATTCCGCCGCATCTCCTTCCAATTGGCAAAGCCGCCTCCTGCGGCTTCTGCTTGCGATACTGATCTGTCTTCCGGCATCGGCCCCCGTTCAGGCGGAGCCCAAGCCCGTCGAGCGTGTTGACGTACGATCGCGGCGCATCGAGAACTTCCGCATCGGTCGCGACATCACCCGCTTCGGCCCGCTCGAATTCGTCGGCGGACTGGAGATGACCGCACCCAGCGGCCATTTCGGTGGCTTCTCGGCATTGCGGTTTCTCACGCCCGGCGCCGAATTCATGGGCATCACCGACACCGGCTACTGGTACTTCGGCACGATCGAGCGCGACGCTGAAATGCGTCCCGTTGGCGTCAAGGATTTCCGCATGGTGCCGATGGTCGACCGGGATGGCCGCCCTTACCCGGACAAGTCGAAGGCGGACGCCGAAAGCCTGGACGTCAAGGGCGACATCGCCACGGTCGGCTTCGAGCGCGAGCACCGCATCGAACAATTCCGCATCGATCCCGACAATATGAGCGGCCCCATCCGCCGCCTGGGGTTCCTGATCCCGTCGCGCGAATTGCGCCAGAACCGCGGCTTCGAGACGATCACCCGCGCACACCCCCACGGGCAGCACCAGGGTGGGCTGGTGGCCGTCACCGAAAAGAGCCTCGACAAGGACGGAAACATCTTCGCGGCGATCATCGAGGGGCCCCAGAAGGGGATCTTCACGATCAGGCGCGTGGGCGAATTCGACATCACCGACGGCGCCTTTTTGCCAAACGGCGACCTGCTCCTGCTGGAGCGGTCCTACCGGCCGTCCGAAGGGGTACGGATGCGGCTACGGCGCATATCCGGCGAACTCATTGCCAAGGGCGTCCTCGCCGATGGGCCGGTCCTTCTGGAAGCCGACATGTCCTACCAGATCGACAACATGGAAGGCCTGGACGTCTGGCAGCGGAAGGACGGCGCGACGATGGTTTCCATCATTTCGGACGACAACCATTCCATTCTGCAGCGCAACCTCTATCTGGAGTTCATCCTCCACGACGAGTGACCACTCGGCGAATGCCGGGTTGATATCTAAATATTGACGTTTACGTAACTCCCGATACATCTAACCGATTGAAAATATTGCCCGCAAAAGATTCTGTTGAAATTTCCGTCGAGTAAGTCTATTCGGCCCGGAATTCATCGCAACGCCGTCACGGCCCGCCTGACCCTTTCAATACTGCCCACCGCGACGGTACAAAGACAGGACTCTCCCGCATGGCACGCAGCAAGATAGCGCTCATTGGCTCAGGCATGATCGGCGGCACGCTCGCCCACCTGATCGGCCTCAAGGAACTGGGCGACGTGGTGCTGTTCGACATCGCCGAGGGCATCCCGCAGGGGAAGGGCCTCGACATCGCCCAGTCCTCCCCGGTCGATGGCTTCGACGCCTCGTTCCTCGGCGTGAACGACTATGCCGGCATCGAAGGCGCGGACGTCTGCATCGTCACGGCCGGTGTGCCGCGCAAGCCCGGCATGAGCCGCGACGACCTGCTCGGCATCAACCTTAAGGTCATGGAGCAGGTGGGCGCCGGCATCGCGAAGTACGCCCCGAACGCCTTCGTCATCTGCATCACCAACCCGCTCGATGCGATGGTGTGGGCGCTGCAGAAGTTCTCCGGTCTGCCGAAGACCCACGTCGTGGGCATGGCCGGCGTGCTCGATTCCGCACGCTTCCGCCTCTTCCTGGCGCGGGAGTTCAACGTTTCTGTCGAAGACGTCACCGCCATGACTCTGGGCGGCCACGGCGACGACATGGTCCCGCTCGTCCGCTACTCCACGGTCGCCGGCGTTCCGCTGCCTGACCTGGTTCAGATGGGCTGGACGACCCAGGAAAAGCTGGACGCCATCGTCGATCGCACTCGCAAGGGCGGCGGCGAGATCGTCGGTCTGCTGAAGACCGGCTCGGCCTACTACGCACCCGCCTCGTCCGCCGTGGCGATGGCGGAGAGCTATCTCAAGGACAAGAAGCGCGTCCTGCCCTGCGCCGCCTATCTCGATGGCCAGTACGGCGTGAAGGACATGTATGTGGGCGTGCCGGTCGTGATTGGCGCCGGCGGTGTCGAACGCGTGCTCGAGCTCGACTTCAACAAGGAAGAGCAGGCCATGTTCGAGAAGTCGGTGGCGTCCGTGAAGGGTCTTTGTGAGGCCTGCGTCGGCATCGCGCCGAGCCTGAAGTAACCGAGCCTACGCGAGCGAGAGGCAAGCCTATGAACATCCACGAATACCAGGCCAAGCAATTGCTGAAGGGCTACGGCCTCCCGGTTGCCGGCGGCGTTCCGGTCTTCGCGGTCGAGGAAGCCGAGGCTGCGGCCAGGAAGCTTCCCGGCCCGCTTTACGTCGTGAAGAGCCAGATCCACGCAGGCGGCCGCGGCAAGGGCAAGTTCAAGGAGCTGTCGCCCGACGCCAAGGGTGGCGTGCGACTTGCGAAGTCGGTCGAGGAAGTCGTCGCCAACGTCGAGGAGATGCTCGGCAACACGCTTGTCACCAAGCAGACCGGCCCGGCAGGCAAGCAGGTCAATCGCCTGTATCTCGAGGACGGCGCCGACATTGCTCGCGAGCTCTACCTCTCCATCCTCGTCGACCGAACGGTCGGCCGCGTCGCCTTCGTCGTCTCGACCGAGGGCGGCATGGACATCGAGCAGGTGGCGCATGACACGCCGGAGAAGATCGTCACCCGTGCGATCGACCCCGACACGGGCGTCACCGCCGAGGACGTGAAGGCGCTGAACGCGGCGCTCAAGCTCGAGGGCGAGGCCGCGAAGGATGGCGAGACGGTCTTCCCTGCGCTGTACAAGGCCTTCGTCGAGAAGGACATGAGCCTGCTCGAGGTCAATCCGCTGATTGTCATGACGAACGGCCGGCTGCGCCTGCTCGACGCGAAGATCTCCTTCGACAACAACGCACTCTTCCGCCATCCCGAGATCGTCGAGCTCCGCGACACCTCGGAGGAGGACGCCAAGGAGATCGAGGCCTCGAAGTACGACCTCGCCTATGTCGCACTGGACGGCAACATCGGCTGCATGGTCAACGGCGCAGGCCTGGCGATGGCCACCATGGACATCATCAAGCTTTATGGTGCCGAGCCCGCCAACTTCCTCGACGTCGGCGGCGGCGCCAGCAAGGAGAAGGTCACGGCCGCCTTCAAGATCATCACCGCCGATCCGGCCGTGAAGGGCATCCTGATCAACATCTTCGGCGGCATCATGAAGTGCGACGTCATCGCTGAGGGCGTGGTTGCCGCGGTGAAGGAGGTCGGGCTGAAGGTCCCGCTGGTGGTCCGGCTCGAGGGCACCAATGTCGACCTCGGCAAGAAGATCCTTCGGGACAGTGGCCTGGACGTGGTTCCGGCCGACGACCTCGACGACGCGGCCAAGAAGATCGTCGCGGCGGTGAAGGGGTAAATCCAGAACTTGTCGGCGGGCCCCTTTGGGGCCCGGCAGGAGCCCACGACTGGCCGGACGTGCTCGAAACCAGCAGTTGCAGCCCTTCGATCGCGCCGCCAAAGAATCACAGGATAGCTATCGCCAATGTCCATCCTCATCGACAAGAACACCAAGGTTCTCGTGCAGGGACTGACCGGCAACACCGGCACGTTCCACACCGAGCAGGCGCTGGCCTATCACGGCACCAAGATGGTCGGCGGCATCAATCCCAAGAAGGGCGGCACCTACTGGGAAGGCAGTGTCTCGCTGCCGATCTTCGCCACGGTGGCGGAAGGCAAGGAGAAGACTGGCGCCAACGCCTCGGTCATCTATGTGCCGCCGGCGGGCGCCGCGGCCGCCATCATCGAGGCCATCGAGGCCGAGATTCCGCTGATCGTCTGCATCACCGAGGGCATCCCGGTGCAGGACATGGTCAAGGTCAAGGCGAAGCTGGACAAGTCCAAGTCGCGCCTGATCGGCCCGAACTGCCCCGGCATCGTCACCCCCGACGAATGCAAGATCGGCATCATGCCCGGCAACATCTTCCGCAAGGGCTCGGTGGGCGTTGTCTCGCGCTCGGGAACTCTTACCTATGAGGCAGTGTTCCAGACCACCAACGCCGGGCTCGGCCAGTCGACCGCTGTCGGCATCGGCGGCGATCCGGTGAAGGGGACGGAGTTCATCGACGTGCTCGAGATGTTCCTGGCCGACGACCAGACCGAATCCATCATCATGATCGGCGAGATCGGCGGGTCGGCCGAAGAGGATGCGGCGCAGTTCCTCAAGGACGAGGCGAAGCGTGGTCGCAAGAAGCCTATGGCGGGCTTCATCGCCGGTCGCACCGCTCCTCCCGGACGCACCATGGGCCATGCCGGCGCCGTGATTTCCGGCGGCAAGGGCGGTGCCGAGGACAAGATCGAGGCAATGGAATCTGCAGGCATCAGGGTGTCGCCGTCGCCGGCCCGGCTCGGTTCGACGCTGGTGGAAGCGATAAAAGGATAGGCGAATAGCGATCGGCGAATGGCGAATAGGGGATTTGCAAGGACCTGTCCGCTATTCGCCATCTACTATTCGCTTCCAATCAGGAGACGGAGCCGAGGAAGGCTCTGAAGGCAAGAATGGCGCGACAAGACCAGGCCAACGACCAGTTCTCGCAGACATCGTTCCTCTACGGAGGCAATGCCGATTATATCGAGCAGTTGCAGGCTGCCTACGAGGATGATCCGCAGTCGGTCGCGCCGGAATGGCGCGAGTTTTTCGCCGCCCTGAAGGACGATGCCACTGACGTCCGCAAGAACGCCAAGGGCCCCTCCTGGAACCGCCCCAACTGGCCGCTGACGGCCAATGGCGAGCTGATTTCCGCGCTCGATGGCAATTGGGGCCTCATCGAGAAGGTCGTCGAGAAGAAGGTCAGGGATCGCGCTGCCGCCAATGGCGCGGGACTGACCGAGGACCAGGTCCATCAGGCCACCCGCGACTCGGTGCGGGCCATCATGATGATCCGCGCCTACCGCATGCGCGGCCACCTGCACGCCAATCTCGACCCGCTTGGCCTCGCCAAGCCGATGGAAGACTACAACGAGCTGTCGCCCAGCGCCTACGGCTTCACCGAGGCCGACTATGACCGGCCGATCTTCATCGACAACGTGCTGGGTCTGGAGACGGCAACGATCCGGCAGATGCTGGAGATCCTCACCCGCACCTACTGCTCGACCATCGGCGTCGAGTTCATGCACATCTCCAATCCGGAAGAGAAGGCGTGGATCCAGGAACGGATCGAGGGGCCGGACAAGGGCGTCGCCTTCACGGAGAATGGCAAGCGGGCGATCCTGCAGAAGCTGATCGAGGCCGAGGGCTTCGAACAGTTCGTCGACGTCAAGTACAAGGGCACGAAGCGTTTCGGCCTCGACGGCGGTGAATCTCTCATCCCGGCGCTGGAGCAGATCATCAAGCGCGGCGGTGCGCTGGGGCTGAAGGAAGTCGTGCTGGGCATGGCCCACCGTGGCCGCCTGAACGTGCTGACGAACGTGATGGCCAAGCCTCATCGCGCCGTCTTCCACGAGTTCAAGGGCGGTTCGGCTGCACCCGACGAAGTCGAAGGATCGGGCGACGTCAAGTACCACCTGGGCGCCTCGTCGGACCGCGAGTTCGACGGCAACAAGGTTCACCTGTCGCTGACGGCCAATCCGTCGCACCTGGAGATCGTCAACCCGGTGGTGATGGGCAAGGCCCGCGCCAAGCAGGACCAGCTCTTCGGCCGCAACCGCGAGGAGTTGGTGCCGCTGGAGGAGCGCGCCAAGGTGCTGCCGCTGCTGATCCATGGCGACGCAGCCTTCGCCGGTCAGGGCGTGGTGGCGGAATGCCTCGGCCTGTCCGGACTGCGCGGCCACCGCGTCGCCGGCACGCTGCACTTCATCATCAACAACCAGATCGGCTTCACCACCAACCCGCGCTTCTCGCGCTCTTCGCCCTACCCGTCGGACGTGGCGAAGATGATCGAGGCGCCGATCTTCCACGTGAACGGCGATGATCCGGAGGCGGTCGTCTACGCCGCGAAGGTCGCGACCGAGTTCCGGATGAAGTTCCACAAGCCGGTGGTCGTCGACATGTTCTGCTACCGGCGTTTCGGCCACAACGAGGGCGACGAGCCGGCTTTCACCCAGCCGATCATGTATCGCACCATCCGTAACCACAAGACGACGGTGCAGATCTATGCCGACAAGCTGATCTCGGAAGGTGTCATCACCGAGGCCGAAGTCGAGAAGATGAGGGCCGACTGGCGCGCGCACCTGGAAGCGGAGTTCGAGACCGGACAGTCCTACAAGCCGAACAAGGCTGACTGGCTCGACGGTGCCTGGACAGGCCTGCGCACTGCCGACAACCAGGACGAGCAGCGGCGCGGAAAGACGGCCGTGCCGATCAAGACGCTCAAGGAGATCGGCAAGAAGCTGACCGAGATCCCGAGGGATTTCGAGGCGCACAAGACCATCCTGCGCTTCCTCGAAACCCGTCGGAAGATGATCGAGACCGGCGAGGGCATCGACTGGGCGACCGCCGAGGCGCTCGCATTCGGCTCGATCCTGATGGAAGGCCATCCGATCCGCCTGTCCGGTCAGGACTCGGAGCGCGGCACCTTCTCGCAGCGCCACTCGGTTCTCTACGACCAGCGCGACGAGCGGCGCTTCATCCCGCTGAACAATCTCGGGCCGCAGCAGGCGAACTACGAAGTCATCAACTCGATGTTGTCGGAAGAGGCCGTGCTCGGCTTCGAATATGGCTACTCGCTGGCGGAGCCGCGTGCGCTGACCCTGTGGGAAGCCCAGTTCGGCGACTTCGCCAACGGTGCGCAGGTGGTGTTCGACCAGTTCATCTCGTCGGGCGAGCGCAAGTGGCTGCGCATGTCGGGGCTCGTCTGCCTGTTGCCCCACGGCTATGAAGGCCAGGGTCCGGAGCACTCCTCGGCCCGCCTCGAGCGCTTCCTGCAGCTGTGCGCCGAAGACAACATGCAGGTGGCGAACTGCACGACGCCGGCGAACTACTTCCACATCCTGCGCCGCCAGCTGAAGCGCGACTTCCGCAAGCCGCTGATCCTGATGACGCCGAAGTCGCTGCTCCGCCACAAGCGCGCCGTGTCGCAGCTCTCGGAGATGGCCGGCGAGTCCACCTTCCACCGGCTGCTGTGGGACGACGCCCAGCTTCAGCCCGGACAGGGCATCAAGCTGGTCAAGGATTCCAAGATCCGCCGAGTGGTGATGTGCACCGGCAAGGTCTACTACGATCTGTTCGAGGAGCGCGAAAAGCGCGGCATCGACGACATCTACCTGCTGCGCGTCGAGCAGCTCTATCCGTTCCCGGCCAAGGCGCTGATCAACGAGCTGTCGCGCTTCCGCAATGCGGAGATGGTGTGGTGCCAGGAGGAGCCCAAGAACATGGGCGCGTGGTCCTTCATCGATCCGTATCTGGAATGGGTGCTCGCTCATATCGAAGCAAAGCATCAGCGCGTGCGCTACACCGGACGTCCGGCGGCCGCCTCTCCGGCGACGGGGCTGATGTCCAAGCACCTGGAGCAGCTCCAGGCATTTCTCGACGACGCGCTGGGTGAATGACGCCTCCACGGGCGTCGCACCCTCCGCTAACGGCACTAAATTCAGGACAGGGACAGGAACCCCATCGAATGGCAACCGAGATCAAGGTCCCCACACTCGGCGAATCCGTATCCGAGGCCACTGTCGGCAAATGGTTCAAGAAGGTCGGTGACGCGGTGAAGGCGGACGAGCCGCTGCTGGAACTGGAAACCGACAAGGTGACGATCGAGGTGCCTGCGCCGGCATCCGGCACGCTGTCGGACATCATCGCCAAGGACGGCGATACGGTGGGCGTCGGCGCCCTGCTGGGAGCCATCAGCGAAGGTGCCGCCACCGACGCGACCACCAAGCCGGTATCGGTCGCGCAGGCCGCCGGCGCCTCGGGCGCGTCTACGACCAAGGAAGCTGCCGAGAAGACGGCCGAGATCGCCGGCGAAGGCCCGGTCGAGAAGCGTGACATGCCGCCCGCGCCTGCTGCCGCCAAGCTCCTCGCCGAGAACAACCTTTCTGCCGACCAGATCGAGGGCAGCGGCAAGCGCGGCCAGGTGCTCAAGGGCGACGTGCTCGACGCGATTGCCCGTGGCGCTGCATCGCAGCCGTCCGAAACGCCGAAGGTGAGCGCTCCGGTGCCGGCCGCCCCGCGCGCGCCGTCCTCGGAAGTCGATGCGGTCCGCGAGGAGCGGGTGCGCATGACCAAGTTGCGCCAGACCATCGCCCGCCGCCTCAAGGAGGCGCAGAACACCGCCGCCATGCTGACGACCTTCAACGAGGTCGACATGAAGGCGGTCATGGACCTGCGTTCGAAGTACAAGGACATCTTCGAGAAGAAGCACGGCGTGAAGCTCGGCTTCATGGGCTTCTTCACCAAGGCCGTCTGCCATGCCCTGAAGGAGATCCCGGCGGTCAATGCCGAGATCGACGGCACCGACATCATCTACAAGAACTACTGCCACATCGGCGTGGCCGTCGGCACCGACAAGGGCCTCGTCGTCCCCGTTGTGCGCGACGCCGACCAGATGTCGATCGCCGAGATCGAGAAGGAGATCGGCCGCCTCGGCCTCGCCGCTCGCGACGGCAAGCTGTCGGTCGCCGACATGCAGGGCGGCACCTTTACCATCTCGAACGGCGGCGTCTACGGCTCGCTGATGTCGACGCCGATCCTCAACGCGCCGCAGTCGGGCATCCTCGGCATGCACAAGATCCAGGAGCGCCCGGTCGTGGTCGGCGGCCAGATCGTGATCCGGCCGATGATGTACCTGGCGCTCAGCTATGACCACCGCATCGTCGACGGCAAGGAAGCCGTCACCTTCCTGGTGCGCGTGAAGGAGAGCCTCGAGGATCCCGAAAGGCTCGTGCTCGATCTGTAAGCCCTGATGCAGGCGACGGCCGCGCCGTATCGATCGGCGCGGCGGCGCCCGCCCAAGGGTCGTCCGAATGGGAGCGGCGATGGAATCGACTGCCTCGCCCGCGGAATTGACGGTTCTGGGCTGGAGCGTCGTGCTCCTGCTGCTGCAGGTCTTCGCGCAGGCCTTCGCCACCTACGATCTCGGCGTGAGATACCTCGTCGGACCGCGCGACGAAGACCGTGGCCCGGCGAACGTCCTGGCGGGGCGCCTGTCCCGGGCCCTGCGCAATCTGCTGGAAACTTACCCGGCGTTCGTGGCCCTTGCGCTGGCCCTGCTGGTCACCGGCAAGGCCGGCGGCATCGCTGCAACCGGCGCTTGGATCTGGCTCATCGCTCGAACCGCCTACGTCCTCGCCTACGCGGCCGGCGTTCCCGTCCTGCGCACGATGCTGTGGCTCGCGTCTATCCTCGGGCTGGCGCTTATGCTGCTGCGGCTGATGACCTAAAATGGGACGTGTCTTTCGAACCCGCCATCCCGGTCATCCAGGTGCAGCTGTGCGTCAGGCGCGGACGCGACGCCATTGCCTGGTACGAAAGGGCCTTCGGCGCCGTCGAGACCTTCGCGCAGCTCGCCGAGGACGGCGAGCGCGTGCTGCACGCGAATCTCTCCGTGTTCGGCAGCGAGATCATGCTGCATGACGAACTCCCCGACATTGTGCCTGACGTCCTTTCACCGGAGAGCCGTGGAGGAGCCGGCATGACGGTGACCGTCAACGTGCCCTCCCCGATCGACGTCGACCGGGTCGTCCGCCGGGCAGTCGCGGCCGGCGCCGTGGTCACGATGCCCGTCGTCGACCAGGGCTGGGGCGCACGTTACGGGCGCATCCGCGATCCCTTTGGCCATGTCTGGGCCTTTTCGGCCGCGCTGAAGGGTCGGCAATGAAGGCCGTCGCCCTCGCCTCGGCCCTGGCATTTGTGGCCGGCCCGTGCCTCGCCGCATGCCCGATCGAGCTTTCCGTCTACAGCGGGCGCGACGGCGCCGCGGCGATCGAGTTCCGCCCTGCAAAGGGCGCGGCGGTCACCAATGCCTTCCGCCTGATCCACGGCGAGCTGGCGCTGGACGGCTTCGTCATGTGGTCCGAGGGGATCGAGCGCCCGAACGGTATCCTCTCCCATCAATGTCCGGACGGTGACGTCACCGGCCCCGAATACGACGCGTGCACGGTCTGGGCGGGCGTGATCTACACGATCGACGCTTCCGGCGAGGTCGGCCTGCTGCCGCGACCGGGCGAGAGCGCGCCCGAGCGCCTGCTCTTTCCCGATCTGGCGCACGCGATCGACACCTTTCCGGATTTCTCCGGCATCGAATCGAAGCTGTCGTGGGACGTGTTCAATCTCTCCGGGTGCCAGGAATGAATGCGGATTCGAAGGTTCTCCTCATCACCGGCGCGAGCCGGGGCATCGGCGCGGCGACGGCGCGCCTGGCTGCGCGCGCCGGCTGGCGGGTCGCGGTGAACTACGCGGCAAATGAAACGGCCGCGACCAGGCTCGTCGAGGAAATCCGCCACGACAATGGCGACGCCGCGGCTTTCCAGGCTGACGTGGCCGACGAGAAGGCCGTCGCCGCGCTGTTCGAGGCGGTAGACCGGCACTTCGGCCGGCTGGACGGCCTCGTCAACAACGCCGGTATCGTCGGGAAGAAGGCGCGTGTCGATGAGTACGACGCCGAACGGCTGGCACGGATCTTCGCCGTCAACACGCTGGGCGCCATCTATTGCGCCCGCGAGGCAGTCCGCCGCATGTCGACGCGGCATGGCGGTCGCGGCGGCGCGATCGTCAACGTCTCGTCCATGGCGGCCCTGATCGGCGGTGCCGGCGAGTATGTGGACTACGCCGCGTCGAAGGGAGCCGTCGACAGCCTGACGATCGGCCTGGCACGCGAAGTCGCCACCGAAGGCATTCGCGTCAACGCGGTCCGGCCGGGCCCGATCGACACGGAGATCCACGCATCGGGCGGTCAGCCGGACCGCCTCGCCGCCATGCGCGGCATGATCCCGATGAAGCGTGAAGGCCAGCCCGAGGAAGTCGCCCATGCAATTCTGCACTTGCTCTCGGACGACGCTTCCTACACGACGGGCAGCATTCTGAATGTCAGCGGCGGCCGGTGAGCCGCAAACAGCAGCGAGGATTCGAATGACCTACGATGTGGTCGTGATCGGAAGCGGGCCGGGCGGCTATGTCTGCGCCATCAAGGCCGCGCAGCTCGGGCTCAAGGTCGCCGTGGTGGAGAAGCGCGCCACCTATGGCGGCACCTGCCTGAATGTCGGATGCATCCCCTCCAAGGCGCTCCTGCATGCCTCGGAGACGTTCGCCGAAGTCGGGCACGGGCTGGACGCGCTCGGGGTCGAGGTCGGCAAGCCGAAGCTGAACCTCGACAAGATGATGCAGCACAAGCTCGCCACGGTCGATGCGAACGTCAACGGCGTCGCCTTCCTGTTCAAGAAGAACAAGATCGACGGCATCATCGGCACCGGCCGCATAGTCTCGGCGGGCAACGTGGCGGTCGACCTCGCCGACGGCGGCACGGAGGAACTGCAGACCAAGGCGATCGTGATCGCCACGGGATCGGATGTTGCTGGTATTCCCGGCGTAAAGGTCGACATCGACGAGAAGGTGATCGTCTCTTCGACCGGGGCGCTCAGCTTCGACAAGGTTCCGGAGCGACTGATCGTGGTGGGCGGCGGCGTCATCGGCCTGGAGCTGGGCTCCGTATGGTCGCGCCTCGGCAGCAAGGTCACCGTGGTCGAATATCTCGACACGATCCTCGGCGGCATGGATGGCGAAGTGGTCAAGCAGTTCTCGCGCATGCTCGCCAAGCAGGGGCTCGACATCCGCACCGGGTCGAAGGTGACGGCTGTCACGCGCACCAAGTCCGGCGCCAGCGTCACCTTCGAGCCAGTCAAGGGCGGAGACGCCGAGACGATCGAGGCGGATGCGGTGCTGATCGCCACCGGCCGCAAGCCCTACACGGAGGGACTGGGCCTCGCCATGGCCGGCGTGGAGCTCGACGAGCGCGGTCGCGTCAAGACCGACGGCCATTTCCGGACCAACGTGCCCGGCATCTACGCCATCGGTGACGTGATCACCGGTCCGATGCTGGCCCACAAGGCAGAGGACGAGGGCGTGGCGCTGGCGGAGATCCTTGCCGGCCAGGCCGGCCACGTGAACTACGACGTCATTCCGAGCGTGGTCTACACCAGCCCGGAAGTCGCCTCCGTCGGCAAGACGGAGGAGGAACTGAAGAAGGCCGGCATCGAGTACAAGGTCGGCAAGTTCCCGTTCAGCGCCAACGGCCGCGCCCGCGCGACGCTGCGCACCGATGGTTTCGTCAAGATCCTTGCCGACAAGAAGACCGACCGCGTCTTGGGTTGCCACATCGTCGGCTTCGGAGCGGGCGAACTGATCCAGGAAGCTTCCGTCCTGATGGAATTCGGCGGTTCCGCCGAGGATCTGGCCCGTACCTGCCATCCGCACCCGACCATGTCGGAGGCAATCAAGGAGGCGGCGCTCGCCGCCTTCTTCAAGCCCATCCACATGTAGGAGAGCGGCCCGTCGGACGGGCCGCCCATTCGGCTAGCGTTACTGCGCCGGAGCAGGCTCGGCAGGGGCCGGCGCGGGCGCGGATGCGTCGGGGGCCGGCGCGGGCGCCGAGGCGTCGGGGGCCGGTGCAGCCGGCGTTGCAGGGGCGGCTGGAGCCGTTGCGTCGGGAGCCGGCGCGGCCGGTGTTTCCGGTGCTGGCGCGGTGGCTTCAGGCGCGGGCGTCGGCGTGGCAGCATCCGGGGCCGGGGTCGCGGGTTCGCTGGTGGTGGCCGGCTGATCCGCAGTAGGCGCCGGCGCCTCGGAGCCCGGAGCGAAGAGGAAGTAGGCAATCACGGCAAGAACGAGCACAACGGCGGCGATAAGTACACCGCTGCCGCTGTTGCGCTGCTGCATGATGGTCCTCTCGGGCGGAACCTGGGAGGTGGCGGGATCGAGACGCGGGTCAGGATCGAGCGGCGGTACCGCCGGATCTGTGTAGCGCGGATCCGGAGCGCGTTGAGGGTTCGCCATGGTCGTCCTCCATCGGTTGCGATGGAAGAGGAACGCGGCTGGACGGATTCGGTTTCACAATTGGGTGATCCCAACGTCCGCTGATCTAAAAAACGGCAGCTCGAGGCTGCCGCAATGGACTGGAAGTGAAATCAGAAACGCGTGAAACGCCTACTTCGTGTCGGTCGACTGTGAAGCCTCGTCGGTCGCGACAGGGCTCGACTGAGGCGGCGTCGCCACGCTGGCGACAGTCGTCTTGTCGACCTCTTCGGCACTTACCGACTTGTGGTAATCGCAAGCCGCGGATGCCGACGTCAACGCCAACCCTACGGCGGCAGCAGCAAGCAGAATGGTTCTCATGCCAGTCGTCCCCGTTCGGTTGCGATCTGGGAAGGCTAGCGGAGGTAACCCGGATCGCCAAATCACGCTTTCCGTGATCGCCGGAAATTCGCCTCAATCCGCCCGCGTGACCGTGTAGCCATCCTTCTTCAGCAGCGATATCAGCCCTTCGGGACCGGGCAGGTGCAGCGCGCCGACGGCGATGAAGGCGTTGCCCCGCTGCAGGATCGTCTCGGCGCGCTCGACCATCGTCTTGTTGCGCGCACTTACCATGGTCGCCTCGAACGCGGCGTAACCTGCCTCGTCATCCTCGCCCGAGGGCAGCACGGCGCGGAACAGCGGCCAGAAGATGCCCGTCTCGCCCTGCTGGTAGAGCACGATCATCGTCTCGACGACATCGTCCATCCGGCTTCCGAGCTTCAGGGTTTCGACCAGGCCCTTGACGTGGAAGTCCATCGGCAGCGAGGCCATGGCAGCGAGCTGGTCCGCGGCCGTTTCCAGTCCCTCCAGCGCCTTGCCGGTGGCCTTGGCGTCCTCCGCCAGCTTGACGTCCAGGACCGGTGCGCCGGCAGCCTTGCGCTCCAGTTCGCAGGCCGGCAGCGCCACCATCGCCGAGATGATCCAGGGCTTCATCTTGGCGACGCTGGCAGGCGGAATGCCCCGCACCTTCAGTGCCTTGTCGACGATCTCGCGATCCGCTGGTGTCAGCAGCGAATCCAGCGTCGTCCCGTCCATGAACATCATCAGGTCGGGGCGTTCTACGAACACCGACATCATCTTCGACTGGTCGAGCACCTCGGTGGTCTCGATCACCACGGTGTCGGACTTGTCGAAGACCTGCCTGGCCGCTTCGGGCAGTGTCGTCACGCGCGGGTCGGTGACGTGCATGGTCCCGAAAAGATAGGAGGGCGCGAGGCCCTCCTTCTCGATCTTCCAGAGCAGGCCGGAGCCGTTCTCGGTTGCTCGCGCCTCCGCGGCAATCCGCTCGTAAGTCCCTGGATCCTCCACCTTCAGCGTGGCGAGCAGGTTGTCGCCGTTGCAGACGGGCGTCTCTGCCCGCGCCCGCCCCGTCGCCAAGGCCAGAATCACGACGAAGGAGAGCACGAACAGGAGATTGAACGCCACGAGCAGGCGGAGAGCCGGCAGGGCCGCATGATCTGCGATGGCAATGACACGCTTCATGCAACGACTCTAGACCCGGAATCCGGCCAAACTGTTAAGCGGCGCATGAAAAGGCGCACGATCCTCACTGGCGGGGATGGGCCGCGTCGTAGATCTCAAGGAGTCGCGCCGTATCGACCCCGGTATAAACCTGGGTGGTCGAGAGGCTGGCGTGGCCGAGCAGCTCCTGGATGGTGCGCAGGTCGCCTCCCTTGCCGAGCAGATGCGTCGCAAAGGAATGCCGCAGCGCGTGCGGCGTCGCCGTTTCCGGCAGGCTGAGGGCCCCGCGCAGCCTTTGCATGGCCCGCTGCACGATGGCCGGATTGAGCGGCCCCCCGCGCGCGCCGCGAAACAGCGGTCCATCGGCGTCGAGATGATAGGGACACAGCTGCCGGTAGGTAGCCACTGCCTGCGCCGCGGCCGGAAGTACCGGCACCAGCCGGGTCTTGCCGCCCTTGCCGGTCACCCGCAGCATGCGCGTCGACCCATCAGGAAAATCGCCAGCCACAAGGCCGAGCGCTTCGGAAATGCGCAGACCGCAACCGTAGAGCAGGGTGAGCACCGCGGCGTCCCGCGCAGCGATCCACGGCTCCTCGGCAAGCTGCTCGTCGCGCGTCACCACGCGCCGTGCATCGGTGGCAGTGAGCGGCTTCGGCAGGGACTTGGGCTGCTTCGGCGCACGCATGGCGGTGGCTCCCGCAGCGTTTGCCAGGCCGCGCCGCTCGAGGAACCGCAGGAACGATCGGACGCCGGCCAGCCCGCGCCCCAGCGTGCGGACGCCAGCGCCGTCATTGCGCCGCGACGCGAGAAAGGCGCGCAGATCCGCAGGGCGTAGGTCGGCGATATCGGCAATGCCCGGCGCCCCGCCGCAATGGCCGGTCAGGAACTGCAGGAACTGCCGGCTGTCGCGCTCGTAGGCATCGACGGTCAGGGCCGACAGCCGCCGTTCCCGCGCAAGCGAGGCAAGCCAGTCCTGCCGGGCCTTCTGCAGGTCGGGACGGGCGGCGACGAGAAATTCCTGCATGACGGTCTCCGCAGCGACGCATCCATGCTTGCGACACGTCGGTTAGTGCGAGGTGAATGCCGTTGCGATTGAAACGGCGAGGCGGCGGCGCTACAGCCGTCGCATGAAGAATCCCGTCCAGATGGCCGTCATCGGCGCCGCGCATGGCATCAAGGGCGAGGTGCGGGTGAAGAGCTTCACCGCCGCCCCCCAGGCGCTCGGCGACTACGGGCCGCTCCATGCCCTCGATGGCCGTGCCTTCGAAGTGCTCAGCATCCGGCCGGCGGGCTCCGTCGTGGTGGTCCGCTTCAAGGGTGTCAATGATCGCAACGCCGCCGAGGCGTTGAATGGCACTGCGCTGTTCGTGGAGCGCGACGCGCTGCCGGAGGCTGACGATCACAACGAGTTCTACCATGCCGACCTCGTCGACCTTGCGGTGCGCAACCCGGCCGGTGAGACCATCGGCAAGGTCACCGCGGTGCAGAATTTTGGCGGTGGCGACATTCTCGAGATCGCCCACAATGGCGAACCGGGCGTACTGATCCCCTTCACCGTCGCCGCCGTGCCCCAGGTCGACGTCAAGGGCGGCTTCGTCGTCGTCGATCCCCGCGCTGCGGGGCTGGAAGACGGGGGAGAAGAGGAATTCGATCCCGCCAACCGACCGCGCGGACCGAAGGGCGCCGGGGGCAACCGGTGAGTTTTTCGGCAACGGTCCTGACGCTCTATCCGGAGATGTTCCCAGGCCCGCTTGGCCTCTCCTTGTCCGGACGCGGACTTGGGGAAGGGGCCTGGTCGCTGGAAACCGTCCAGATCCGCGACTTCGCCACCGACCGTCACCGCAGCGTCGACGACACGCCGGCAGGCGGCGGCGCCGGCATGGTGCTGAAGCCCGACGTGCTGGCCCGCGCCATCGACCACGCCTCTCCGCCCCCGGATGATCCGCGTCCGCGCCTGCTGATGAGCCCGCGTGGAAAGCCGCTGACCCAGGCGCGCGTGCGCGAACTCGCCGCCGGGCCGGGGGTGGTGATCGTCTGCGGCCGCTTCGAAGGCGTCGACCAGCGGGTGATCGAGGCGCGGAATCTCGAGGAAGTGTCGATCGGCGACTACATCCTCTCGGGCGGCGAACCGGCCGCGATGGTCTTGCTCGACGCGGTGGTCCGGCTCCTGCCGGGCATCATGGGCAACGCCGCCTCCGGCGACGAGGAAAGCTTCGAGAACGGCCTGCTCGAGCATCCGCACTACACGCGCCCGCAGGTCTTCGAGGACCGCCCCATCCCGGAGGTGCTGACCTCCGGCAACCACGCGAAGATCGCGGCCTGGCGGCGGGCCGAGGCCGAGCGGCTGACGGCTGAGCGGCGGCCGGATTTGTTGCGGGGCCGTCAGCCCGTCGCGAAGTAGTACACGGCGAGGAACAGGCCGACGGCGATGACGAAGCCGCGCAGCACCGGCTGCGGCACGCGCCGCGCCATCCACACGCCGGAATAGCCGCCGATCGCCACCGCCGGGATCATCACCAGCGCCTGCGGCCACGCCACCACGCCGCCCGAGACGAACACCGTGATCGCCACCGCAGCGATTACGATCGACAGCATGTTCTTGAGCGCGTTGAGGCGATGGTAGTCGCCGCTCTGGGTGAGACCGAGCGTGGCGAGCATCATGACGCCCATGCCCGCCCCGAAGAATCCGCCATAGACCGCGGTGACGAACTGGATGATCGCCCCCGGTACCGAACCGACCGTCGCCGGCTTGCCCGGACGAGGCTTCGGCTTAAGCCAGGGTCCGGCAGCAAACAGCGCCGTCGCGGCGATCAGCAGCCAGGGCACCATCGCGCGGAACGCCGGATTGTCGAGCGCCAGCAGGACCAGCGCGCCAGCGAGCGCTCCCAGCATCGAGATCACCGACATCAGGACCGCGCCGCGCCAGAACATCTTGATGTCGGTCCAGTAGGCCAGCGTCGAGGTGATGTAGCCCGGGAACTGCGTGATCGAGGACGTGGCGTTGGCGGCGATGGGAGGAATGCCCACCACCGACAGTGCACCGAAGGTGAGGAACGTGCCTCCCCCCGCCACGGCGTTCACCGCGCCGGACACGAGGCCGGCGACGAAAAGCAGGACCAATTCGAAAAGGTTCATCTCGGAGAAGCTGTCCGTGGCGGGGAAAAAAAGCGGGAGCAGGAAAGGTCTAGGCGGGAGTGACTGAGCTTGCAAGCGCGCTGGTCCGGCCGGACGCAGCTCCGGCCGGAAATTCCGCGTGAGACGGTCGTGTCGGCTCGCCCTCTTAGGGGCGTGCGCGGCCGCCCACCATCCTGTTTCTGAACAGCGCCGAATGGACGCCGCCTGCGAGCGCCCCGCCGATGATCGGCGCGACCCAGAACAGCCAGAGCTGGGCGAGCGCCCATCCGCCGACGAACAGCGCGGGCCCGGTGGAACGCGCAGGGTTCACCGAGGTGTTGGTGACCGGGATCATGCAGAGATGGATGAGCGTCAGCGTCAGGCCGATCGCCAGCGGCGCAAACCCGGCCGGCGCATCCGGCGACGTGACGCGCAGGATTATCAGGACGAACATGAAGGTGAAGACGATTTCACCAACGAGTGCGGCCCCGAGCCCATAGCCCCCCGGCGAATGCTCGCCATACCCATTGGCCGCAAACCCGCCCGCGGTCGAAAAGTCGGCCTTGCCGCTCGCAATCACGTAGAGAACGGCCGCCGCGACGATGCCCCCCAGCACCTGGGCGACGATGTAGGGAAGCAGGTCCCTGGTGGCCAGCCGTCCGGCGACGCAGACGCCGACGGAAATGGCGGGGTTGAAGTGAGCGCCGGAAATGCTCCCAACGGCGTAGGCCATCGTCACGACGGTCAAGCCGAACGCGAGCGCGACGCCGAGGAACCCGATCCCCAGCTCGGGAAAGGCCGCGGCCAACACGGCACTGCCGCACCCCCCGAGCACCAGCCAGAACGTACCAAGAAACTCCGCAATGAGGCGTCTCGACATGAACCCCTCCCTCGTCGAAAACGCCCGTATACTATTCGTTGATGATCGGGCCGGCCAAATCACCATACGGAGGTCTGAAAACCCGGACTTGCCATGTCTTGCAACCGGGGCAGCGCTCGCTAGAGTCGAGGATCGGACCCTTGTTCGCGGTCGAGGAGAGCCCAAGCCTATGTCGAGATTCATGCTGACGATAGCCGCGCTGGCCGCGCTCGTCCTCGCACCCGTTGCGGCCATCGCGGAGGACCTTCCGGATCTCGGCGGCCGCAAGGTCGTCGTGGTAACCGAAAACGCCTACTTCCCGCTGCAGTTCGTCGACCCTGCATCCGGCGAGGCGGTGGGCTGGGAATACGACGCCGTCGCGGAACTCGCGAAGAAGCTCAACTTCATCCCCGAGTACCAGAACACATCGTGGGACGCGATGATCCAGGCCGTGTCGGACAAGCAGTACGACATGGGCATGACCGGCATCACGATAAAGGACGACCGCAAGGAGAAGGTGGACTTCTCCGCCCCCTACATGAAGTCGGAGATCTACATGCTGGTGCGGGGCGACGAGACCCGCTTCGCCGACGCCAAGAGCTTCGCGGCAAACGACTCCCTGCTCGTCGGCGCCCAGGCCGGCACCTCGCCCTTCTACGTCGCCGTCTACGATATCCTCGACGGCAACGAACAGAACCCGCGCATCAAGCTGATGGAGACCTTCGCTGCCACCGTCGCCGCGTTGCAGTCCGGCGACGTCGACCTCGTGCTCACCGACAGCGCCGCCGGCAAGTCCATCTCCGAGAAGTCGGGCGGCGCGCTCAAGATGATCGGCGCGCCGCTGCAGGCGGAGGAGTTCGGCTTCATCTTCCCCAAGGGTTCCGACCTCGTCGCGCCCATCAATTCCGGCATCGCCGCGCTCAAGGCGGACGGCACCCTCGACCGGCTGACGCAGAAGTGGTTCGTGGACTACAAACCTTGACACGCGTCCTGGCGACGGACGTGGGCCGCCTTTCTCCGACCCATCATTTCGCGCGCCGCGATGGAACGGGGTAGGTCCCCGAAATCGCAGCAGGACTTCCCCTGGTGGCTGGCGGCGGCCGTCGTCATCGCCATCGGCTGCGGGATCGTCATTGCCGCGAACGGCCTCTACGCCCAGGTTTTCGCCATCGTGGCACAGGGCATAGGCATCACGGTCTTCGTAACCGTCGTGGCCTTCGCGCTCGCCTCGGCGATCGGTCTCGGCGTGGCGCTCATGGCCCTGTCCGGATCCACATGGCTGCGGCAGATCGGCCGTTTCTACGTCGAGATCATCCGCGGCATCCCGATTCTCGTGCTGCTGTTCTGGATCGCGTTCGCCGGCGTGCCGGTCGTCGTCACGGCCTGGAACTGGCTGGCGGCTCCACTCCAGGCGGCCGGGCTGGTGGACGAACTGCAGGTACGCGACGTCTCGCTGCTGTGGCGCGCCGTCATCGCGCTCACCATCGCCTACTCCGCCTTCATCGCCGAGATATTCCGCGCCGGCATCCAGTCGGTCGATGCAGGCCAGATCGAGGCCGCCAAGGCACTGGGCCTGAGCCCATACCGTCGGTTCCGGCACGTGGTCTGGCCGCAGGCCTTTCGTACGATCCTGCCGCCCTACGGCAACGACTTTGTCGCCATGGTGAAGGACTCCTCGCTGGTGTCTGTGCTCGGCGTCGCCGACATCACCCAGATGGGCAAGGTCTATGCGGCCGGCACGTTCCGCTTCTTCGAGACCTATTCCATCGTCGCTTACATCTACCTGCTGTTGACCGTCGGCCTGTCGCTGGCACTGCGGGCGTTGGAACGACGGATGCGCAGGGAGGGGACGGATGAGCGATGACGACGCGCTGAAACGGGTATACGCGGCTCGGACGCCCGAGGAACTGTCGACGGCCTATACCCAATGGGCCGCCACCTACGATCGCGACACCTGCCGCGACGGCTACCACTTGCCGTTCTCGATCGCTGCCTGGGTAGCGCGGTACGTGCCGACCGGCGGAGGCTCCATACTCGACGCGGGTTGCGGCTCCGGCCTGTCCGGACCGCTTCTGGCGGCGCTTGGCTATCGAGACATCGAGGGCCTCGATTTTTCCGTCGACATGCTGCGGCTGGCAGAAACGCGAGAGGCCTATTCGAAGCTGACGCAGGCCGAACTCGGCAAGGCCCTGCCCTGGCCCGACGGGCATTTCTCGGCCTTCTTCTCGACTGGCGTCTTCACCGAAGGCCATGCGCCCGCCTCCAGCCTCGACGAGCTGGTTCGCATCACCCGGTCCGGCGGGCATGCCATCTTCACCGTTCGCGACGTAGTGCTCCAGAAAGGCGGCTTCCGGGAGAAGTTCACGGCGCTGGAAGCGGCCGGGCACTGGGTCCCCGTCGAGGAAAGCCCGCCATTCCGAGCATTTGCAATCGCCGAACCGCACGTCCTTGTGCAGGCTTTCGTGTTCCGGATCCTCTGATCCGGAACCATTCTCCGGGGGTCCGCGTTGCCGCCGCACCTCAGGGAAGAGATGTATGGAAACCCTCGCGGACGAGTTCGGTCATCCGACCTTTACCTCGTTCCCGGTTATCGTAGCCCGACTCCTGCTTGCCGCAGCATTCGGTGCGGTGATCGGCTTCGAGCGCGAATGGCGCAACCGCCCGGCCGGCCTGCGCACACACATCATGGTCTGCCTCGCCGCCGCCACCTTCGCGATCCTCACCATTGAGATCATGCATGCGCCGATGTTCGCCAAGGACACAGCCCAGTTCGATCCGATCCGCGTCGTAGAGGCAGTCACGGCCGGGGTGGCTTTCCTTGCCGCAGGCGTCGTGATCTTCACCAGGGGCGAGGTTCATGGCCTGACCACCGGCGCCGGCATGTGGCTCGCCGGCGCCATCGGCGTCGCCACGGGACTCGGGCTTTGGCAGGTCGCAGCGCTGGCGACCCTGCTTGCGCTGATAGTTCTCGGCATGCTCCAGGTGTTTGAGGTGAAGCTCGACCTGAACCAGGGCACGGATCTAGCCGCGGACCGGCGGGAAGAAGACGCCACGCCCCCCTCCTCGACGGACAGCAAGATCGGCCGATAGCGCCCCGCATCAGCCATTCGCGCGCCATTGCCGCCCGCCGCTTTCCTTGGTATGAGCGGCCGATGGAAGAACTGTTCGGCGATCACGCCTACAAGGGCTTCGTGCTGCAGGACAGGAAGCGCCTGCCGGCCCGGTTCTTCGCGCGCTTTTCCGGCGCTTCGCGCGCCCGACTTTGCTGACTGGCCGACGGGCTTGCCGGTCCCATACCGGCGCTTTTTCCTTCTCCTGATCGACGGATTGCTATCATGAGCGCACCGCGCACCCTCTACGACAAGATCTTCGACGACCACGTCGTCGACCGCCAGCCCGACGGCACCTGCCTGCTCTGGATCGACCGCCACCTCGTCCACGAAGTGACCAGCCCCCAAGCCTTCGAAGGCCTGCGCATGGCCGGCCGCAAGGTCCGCCATCCCGAAAAGACGCTCGCCGTGGTCGACCACAACGTCCCGACCTCGCCGGACCGCATTCACGGCATCAAGAACGAGGAAAGCCGCATCCAGGTCGAGGCGCTGGCCAAGAACGCCGCCGACTTCGGCGTCGAGTACTATTCCGAGAAGGATCGCCGCCAGGGCATCGTCCACATCATCGGTCCCGAGCAGGGCTTCACCCTGCCGGGCATGACCATCGTCTGCGGTGACAGCCATACCTCGACCCACGGCGCTTTCGGCGCGCTGGCGCACGGCATCGGCACCTCCGAGGTCGAGCACGTGCTCGCCACCCAGACGCTGATCCAGAAGAAGGCCAAGAACATGCTGGTGCGTGTCGACGGCCAGCTTCCGCCCGGCGTCGGCGCCAAGGACATCATCCTCGCCATCATCGGCGAGATCGGCACTGCCGGCGGCACCGGCTACGTCATCGAATATGCCGGCGAGGCGATCCGTTCGCTGTCGATGGAAGGCCGCATGACCGTCTGCAACATGTCGATCGAGGGTGGCGCCCGCGCCGGCCTGATCGCGCCGGACGAGACCACCTTCGCCTATGTGAAGGACAAGCCGCGCGCCCCGAAGGGCCAGGCCTGGGACATGGCGCTGGAATACTGGAAGACGCTGAAGAGCGACGAGGGCGCGCATTTCGACAAGGTCGTCGTGCTCGACGCCGCCAAGCTGCCGCCGATCGTGACATGGGGCTCGTCGCCCGAGGACGTCGTGTCGATCACCGGCACGGTGCCGGATCCGGACCTGATCGAGGACGAGAACAAGCGCAACTCCAAGAAGCGCGCGCTGGAATACATGGGCCTGACGCCGGGCACGAAGATGACCGACATCGAGATCGACCGCGTCTTCATCGGCTCCTGCACCAACGGCCGCATCGAGGACCTGCGCGCGGCGGCTGCCGTCGCGAAGGGCCGGAAGGTCCATCCCCGCGTCAACGCCATGATCGTCCCCGGCTCCGGGCTGGTGAAGGAGCAGGCGGAGGCCGAGGGTCTCGACAAGATCTTCATCGAGGCCGGGTTCGACTGGCGCGAGCCGGGATGCTCGATGTGCCTGGCCATGAACGATGATCGCCTGGCCCCGCACGAGCGTTGCGCCTCGACCTCCAACCGCAACTTCGAAGGCCGCCAGGGTTTCAAGGGTCGCACCCATCTCGTGTCGCCGGCCATGGCGGCGGCAGCGGCGATCGCCGGCCGTTTCGTCGACATCCGCGACTGGCAGTGATGCCTTCCCGGCCTCGCCGTCAACGCGGCGGGGCCGATTAATCGTGCGTTTGTGAACTTCCTCTAGCCTCGGCCCACTCGGGTGCGGTGGGTCCGTGGATCAGTCCCTCTTCATAGCGCTGCTCAATCCGGCAGTGTCCCTTATACTCGCCTGCGCCTTCCTCATTGTGTGGGTGCGGCTGCGGCGGACCTATGTTCTGCTGATTGCCGTTTGTTATGTTGCGATCGGCTGCGCCTTCCTTTTCCAGGGTTTTGGCTTTGGACTAGGACTGCCGACGGCGCGCTTCGTGTCGAACATCTGCTTCTTTGCCGGAATCCTCCTGGCCGCGATCGCAGTGCTTCAACGCCGTGGCATCGCGATCCCCGGAATGGCCTTTGCGGTGAGTACGGCGGCGGGGGTGATCGGCCTGGCATGGTTCATGTTCTTTGAGCCGCACTTCGAGGCCCGTGTCCATGTCGTCAGCTATTCAATCGCCGCAATCTGCCTGATCGTGGCGCTGCGGCTGCACCGGGCAGGCCGGGGTGACTTCCTCGACGAAACCATGAAATGGCTGGCCTGCCTGCGAGGCATCACACTGATCGGCAAGCCCTTTCTGGTTTCCGCACTGGGCAGCCTCCTCGAATTGGCAGGGACGTCGGCCGAGTCCTCGTATTGGCTATGGACCAGCCTCACATCCCTGATCTTTTCCCTGCTCTTCGCACTGGTGCTGTTCGCCCGGGTTGCGTCCGACGTGATCGCCGAGATCAGTGTCGAGTCCCGAACTGACGCACTTTCGGGCTTGCTGAACCGGCGAGGTTTCGAAGAAGGCTGCGAAGCGGCCTTGAGTGGGGGCAAGCTTCCGGTTTGCCTGGTCCTCGCCGATCTCGACCGCTTCAAGTCGATCAACGACACGCACGGTCACGACTCCGGTGATGCGGTGATCCGCAGCTTCGGCCGGCTCACTGCAAGATATGCGGGGCGCAATGCGATCGCCGGCCGAATTGGCGGAGAGGAATTCGCCATCCTCCTGCCGGGCTCCACGCCGGTCGCTGCGCGCCTTCTGGCGGAAAGCCTGCGTTCCGCCCTGGCCGCCGGCCCGCTCGAGGGTGTGCCTGCATCCGTTGGCACGGTCACTTGCAGCTTCGGCATCGGCACGGCTTCGGGACCTGCGCGGCTCGATCCGCTGTACAGGGAGGCGGACAAGGCCCTGCTGCGCGCAAAGCAGCGCGGGCGCAACTGCGTAGATACTTCGTGGGGCCCAGGTTCCGATCGTCCGGCTGTCCTGCGCGCCTGACCTGCCGCGCCGCGCCAACTAACCCCGAGACGGACGCGCGATGATCGCGTGCCAGCTGTCCTTCTCGCCGGGAATCTCCGGCCCCACCTCGAGGGCAAGCTTCTGCTTGTCGAAGAGCGCGAACCACTCGTCCCACTCGACCAGGTCATATCCGCCGGCATTCGGCGGCCGCTCGGGCCGGTCCTGGTCCTGATAGGACTGCTGGTCGAAGACCAGCCGTAGCATCGGCTGCATGCCGCTTTCCGGCGATGTATCGACAATGGCCGGCGAACCCATGCGCGCCGCCGCCCAGTCGCGGATCGCCTCATGCTCGGTGAGGATCACGGTATCGGCCATGTCTGTGCCTCCGAATTTGCGCGTGGCGTAACGCCGCGGATGCCGCGCGGTTCCATGCATGAAACGGATTGTCCGCCTGTATCTTAACTCCTTCTTCGCCGGTATGTGATCTGTATCGTGCGATGCTAGGGGGCACATGAGCGGAGCCGGTTTCATCCTCGCCATCAACCTGGTGGTTGCGGGGCTGCTCGCCGGGTCGTTCCTGGCGATAGCCGCCTGGGACCGCACGCTTGGCTCTGCACGGTGGTTCGCGCTCGCCTATGCGCTGGGTATGGCGAACTTCGGCATCGAGGCCCTCATTGCCATTTTCGGCTCCAGCCTGCCGGCGGTGGTCGTTTCCTTCGCGACGATTCTGGCAGCCATGCAGGTCTTCAATCTCGGTCTCGCCGACAAATATCGGGTCGCGCCGCCATGGCGCCTGATGCTGGCGGTGTTCGTCGTCTCGGTCCTCGCCTGTGCGCTGATCCAGACCATGCCGAGGACTTCGCCCCTGCGCATGCTCATCTACCAGACCCCGTTCTTCGTCGCGCAGTTGCTCGGCGCACACATCGTCTGGACCTCCCGCCACCGTACGCGTCTCGACACGGCGCTGGCTGCGCTTCTTACCGTAAGCAGCCTGCAGTTCCTGTCGAAGCCCGCTCTCATGTACTTCTTGGGCGGCACGGGGCCGACGCCGCAGGACAACCTGCGCACCGACTACGCCCTCGTCTCGCAGAGCCTCGGCACCGTCTTCGCCCTCGCCGTCGCGCTGCTGGTTCTGTACGTGCTGGTTCGGGACATCCTGAACGATGCGACCGAGCGCTCCGAAACGGATACGCTTTCGGGGCTACGCAACCGCACGGGATTCGAGCGACACGTGCCGAAGGCGCTCGCCAATGCGCGGCAGCGCGGTCTGCCCATCGCACTGGTCGTCGCCGACCTCGACGAGTTCAAGTCCGTCAACGACACTTACGGGCACGCCTGCGGCGACCGGATCATCAAGGCCTTCGGTGAACTGGTTTCTCGCACCGCCGGCGGACGCGAACTTGCGGCTCGGCTCGGCGGCGAGGAGTTCGCCGTTCTGCTGCCCGGCCTCGATCTGGCGGCGGCCCGTCTCTTTGCCGAAGGGGTCCGCATGACCTTCGCGGGACTGGCCGTCGAAGGGCTGCCGCCATGCCACCGCTCCACGGCGAGCTTTGGCGTCGCGGAGATCGGGCCGGACGAAACGATCGAGAGCGCCATGCAGCGCGCCGACGAGGCGCTCTACACGGCCAAGCGCTCCGGCCGCGACCGAGTCAGGGTATCACCGCCTGCGCTTGCCGGACCTCCCGGCCGATGGGCCTCGTAGCCCCCCGTGGTCACCGGCAGGGGCCACCCTGGAGCGGAATCTCGCCCTGGTCGAAGCCGTACATGTAGGACCGGCCCTTCACGAGGACGGGTGATCTGTAGCAATTGCCGTAGACGAGACCACCGTCGCGGTTGGCGAAGATGGTAACAGGCTCCAGCTCCTGTCCGGCCGCCAGGAAGCGGGACATCTCTTCCGCCCTGCGCCCTTCCCCTACCAGGATGCGCTTGGGACCAGCGGCGCTTTGGATGATGAGGTTTCCGAAACTGTCGGCGTAGGCGCGGTCGCGATCCCACGCCGCGGCAGGCAAGGAAGCACTCAGGACGACCGCGGAGCTCACCACCGCCCCCGTCAGGATCGTTGCGAGACGCATCATGCTCTCTCCTGTTGCAGGCTCGCGCCCGGAACAACAGAGTTAACGCATTCGTAACCTTTGTTAAGAGGGCTGATGCAAGAGGGCGGCGGGTTTCGGCGGCATTGGCTCGCTCCACGGCATCCGGCGCGCCGGACGCCATGTTCCGAAACGTCCGGGCAAGTGATCGGAAGCAGACTTCGTCCCGACGGGTCTTCCTATTGATTCTCGATCGGAGCTCGATGCAGGCCTTGGCGCCCTCGCCGCCTCCTGCCCTGGCTCGCTGCAAGGACGTCGATCCAAATCGATTGAACCTCAAGCCCCACATTTTATTCACTTTTCCTGACGTATCGGATCGTCACAAATGTGGCGGGAATGCTTTGACGCGGTGCAAAATCCGCATTAAGTAACGCCACCTTCTCTGTCGCATTCGGGCAGGTCCACGCCGATGCGGCGACAGGGAGTTCGACGAAAGGGGAGCCATGAGCCAGCCATCAGCCACCCGCGCCGGCGCGCGTGCGCGCCCGCTGTCTCCTCATCTTTCGATCTACCGCATGACCATCACGATGGCGATGTCGATCGTGCACCGCATCACCGGCGGCGCACTCTACTTCGGCACGCTGCTGGTGGCATGGTGGCTGATCGCCGCGTCGGTTTCCGAGTCCTATTTCGATTTCGTGAACACGATCTACGGATCGTGGATCGGTCGGTTGATCCTGTTCGGCTACACCTGGGTGCTGATCCACCACATGATGGGCGGGCTGCGTCACCTGGTCTGGGACACCGGGCACGCGATGGAAAAGTTCACCGCGAGGAAGATGGCCTGGGCTAGCCTGGTAGCGTCGATCGTGCTGACGATCCTGATCTGGATTGCCGGCTATCTGGCAAGGGGAGCCTGACCGATGAGCAAGGGCAGGGACATGAGCACGCCGCTCAACCGCGTTCGCGGGCTGGGATCGGCGAAGGACGGTACCGAACATTTCTGGCGGCAACGCCTCACGGCGATTGCCAACGTACCGCTGACCCTTTTCTTCGTCGGCCTGCTGATCGCGCTCAACGGCGCCGGCTATGCCGAGACGCGCGCAGTTCTGTCCAACCCGTTCGTGGCGCTGGTATTGCTCGCCTTCATCCTGTCGGCGCTCTACCACATGCGCATCGGCATGCAGGTCATCATCGAGGACTACGTCCACGGCGAAGCAATGAAGTTTGCCCTGCTGATCCTCAACACGTTCTTCGCAGTGGCTGTGGGCCTCGCGTCCGCCTTCGCCCTGCTCAAGATGGCATTCGGAGGCTGATCCGGTGGCGAACACTTCTTCCGCGTCGGCGAACCGCGCCTATACCTATATCGACCACAAGTTCGATGTGGTCGTCGTCGGGGCGGGCGGCGCCGGCCTGCGCGCGACCCTCGGCATGGCCGAGCAGGGCCTGAAGACGGCCTGCATCACCAAGGTGTTCCCGACCCGCTCCCACACGGTCGCGGCTCAGGGCGGCATCGCCGCCTCGCTGCAGAACATGGGCCCGGACTCCTGGCAGTGGCACATGTACGACACCGTCAAGGGTTCCGACTGGCTGGGCGACACCGACGCGATGGAATATCTCGCGCGCGAGGCTCCGGCTGCCGTCTACGAGCTCGAGCACTACGGCGTGCCCTTTAGCCGTACCGAGGAGGGCAAGATCTACCAGCGGCCGTTCGGCGGCCACATGATGAATTTCGGCGAAGGTCCGCCCGTGCAGCGCACCTGTGCGGCTGCCGACCGCACCGGCCACGCCATCCTGCACACGCTGTATGGCCAGTCGCTGAAGAACAACGCGCAGTTCTTCGTCGAGTATTTCGCGCTCGATCTGGTGATGACGCCCGACGGCGTCTGCACCGGGGTGATCGCCTGGAACCTGGACGACGGCACCATCCACCGCTTCGCCGCCAAGATGGTCGTCCTGGCGACCGGCGGGTACGGCCGCGCCTACTTCACCGCGACGAGCGCACACACCTGCACCGGCGACGGCGGTGGCATGGCCTCGCGCGCCGGCCTGCCGCTGCAGGATATGGAGTTCGTGCAGTTCCACCCGACCGGCATCTACGGCGCCGGCTGCCTGATTACCGAGGGCGCCCGCGGCGAGGGCGGCTATCTTGTCAATTCCGAGGGCGAGCGCTTCATGGAGCGCTACGCGCCGTCGGCGAAGGACCTTGCCTCGCGTGACGTCGTCTCGCGCTGCATGACGATCGAGATCCGCGAGGGTCGCGGCGTCGGCAAGAACAAGGACCACATCTACCTACACCTCGACCACCTTGACCCGGTGATCCTGCACGAGCGCCTGCCAGGTATCTCGGAGTCGGCCAAGATCTTCGCCGGCGTCGATCTGACCCGCGAGCCGATCCCGGTCGCACCGACGGTCCACTACAACATGGGCGGCATTCCGACCAATTACTGGGGCGAGGCGCTTTCGCCGCGTCCCGGCGATCCGGACCGCGTCTCGCCCGGCCTGATGGCGGTCGGCGAAGCGGGTTGCGCCTCTGTCCACGGCGCCAACCGGCTGGGCTCCAACTCGCTGATCGACCTGGTCGTTTTCGGTCGCGCCGCCGCGATCCGGGCTGGCCAGGTGGTGGATCGCGAGGGTGCCGTTCCCGATCTCGACAAGGCGTCTGTCGAGAAAATCATGGACCGCTTCGACCGCCTGCGCTTCGCCAACGGCAGCATTCCCACCGCCAAGCTGCGCGAGAAGATGCAGCGCGCCATGCAGGCGGACGCGGCAGTGTTCCGCACCCAGGAATCGCTCGAGGCCGGCTGCCACCGCATCTCGGAAATCTGGGGTGAGCTGAAGGACGTAAAGGTCTTCGACCGTTCCATGATCTGGAACTCCGACCTCGTCGAGACGCTGGAACTGCACAACCTGATGGCCAACGCCATCACCACGGTCTACTCGGCCGAGGCCCGCAAGGAGAGCCGAGGCGCGCACGCACGCGAGGACTACCCGAGCCGCGACGACGTGAACTGGCGCAAGCACACCCTTGCCTGGATCTCGCCGGACGGCAAGGTAACCCTGGACTATCGTCCGGTTCACACCGAGCCCATGCTGCCGGTGGAACAGGGCGGCATCGACCCGGCCAAGATCGCGCCCAAGGCGCGTGTGTATTGAGGAGAGGCGCATGGTCGAGATTACCCTCCCCAAGAACTCGCAGATCCGCCCCGGCAAGACCTGGCCGAAGCCGGAAGGCGCCAAGAACCTGCGCGAGTACCGTATCTACCGCTGGTCGCCGGACGACGGCGAGAATCCGCGCATCGACACCTATTTCGTCGATCTCGACGACTGCGGCCCGATGGTGCTGGACGCCCTGCTCTGGATCAAGAACAACATCGATCCGACCCTGACGCTGCGCCGCTCCTGTCGCGAAGGCATCTGCGGCTCCTGCGCCATGAACATCGACGGCGCCAACACGCTCGCCTGCACCAAGGGCATGGACGACATCGACGGGCCTGTGAAGGTCTATCCCCTGCCGCACATGCCGGTGGTCAAGGATCTCGTGCCCGACCTGACCGTCCCCTACGCCCAGCTCACCTCGATCGACCCTTACCTCAAGACGGTGTCTCCGACCCCGGCCAAGGAATGGCTGCAGAGCCACGAGGACCGGCAGAAGCTCGACGGGCTCTATGAGTGCATCCTGTGCTTCTGCTGCCAGACCTCGTGCCCCAGCTACTGGTGGAACGGCGAGCGCTACCTCGGCCCGGCCGTGCTGCTGCAGGCCTACCGCTGGCTGATCGATTCGCGCGACGAGGCGACCGGCGAGCGGCTCGACAATCTCGAGGATCCGTTCCGCCTCTATCGCTGCCACACCATCATGAACTGCGCCCAGACCTGCCCGAAGGGCCTCAATCCGGCGAAGGCCATCGCCGAGATCAAGAAGATGATGGTCGAGCGCAGGACGTAGTGCACAGACATATCGACTTGCCCACGCCATCCCAGATCGTATCCGCCGCTAAGGATGCGATCTTCGGCAAGCCTCTCGTGACCAATGTCCATCGCTCGGTTTTGGTCGAGTCGATAGTTGCCTTTGCTTTGCCCGACTGGAGGTGGTGTTCATCCGACTACGCCTCGTACGACTTCAGGCGCGGTGACGCGAAACTTGAGGTGAAGCAGAGTGCCTTTCTCCAGACCTGGTCGAAAGGACGCTTGTCCCGTCCCGCTTGGGACATCGCGCCCCGAACGGGATATTGGGACGATGGCGCAACATGGGTTTCACAGCCCGGACGCATTGCCGACATCTATGTACTTGCGCTGCACCAGGTAGCAGACCACACCGCCGACCATCGTGACCCCCGGCAGTGGCAATTCTTCGTGATACCGACGAAATCCCTGCCACCAACCAAACGGATCGGGCTTGCTGCCGCACGGCAATTAACTGATGCAGTGCCGTTCGAGGGCCTTCGGTCAAGAATAGAAGACGCACTCGTGATGGCCAAGCATGAGAGCGGCCTGCTAGAGACGCAAGCAAGATGACTGAAGAACTCCCCCTCCTCAACGCCCACGAAGCCCGCGTCCTCGGCTGCCTGATCGAAAAGAAGGAGCTGACGCCCGACGTCTACCCGATGACGGTCAACGCCTTGCAGTCGGCCGCCAACCAGAAGACCTCCCGCGACCCGGTGATGTCTCTCGAGCCGTCCGAAATCCACCGCGCCCTCAAGCTGCTGGAACAGAAGGGACTGGTGCGACAGATCTTTGCCTCGCGTGTCGAGCGCTATGAGCATCAGGCGGGACAGTGTTTCTCCCTGACCCAGCGCCAGCTCGCGATCCTCGGCCTGCTGCTGTTGCGCGGACCTCAGACGGCCTACGAACTGCTCGCCCGCGGCGAGCGCCTGGCGCGTTTCGACGGCATCGACGAGCTTCGCGCCGATCTCGACCTGCTGATCGGCCGCCGGCCGGCACTGGTGCAGGAAATTCCGCGCGGCCCCGGACAGCGCGAAGACCGCTACGCACACCTCCTGTCCGGCGAAGTGCAGCTTCCGTTCGCCGCCACCGCGCCTCACGCCGCTCCCCCGGCCTCCGACCTTGAAGAGCGGGTGCGCGCGCTGGAGACGGAAGTCGCCGCACTGAAGGAAAAGCTGGAAGCGCTCGCCGCCTCACGCGGCTGAGACGGTCGCGGCAGGGCGACAGGCTTCACGAAACTGTGTGCAGTGCCAGCGTAACCTCGGCCCTCCAGCGCGCGTAACCTCGGCGCAACTGGAGGACACCCGATGATCCGCGCGCTCGTCGCACTCGCCCTTGCTTCCGCCGCATTGGCCCCGCTGCCGGCCATGGCCGAGACACGCAGCCTGATCATCGCAGGAGGCTGCTTCTGGTGCGTGGAGAAGGATTTCGACCACGTGCCCGGCGTGGTCTCCACGACGTCGGGCTATTCCGGCGGCACGATGGAGAACCCGACCTACCGCAACCACGAAGGCCACCGCGAGGTGGTCCTTGTCGAGTACGATCCGGCGAAGACCGACTACGCGACGCTGGTGAACGTCTTCTTCCACTCGATCGACCCGACCGACGCCGGTGGCCAGTTCTGCGACCGTGGCCATTCCTACACGACGGCCGTCACCTACACGACCGATGAAGAGAAGGCGGCGGCGGAAAAGGCCAAGGCGGACGCCGAGTCCGCGCTCAACCAGCCGGTCGTGACCGCCATCGAAAAGGCGGGCCCCTTCTGGAAGGCCGAGGACTACCATCAGGACTATTACAGGAAGAATCCCATCCGCTACGCCTACTATCGCACCGGCTGCGGCCGCGACGCCCGCGTCGAGCAGGTCTGGGGTATGGCGGCCCACCAGGGCATCGAGGGCATGTAGCCCTTCTTGGGCCGACCGGATCGGCTGGCACACGGAAGGATCGCTCGGCGACCCTTCCCTTGCACTGGTAAGTCGTCAGGCGAGCCTGACGTCCAGCGTGACGTTGATGGCGCCGAGGGCGCGGGAGACGGGGCATTCGCCCTTCGCCTTCTCCGCGAGTTCCTTGAACTTTGCCGCGTCGAGGCCCGGAACCGTACCGACGAGCGTCAGGGCGCTGCCGGTGATGCCCTTGCCCGGGATCAGCGTGACCACGGCCTTGGCCTCGAGCTTCTCCGCCGGCGTGCCGTTTTCGGCCAGGAAGTGGGAAAGCTGCATCGCGAAGCAGCCTGCATGGGCGGCTGCGATCAGCTCTTCCGGGTTGGTGCCCGACTGGCCGCTCTCGTCCTCGAACCGGCCCTTGAACGAATAGGGCAGACCCCTGAGCGCACTGCTCTGGGTGTCGATGGTACCCGAGCCTTCCTTCAGCGTACCTTTCCAGATCGCGGTAGCGTGACGGTCCATTGGTCTTCTCCCTGTGTGACAGGCCAGCCTCAAGCGGGCGCGGGCGCGACTATAACGCGGGCGAGCCCCAAGGCCACATCGACTTCGCCGAATACGTGATGGACCCACAACAGGTGCGGCGAAACCGAAAAAAGAATCGCCGATGCGAAAATGTCGGCGTTGCCTTGCCCCGGTCGTCCTGTGTGCGGCCACGGTCGCGGCCTTTGGAGGCACTCATGGACATTCAGCTCGCCGTTCTCTGCCGGCAATCCTGCGCCATCGCGACGGGCAGACGAGAATCCCTGTCGACAGCCGGTCCAGCCACATGGTTCCGTCCGCTTCTGGCCGTCCTGCTGATAGCCGTGATGATCGGCTGCATGGATCTCGCGGCCGGAGGAAGCGGAGCACGTGTCGCCATGACTGCCGATCATTTCGCTGGAAAGGGGAACTGAGATGCGCTTTGCCTGCCTCGTCTATGGAGAGGAACGTGACCTCGCAGCCCTGACCCGGGAGGGGCTGGCGGCCCTCGACGACGCCTCCCTGGCCCATGACCGCGCGCTCGCCGATAGCGGCCATCTTGTGATCGCCCAGGCGCTGCAGTCGGTGAAGACGTCGAAAACGGTGCGCCGCCGCAAGGGCAGGACCATCGTCATCGATGGCCCCTTCGCCGAGACCAAGGAGCAGCTTCTCGGCTTCCTGATGGTGGAAGCCCGAGATCTGGACGAGGCACTGGAGATTGCCGCAAACGTCCCGCTGGCCGAGATCGGCAGCATCGAGGTGCGGCCGATCTACAGGATGCCGATACCCTGAGCTACTGGCAAACGTCGACCCACTCGGCGCCGGTCAACTCGGCGAGGCGCCGCGGCGACAGCCGCACGGCGGCGTTGGTCGCGCCAGCCGCCGGCACCACTTCCTCGAACCGCTCGAGCGAACGGTCGCAGTAGATCGGCAGAGGCTGTGGCAGCCCGAACGGGCACACGCCGCCCACCGGATGGCTGGTCACGGCAAGCACTTCCTCGGCGTCCAGCATGCGTGGCTTGGCGCCGAAGCGATCCTTGAACTTGCGATTGTCGAGACGGGCCGTGCCGGCCGCCACGACGAGCACGACGCGATCGCCGATCCTCAGGCAGATCGTCTTGGCGATCTGCTCCGGCGCCACGCCATGCGCCTCCGCAGCGAGCGCCACGGTCGCGGAGCTTGCTTCGGTGACTATGACGTCGATCTCTGGAGCCTTCTGGGCAAAGAAGGCGCGCACGGATTCCAAGGACATGCTTCGCACCTAACCCGGCCGCAGCCTTCGTGCAACCGGGAGCAGTGATGTCAGATGGCTTCGCCGCGCAGCAATCGCGGCGTGTTGGCCGAGAGGCCCGCGGCCTGCTTGATGAAATAGTCTTTCAGACGGGGCATGCGGTCGACGATGCCGAGCCCGAGGTCGCGGATGGCGCGCAGCGGCGCGAAATCGTTGGAGAACAGCCGGTTCAGGACATCCGTGGTGATGCCCATCTGGACCGTGTCGAAACGACGCCACTGCTGGTAGCGCTCCAGCACGTCGACGGCCCCGATATCCTGGCCTAGGCGGTCGGCCTCCACGATGGTCTCGGCCAGCGCCGCCACGTCCCTGAAGCCGAGGTTCAGGCCCTGCCCGGCAATCGGATGGATGCCGTGCGCCGCGTCGCCGGCAAGCGCCAGCCGCGGCTTCACGAAGTCGCGTGCCAGCGTCAGTCCCAGCGGCCAGGCGCGCGGCTTGCCCTCCACGCGCAGGTTTCCGAGCTTCAGGCCAAAACGCAGTTCCAGTTCGGTCTCGAATACCAGCGGATCGGAGGCGACCAGCCGTTCGGCATCCGCCGTCCGCTCGCTCCAGACGATTGACGAGCGGTTGCGCCCTTCGGCATCCGGTTTCAACGGGAGGATCGCGAAGGGACCGGCCGGCAGGAAATGCTCTTCCGCCCTGCCGTTGTGAGGCCGTTCATGGATGACGGTGCAGACGATTCCCGACTGGCCGTAGTCCCAGCGAACCGTACGGATACCGGCCATTTCGCGGATACGCGAGTTCACCCCATCGGCCGCCACCACCAGCCGCGCCTGAAGCGCGCCGCCGTCGCCAAGGGTCGCCTCGGCGTGGACCGTTCCGGACGCAAATCCGGTCACCGCCACGCCCTGCACCACGTCGATGCCGAGTTCGGTTGCACGTCGGCGCAGCGCCCCGTTCAGCGCGGTGTTTGCAACCATATGAGCAAACGGCTCGCCCGGCTCAACCTCCCCGCCGAAGGTCAGGAAGACGGGACGTACCGGATCGGAAACGCGTGAATCCGTGACCACCATCTCGGTGATCGGTTGTGCCGCAGGCCGGATCTCGTCCCAGCAACCGAGCTGAGCCAGCATACGGCACGCCGCCGCCGCGATCGCCGAGGCACGCCCGTCGCGCTCCCATGCGCCTTCCGGAGCGGCGTCGATCACCATGATCCGCAGGCTCGGCCGCGCCAGCTTGACGGCGACGGCGGTGGCGAGACCGACATAGCCGGCGCCAACCACGAGAAGGTCTATCTCGCCCCCATGTTCGACGTGCTCGGACATGTTCTCTCCCGCGCTTGACTTCCACCCGGTATTGCTGCTGCAACCGCCCCGCACTTCGTATTCCGGAGCAACGAAATGACGGCTGCCATGCAGCAACTCCTGGACATTCTCGACCTCGAGCAGCTCGAACACAACCTGTATCGCGGTCGCAGCCCCCAGGAGAGCTGGCAACGGGTGTTCGGGGGCCAGACGATTGCCCAGGCGCTTGTCGCTGCCCAGCGGACCGTCGACCTGGACCGGCACGTGCATTCCCTGCACGCCTATTTCATGCGTCCTGGAGACACAGCCATCCCGATCGTCTACCAGGTCGACCGGCTTCGCGACGGCGGCAGCTTCACGACCCGTCGGGTGACCGCGACACAGCATGGGCAGGCAATTTTTTCGCTGGAGGCGTCGTTCCAGGTGGAGGAAGAGGGTTTGGAGCACCAGATGCCCATGCCGCGTGATGTTCCTCCTCCCGAAAGCCTTCGCTCCCAGAGCGAGATCCTGCGCGACTACGGGGAAGCCGTTCCGCTCGGGGTCAGGCGTTACTGGGAGCGCGAGCGACCGGTCGAGATGCGCCCCATCATCCTCGAGCACTACACCAGCCGCGAGAAGCTCGCGCCGATCCAGGACATCTGGATTCGCACCACCGGCGCTGTGCCGGACGACCGCAGGCTTCGTGCTGCGGTGCTGGCCTATCTGTCGGACATGACACTGCTCGACACTTCGACCTTCGCGCATGGCCGCGCCGTCTTCGATCGCGACATCCAGGCTGCGAGCCTCGATCATGCGATGTGGTTCCATCGCGATTATCCGCTGGACGGGTGGCTCCTCTATACCCAGGACAGCCCGTCCACTGGCGGTTCACGCGGCTTCACCCGCGGCGCGCTCTACAGTCAGGATGGAACGCTGCTTGCTTCGGTGGCACAGGAAGGCCTGATAAGACTTAGGCATTCGCCTAAAAAATAGTCTTTTTTTTCATTTTGCCTATTTTTTAATCATCGCGCAGGCCGCAACCGCCCGATGCGCAGCGGCGGAATGCGGCGATTCCATGGAATTCAGCATTCTTGAGGCACCGGGGCCGAATTGGCACGGAGCTTGAATTGCCCTTTGCACTCCTCGGCTGGTCCACGGCCGCAGAGGCACGTGAACGCGGGGGACCCGCAAAGCGAAGGGTGAAACCTGATGAAGATTGTGATGGCGATCATCAAGCCGTTCAAACTCGACGAGGTGCGCGAAGCGCTCACCGCCGTCGGGATCCAGGGCCTGACCGTCACCGAAGTGAAAGGCTACGGGCGCCAGAAGGGACATACGGAAATCTACCGTGGTGCCGAATATGCGGTGAGCTTTCTCCCGAAGATCAAGATCGAGGTCGCCGTCGGGTCCGACCTCGTCGACAGGGCCGTCGAAGCTATCACCTCGGCTGCCAAGACCGGCCAGATCGGAGACGGCAAGGTATTCGTCTACTCGATCGACCAGGCGGTGCGCATCCGTACCGGCGAGACTGATACCGACGCTCTCTGAGAAGCACGCCACCAGCATATGGAGACCTCAATGACAATTACCGAACGATTTGCGACGGTGGCGCGCACCGCGCTATGGGGGGCGACAGGCCTCGCCGCCCTGGCGCCTGTCGCGGCCCTCGCCCAGGAAGCCGAGGTAACGACGGAAACGGCTGCAGCAGCCGTGGTCGAATCCGCTATCAACAGCGGCGACACCGCCTGGATGCTCGTCTCGACCGTCCTGGTCCTGTTCATGATCCTGCCCGGCCTGGCCCTGTTCTACGGCGGCCTGGTTCGCGCCAAGAATGTGCTTTCCGTCCTGATGCAGTGCACCATGATCACCGCGGTCGTGATCGTGATCTATGTGCTGTGGGGCTATTCCTTCGCCTTCGGCGGCAGCGAGAGCGCCTATTTCGGCGGCTTCGGCAAACTGTTCCTCGCCGGCGTGACGCCCGATTCGGAGTCCGGCACCATCCCTGAACTCGTCTTCATCTGCTTCCAGATGACCTTCGCCTGCATCACGCCGGCGCTGATCATCGGCGGCTTCGCCGAGCGCATCAAGTTCGGCGCCGTCGTGCTTTTCACCATTCTCTGGGTGACGTTCGTCTACTTCCCGATCGCCCACATGGCCTGGGACGGCAATGGCCTGTTCTTCGGCTGGGGCGCGATGGACTTCGCCGGTGGCACCGTCGTTCACATCAACGCCGGTATCGCCGCTCTGGTGGGCGCCCTGATCGTCGGCAAGCGCACGGGCTACGGCAAGGAGAACATGGCTCCGCATTCGCTGCCGTTCACGCTGATCGGCGCCGGCATCCTGTGGGTGGGCTGGTTCGGCTTCAACGCCGGTTCGGCTCTCTCGGCCGGCGGCGGCGCGGCTCTCGCCATGATCAACACCTTCACCGCCACGGCCGGCGCGACCATCGCCTGGGTAATCATCGAGAAGCTGGTGCGCGGTAAGGCTTCCATGCTCGGCGGCGCGTCCGGCATTGTCGCCGGCCTGGTTGCCGTCACCCCGGCTGCCGGCTTCGTCGGCCCGGTCGGCGCGATCGTCCTGGGCGCCATCGGCAGCGCCGTTGCCTACTACTTCGTGGCCGTCGTGAAGATCAGGGCTGGCTACGACGACTCGCTCGACGTGTTCGGCATCCATGGCGTCGCCGGCATTGTCGGCGCCATCGGCACCGGCATCTTCGCCTCGAGCTCGCTCGGCGGCGTTGGCTATGCCGAGGGCGTCACCATGGGCGGCCAGCTCTGGACGCAGATCCTCGCCGTGGTCATCACGATCGTCTGGTGCGGTGTCGTCTCCGCGATCATCTACAAGATCGTCGACGCCATCATCGGCCTGCGTCCGACCCCGGAAGTGGAGTCGCAGGGCCTCGACATCACCTCGCACGGCGAAGTGGCCTACCACTCGTGATCGAATACCGGGGCGGCACCGCCGCCCCGGCACACCTCCTCCTGTCGGGACACTCCGGTGTACCGTCGGTTTCCGGACCCGGCTTCGGCCGGGTTTTTTCTTGGGTATGGGCGCGAAGATCGGCGGCCGGAAGCGCTCCGCACGCCCTGCCTGCCCCCGCTCGGAAGGGCGTTCTTCCGGGTTCCGTCGGAATTGTTTCGGATGTTGCGCGGTCACATCGTTGCGAAAGCCGGCGATTGCCGTTACATAGGAAGTGATTTCCCAATATCGGTGGCTAGCCCACCGCTCGCGTGAGGGACGCGGGCGAACGAGAGGACTTTATCCGATGGCCAATACCCTCCTGATGCCGAAGGCGACCGCTGTCTGGCTGGTCGACAACACTGCGCTCTCCTTTGACCAGATCGCGCAATTCTGTTCGCTGCATCCGCTTGAAGTTAAGGCGATCGCCGACGGCGAATCGGCCCAGGGCATCAAGGGCATGGATCCTATCATGACCGGGCAGCTGACCCGCGACGAGATCGCTCGCGGCGAGAGGGACCTCAACTATCGCCTGCGTCTTTCCGAGCCGAAGGTCCGCGTCCCCGAATCGAAGCGCCGCGCGCCGCGCTATACGCCGCTGTCGAAGCGCCAGGACCGTCCGAACGCCATTCTCTGGCTGGTGCGCAACCATCCGGAGCTGAAGGACGCCCAGATCTCGCGCCTCGTGGGTACGACCAAGTCGACCATCGAGCAGATCCGCGAACGCAAGCACTGGAACGCGGCCAATCTCCAGCCGATGGACCCGGTCACGCTCGGGCTGTGCTCGCAGATCGATCTCGACATCGAGGTGCAGCGCGCCTCGGCTTCGAGGCCGGCTGCCGCGCCGACCGGCGACACGCTCCTGCCCGCCGCGGTCACCGAGCGCCTGTCGCCGGCGTCCGAGAAGCCGAAGTCCGACGAGGACGAGCTGGATGCGGATGCCGTCTTCGCCAAGCTGACGGCGCTGAAGTCCAAGGACCCGGTCGACGACGAACAGGAATAGCCGCGAACTTCAGGCATCGCGGGCGCGGCTCGGCATTGCGCTGCCGTCGCGCTCCACCGTCCTGTAGAAATCCGCCAGCGTCTTGCCCTTCTCGGGCTTGAAGGTCCGCTCTGTCGGGGTGACGCTGGCCAGCCGGTCGACCCGGAAGGCACGGAAATTGGACCGCAGTTCGCACCAGGCGACCAGGGTCCAGACCTTGCCCCAGAACCAGAGCCCGAGAGGCCGCACCTCGCGCACGGTGCTGCGGCCGTTCTCGTCATTGTAGTCGAGCTTCAGCACCCTCCGCGCCTCGACGGCACGCTCGATGATGTCGATCGCCACCCGGTCGGCGTCGCTCACCACCCACATCGGCGTATGGATCTCGGTACGCGAGATCCGGTCCTTCTCGCTGTCGGGCAGCACGGCGCCGATCTTGACCAGGGCCTCCTCCGCCGCCCGCGCCATGGCCGCGCCACCGAAGGCCCGCACCATCCGGGCACCCGCGACGAGCGCGACGATCTCGTCACGCGTGAACATCAGCGGCGGAAGATCGAAGCCTTCCCTCATGATGTAGCCGACACCGGCCTCGCCTTCGATCGGCACCCCGGTCGCCTGCAGGTCGGCGATGTCGCGATAGATGGTCCGCTCCGACACCTCCAACCACTGGCCGAGCTTCTGAGCCGTCACCAGGCGGCCACCCCGGAAATGTTGGACGATCTGAAACAGCCGGTCGGCTCGCCGCATCCTTCACTCCCCCGGTCCTTCTGCGTTGCGGCGCTCGGCCACGAGACCGGCTCCGAACAACAGTTTCCTCGTCGTGGGAGCCTTCGCGTTCAGCACCCGCCAGAAGGGCGCGATGCCCGCCATCTCCGCGCCACGCTCGAGTTGTCCGTGCGCGGTCTCCGCGACCGTACGCAGATGATAGCCGATCGGCTGTCCGTCGACCGCATCCGCGAACGTCCGCGGGGCCGGCTTCACCACCGGCTCCGCTGTAGCATTCAGCTTCTGGTTCCAGTCCTTCATCGCAGCACTCAGGCGCCGAACAGGCCGAAACTGTTCCCGTCCGGATCGAGGCAGTAGGCAAAGCGGCCGGCAGGAATGCTGATGATCGGCGAAACCACCTGGCCCCCATTGGGCTCCACCCGCGCGATCGCGTCTTCCAGCGGCGCGGGCGCCGCAAGGTGGATGGTCGGACCCGTGCCCGGCGCAGCTGGTCGTCCGGGATAGGCATGCCCTGCCACCGAGCCGGTACCCTTGGTAACAAAGACAGCCATGGGATTCGGACCCGACTCCTCCAGGCGAAGCTGGTTCTCCAGGACGGCCCCATAGAAGGCCCGGGCCCGGGCGAGGTCACTCACCGGTATCTCGAACCAGACCGCGGCATTGGAAGGCGCATGGTCGCTCATTGTCGATGTCCTCGATATGGTTGTTGCATCATGACAGGAAGCTCCTGACATCATTGTGTCAGGAGCCGGATGGCGGCCGCACTGCGGGGGAGCCTCTGCGGTTTGCCGTTTTCCGGCATGTCGATCACCGGCTACTGACCGAACGGGCGACCGCCATGGTTGAAGCGGTCGGGCCAGCCGATGTCCTTGCGCAGGTACTCCGGAAGCTCATTGAGCACGCGTTCGGTACGAACCTGGTTCCGGATCGTCTGCAGCTTGCCGGCATAGCGGCGGATGGCCTGCGTCACTGTAAACGGGTTCATGGAATGTCCTCCGTGTCTGGAAGACGAAGATCGCACAGGGCTCCCGACAACGGGCTGTCAGGAATTGTCGGCATACCCCGCATTTCCGGTAAGCGCTGCGTACCCCCGGCAGGGGACGGGAATCTGCGCCGTCACCGTTGGAAGTCGCACGACGAGCCGCTACATTCAGGTCATGTCGAAAGAACCGGTATCGGCGCCCTTGCGCCGCCTCGTGGGCCGCATGGCCGTGCTGGCTTTCGGATTGTGCCTCTCGGTCGGAGCCGTCCAGGCGCAGAAGGGCCCGGCCATCGTGCCGCCGCGGGCGGTAACCGTACCCCAGCGGCCAATGATCCTGCCGCAGCGGCCGACCCTCCAGCAGAGGCTACAGGCCGAAACTCTCAGCCGCAGTCGGGGCGTCGACTACGACACGGTACGTTCCTGGCAGAGACGCGAGGACGCCCGTGTCCAGCACCAGCGCAACCTTGACGCCGACCGTCGGCGCGACAGCGACGTGCAGAAGACCTTCAAGGTGCCGCGCATGGAGCGCAATTGCCAGACGCCCGTCTTCGGCAACAAGTTCCTGCCTCGACCCTGTCAGTGAGCCGAGGCGCGAAGGCGTTCAGCCTTCAAGCTGCTCGCGCAGCATCTCCAGTTCGAGCCACTCATCCTCCATTGCCTGGAGGGATGCACGCGCCTTTTCCAACGCCGCGATGGTCTGCTGGAAGCCGCCCGGATCGCGCGTATAGAAGGCAGGATCGGCGATCCGGTCCTCCATTTCCGAGATCGAGGCCGACAGTTCCTCGATCTTCTTCGGCAGGTTTTCCAGCGCGAACTTCTGCTTGAAGGACAGCTTCTGGGCAGACTTGGGCGTCTCCACAGGAGCTTCCGACTTTGCGGGGCCCCGGGCCGGCTGGGGTTTGGACTCGCCGCGCCGCTCCGCGAAACGACTGGTTCCCCGCTGCGCCAGCATGTCGGTGTAGCCGCCGGCATATTCGATCCACCGCCCGTCACCTTCCGGCGCGATGACGCTGGTCACGGTGCGGTCGAGGAAGTCGCGGTCGTGGCTCACCAGCAGCACGGTGCCGGAATAGCCGGTGATCAGCTCCTGCAGCAGGTCGAGCGTTTCCATGTCGAGATCGTTGGTCGGCTCATCGAGCACCAACAGGTTCGAGGGCCGGGCAAGCACCCGCGCGAGGATCAGGCGCGCCCTCTCGCCGCCGGAAAGGTCCCGCACCGGCGTACGGGCGGTTTCCGGGCGAAACAGGAAGTCCTTCATGTAGGACGCGACATGCTTCTCCTCGCCATTGACCAGCAGCGTCTCGCCGCGGCCATCGGTCAGGAAATGCGCAACCGTTTCGTCAGGATCGACACTGCGCTTCTGGTCGAGCGTGGCGATATCGAGATTGACCCCGAGCCGCACCGTCCCGCTGTCCGGCGCCAGCTCCCCGGTGAGCATCCTCAGCAGCGTCGTTTTGCCCGCGCCGTTGGGTCCGACCAGCCCGATTCGTGCGCCACGCGCGATGCGGGTGGAGAAGCCTGCTACGACGGGACGGCCGCCATAGCTCTTGGAAATGTCCTTCGCCTCGATGACCAACTTGCCCGATTCGGCCGCCTCCGCTGCCGTCATGGTGGCGAGGCCCTCCGGGCCGCGATGGCTCCTGAGGCGCTGCCGCATGTCCTGCAGTTCGCCGAGCCGGCGCATGTTGCGCTTGCGGCGTGCGGTGACGCCGTAGCGCAGCCAGTGCTCCTCGCGAACGATCTGCCGTGCGAGCTTGTGCTGTTCCTGTTCCTCCTCCTCCAGGACTGTGTCGCGCCAGGCCTCGAAATGGGCAAAACCCTTGTCGAGCCGCCGGGTCCTGCCCCGGTCGAGCCAGACGGTCGCGCGGGTGATCCGGTCGAGGAAGCGCCTATCGTGGGAGATCACCACCAGCGCCGAGGGCAGCCGGGAGAGCTCGTCCTCCAGCCATTCGATCGTGTCGAGGTCCAGGTGGTTCGTCGGCTCGTCGAGCAGAAGGATATCGGGCTGGGGCGCCAGCACCCGCGCCAGCGCGGCGCGCCGTGCCTCGCCGCCGGACAGGGTAGCGGGGTCTGCCGCGCCGTCGAGCGAAAGGCTCTCCACGAGATAGGCGGCGCGGTAGGGGTCGTCCGCCGGCCCCAGCCCCGCCTCCACATAGGCCAGCACCGTCTGGAAGCCTTCCATGTCCGGGACCTGCGGCAGGTATCGGACCGTGGCGGAGGGCTGGCGGAACACCTCGCCCTCCTGCGGCTCGACCAGCCCTGCCGCGATCTTGAGGAGAGTGGACTTGCCCGATCCGTTGCGGCCGACCAGGGCGATGCGCTCGCCCGCGCCGGCCGAAAGAGACGCCCCTTCGAGCAGCGGCGTGCCGCCGAAGGTGAGCCTGATGTCGTCGAGCTTGAGAAGCGGCGGGGCCATGTCAGACCTTCGGATGGACGATGAGCAACGCGCGCCCGCTGCCGAGGGTGATCGTCAGGTGGCCGCACGTTTCGTTGGAGAGCGTGAGGGAAGACCCGAACTCGACGGTGACATCCCGAAGCGGCCATTTCGCGCCGTGAACGCTCAGCCCCGCGAGGTCGGAAAAGGCGAGGATCGAGAACAGCGTGCCATCGGGATAGTCGAAGCTGGCCGTACCCGGCAGCAGCGGAATTCCCTCCTGCGTGCCGCTCGACAGCATGATGGACTGCCCAGCGGAGGCCAGGCGCCATGCGAGCGCCAGGTGCAGGAACTCGTGGTCGCCGCGAGAGCCGCCGAAGGCGCCTGCGAACAGCAGCGCCGTCGCGCCCTGCTGCATGGCGATGTCCGCGGCCAGTTCGCCGTCCGTCTTGTCCTTCTCGACGGGAAAGGTCCGCCGCGGCACCTGGGCCATGCTTTCAGGCAGGGCTGCTGGCACCGAGTCGAAGTCGCCGACCCATAGTTCGGGCACGACGCCGAGCGCTGCGGCGTGGCGTATGCCGGCATCCGCTGCGATCACGCGCGACGCAGCGACCTGCCGGCGCAACGTGGCGGTGGCGACGAGGTCGCCGCCGAGGAGGATGGTGAACCGGCTCATGCCGCGCACCTATCACGCGTGCGCGTCGAAACGGAAGGCTGGCCTTGCGATTCCCCACTTGCTTGTCGTCGCGTCGCTGCTAAGTTCCGTCTCGCTCTAACGGGGTGCCCGCCGCGATACGTCGCGGACCGGCTGAGAGGCAGACGCCAACCCGCTGAACCTGATCCGGGTCATACCGGCGGAGGGATTAGACGCTTCGGAACTCCGGCGCCTCAATTCCTTCAACACCAGAATGAGGAGGCGCCGATGCGCTTGACATCACTAGCACTTTTCTCGCTCGCGCTGGCCGCGGCCGGCCCTGCCATGGCGCAGGACAAGACGCTGACCGTCTACACCTATGACAGCTTCACGGCCGAGTGGGGTCCCGGCCCCCAGGTGGAGAAGGCCTTCGAGGCCACCTGCGGCTGCGACCTGCAATTCGTTTCCGTGGCCGACGGCGTGGCGCTGCTCAATCGCGTCCGGCTCGAGGGAGAGTCGACCAAGGCCGACATCGTGCTCGGGCTGGACACCAACCTGACGGCCGAGGCCCGACAGACCGGCCTGTTCGCGCCGTCGAAGGTCGATGCATCCCCCGTCACCATCCCCGGCGGCTGGAGCGACGACCTCTTCCTGCCCTATGACTACGGCTATTTCGCCGTCGTCTACGATTCCACCCGGCTCGACACACCGCCCGCGAGCCTGAAGGAACTGGTTGAGGGTGACCCGTCGCAAAAGATCGTCATCCAGGACCCGCGGACCTCGACGCCCGGTCTCGGCCTGCTGCTGTGGGTCCGATCAGTCTATGGCGACCAGGCGCCGGAAGCCTGGTCCAGGCTCAGGAAGCGCACGCTGACGGTAACGCCCGGCTGGAGCGAAGCCTACGGGCTCTTCACCAAGGGGGAGGCCCCGATGGTGCTGTCCTACACGACCTCGCCCGCCTACCACGTGCTGGCCGAACAGGAAGAGAAGTACAAGGCGGCGGTGTTCTCCGAGGGCAACTACCTTCAGGTCGAGGTCGCCGGCATGACGACGACCGGCGCGAAGAATCCGCTGGCGAAGGACTTCCTCGCCTTCATGCTGACGCCGGGTTTCCAGGACGTCATTCCGCAGACCAACTGGATGCTGCCCGCGGCAGCCACCTCGCAGCAGCTTGACCCCGTCTTCACGGCCTACCAGCCCGCCAAGTCGCTCTCCTTTACGCCGGAGGAAGTGGCGCAGAACCGCAAGGCCTGGGTCGACGAGTGGCTGTCGGTGATGAGCGAATAGGACACGGCGTGATCCTCTTCGGCGAATCTGCGGGGGACCGTTTGCGCTCGGCGGAACGGCAGGAGCCGGACCTTTTCGCATGAGCGCCTTCGCAGATCGTCGCGTGCTGGCCGGCAGCGTAGCGCTGGCCGGGATCGCCCTACTGGTCGGCGGGGCCTTCCTCGGCCTCGCCGCAGAAGGCGCGCGCCAGCCGGGCGCCGCGGTCTCGGCTTTCGACCCGTACCTCTTGCGCCTCGTACGCTTCACGCTCTGGCAGGCGGCTCTCTCGACCGTGCTGTCGGTCGTGCCGGGCATGCTGCTCGCCCGCGCCCTGTCCCGCCACCCCTCCTTCCCGGGCCGGGCGTTGCTGCTCAGGCTGTTCGCGGTGCCGCTCGGCATTCCCGCCATCGTGGCCGCGCTCGGCCTGCTCGCACTCTACGGCCGCGCCGGGTTTCTCGCCGGCCCCCTGACCGCCCTCGCAGGCGAAACGTGGCCCGGCATCTACGGGCTGTCCGGCATCCTGGTGGCCCATGCCTTCTTCAACATCCCCCTGGCGACACGCTTCTTCCTTGAGGCGCTGAATGCCGTGGGAACCGATCAGTGGCGGCTCGCCAGCCAGCTCGGCATGGGCGCAGGCCCCTCGTTCCGCTTCATCGAGTGGCCGGCGATGCGCGCCGCACTGCCAGGTGTCGCCGGCCTCGTCTTCATGCTGTGCGTCACCTCCTTCACCCTCGTCCTGACGCTCGGCGGAGGCCCGGCGGCGACCACGCTGGAGGTGGCGATCTATCAGGCGCTGCGCTTCGACTTCGATCCGGCGCGCGCCGTGGCGCTGACCCTGACGCAGATCGCGCTGACCGCGGTGGTCATGGTGATCCTCGCCCGGGCCGGAGCCGAGATGGTGCCGGACGCGAGCCTTGCGCTGTCGAGCGAGCGCCCGCGCGATGCCGGAGCCTTCGAGACGGTGGTGAACGCCATCCTCCTCGTCGCCGGTCTCCTGTTCGTCGCCGCACCACTCGGCGCCATTGCCCTGGCGGGGCTGGGAGCCGACCTGGCGCGACTTGCCGGCGAACCGATCGTGCAGGCCACAGCTTTTACCAGCCTGGTTCTAGCGCTGCTCGCCGCGGTGCTGTGCATCACCCTGACATGGGCGCTGGTGGCTGGGCGCCACGCCCTCGCCACGCGCGGAAGCACGACCATGCTCGCCCGCCTGATGGAAACCGGCGCCGGCTATGTGCTCGTTGTGCCCCCGATTGTCATTGGCGCCGGCTGGTTCGTCCTGCTGCGCACCACGTCCGACGTCTTCGTGCTGGCGCCCGTCATGGTGGTCGCCGTCAACGCGGTCATGGCCATGCCCTTCGCCATGCGCGTGCTGAGGCCGGCCCACGATGCCGCCGCCGAGCGGCACGACCGGCTGTGCCTCTCCCTGGGCATCCGGGGCTTCGATCGCCTGCGTCTGGTCGACGGGCCCGTGCTCGGAGGGGCCGCGCTGACGGCAGGCGCCTTCGCCATGGCCCTGTCGCTGGGCGACCTCGGCGTCATCGCGCTGTTCGGCAGCGACGCCGTGCAGACGCTGCCCTATCTACTCCTTGCGCGGATGGGCAGTTACCGGACGGCCGACGCGGCGGGACTGGCGCTCATTCTCGGCGTGATCTGCCTCGCCCTCATGGCCCTCGCCGACCGGCTTGGAAGGGATCTGCCGCGATGAGCGACACACGAGCCGAAGGCGTCCGTCTGGACCAGGTCGCCTACTCCTATTCGGAAATGCAGCTTCGGTTCGACGTGGCTATTCCGGCTGAGAGGGTGACGGCGATCATGGGGCCGAGTGGGTCCGGCAAATCGACGCTGCTGGACCTGATCGCCGGATTCCGCCGGCCGGCATCCGGCCGCATCCTCATCGGCGGCAGGGACGTCACCGACCTGCCCCCGGACCGCCGCCCCGTTTCGATGATCTTCCAGGAGAACAATCTCTTCGCCCATCTCGACGTGGGCCGGAACGTCGGGCTGGGAATATCGCCTTCGCTGCGGCTGACGGCATCGGACCACCGCGCGATCGAGGCTGCGCTGGAGCGTACCGGCCTGGCCGGCAAGGAAAGGCGCCTTCCGCGCGAACTGTCGGGAGGAGAGCGCCAGCGCGTTGCCCTGGCCCGCGCACTGGTGCGGGACCGGCCAGTGTTGCTGATGGACGAGCCCTTCGCATCACTGGGTCCGGCGCTGCGGGAAGAGATGGGACGCCTGGTTCTCGAACTACAGAAGGAACGCAGGCTCACCGTATTACTGGTCACCCATCATCCCGAAGACGCCCGCCGCGCCGCCGGCCATATTCTTTTCATAGAAGCCGGTCAAAGCGCGGCATTTGGGGACACCTCCACCATATTTGGTCCGGAAGCACCCGAAGCTTTCCGACGTTATGTCGGAATGTCGCAATGAAGGGCATTTTACTGGTTTTCGCCTGCAAGACGACATATTTGACGCTCATATGAATCGTTCGGATTGCGTCAGCGGCCGAATTCTGCCGGCTGCCACAAGGCGCGGCGAAACGCGGCTGGCCGGCAAGGAGTGGATCCTGGCGGAAGCATACGGGAAACAGGCAGGCCCCTCCCGCAAGGGATTCGCGCGTGTGGCGTTTTGCGCTGCGCCGCTGGTGCTTGCCGTGCTCTCTGCTTGCCAGACCATGCCGGATATTGCCGAGAACAATTTCCAGCCCACCGGCAAGCCGGTGACTGTGGACAGCGTTTCGCGCAACAACCGACTGGCCGAGCTGGCCAAGGCGCAACACCCGCGCATTCTCGCTACCTACGGCGGGGAATATTCCGACCCGAAGCTTGAGCGCATGGTGGCCAAGGTCGTCGGCAGTCTGACGACGGTTTCCGACAACCCGAACCAGGTCTACCGAATCACCATCCTCAACTCGCCCAACGTGAACGCCTTCGCCCTACCCGGCGGGTATCTCTATGTCACACGCGGCTTGCTGGCGCTCGCCAACGACTCGGCCGAGCTCGCCGCGGTCATCGCCCATGAGATGGGGCACGTCACGGCCAACCACGGCATCCAGCGCCAGCAGAAGGAAGCCGAGGAAGTACTTGCCGCAAAGGTGGTCTCCGACGTGCTTGGCGAAAACACCAACACGCGGGTCGCCCTGCTGAAGGGCAAGCTCAGGCTGGCGCAATTCTCGCGCAACCAGGAGCTGGAAGCGGACGCCATCGGCATCAAGACCGCAGGCCTTGCCGGGTATGACCCTTACGCGGCCGCACGATTCCTGCAGTCGATGGCGGCGTACAGCGATTTCCGCTCGATCAGCGGCGCTACCGATCCGAGTCTCGACTTCCTCGCCAGCCATCCGAACGCGCCGCAGCGCATCGAACTCGCGCGTCTTCATGCCCAGCGCCTCGGCACGCCCGGGACCGGTGCGGTGGACAGGGATTCGTTCCTCGCGGGCATCGACGGCCTTCTGTTCGGGGATACGCCGGAGGAAGGCTTCGTCCGGGACAATACGTTCCTGCATCCGAAGCTGGGCATCACCTTCACCGTGCCGTCCGATTTCGTGATCGACAACACGGCCACCGCAGTCACGGCCACTGGCCCCGGCGACATGGCGATCCGATTCGACGGCGTCTCGCTCGACCCCGGCGTATCGCTGGCAGATTACCTCCGCAGCGGATGGGTCACCGGGCTCGATCCCCAGAGCGTGCGCAACGAGACCATCAACGGCAACCCGGCGGCAATAGCCAGCGCCCGCGCCGAAGGCTGGCAGTTCGATGTCACCGTCATTCGGGTCGGCCAGCAGGTCTACCGGCTCCTGACGGCAGCTCCGGTCGGCAATCCGTCATTGAACGTCGTGGCGCGTTCCGTCGGGCAGAGCTTCCGCGCGCTCACCCCGGCCGAAAAGGCGTCGCTGAAGCCGCTGCGCATCCGTATCGTGACGGTCCGTCCGGGTGATACGGTCGCCTCGCTGGCGTCGCAGATGTCCGGAGTGGACCGAAAGCTCGACGTGTTCCGCCTGATCAACGCCCTTTCACCCGTTGCGACCGTATCGGCGGGTCAGAAGGTCAAGATCATCACCGATAAGTAGGTACAGGCGCGGGACGCTCAGCCTTGGAAGGCCGAGCTTTCCCGGACCAAGGCGGTGCGCAGCTTGTCGATCGCCCGCGATTCGATCTGGCGTACCCGCTCCTTGGAGATGCCGAGCCTTGCGCCGAGGGCCTCCAAGGTGGTGCCGTCGTCGCGCAGACGCCGTTCCGCGATGATCTGGCGCTCGCGCTCGTTAAGCACGTTGAGCGCGCCATGCAGCCACCCGGCGCGTCGCTGACGATCGATTTCGTCCGCTGCGACCTCGTCGGGAAGCGGATCGTCACTGACCAGGAAGTCCTGTCGACCTGCAGAGCCGCTCTCGCCGTCCATAAGCGGGGCGTTCAGAGAGGTATCCGGACCGGAAAGCCGCGAGTCCATCAGGGCCACATCTTCTTCCGTGACACCCACCTGACTGGAGATTTCCTTATAGACCGCGCTGTTCCCCAAGGGCTCGCCCCCACGGGCGAGGCGTGCGCGAAGTCGCCGCAAGTTGAAGAACAACGCCTTTTGCGGCGAACTGGTCCCCCCGCGTACGATCGACCAGTTGCGCAGGATGTAGTCCTGCATCGACGCTCGGATCCACCAGGTTGCGTAAGTCGAGAACCGCACGTCGCGCTCTGGCTCGAACCGCGCCGCCGCTTCGAGAAGCCCGACATATCCTTCCTGGATGAGGTCGTTCATCGACAGCCCGAAGTGCCGGAAGCGGCCGGCCATGGCCACGACCAGACGCATGTGGGCAAGCGTGATCTGATGCATCGCGTCCTGATCGCGATGCTCCTTCCACTGCCGTGCGAGATCGCTTTCCTCCTGCCGCTCCAGATAAGGAGCAGCCATGGCCGCGTCGATCATAGAACGTCTGATCTTGTCTTCCATGATCCCCGGGCTCCCGGCTCGCCAGACACGGACGATTCCGCACGCACTGAGGGAAGAATGCAGGCGACAGCCCTGTCGACGGGCTGTCGGGAAAGCGCGCGGGAGCCGTCGCAGCATGAATGCACGAGCCGGCAATCCGTTCCTCACTGCCGAAGGACGCGGGCGAGATGCCCACGCCCAGGTCAGTTGAAGCTCGGAGGCTGCGACAGGTCGTTGGACGGCGGTGGCTCTGCCGGAGCCGACGGGGTGCCGAAGCTGGGCGGCTGAGCGAGATCCGGAGCAGACGGCGTCACGGCAGGCGGCTGTCCACCGATTGGCGGCGTATCCCCGACTGCAGGCGGAGCCCCCAGCGGCGGCAGACTCAGGCCGGGCTGCTGGCCCATCGGCGGCACCACGATCTCGACATTGCTCGGGTCGACCACCGTTCCCTTGTAGTGCATCACCATCTGCGGGAAGGCCATGACGAGCCCGACCATCAGGAGCTGGATCAGCACGTAGGGCACCGCGCCCCAGTAGATCTGGCCGCTTGTGATCGGCTGGATCGTCTTGCCGGTGATGCGGTCCACATAGGGCACGCGCGCGGCCACCGAACGCAGGAAGAACAGCGCGAAGCCGAAGGGCGGATGCATGAAGCTGGTCTGCATGTTCACGCCGAGCAAAACGCCGAACCAGATCAGGTCAATGCCCAGCGCGTTTGCCGCCGGCGCCAGCAGCGGAACGATGATGAAGGCCAGTTCGAAGAAGTCGAGGAAGAAGGCCAGGAAGAACACCAGGATGTTCACGGCGATGAGAAAGCCGATCTCTCCGCCGGGCAGCGAGGTCAGAAGGTGCTCCACCCACAGATGACCGTTGACGCCGTAGAACGTCAGCGAAAAGACGCGCGCGCCGATCAGGATGAACATCACGAACGACGACAGGCGCGTGGTGGAGGCCAGCGCATGCTTGATGACGTCCATGTTCAGCCGGCCCTTCACCGCGGCGAGGATCAGGGCGCCCACCGCGCCCATCGCCCCGCCCTCGGTAGGGGTCGCGATGCCGAGGAAGATCGTGCCGAGCACCAGGAACACCAACGCCAGCGGCGGGATCAGCACGATGATCACCTGCTGCGCGAGCCGCGACATCAGCCCGATGTTCAGCGCCCTGTCGGCGATCGCCACCAGATAGATGACGATCACGCCCACGGTTGCCCCGAGGATGTCGGCGTCGGCACCCTGTGACGGATAAAGCAGCAGGTGGGCGACGTAACTGATCGCCACCACCGCAACCAGCGCGACAAGCAGGGACGTCACGCCATGACCCAGCTTGCGAGCCTCCGGCGGCAGGGCCGGCATCGCGCTGGGCCGAACGATCGACACTACCAGGATGTAGAGCATGTAGAGCCCGACCAGCACCAGGCCCGGGATCAGCGCGCCGCGGTACATGTCCCCGACCGAGCGGCCGAGCTGGTCGGCCAGCACGATCAGCACCAGCGACGGCGGAATGATCTGCGCCAGCGTGCCTGACGCGGCGATGGTACCGCTCGCCAGGCGCCGGTCGTAACCGTAGCGCAACATGATCGGCAGCGAGATCAGGCCCATGGCGATCACCGACGCCGCCACCACGCCGGTGGTTGCCGCGAGCAGCGCGCCGACCAGGATGACGGCATAGGCGAGACCGCCGCGGATCGGACCGAAGAGCTGGCCGATCGTGTCGAGCAGGTCCTCCGCCATGCCCGACCGTTCGAGCACGATACCCATGAATGTGAAGAATGGAATGGCCAGCAGCGTCTCGTTGGCCATGACGCCGCCGTAGAACCGCTCGGGCAGCGCGTAGAGCAGCGGCCAGGAGAGGGTGATGGTTCCGTTTGACAGCGGCGCGAGCTCGACGCCGACCACGAAGAACAGCAGACCGTTCGCGGCGAGCGCGAACGCGACGGGGTAGCCGAGCAGCAGGAAGAGGATGAGGGAGGCGAACATGATCGGCGCCATGTTCACCGCGATGAATTCCATCATGACCGCAGTTCCTCGGCCAGCGCCTTGGCTTCTTCCTCGGCCGCCTCATGCGCCGAGATGAAAGGGGTGGGATCCTCGATGATTCCGCGCATCACCGCGATCTTCTTGATGATCTCTGAGATGCCCTGCAGCGCCAGCAGGAAGAAACCGATCAGCAGCATCAGCTTCGCCGGCCAGATGACCAGTCCGCCGGCGCTGGACGAGACCTCGCCGCTACGGACGGAGAAAAGGACGAAGGGAACGTAGTAGTAGGTCATCAGCAGCACGAAGGGCATCAGGAAGAAGATGTGCCCGAACAGGTCGATCCAGTGCTGCTTGCGCCTCGAGAACATGCCGTAGACGATGTCGATGCGGATGTGCTCGTTCTGCTTCAGCGTATAGGCGGCGGCGAGCAGGAAGGCTGCGCCGAAGAGATACCACTGCAGTTCGAGCCAGGCGTTGGACGACGCGTTGAACGCCTTGCGGATGACCGCGTTACCGGCGCTGACAAGGATGGAAACCAGTATCAGCCAGCTGACCGACTTGCCGATGATCTCGTTCAGTCGGTCTATCCCGCGGCTGAGCGCGAGCAGTCCTCCCATGTCGAACTCCTGTTCTCGCACACATGCCGGACTTGCTTTCGGCAGTGAGGGCCGGTCTGGTGATCAACCGGTTATGACGGCGGACAATCGGCGTCAACCTCGCTGGCACAGACTTTGGTACGGCTTGTGCCAGACGCGGCGCGTCGGCTACGGGCGGGGTTTTGATGGTGTCAGAGCACGGGCGTCCGGTTCAGGCCGTTTCGGCCTGAGAACCAGCAGCGCCACCAGCAGCAGGAAGATCCAGGCGTCGCGCCATTCTATCGGAAAATAGGCGGACCATAGTGACTCGGCGATGCCGAAGGCCAGGCCGCCGACGGCCGCCCAGGCAGGCGAGCTGTAGCCCCCGATCGCGGCCACGAACAGCACCTTCAGCCCGAAGATGAGCCCCGCGCCGAAGCCGATGTTGCCGTAGTGGAGGGCGGCCATGCCCCCGGCCACCGCCGCGAGCATGCTGCCGAACAGCACGGTCCGCCGGAGGATCGACCAGCGGTCGACGCCGCACATCGCTGCCGCGAGCGGATCGTCTCCGACGGCCCGCCATTCCCGGCCGTAGTGGCTGGTTGCGAGAAACAGTGCGGCAGCGGCCAGCATCATCGCTGCAACGACGCAGTTCACGAGCTGCATGTGGGTCAGCGTGACGGGAAAGCCGTCGACCTCCGCAAACACCAGCGGGGCCGACAGGAGCGGCGGCAGCCAGAAGTCGCGCGTTTCGGCCGCCAGGCGACCCACTTCCATCAGGACCAGCGAGACGCCCAGCGTCGCCACGACGATGGCATTGGGGGACCGCTCCGCGAGCGGCGCAAACACGTGCCTCGCCAGGAGATGGGAAACGAGCGCACTGTAGGCGAGTGCCACCAGCCCGCCGAAGATCAGCGTCGCGGACAGCGTCAGCCACAGCACCTGCCACCCGAACACCGCGGCAAGGATCATCAGCTGTCCCGCGAAGCCGAAGATCGCGCCGTGCGCAAGGTTCGTTCGGCGCAGCAGGACGTTGACGAGGGCGTAGCCGAACGAAAGCAGCGCATAGATTGCGCCGATGTGCAGGCCGTTGAGGATCTGCTGGAGGAAATAGGCCATTGCTCGCCCGCAGCCGCCACGCATCCGCAGATTGCGCCGTTCATTCTAACTTGTCAAAAGCCAAATACCGGTTAGATTTTCCAGATGGCCGTTTCCTGGACTCCGCACCGTTTCTCCGGTGGCTTGCTTGCGCTGGACGTCGCCAACACGGTCGTTCTGCGCATCGACCCGCGCCGCACGTTCGACAGGTTCGACGATCCGGCCGAAATCCCGCGCTTCGCCGCCGCCGCGACCCGGTTTCGTCGCGAGGAACTGGGTGGGCGTGTCCTCGCCGTCGACGACGCCGTTGCGATCCGCCCCACCGTGCTGGCGATACGCGAGGACACGGACCTGCTCTTCCGACACGCGGTGCTTGCCGGGTCGATGGATACGGGCCAGTTGGCCGGGCTGCTCTCGTCCTGCGCTGCGGCACTGGACGGCACCGGGGAGGCGATCGGGCCCGCGACGCCGTTCGGCGACCCGGCCACGCCAATTCGATTCGAGACGGCAGTGGCGATCTCGGCGCTGTCGCTGCTGGACCCGCCGCGCTGCGCGCGCATCCGCATCTGCGCACACTGCGGGTGGCTGTTCCTCGATCGCAGCCGCAACCGCAGCCG
>Ga0182741_1000209_pt1 | contig 91380 bp, 80 predicted proteins | sample eDN5th37CBELigOP_FD_128874 | JGI IMG/M metagenome (GOLD analysis project Ga0182741, IMG submission 128874) | Enriched Organic Plus compost microbial communities from Emeryville, California, USA - eDNA 5th pass 37_C BE-Lig OP (version 2) (version 2) ...
GATGGCGATCGCGAGTACCGCCTGACGCGCGGCGACGGTGAAGTTCGCGTGGCCGTGGACGGTGGAGAGGATGTGGGAGGCTTCGCGGCGTGGCGCACCAACCCGGAGATCAGCGGGACGGTGGCGTCGTCGGCGCGAAGCGCGGTACCGGCAGCCATGGTGAGTGGCAAGCAGGGCCGCGGTGGCAACTTCGGCGCGAAGCTCGAGGCGTTCGCGGCCGCGCCGGCGCAGCCGAAGATCACGGTGACCTACCAGGATGCCGACATCCGCGACGTGATCTCCGCGTTCGCCGTCTTCTCCGGCCGCACGATCGTGGTTGGGAAGGGCGTGAGCGGCGCGGTCTCGGCCGAGGTACGCGACCAACCCTGGGACGTGGCTCTTCGCGCGATCCTCACATCGCAGGGGCTCGCCGCCAAGGAAGATCAGGATGGGATCATCTCGGTCGACAGCTACCAGAACATCGCCGCGCAGCAGGCGGCCGAGCCGCTCTCCACGCGGATCCTCTCGGTCAACTACGCGCGGGCCAGCTCGCTGGCGCCCACTATCGAAGGGCTCCTCTCGAAGGAGTGCTCGGTCGCCGCGCCTGGCGGTGCGGGCGGCGCTGGGCAGTGCAAGGTGCGCGGCTCGGTGACTGCCGACTCGGCCACCAACCGGCTCCTCATCACCGATGTCCCGTCGCGGCTGGATGACATAGCCAACTACGTGAAGGACCTCGACGTCCGCACGCCGCAGGTGGCCATCAAGGCCAAGATCATCCTGGTGAACCGCACGAACATCGAGGACATCGGCGTCAGCTACGATCTGGGCGACAACGGCACCTTCTTCAACAAGCTCGTGCAGCGTACCGACCCGACCAGCGGCGATCCGTACGACAAGAACCTCTCGGTGGTGCAGCTCGGCGGTAACTCGCTGGCGGCGGTCTCCAATGCCACGCAGCGTGTGACCAACCCCGCGCTCTCGCTGATCTTCTCTACGGCGCTCGGTCGCTTCAACCTCACCTCCTTCATCGACGCGCTCCAGGAAGTCAGGCTCGCGGATGTGCAGGCCGAGCCGAGCATCGTGACGCTCGACAACCGGAAGGCGGAGCTTCTCTCCGGTGAGGAGACCCCGATCCGTATCGTCGACCTCGGCTCACTGAGCCAGGGCGGCACCGGCGGGCAGGGGCCGCGTGCGACGGTGCAGTTCAAGGAGAGCGGTATCATACTTTCCGTCACGCCGCACATCACGAACAACCGCCAGATCCTGATGACGCTGCACGCCGAGCGCTCGCAGCTCCAGCCAGCCGCGTCGGACCTGGGCTACACCTTCCTGAAGCAGCGCGCCGACAACGAGCTCCTCGTGGCCGACGGCGAGACCGCCGTGATAGGCGGCCTCACGGTCACCCAGGTGCAGCAGTCGAAGGTCGGTATCCCGCTCCTCGTCGATCTCCCGCTGGTGGGCAAGCTCTTCGGCGAGACCCGTACCGAGGAGACGAAGAACGACCTCCTCATCCTCGTCACCCCGCACATCATCGATGAGGGTGAGCAGCTCGGTCCTCCCGGAGGGGAGTGATACGAGCGGAAGGAAGTACACCGCCACCGGAGACTGGAAAGCGGCGGACTGGAAACAGGAGCGGGGGGTAACCCACGACCCTCGGGGAGCGATCGCTCCCCGAGGGTCGTGGCCATCCTGGCGTATTGCTCCGCTTTCTCCCATCGCCAGACGTCCGCCGTTGCGCAATCAGGTGGTCTCCGGCTAACCTGCCTCCTGGCAGCCGGCAGTTTCCGCTTTCCGTTTCGCGCCGCCTGCCTTCCGCGGTCCAGCCGTTTTCGGTTCTCTTCAGTCCCGTTCTCTCTTTCGTCCTTTCGTCTCCGTCACCCGACAATGCTCCGCTTCACCACCGCCGGCGAGTCGCATGGACCGGCACTCGTTTCCATTCTCGAAGGGATGCCGGCAGGTCTGCGGCTGCTCGCGGAAGATGTGAATGTCGAGCTCGCGAGGCGGCAGCAGGGGTACGGGCGCGGACGGCGGATGAAGATCGAGAAGGACGCCATCCAGTTTCTGTCCGGGGTGCGCGCCGGCGAGACGCTCGGGTCGCCGATAGCCATGCTGATGACGAACCGCGATTGGCGGAACTGGGAGGAGATCATGGACGCGGCGCCGCGCGAGGGAGATCCGGCGCCGCGGAAGCGGAGTGTCACGCGGGTCAGGCCGGGCCACGCGGACCTCTCGGGCATGCTGAAGTACGACCGTACCGATGCGCGTGACATCCTCGAGCGTGCGTCGGCGCGCGAGACCACGTCGCGGGTGGCGGCCGGCGCCATCTGCCGGCGCTTCCTGCGCGAGTTCGGCGTCACGATCGGAAGCCACGTGGTGCACCTGGGCGGCATCGATGCGCGCCGCCCGGCCGAGATGCCGGCGGACCTCAACGCGGCCGCCGACGCGTCGCCGTTGCGTACTCTCGATCCCGAGGCGGATGAGCGCATGATCGCCCTCATCGACGGGATCAAGCGCGAAGGGAACACGCTCGGAGGGATCGCCGAGGTGGTGTGCGACGGGCTCCCGGTTGGTCTCGGATCGCACGTGTCCTGGGACCGCAAGCTCGACGGCCGGCTCGGCGCCGCCATGCTTTCGATACACGCCGTGAAGGCGGTGGAGATCGGCATCGGCTTCGAGAGCTCGCGCCTCACCGGCGCGCAGGTTCACGATGAGATCGAGGCCGCCCCCGGCCGCCCCACCACCGGGAACGTTCGCCGGCGGACCAACCGCGCCGGAGGTCTCGAAGGCGGAATCACCACCGGCGAGCCGCTCGTGATCCGCGTCGGGATGAAGCCCATCAGCACCCTGATGCGCCCGCTGGCCACGGTGGACGTTCCATCTCTGGAGCCTGCCTCCGCCACCGCCGAGCGGAGCGACGTCACCGCCGTCCCCGCCATGGCTGTGATCGCGGAAGCCATGGCGGCCTTCGTGCTGGCGCAGGCCTTCCTCGAGAAGTTCGGCGGGGATGCCATGCGCGACGTGCGGGCGAGCTACGATTCGTACATCCGCCGGGTAGGGGGAGGACTGGCCTAGCTCGGGGGTGCCGGCCATCCGGCGCCGAGCCAGCCTTCCTCCGCCGAGTATCCCGATCCATGACCACGAGGACCGCGAGCCATCCACATCTCATCCTCACGGGGCTCCCGGGTGCCGGGAAGAGCACGGTGGGGAAGGGGGTGGCGGCCGTTCTGGGACGTGAGTTCCTGGATTTCGACCAGGAGATCGAGCGCCGAACGGGAAATCCGGTGGCGGAGCTCTTCCGGACCAGGGGTGAGATAGCCTTCCGCGCCCTGGAGCTCGAACTCACGAGGGAGCTCGTGGCTACCTCCGGGATGGTTCTCGCCCCGGGCGGCGGCTGGGTCACCGTCGCTGGCGCGCTGGAACTCCTGCGGCCGCCCGGGGTTCTGGTTTACCTTCGCGCCTCGCCGGACGTCGTACTCGAGAGAATGGGTCGTTCCCGGTCGCTGAGGCCCCTCCTGAGCGCTCCGGATCCGCTCTCGGAGCTCCGCGGACTGCTCGCGAGCCGGGAGCCGCGGTACCTGCTGGCGGACCACGTGGTGGATGTGGAACATGTTGATTTGCAAGACGTTATATCATTGGTAGCGCGTCTTGCACCCGGTTTTGGGGAGCGATAGCTTATGATGAGTACGATCCACCTCTCCACTCCCGGCGTCGTTCGAAGCGACGTACTCGGCGCGGGCCAGATCGGTCCCATGAGCAAGAATCTGGTGTCGGTCCGGGCCGCGGAACGGTTTACATGGGTGGCGGCTTTATCCGGCCACGAGCCGGGGGATTCGATCAACCGGTGACATTTCGCATCCTTGGCCCTCATGAGCGGGGGCGTTTCGCGCCCGACGCCTGGGGGCACCTCATCGCGATGAACGGCGCCGGCCTGTTGAACCAGGCCGAATTGGAGCACGTCATCGACCGTGCACTTGCCCAGATCGACGGGCGGATCGCGCTCGACGATCTGCGCGTGCTCATGGAAGGCGCCGGCTTCATCGACGATGGATTGAATGGCGACAACGTGACGGTTCACTGATCATATGGCAGCCAAGAAGAAAACAGCGAGCAAGACCACGAAGAAGACCACCGCCCGCAAGGGGGTTGCCGCGCGCGGCAAAGCGCGGAGCACCACTCGCGGGAAGTCGGCCGCCACCCGCTCCGTGCGTGGTGCCAACGGCCGCGCCGCGGCGGAAGCCGCGCCGCCGGAGGACTTCGGGAACGGCGCCGGAAAGTCGCTGGTCATCGTGGAGTCGCCCGCGAAGGCAAAGACGATCGGCAAGTACCTGGGGCCGGATTACCGGGTACGGGCCACGGTCGGTCACGTCCGCGACCTTCCGGCCAAGGGGCTCGGGATCGATGTGGCGCACGGCTTCAAGCCCACCTATGTGACCGTGCCTGGCAAGGAAAAGACGCTGGCCGAGCTAAAGAGCGCGGCCAAGGTGGCGTCACGCATCTACCTCGCTACGGACCCTGACCGTGAGGGCGAGGCGATCGCCTGGCACGTCTCGGAGAGTATCAAGCAGCGCGGTGGCGCGCCGATTCAGCGGGTGATGTTCCACGAGATCACCCGCGACGCCGTTCAGAAGGCCATTCGGAACGCGACCTCCATAGATGAAAAGAAGGTCGAGGCGCAGCAGGCGCGCCGGGTCCTCGATCGCCTGGTGGGCTACAAGGCCAGCCCGCTCCTCTGGAAGACGGTGAAGAAGGGGCTTTCCGCGGGTCGCGTGCAGACGGTGGCGCTCCGCCTGATCGTCGAGCGGGAGCGCGAGATCCGCGCGTTCAAACCGGTGGAATACTGGACCATCGAGGCGCTCCTGGAGAAGGCGAAGCAGCGCTTCACCGCCAAGCTCCACCAGGTGGACGGTAAGAAGCCGGAGATCTCCAACGAGAGCCAGGCGAAGGCGATCCTCGCCGACCTCGAGGGCCGCAAGGTCTTCACGGTCACCGACGTCCGCCGCCGCGAGCGTCGCAAGAACCCCGCGGCGCCTTTCACCACGAGCACGATGCAGCAGGAGGCGGCCAAGAAGATCGGCTTCGGCTCCAAACGCACCATGCGCGTGGCGCAGATGCTCTACGAGGGCGTCGATATCGGGCCGGAGGGCGCGGTGGGCCTCATCACCTATATGCGTACTGACTCCACGCGCATCGCGGAGAGCGCCGCGGGGCAGGCGCGCGACTACCTGCGCTCGCTCTTCGGCGAGGAATACCTCGCCTCTGGGCCTCGTCTCTACGGGAAGGCGGGTCAGGCGAATACGCAGGACGCCCACGAGGCGGTTCGGCCCACCGATCCGTCGCGCCGGCCGGAGCACGTCAAGAAGTACCTCTCCGCCGACCAGTTCAAGCTCTACGAGCTGATCTGGAAGCGCTTCATGGCATCGCAGATGGCCCCCGCCGTCTTCGATACCACGACCGTGGACTTCGATCTCGGCAGGTACCTTTTCCGCTCCACCGGGAGCATCATCAAGTTCGAGGGCTTCCTCACCCTCTACCGTGAAGCCCATGAGGAGGGCGACGGACGCGCTCTCGAAGACGAGCAGGCGCTCCCCGTGCTGGAGCCGAAGGAAGATGTGCCGGTCAGGGAGATCATTCCGCGCCAGCACTTCACCGAGCCGCCGCCGCGCTACAGCGAGGCCAGCCTGGTGAAGGAGCTCGAGCGGCTCGGTATCGGCCGGCCGTCCACCTACGCGTCCATCATCTCCGTGCTCGCCGACCGCCACTACGTGCTCCTCGAGCAGCGGCGCTTCACGCCGACCCCGCTCGGTGAGACGGTGGCGAAGATCATGGTCCATCAGTTCCCCGACATCTTCAACGTCGCCTTCACCTCCAGCATGGAGGGGGAGCTCGACAAGATCGAGGAAGGGGAGGTGAGCTGGCGCGGCGTGCTCGAGGACTTCTACGAGCCGTTCGCGGAGTCGCTTGGCAAGGCCGACATAGAGGACCTGATCGGCCGCGCCCACGATCTGACCATGCTGGAGACCGAGCGCTGTCCCAAGGACGGGGGCCGCCTCGTGGCCAAGGGCGGGATATTCGGCCCCTATCTGGCATGCGAGAATCGTCCGGAGTGCGACTTCACCCGTCCGCTGGGACGCGACAAGAAGCCCGCGATCCCGACCGACGAGATCTGCCAGGAGTGCGGTGCGCCGATGGTCATCCGCCAGGGGCGCTCGGGCCCCTTCCTGGGCTGTAGCCGCTTCCCGAAGTGTCGCGGTACGCGCGCGCTTCCCACGGGCGTAAAGTGCCCGAAGGATGGCGGTGACATCATCCAGCTTCGCTCGAAGAAAGGCGGTCGGGCGTTCTACGGATGCGCCAATCACCCCGACTGCGACTTCATCGCCTGGAACAAGCCCGTTCTCGAGCGCTGCCCCGAGTGTGGTTTCGAGGGCGCCGAAGCCAAGTCCACCAAGGCCCGCGGCGAGTTCCGCAAGTGCCTGAAGTGCGGCAACGAGTGGGAGCTCGAGGAGGCCCCCATGGCCGAGGCTGCTGCCTCGTAAGAGAGCCCGCAGGGTGCAGAAAGCGGGGAGGGCTCTAGCTCTTAGCGTCTTCCCCCTAGCGTCATCGTAGCGGCATCCCCGTGGCGTCATCCCGTAACGTCATCCCGTAACGTCATCCCCGCGAAAGCGGGGATCCATGTTACAGGAGCAGAACATGGATCCCCGCTTTCGCGGGGATGACAGGGTGGATCTCCGCCTTCGCGGGGATGAGTGGACTGGGGATGACGGCTTTGCAGGCCGTTCCCGCTTTCCGCCGTCCGCCTTCTGCTCCCTCCTTCACTATACTTCCTCACATGACCATCTCGATAATCGGCGGTGGCCTGGCGGGGAGCGAGGCGGCGTGGCAGCTCGCTGAGCGAGGGCACGACGTCGTCGTTCACGAGATGCGCCCGCTGGTCGGCACGCCCGCGCACCGGACGGACCGGCTTGCAGAGCTCGTCTGTTCGAACACCTTCAAGAGCACCGAGACCACCAACGCGCACGGACTCCTGAAGGAGGAGATGCGCGAGCTGGGGTCGCTCATCCTCTGGGCCGCCGATCGGGCGCGCGTCCCCGGAGGCACCGCGCTCGCCGTTGATCGGGACCTCTTCTCTGGCGCGGTCGACGAGCGGATTCGCTCGCATCCACGCATCACCGTGGAGCGCGGCGAGGTCACCGAGCTCCCGTCACCGGCCATCATTGCCACGGGGCCGCTCACCTCCGACGCGCTGGCCGGGTCCATCCGGCAACGGCTCGGTGCCACCTCGCTCGCCTTCTACGACGCCATCGCCCCCATCGTCTCGCGAGAGTCGGTAGACGAATCGATCGTCTTCCCGGCGTCGCGCTATGGAAAGGAAACGATGGAGGTCGAGGAGGGAGCCGAGGGGTCGTACCTGAACTGTCCGTTCGACCGCCGGCAGTACGAGGAGTTCATCGACGCGCTCATCCACGCCGACCAGCACCAGGGACACGACTTCGACGAAGTCCCATACTTCGAAGGGTGCATGCCAGTGGAGGAGATGGCTCGCCGCGGGCGCGACACGCTCCGTTTCGGTCCGCTCAAGCCGGTGGGGCTCCGCGACCCGCGCACCGGCCGCGAAGCCTGGGCGGTGGTGCAGCTCCGTCGCGAGGACCGGGCGGGGCGGATGTGGAACATCGTGGGCTTCCAGACCCGCCTCCGCATCCCCGAGCAGCAGCGCATCGTGCGCATGATTCCCGGTCTGGAGAACGCCGAGTTCCTGCGCTTCGGCTCCATCCACCGGAACTCGTACATCAACACGCCGGCCGCGCTCTCGCCGCACCTCTCGCTGCGCGACGACCAGCGCGTGCTCTTCGCCGGTCAGATCACCGGCGTCGAAGGGTACACCGAGAGCAGCGCAACCGGGCTGCTGGCCGGCGTGAATCTCGCGCGCCTCATGGACGGTGCGGAGCCGGTGATACCGCCCGCCACCACCATGCTCGGCGGCCTCTATCGCTACCTGCGCGAGGCCGACCCGGCGCACTTCCAGCCGATGAACGCGAACTTCGGTCTGCTCGACGACTTCGCCGAGCGCGTACGCGACAAGCGCCGCAAGCGCGAGCTCCTGGCCGGGCGCGCGCTGGCGGAGATCCGGCGTTGGCGGGCGGAACACGACCTGAGCGCGGCGCGGCTTTGAGCGGCGAGCTGCGCGGCTCCGACGTCGATTCCTTCCTCGAATACCTCGAGAAGGAGCGTGACGACTCGCCGAACACGGTGCTCGCCTACCGCCGCGATCTCTCGAGCTTCGTGGAGTTCCTCTCCGGCTACTACGGCGCCGAAGGGTGGAGCTGGGAGGGCGTCGACCGACTCGCGATGCGCGGCTTCATGGGTCACCTGGCGCGTCGCGGCCTCTCGAAGCGATCGATAGCCCGTTCGCTCTCGGCTGTGCGCAGCTTCTATCGCTTCATGCATCGGAACGAGATGGTCGAGGCGAACCCGGCGCGCGGCGTGGCATCGCCGAAGCTCGAGAAGTATCTGCCGGCATACCTCGACCGCGCGCAGATAGATCTCCTCTTCCAGATGGCCGAGGTGCGCGCGTGGGAAGGGCGCTTCGTGGACGTGCGCAACCTCGCCATCCTCGAGCTCTTCTACTCCACGGGGATGCGGCTCTCGGAGCTGGCCGGGATCGATCGCCTGGACATCGATCTCCTCTCGCAGCAGGTGAAGGTGAGAGGGAAGGGGCGCAAGGAGCGCATCATCCCGGTGGGCGACCACGCGGTGCTGGCGCTTCGTAACTACGAGGCGAAGCGCGACGACCTGGTTCGCGCGCTCGGTGGCGGTGTGGATCGTATCGCCTTCTTCCTCGGCCGCACGGGAAAGCGGATCGGGGTGCGCGCGGTGCAGAGCACCGTGAGCGCGTTCCTCGCGCAGATCGACGAGGAGGCGGGCTTGAGCGTCCACTCGCTCCGCCACACTTTCGCCACGCACCTGCTCGATGCCGGCGCCGACCTGCGCGCGGTGCAGGAACTGCTCGGCCACGCGTCGATCTCCACCACGCAGATATACACCCACACGAGCGTGGAGCGCCTCAAGGCCGTCTACGCCAAGGCGCATCCGCGGGCGTAACCGGATATCTTCCTACATGTCCTACAAGCTACCACGAGTGCGGGCCACCACCATCCTCGGAGTCCGCAGAGACGGAAGAGTGGCGCTCGGCGGCGACGGCCAGGTGAGCGTCGGCCAGACGGTGATGAAGTCCAACGCGCACAAGGTGCGCATGCTCAAGGGCGGCAAGGTCATCGCCGGCTTCGCCGGAGCGGCCGCCGACGCGTTCACCCTCTTCGAGAAGTTCGAGGAGAAGCTGGAGCGCTATCCCGAGAACCTCTCCCGTGCGGCCGTGGAGCTGGCCAAGGACTGGCGCAGCGACCGTGTGCTGCGCCGGCTCGAGGCGCTCCTCGCGGTGATGGATCGGGAGCACGGCTTCGTCCTCTCCGGTACGGGCGACATCATCGAGCCCGACGATGGGATCCTGGCCATCGGCTCGGGCGGCTCCTTCGCGCTCGCGGCGGCGCGGGCGCTGCTCGAGGATTCGTCGCTCACGGCCCCGGAGATCGTGCGGAAGGGGCTCACCATAGCCGGCGAGATCTGCATCTATACGAACACCAACATCACCGTGCTCGAGCTGTGAAGCTGATATAATGGCATCCAATCGTACTCAGCAGGCAATCAACCGGCTCGCGGATCTCACTCCGCGTCAGATAGTGGCCGAGCTGGACAGATACATCGTCGGACAGGCCGAGGCGAAGAAGGCGGTGGCAATCGCGCTGCGCAACCGCTGGCGCCGGCAGCAGGCCAGCGAGGAGATGCGCGAGGAGATCTCGCCGAACAACATCATTCTCATCGGACCGACCGGGGTCGGCAAGACGGAGATCGCGCGCCGCCTCGCGCGGCTGGCGGGAGCGCCGTTCATCAAGGTGGAAGCGTCGAAGTTCACCGAGGTCGGCTACGTGGGGCGCGACGTGGAGTCCATGGTGCGCGACCTGGTGGAGAGCGCGATCGACATGGTGCGCAACGAGCGCGAGAGCGAAGTAGAGGACCTCGCGCAGGAGAAGGTGGACGAGCGCATCCTGGATCTCCTCCTCCCCACTCCGAAGCCGCAGGACGGCGCGGCCACGGCGACACCGGGGACGGCACCGGGGGCGGCGGTGAGCGCGACGCGCGCCGGCGCCGGCGTGGGTGCGTCCGGCGTGGCGAGTGGAAGCGGCGCGAACGCGGCCGGAGGGGGAGGGGGAGGGGGAGGACACTTCGTGGTATCTCCCACGGGCGAGATATCGCGCGATTCCGACGGCGACGCCGTTGCCGAGCGCCATCAGCGCACGCGGGAGAAGCTTCGCCAGTTGCTTCGCGACGGTCAGCTCGAGAACCGCGAGGTCGAAGTGGAGGTGACGCAGACCGGCGGTCCGATGCTCGACATGCTCGTCCCGCAGGGCGCGCCCGAGGGGATCGAGAACTTCACGGAGATGCTCCAGGAGATGATGCCCAAGCGCACGAAGACCCGCACCGTGAAGGTCTCCGAGGCGCGCCGCATCCTCCTCGACCAGGAGCTCGAGAAGCTGGTGGACATGGAAGATGTCACCACCGATGCGCTCGAGCGGGTGCAGAAGATGGGGATCATCTTCCTCGACGAGATCGACAAGGTGGCCGGGGCGCGCGGCCAACAGGGCGGCCCCGACGTGTCGCGTGAGGGAGTGCAGCGCGATCTCCTCCCCATCGTGGAGGGCTCCAACGTCCAGACGAAGTACGGGATGGTGAAGACCGACCACATCCTCTTCGTCGCGGCCGGCGCTTTCCACGTGTCGAAGCCGAGCGATCTGATCCCGGAGCTGCAGGGGCGCTTCCCGATCCGTGTGGAGCTGAGGTCGCTCTCCGAGGCCGACTTCGTGCGCATCATGACCGAGCCGGAGAACGCGCTCACCAAGCAGTACACGGCGCTGGTGGCGGCCGAAGGCGCGTCGCTCACCTTCACGGACGACGCGATCGCGGAGATAGCGCGTATCGCCGGCATGGTGAACGACCGCATGGAGAACATCGGCGCGCGCCGGCTGCACACGGTGATGTCGTCGCTTCTGGAGGATGTGCTCTACGATCTCCCCGATCGCGGCCGCGCACCCATCGAGATCGACGCCGCGGTAGTGCGCGAGCGGCTGCGCGAGATAGCGGACGATGAGGATCTCAGGAAGTACATCCTGTAACCCACCATTACCCAGAACTCAGGCAATGCCCCAGGACTTCCTCGCGATCCCCGATTTCACCGCCGGCGAGCTCCACGCGCTCTTCGACCTCGCCGAAGCCATGCGCACCGGCCGATACACGGCGAAACCGCTGGCCGGCAAATCGCTCGCCATGATCTTCATGAAGGCGTCCACGCGTACGCGTGTCTCCTTCGAGGTCGGCACCTGGCAGCTCGGCGGGCACGCGCTCTTCCTCTCGCCGCGCGACGTGCAGCTCGGGCGCGGCGAGCCGATCGCCGACACCGCGCGCGTCCTCTCGCGCTACGTTGACGGGATCATGATCCGCACCTTCGCGCACTCGGAGGTGGAGGAGCTGGCGCGGTACGCCGACGTCCCGGTGATCAACGGGCTCACGGACCTGCTGCACCCCTGCCAGATCCTCGCCGACCTGCTCACGGTGCGGCAGCACTTCGGCGGCTGGGAGGGGCGGAAGATCGCCTGGGTCGGCGACGGGAACAACATGGCCAACTCGTGGATCAACGCCGCCTACCGGCTCGGCTTCCAGCTCACGCTCGCCTGTCCCGAAGGCTACGACCCCGATCCCGCCATCCTGGCGCGCGCGCGGCAGACGGCGAAGGTGGAGGTCGTGCGCGACCCCGCCATGGCGGTGCGCGGCGCGGACGTTGTGAACACCGATGTATGGGCATCGATGGGCCAGGAAGAGGAGCAGGCGAAGCGCGTCGCCGCCTTCGCGGGCTTCCAGGTGGATGAGAAGCTGATGAGCCGCGCCAATCCCGGCGCGATCTTCCTCCACTGCCTCCCCGCGCACCGCGGCGAGGAGGTGGCCGCCGCCGTGATAGACGGCCCGCAGAGCCGCGTGTGGGACGAGGCCGAGAATCGCCTGCACGTTCAGAAGGCAATCATGGCGGTCCTCATGGGCGGCGAGCGCCTGGGGTAGGTCGGGGCCGCTCGCGGCAGTTCGCAACATAGTATCCGAACCGCAAGATTCTGCGTGCTCATTTCCTTTTCACGCGTTCGAAAGTGCGTGAAAGGGAATCACTTGCGCACGGGCATGCGACGCGCATGAGCGCGGGGCATGCCCGCATCTCTTCGACTCGCGCTGCCGCACCGGCCGCGACGCCCAACGTCGGGAGGCTTCACCCTCATCGAGCTGATGCTGGTGATCGGCGTGGTGGGCATCCTCGCGATGCTGGCCTTCCCGAAGGTCGACTTCACGCGATACCGGATGGACTCCGGCGCTCGCGTGGTTCGGACCACCCTTCAGAACGCGCAGCGCCTGGCGGTGACGCGCCAGTTCGACATCGTCGTGAGCTTCGATCTCGCCGCGCACCGGATGCGCGTGCTCGAGGATCGTAACGACAACGGGGTCGTGGACGCCGGCGAGCGCGTGACCTGGCGCTCGTTCGACGACTCGGTGCACTTCGCTACGCCGCCGGCCGGCTTCGACGGCACCGTACCTCCCTCGCCGGTCTCCGGGTCCGGGATCGTGGAGGTGGACGGGATGCCGAGCGTGATCTTCCGGCGCAATGGAGCAGCGAGTACCGAGCTGGATGTGTATCTCGCGTCGAAGCGCGCGCGGAGCTCCGACTACCGCGGCGTTCACCTGGTGCGGGCCACGTCGCGCACCGGGTGGTTCCGCTACGTCGGCGGCGCTTGGAAGATGGCCAGCCCGTGAGGCGCGACTGCATGCCCCGCCGGGGCCGCCGGATTAGCGCGCGCTCCACGGGGTTCGCGCGCCGCCCGGGTCGCCGCGGCGTCACGCTGATAGAGGTCATGATCGCTCTGGTGATTCTCACCGGGGCGCTGCTGAGCATGGGGAGCTTCATGACTAGCTTCGCTCACGATACCACCCTGGATACCGCTGCCGCGCTGGCGAGCGATCTGGCGGTGGCGCGCATCGAGACCATGAAGGGCTCGGGGAGCTACGCCACGCTGGAGCACGACTACGAGGGCACGGCCGCGTCGCCCGACCATCCCGGCTATACGATCGTGACCGAGCTCCGAAGAGTGCGGAGCGGCATCGATGACTACACCGTGGTGACCGTGACCGTGACGTCTCCCACGCTGGAGCGGCCGGTGAAGAAGACCACGATCGTCAGCGCGTTCTGACCGGAGGCATCGGGAGATCGCATGCGCCATCACGCTCGCACGCAGCGCCCCGCTCCAGGCGCCCCGCTCCGCAACGGAGGCCCGATCTCCGGAGCCCGGCCCGGCCTCACGCTGCTGGAGATGATGATCGCCACGATCATCTTCGTCGCCGTGTTCGGCATGGCCGTTCCCTTCTTCCGGGTGCAGGTGCGCTCGGTGAGCGGGAGCGCCGGCCGCGCGGATGCGCTGCAGAACGCGCGCTTCGGCCAGGACGCCATCGATCGCGAGCTGCGCATCGCGGGAGCGGGGGTGGTGCCGGCCCAGCCGCTCATCGTCCAGGCAGATCGATTCGCCATCACGTTCAACGTGGATCTGGTGTCGCGCGATTCGCTGGACATGAACGCCATCTACTACGATCCCTCGGCCGACGCCGCCTCAACGGTGGCGATGCGGCTCGCCGATGCGCGGCCTCTCCCGCTGAGCGGCGCGGTGTACCCGGCCGCCGAGTATCTCGACCAGGGCGTGCCCGCGAGCGCCGAGACGATCTCCTACTGGGTCGAGCCGGACAGCGCGCCGAGCCACGCCGGGGAGTACGTGCTCTACCGGCGCGTGAACGCCGGCCCCAGGACGGTGGTGAGCGCTGGCCTTCTCGTGCGCGACGATGAGCCGGTCTTCTCGTACGAGCGGCTGGATGGCGCCGGGAAGCCGATCTCCATCGCCGCGGCCGACCTCCCGCTCCAGCACTCGGCGCCCACGCACGGCGGGCCGGCGGATACGGGGAAGGCCGCCTGGGTCGACAGCATCCGCGTGGTGGGCATCCACCTCACCGGCCAGTTCGTGGACCGCGACGGCAAGCGTATCGAGCGCACGGTGAGCGGTTCGACTCGGCTGCTCAACGCGGGGATGATCCGCAACGCGGTGTGCGGCGAGATCCCACTTCCGCCCGGGTCGGCCGGAGCCGCGTACGACGCCGACGACGGCGTGGTGTGGGTCGGGTGGAGCGCATCGGGCGATCAGGACGCCGCCGAGAAGGACGTGGCGCGCTACGTGGTCTACAAGCGCGAGGCGTCGGCGAGCTACTGGGGATCTCCCATAGGGAGCGTCCCGGCCGCCACGGCGAACTACGAGTTCTCCGACTCCAACCTGCAGCCCGGCAACTGGGTGTACGGCATCGCCGCGCAGGACTGCACGCCGGCCAACTCGCCGATGGCGGTCACCGCCGCCGTGTCGATCGCCGCGCCGTAACCCACCCTTCTCGAGGAGTGAACGGACATGCAGCCACGGAATCTTCTCTGGACGTCTAGAGGAGAGCGGAGCGGCACCGCGCTGGTGCTCGTGCTCCTCCTCACGGTGGCGGTGGGCGCGCTGGCCCTCTCGGCCATCGCCCTGTCGGGGAGCTCCTCCCTCATCACCCGCTACTTCGACAGGGAGCGTGACTACCGCTACGCCGCGGAGGCGGGGCTCGCTATCGGGCGATCGCGGCTTGCCAGCGACACGAGCCTCGCGCTCCCCGATTCGCTGTACGTGATGGTGGATTCCGGCCGGTCGATCACGGGCGCCGACGGCGCGGTGGTCCCGGGCGTGAAGGTGAACGTCTACGCGGGACGCTCGGGCGATGTGAGCGGCCAGTACGGTGAGTACGCCACGATAGTGGCCGAGGCGTACGACGACCGCGGCGGCACGCATTACGTGCGCCGTCTCGACATGGTGGCCGAGAACTTCGCGCGCTATGCGATGTTCACCAACCGGTGGCCGAGCGGGCTCGCGTACACCACCGGCGAGTTCATTCGCGGGCGCGCGCACAGCAATCAGAACTGGGAGTCGCGCGGCTCGCCGGTGTACTGGGACACCGTGTCGGCGGTGGGAAGCGTGGGCGGCGGCTCGGCGGACTACCGCCGGGGGAAGATCGGCGGCGCGCGCTACATCCCCATCCCTCCCGTGTCGCGCCTCGCGATCCTGCACGACCGCGCGGTGGATGGCGCGCTGGACATCGTTTCCGCCGGGAGCGACCTGAGCTCGGTGCGCACTAGGATCGAGTTCGTCGCCATCGACCTCGATGGCGACGCCTCGCTCACCGGCCAGTGGGAGGGCTTCATGCGCGTCTACGAGGCTGCCGCCAAAGCGGGCGCCGGTACGCTGCGGGTGGATTACGGCGCCGGCGTCCCGGTCGACAACCCGGCGGCGTGGAAGAAGAACGACCCCGACACCTGGGTGGCTGGCACCGTACGCGACGACCAGTGCGGCGACTGGCATCTCGATGGGAAGGACGGCCGCGTGAAGTTCTATCCAGTGAGTGTGCACGGCACCGGCTGGTTCAGGGACCAGGCGCATGCGGCCACCGACTGGTTCGACGGAAAGAGCCGCCAAGCGGACAAGGACGACCGCGACAGGATCATGAACAACATGGATCTCGAGTCGCTGGGCTACTTCCCCCGCTGCTATCCGGTTGGTGATCCGCACCTGGTGGCGATCGAGCGTGCCACGGTGCCCGCGCTCTTCGCGAACGATGCCGGGGCGTGGGAGAAGGGCGGGGAGGACAGCACCTTCACCGACAGCACCGCGTACGGCCGCTGGCTGGCGTGGAGCGGCGACCGGACGGAGCTGAGCGCGGCGCTCGGCGCCATGCCTTCGGCTCCGAGCCACCCGAGCTACGATGCGGCGAAGTACGACTTCTACCGTACCACCTGCACCACCGGCAACTGTGCGTACCGGACGCTCTGGCCGCTCAACCGGCGCGTGAATCCCGGCTTCCACGGCGTGATCCACGTTCACGGGCCGGTCGCGATCAGCGGCGTTCTGCGCGGGATGGTGACTCTCTACGCGCAGAGCCATGGCGCTCGCCAGGGCGCCGTGGCGTTCATCGATGATATGGTCTACGCGGTGGACCCTGCCGAGCTCCCCCACTGCCAAAATCTGCTCGGCGTGATCGCCGACGGTGACGCGATGATCACGGACAACGCCATGAACTCGCCGCAGAAGCCGAAGAGCAACTACTACTGGATGGGCGGCAACCTCGATGGCATCAGCACGAGAGAGGACTGGGTCTTCCACGGCGTGATCATGAGCCGCACAGGCACCGTGGGCGTGGAGAACTACGACAAACACCCGGAGAACAAGAAGCAGTGCGGCGACGCCAACAGTGGTCGCGGATGCATCCGCCAGGCCGGCGGCGTGATCGAAGACCACATCAGCGCCACCTACACGGGCAGCGGCGACGGCTTCGGTGAGAACCGCAGCGTCGACCAGTGCCTCATGACCAAGTCGCCCCCGTACTTCCCGACCACCGGCAACTACTTCGATAATCGCTACCTCGAGATCGACCCTGCCCGCTTCGAGCCCAGGGCGTACTTCCGTCAGTTGCAGAGCAGAATGTAGAGCGAACGATGGGGGGGGCGGGCCGCTCCCTCCGTTTCGTCTCCCGCTCCCCGCTTTTCCCCCACCTGCCTTCCTCCCTTCCTGCCAACACGGCATATTCAGGGACTAGATGGCCCGTGGGGGGCGGGCGGAGTGACGCTGCAGCCGCGCTCCCGGTGCCGCAGACGGGCTGAACCCGATTTCCCGGAGCGACAACGAGATGGAGCAGTCCAGCACTACCCGGCAGCTCGAGCGGACTCCGCTGCACGACGTCCACGTCGGCCTGGGCGCCAAGATGGCACCCTTCGCGGGCTTCGAGATGCCCGTACAGTATCCCACGGGGATCACCACCGAGCACAATGCCGTGCGGAGCGGAGCAGGGATCTTCGACGTGAGCCACATGGGCGAGTTCGAGATCCGCGGACCGGGCGCCGTGGACTTCGTGAACTACGTGACCTCGAACGACGTGGCGGCGCTCGAAGTGGGGCAGATCCAGTACTCCACGATCCTCAACGAGCGCGGGACCATCGAGGACGATTGCCTGGTGTATCGCTTCGCCGATCGCATCATGATGGTGGTGAACGCGTCCAACCGCGCGAAGGACCTCGAGCACATCGCGCGCTTCGTGGATCGCTTCGACTGCACGTTGAAGGACATCAGCAGTGACGTGGCGCTTCTTGCCCTGCAGGGGCCCGCAGTCGTGAAGCTTCTCCAGCCGCTCACCGCGACCGGTCTGGCGTCCATAGCCTACTACCACTTTGCCGAGGGCACGGTGGCGGGTGTGAAGGCCGTCATCTCGCGCACCGGGTACACGGGCGAAGATGGTTTCGAGCTCTACGTGGACGCGGCCGACGCTCGCAAGCTCTGGGACGTGCTCCTCGCCACCGGCGAGGTGACGCCGGCCGGCCTCGGTGCCCGCGACTCGCTCCGTCTCGAGATGGGGATGGCTCTCTACGGCAACGACATCGACGACACCACCTCACCGCTCGAGGCGAACATGGGCTGGGTGGTGAAGTTGAAGAAGGGTGATTTCGTCGGCCGTGACGCGGTGGCGCGTCTCAAGGAGCAGGGGGTGGAGCGCAAGCTCGTTGGCTTCACCATCGGTGAGCGCTCGTTCCCGCGCCACGGGTATCCAGTGTACTACCAGGGCGAGAAAGTCGGCACGGTGTTGAGCGGCACGGTGAGCCCATCGCTCGGCATCCCCATCGGCACCTGCTACCTCCCGCGCGCCGCGGCGACGGAGGGAACCGCCTTCGAAGTGGAGATCCGCGGCAAACGGTTGCCGGCGACGGTGGTCAAGACTCCCTTCTACAAGAAGGGGTCGCATCTGTGACTGTTGCGGGAGGGCCTGCTGCTGCGCGGACCTTCCCGGCCAGCGGTCCGGTGAGGCTCGCCGTGCTCACCATTTCCGACGCGGGCGCTCGCGGCGAGCGCGCCGACAGCTCGGGCGACGAGATCGTAGCGTGGGGGGAACGTAGCGGCCACGCGATAGTGAAGCGCGACCTGGTGGGCGACGAGCCGGCGGAGATAGTCGCGCGCCTGGTCGCGTGGTGCGATGGCGGCGACGTGGATCTGGTGCTTACCACCGGAGGCACCGGCCTCTCGCCGCGCGACATCACGCCGGAGGCGACCCGCTCGGTGATCGATCGCGAAGCGCCCGGGATAGCGGAGCGGATCCGGGTGACATCGCTCGAGAGCTTCCCCCGCGCCGCGCTCTCGCGCGGCATCGCCGGCGCGCGCGGGCGCTCGCTGGTGGTGAATCTCCCCGGTTCTCCCGGCGGCGTACGCGACGGGCTCGCCGCGCTCGACCCCATAGTGCGGCACGCGGTCGAGATCCTGCGCGGCGGCGCGAGCGATCACGACGCGCCGCACGCTCCCGGCGGAGCGGAGTCCGGGCGATGAAGGTGATGATCACGCTGGCCGACGTGGAGCCGGCGGTGCGGCTCAACGCCAAGCTCGAAGCGGCCGGCGTGCAGACCGCGCTCGTCTCGCCGATGGACGACGTGCCGGCGGCGATCACGCGCGAAGAGCCCGATGTCATCGTGCTCACCAGCGGTCTCACCGACGTCGCCAACATCCAGCTCGCGAAGCGCGAGCTCTGGGAGGGCGCGTCGGTGGTGGGGCTGGCCGACGTGGCCGACCCCGCGCTGCAGGAGCGGTTGCGCGCGCTCGGCTTCGTGGAAGTGTACCAGAAGCCGGTGGACATCGACGAAGTCTTCGCGGGAGTCCTGCGCATACTCGATCGGCGCCGCCTCTCGCAGGAGACCGGGCTGATAGGCGAGAGCGAGGCGCTGCGCGAAGTGATGGTGAAGATCGAGCAGATGGCACCCGTCTCGAGCACCGTTCTGATCGAAGGCGAGAGCGGCACGGGGAAGGAGCTCGTGGCGCGGGCGATCCACCGCCTCAGCCCGCGCCGCTCGAAACCCTTCATCGCCGTGAACATCGGTGCGCTCCCCGAGACACTACTCGAGAGCGAGCTTTTCGGGCACGAGAAAGGTGCCTTCACCGGCGCGGCCGAGCGGCGCATCGGGCGGTTCGAGCTCGCGCAGGGCGGTACGTTGTTTCTGGACGAGATCGGGGAGGCGCCCCTCACCACACAGGTGAAGCTCCTGCGCGTGCTGGAGCAGCGCGAGGTGATGCGCGTGGGCGGCTCGCAGCCGTTCAGAGTCGACGTGCGCGTGGTGGCTGCCACCAACAAGCCCTTGCGCGAGCACGTGGCTGCCGGCGAATTCCGCGCGGACCTGTACTACAGGCTGAACGTCCTGACGATCTACCTGCCGCCCCTCCGCGACCGGCGCGCCGACATCCCGCTCCTGGTGCGTCACTTCGTGAAGCGCTTCGCGGCGCAGCACGAGCGCCCATTCCATGGCATCTCCGCCGGCGCGATGCAACTGCTCGTGGACTATTCGTGGCCGGGCAACGTTCGCGAGCTTCAGAACCTCGTGGAGAGCATGGTGGTGCTTGCCCCCGGCCACGAGATCACCGCCGAGGACATCCCACGCGAGATCCGCGAAGGCGGGAGCGCGCGCTTCCTCCCGGTGCCGGTCCCGCCGATGCTGCGTCAGGAGATGGCCGGCATGGCGCCGGGCGGGCGAGAGCTCGAGTTCATAGTTCGCAGCCTGGTGGAGTTGAAGCTTCAGATGGAAGAGCTGCGCCGGCGCGTGGACCTGGGAAGTGTGCGGGGAGAAGAGGTAGCAGCGCCGGGGGAGCGTTGGGTGGGCGAAGGGCGGTCCTCCGTCACTCCCACGAGCGTGGCCGCCATCGAACCGCGGGACCAGGAGCCGGCGCCCAACGAAGTGACCATCCGGCCGGGGATGACCATGGACGAGATAATGCGCGCGGCCATCGAGGTTGCTCTTCGCGAAGCGCGCGGTAACCGAAGAAAAGCCGCCAGGATGCTCGGCATGGGTGAGCGCACACTGTACCGGAAGTTAAAGGACTATAATCTTCCAGGTCTCTGACAGGAGCCAACTTGCATTTATGATAATGGCAGCCAATATTGGACGCACGCCGACCTCGTGGCACAGAAGCTGGCGCCCTTCCACATCGTAGCGAGAGTGCGCTGGTCGAGCTGCGATGTAGGTCCTCCGCAAGTTCACTTCTCCAGTTCAGCGCAGGTCGATAAGTGTCCGTGCCCCTCAATGCACCGACGCCTCCTTCGCCGGTATCTCCAATCGCCGGCAGTGTACTTCCGATAAAGCGCGCCGAGGAGCTCCTCGCGACACTTCCTGGAGTTCTTGCGGCTCGCATAGTGGCGAGTGATACGGGGGCAATAGCCGAGATCCACCTGCTGACGACCGCGGACGTCAGCCCGAAGCAGACCGTTCGCAACGTGGAGAGCGCGCTCATCGCGCACCTGGGGATGCGAGTCGATCACAGAAAGATCTCCGTGGCCACCACGGTCGACCCCCCGAAGGAGTTCGACATTCGCCGTCCGCAGGAAGCCGTGCCTCCGGGAGCGGGCAGCACGGCGCTCGACCGGTGGCTCTACTTCGAGGACGTGGAAGTCCGGCGTTCGCGCACGCACGGGGTGACCTGTCGCGTTACTCTGCGTGCTGGTGATGAGTCGTACATTGGAGAAGCAGAAGGCGTCGAATCCGAGCGATCGCGCGCCGAGCTTGCGGCTCGCGCGACCGTTCAGGCCATAATGCGCGCCAGGGCAGCCGAAGGAAGCCTCGCCGTCCTGGCACTGGACGGCTGCAAGTTGATCGACGCGTTCGAGCGCGAGTTCGTGTTCGTGGGCGTGTCCGCCCGGCTCGACCGCGAGAGCATGTTGTTGACGGGCAGTTGTGAGATAAGAGACAGCGCCGAGACAGCGAGTGTGCTGGCGGTACTCGACGCGACCAACAGGTGGGTGGGGAAGGGGCGGTAGGAGGGGGCCAGCGGTGAGGAAGGCGTGCGAAGTACCGCCGCGTCGATCACCCACCGGAGCTGGCGAACTATCGAAATGCAGGTGCCAGGCGCGAGAGATCGCGTAATGGATATTGCAGGCGCTGTGCCGCACGCGGCATCCTGCCGGCGTGCGTAACGTCAAGCCACCCGACTTCCCGACCATCTTCCGCAAATAAAAACCCCCGATCCTCGGCTGAGCGAAGCCGAGCGGGCAAGGCCAATTCCAGTAAGAGCGGAGCCAACCCGAAATAGCACCCTGGTTTCCATCCAGGTGTGACTTTACTGAAGGGAGGTGACGCGAAATGTCTCTCTGGCTGTCGCTCGCGCAGTGGATCACGACCGCGTTTGTTGCGTCTGATTACCAGATTTGGACCTAACGCCGGGGACGGGGGTTTTTCCCCTTTTTATGCTCAATCGTACCGATAGCTACGTAGCGGTAGTTACGCTAGCAGCCATCTTGGCTGGTATCGGATTGAGCGCGCTTGGTACGCCGCCGACCGATGCAGACATCGCGGCTGCCTTGTACATGTCTGCGATGGGCATCCTAGCCCACGTGATGCTGTATAGGTTGCCGCGTGGCGGGCACGGATCTGTAGCATTTATCCCGTTCTTGGCGGCGGCTCTTATCGCGCCAAAATGGGTGTCCGTACTGGCGGTAGCAGCGCTGGTCACGGTTATGGAGGGCCTCTTGCGGCGGCGGCAGCCGATTAAGGCGCTGTTCAATGTAGCGCAGGGCTCACTATCGCTTAGCGTCGCCATAATGCTGTTCCTAGCCCTTGGGGGTAGACCGCTCGCGGAACTTCGCAATGCGTCTCTCCTTGCAGCGGCCGCTCAGAATTTCCTACCCACGATTGCACTAATCGTCACGTTCTTCGCAGTAAACTCCTTGTTGGTGAGCGGAGTACTTGCCATCACCAGTAGCACGAGCCTGCTGCACGTTTGGAAGAAGAACACTCTTGCGACGATTCCATACGATGTACTTGCCAGCCCGGTTGTCTACCTTCTTGCTTGGGTTTACGTAGTAGCCGGTATCCCAGGCGCTACCGCTCTCTGCATACCATTACTTGGTGTGAGGCAACTGTACAAGACGAACTCGCAGCTTGAACAGGTAAACCGAGAATTGCTGGAGCTAATGGTCAAGGCTATTGAGGCCCGTGACCCGTATACGTCCGGCCATTCCCGTCGAGTTTCTCACTACTCGAAGATCATTGCTCGAGGGATCGGTCTGCACGCGCAAGAAGTCGAGCGAATTGGGATCGCCGCGCTACTGCACGATGTGGGCAAGATTCATGAGGTGTATGCGCCGATTCTTCGAAAGCCGGGGAAGCTCACCCCCGACGAGTGGGCAGTTATGCAGACGCATCCCATCAAGAGCGCCGAGCTGGTATCGACTGTGTCGCACCTGAAGGACATCGTGGCGCCCGTCCGGCACCACCATGAGAATTGGGATGGTAGTGGATATCCCGATGGACTCTCGGGGAACGACATACCACTGGCCGCGCGAGTTATTCTGTTCGCCGATACGATCGATGCGATGACCACTGATCGTCCGTATCGAAAGGCATTGGGCGAGGCAGAAGTCCGCATTGAACTGCTCAAATTCAGAGGTACGCAGTTCGATCCGGAGATTTGCGATAAGCTGCTCGCGAGTCCAATGTTCGGGCTCCTCTTTGCGCCGGGTGTTAACGCCACGACACCATTGGAGTCTGCGCGTGTCCTCCGTCAGCGGCGCACGCCAGCAACTGCCTAGTATCGATTGCGAGGCAGCCAGTAGCACGCGGTGTGTATTGCTACGACTGGCAAGTCTCTAATTGTTCCCGCCTCCTTTCCCGCGTAGTCGTTACGGTTCCTTGCTTGCTGTGCTGGCCACATGAGTGTCGAGGCACTCAGTCGTGACTCCTGCGCCTGCTAGGTACATACGTAATTCTGGCAGCAGCGGCGAATGTTCTCGCCTATGTATATGCACGTACTCCGCTGCGTACGTTGCGGCCGCTGACGCCCGTCCGGAAGCACTCAGCGCTCGGAAGGTTGCGAGCGCTGCATAGTCATGCGAGACGAAGCCACGAGTACGCTCGTGCAAGGCGAGCATTTCCTCAACTTGCTTGGTGGGAAGAATTTTGTCGTTGCGTGCGAGCCACAGGGAAATACGAAGCGCGCTAATCTCCGCTTGGTGTCGGAGAGAGGCACTGGTCGCGAAAAGGGTATGAGCCAAGTCGATTAATCGCTCCGCTTCATCAAAATCCCCTCGGTGTAACGCGAGCTTAGCCCCGCAGCCCGTAACGATGGTCTTGTCGACCTGGCCGGCCCACGCTGCGCGGCGCGCTGTGGCGGCTCGATACCAGCGTTCTGCCTCGTCTGCATTGCCCGCCATGGTGTAGATCTCGATCAGGCGTCCTGCCGCCGCGGCGGCGCCGTTTTCCAGGCGCGCCTGCTCCGCGAGTCGAAACGCCTCCAATGTCACTTTCTCGGCGGACTGGATGGCGCCAGCAACACTATATGCGCGCGAAGCGCGACGAAGCATGCGTGAAAGCATGGCTATGTTACTGTGCCCACGAGTCGATGCAACCAATGCATCGGCGAAGGCACCAGCTTTCGAGGCATCGCCGAACGAGCAGGCATACACCATCTCGAAGAGGCATCGCGTTGGCTCTGTTACATCGACACTGCCTAGGAGTGGGTGGACCGTATAGTAAATCGCCTGTGTACCATCGGTCGTACACAGATTGTCTGCAAGCATGAGCGCTAGCGTAGCGGCTTGGACGCGATGTTCGTATGAGGCCGCATCGTCATTTACGCAGGCTTGCAGCTTACCAAATGGAATGGCAAGATCTACCCCCAACCTCCACTCCGCTTCCAACCCCAGTAGCTCGTCATCCGTGTGTGCTTCGCACGGGTGGTGCGCCTGCTCGCGAAGACGGCCGAGCAGCTCGATGGTAGAGGGAAGCTTCTCCCAGTAGTCCGCCAGGTACAGCGCCGTGACCTGGGTCTCGACGATCGGTAGGCTCTCCTCGTGATCCGATGCCATGGAAAGCGCGTGCTCCAGGAGCGTGGCGGCTTCGGTCGGCAAGCCTATCTCTATGGAGTGATGCGCGCACTTTCGCAGCAGGGTGATCGCGCGCTCGCGCTCGCCGGCCTGCTGCCAGTGGCGGGCGCATTCCCAGAGGAGCGCGGTGGACTGCATTCCTGAGGCATCCTGCTCGAGTGCCTGAGCGGCATGACGATGGAGAAGCGCGGCCGAGAGCCTGGAGAGCCGCGCCAGCGCTGCGGAGGAGAGCAACTCGTGCTTGCAGTACACGGTAGAACCATCGGACTCCACGACGCCGAATGCCTCGAGCTCGTCGAGTGCCGCGAGGAGGGATAGGCGGTTCTCTCCCAGGACGGCCTCGATGCGCGGGAGCGTGGAGAGCTTGCCCAGTATGCAGCACGCTTGCAGCAGGCGCTTCGAGAGTGGGTCGAGCCGGTTGAGGCGCTCGCTGATGAGCTTCCCCAATGTGGCGGGTGCCTGATAGTGTTCGCCGTCCCACGAGGTGTGGAAGGCGAGCTCTGTTAGGTAGTACGGGTTACCGCCCGCGGACGAGATGCACCACCTGTAGAACTCCGTGTTGCCCTCCCGAATCGTTCCAGCGGTTACGCTCTCGAGCAGCTCCTGGCTCGGTTCCTCCGGCAACGGCAGGACATGCATCATCGTTGGCGACCCCTGCTCGCCTTCGGAGAAGTGCGATGCCACGCTGGCCATGCGTGATGTCAGGAGTACCACCACCGGTCTCGTAGCCACCCATGACGGTATGTCGCGCATGATCTCCCACGACATGCGGTCGAGCCAGTGGATGTCCTCGATCAGCACGATCAAGCGCCCTTCGGCCGCGATGGCGTCGAGCAGGTCGAAGACGGAGCGGCGGATGTTGGAGAAGAGCAGCTCCGACTCGCGGCTGTCGGGCGAGAACGACGTGTCGTTGGGGTCGTGCGCGATGAGCCTTCGGAGATACTTCATCGATTCGGGCGAGCAGCCGACCGAGCCGCGAAGCTCCAGAAGACGGGGGACGAGGTCCACGAAGGCGCTGAGCGGCCGCCGCTCGTCGTGCGATTGGCAGCCGACGCGTGCGACCTGCAGCCGGTCGAGCGTGGCGCTCCTGCAGAGCTCCGTGACGAGGCGTGTCTTCCCGATCCCCGGCTCGCCCCAGATGATGAAGGAGCTCCCTCGCGAGCTGCTGGCCGTATGCAGCGCTCCGGTGAGCTCGGCCATCTCCGCATCGCGCCCCACGTGGGGCGTCTCGCGGACGGGGATCAGGTCGCCATGGTAGACCTCCGCTATTCGCCGCCGCATCAACGTTGCGGGGAGGCGGATCTCCCGCGCGTCGGGGCCGATGTCGCGCAGGTAGCGGTCGAGTATCGCGAGCGCCTTCACCTTGCTGCCGTTCAGCGCCGCAGCCTCCGCCAGGACCAGCGTGGCCTCTTCGTTCAGCGGGTCGATCGCCAGGCAGCGCATTGCGAGGGGTTCAGCGTGACGCCACTCTCCTCGCACCTTCCGCGCGTTCATCCCCGCCACCAGCACGCGGCGCAGCGCCGACGTGACGAGGTCGCGCTGGTGCTCGAGCCACTCCAGGTACGGAACGGAGAAGCGCGGCGCGTAGCCCGGAAGGAATGGGCCGGGGATGTCGCTCGCGAGACGCTCCATCTCCGCCCGCTCGCTCGCCTCGAGCAGTGCGCTGCAGTCGCTCTGCACCGAGCGGGCCGGAAGCACGATGTGCGTCCGACTGCTGCGGAGTGCCGCGCCCATCGTGTTGAGCTTGTACAGTGTCTGCCGCAGGCACTGGTTGGCCTTGCGGTCGGCGACCCCTGGCCAGATTGCCTCGATGATCTCCCGGCGCTCGATGGGCCGGCCGGCCTCGAGCACGAGGTAGAGAGCGGCCGCGAAGAGCGTTTCGGCAGACGGCGTGAGGCGCGTATCGCCGACCTCGATGGTGCATTGGCCGAGGCTGTGGAGTCGAATCATCGTCCCAGGGGTGGAAGGGGACTACCGTCAGCGTGATCGACCGCCGGGCCACCAGTAAAATCCACTCCGTCAGCGAAACGTCAGCGGCCCTCCGGCTCAGTGGCGGCCAGTACTCCCCACGCCGCCGGTCCGGTCGGTCGACACCTTTACGCTTCCCTCGCTCCACTCGAGTACTTCGAAGCGGCCGAGCACCACCTGCGCGATCCGCTCGCCGTGCTCGATGGTGACGGTGGAGCGCGAGTCGTTCTTCAGCATCGCCAGCCACTCGTCGGGGTAGTCGGCATCGATGGTTCCGGGAGCATTGGGGAGCACCAGTCCCTTTCGAAAGGCGATCGAGCTCCTCACGCGGAGCTGCGCTTCGTAGCCGTCGGGGAGGCGTGCGCGAAACCCGAGGGGCACGAGCGCGATCATGCCAGGAGCGAGGGCCAGTCGCCCGTCGGCCCCTGCGTCCACTTCCCGCTCGCCCCCGTCATCCGAGATACGGACTTTCCGCCCCTTCAGGAAGGCGCGCACGTCGTAACCGGCGGCGCCCCGGGTGGCACGGGTGGGGGGAGCCACGTCCGGGTGGAGCGGCTCGAAGACTATCGTTGGGTTGTCTGACGGCATTGGCCTCGGCGATGACGATGTGCTGACGCGCCGCGATCCGCTTGGCCGGTGCGGCGCCGTCCTGTAGCTTTGCAAGGTTCGACCGCACAATCTTCATCCATGAGACTGACGAGGGCAACCGTGACTGCCGATGGTTCCGGCCAGCCGCCGGCACTCACCAATGACGCGATGCTGGGGGCGTACCGCACCTCCTTCGGGGTGCCGCCGCACCTTGCGGACTGGCAACTCCCCCAGGGGTGGCGTTGGGGCACGCAGGGCGTGATGATCGGCGCCACGCGTTTCTCGATGGAAGTGATCGACTCGCTCGACCGGTCGCTCTCGCTGGTGACCGCGCCAGACCCGTCGCACGCTTCCTGGCTCCTGGCGGAGGCGCGCCACCTCGGCCATCTGCACCACCGCATCATCCCCACCACGTACCACGTCTGGAACTCCTTCGCCGAGATGAAGCGGGGGCCGGGCTATCTGCGTCACTGGATCGACGGTGAGTCGCTCCGCTCGCGCCTCAACCGTCAGGGGCCCGACGACATCCGCTCGGCGGTGCGGCTCTTCCGCGAGCTGGGCTCGATGGTCTCCTATCTTCACGACCTCGGCCACGTGCACGGCGCGCTCTCCCCGGACAGCGTCTGGAACACGCCGCTCGGCGAGGCGTGGGTCCTGGGATGGCAGTGGTCGGTGGCGCGCAGCGTCATCCCGCCCGGCCTTCATCCGGATAGACGCTGGATGCTCGCGCCTCCCGAATGGGATGATGGCTGGGACCCGACGCAGCGCAGCGACCAGTGGCAGCTCGCCGCGGTGTGCCTCGCCGCACTGCTGGGCGAGTATCCGCCCAACCACGACATACCGCCGCTCACGCTCCTGCGTCCGGAGATTCCCGAGGCGCTGGCGGCCGTGCTCACGCGCGCGCTATCGGAGGATCCAGCGCGCAGGTATCCCACGGTGACCGCGATGTTGCGCGATCTCGAGCGCTCTGGCGCGCACAGGCGTGGTGCATCCAGCTCGCTCCTGGTGAGCGGCGACTACGAGGCGGTGCGGCGCCCCGACGACGACACCGACGTCCGCCTGCGCAAGGCGGTCGGCGACGACTACGAGCTCCTCTCCAAGCTCGGGAGCGGCTCGTACGGCGATGTGTGGCGCGTTCGCGACCTGGCTCTCGAACGGCAGGTCGCGCTGAAGATCCTGCATCCAGGAGTGGCCGACGATGCGCAGGCGATCCGCGACTTCCGGCGCGAGGCGCGCGTCGCCGCGCAGCTGTCGCACCCGAGCATCGTCCCGATCTACGACTGGGACTCGCGCGAGGGCGTAGCCTGGTACACGATGGAGCTCATGGAGTACGGCTCGCTCGCCGATCTGGTACGCCGCTCGGGCCCGCGGCCGCTGCTGAAGGTGGGGCCAGCCATAGCGGCGCTCCTCGACGCACTGGCCTCTGCGCACGCGGAGGGCGTGCTGCACCGGGATCTGAAGCCGGAGAACATCCTGATCGACCGCTGGCGCCGCTGGCGGATCGGCGACTTCGGGCTGGCGCGCAGGGTGGGCCAGGAGTCCACCGGCGCATCCGGAACGCCCACCTTCGCCGCGCCCGAGCAGCTACTCAACGAGGAGCAGGGGCCGGCCGCCGACTGCTTTTCCATGGCGGGCCTCGCGGTGTTCGCGCTCACCGGCCGCCCCCCGTTCGGTGAGGGTGAGCCGCGCGTGATCCTCGCCCGCCAGCTCGCCGGCACTCCGGACCTCGATGGCGTTCCCGCTCCGATCGCCGAGTGGGCGCGTCGCGGCCTCGCGCCCGATCCGAAGGATCGCTGGTGGGACGCGGCCGAGATGCGCACGGCGTGGCTCGGCGCCGTGGAGGAAGCGATGCGCGAGCACGAGGAGAGCGAGTTTCCCCAGTGGGCCCGCGCCATGAACTGGTGGCAGCAACTGCTGGGAAGGAGCTAGGGAAGAGGGACGAGCTTCCTCGCCTCCTCGATCGCCGAGTCGAGGGTGCGCGTGGCATCCTGTTCGCCGATCTCCTCGAGGAGACCGGAGTTGGTGAGGGCCACCATCGGCTGCGCATGCAGGTCGGCGAGCATGACGCGCACGCCGTCCTTGAGGCTCCGGTGCACGATCTCGGTGAGTGCGTGCAGGCCGGATGAGTCGATGACGGAGACGTTCTTGAGCCGGATGATCAGCACGCGCGGGCGCGCCGCCACCCTGCTGACCGCCTCGCGGAAACGCTCGGCCGCGCCGAAGAAGAAGGGGCCGTTGATGTCGTAGACCTGCACGCCCGCCGGGAGCGAGCGCCGGAGTGCCGACGTGGGGTCGGAGTCGTAGGGATCGCCAGCGTCGTGGATCTCGCGCGTGAGCGCGGTGACGTTGGTGACCTCCGCCATGCGGCGCATGAACAGGAACGATGCCAGCACCATCCCCACGCCGATCGCCACCGTGAGGTCCACGACCACGGTGAGCACGAAGGTCGTGAGGAGAATCGCGATGTCGCTTTTCGGCGCCCGGAACTCGGCCACGAAGACGCGCCACTCGCTCATGTGATAGGCCACCACCACGAGTATGGCAGCCAGCGTGGCGAGCGGGATGAGCGCGGCCCACCGGCCCGCGAAGAGCGTGATGATGAGCAGCGTGATGGCGTGCGTCATCCCCGCCACCGGAGTCCGCCCGCCATTCTTGACGTTGGTCGCGGTGCGCGCGATGGCGCCGGTAGCCGGGATGCCGCCGAAGAGAGCCGAGGCGATGTTAGCGACGCCTTGCGCCACGAGCTCCATGTTCGACCGGTGGCGGCTTCCGATCATGCCGTCGGCCACCACGGCGGAGAGGAGCGATTCGACCGCCGCGAGCACCGCTATGGTGAACGCGGGTCCCACCAGGGCGGTCACGGTGGCGAAGGAGAGTTCCGGGAGCACGGGGTGCGGAATGCTCGCGTTGATCGTGCCGAAGCGGCTCCCGATGGTTTCCACCGGAAGGTGGAACGCCTGCGCGAGCACCGTCGTTACGAGCAGCGCCACGAACGCCGCCGGCACTCGCTTGCTGAAACGCGGGAGCAGGAGGATGATCAGCAGCGCGAGCGCTGCGAGCCCGATCGCCCAGATGTTGGCGGTGTGGATGTTGCGCGCGAACGCGCCCCACTTCTGCACGAACTCCGCGGGCACGTCGCCCATACTCAGCCCGAGGAAGTCCTTCACCTGGCTCGAGAAGATGATGACCGCGATGCCGCTGGTGAAGCCGACGACTACCGGATGGGGGATGAACTTGATCGCCGCGCCGAACTTCGCGACGCCCATCACGATGAGGATCACCCCCGCCATGAGCGTGGCGACGATCAACCCATCGACGCCGTACTTCTGAACGATCCCGTAGACGATGACGATGAACGCGCCGGTAGGTCCGCCGATCTGGACGCGCGACCCACCGAGCGCCGAGATGAGGAAGCCGGCCACGATCGCGGTCCACAGTCCGCGTCCCGGACTCACCCCGCTCGCTATCGCGAACGCGATCGCCAGCGGCAATGCCACGATGCCGACGATGACGCCGGCGGTCAGGTCCTGCGTGAACTGCCGGCGGTCGTAACCGTCGAGAGTCGTTACGAGCTTGGGGACGAGCACTGGGAGGGAAGAGGGAAAGCGGCTTTCTAGTCTCTCTCCGCCAGCTCGATGACTCCCTCCGGCGTCCGGCCCTCGGCTTCGCCCTGGAAGTTCATCACCACGCGGTGTCGGAGCACGGCGAGAGCGACGGAGCGGACGTCGTCGATGTCGGGAACGGAGCGGCCGTCCATGGCGGCACGCGCCTTGGCGCCGAGCACCAGGTACTGCGATGCACGTGGGCCGGCGCCCCAGTTCACGTACTTCTTCACCTCGGGGGTGGCCTCGGGCGAGTCGGGGCGCGTGGAGCGGGCGAGGCGGACCGCGTAGCGGACCACCGTGGGTGGAGCCGGGAGCCGGCGGACGAGATGCTGCAGCTCGATCAACTGCTGCGCGTCGAGAACGGGCGCTATCTCCGTCACCGAATCGTCAGTGGTGGTGGCAACCACGCGCTCTTCCTCGTCAGCGCTCGGGTAGCCCAGCCGCAGCTCGAACATGAAGCGGTCGAGCTGTGCTTCCGGGAGGGGATACGTTCCCTCCTGCTCGATCGGGTTCTGCGTGGCGAGGACGAAGAACGGTTCCGGGAGCGCGTGCGTCTGCCCGGCCGCGGTGACCGCATGCTCCTGCATCGCCTGGAGGAGCGCCGCCTGCGTCTTGGGCGGCGCGCGATTGATCTCGTCGGCGAGGACCGCGTTCGCGAAGATGGGGCCTTTCGCATACTTGAAGACTCTACGTCCCGTGGCGTGGTCTTCTTCGAGCAGCTCCGTGCCGGTGATGTCGCTCGGCATCAGATCGGGCGTGAACTGGATGCGTGAGAACGACAGGTCGAGCGCTTCGGCCACCGTTCGCACCAGCAGCGTCTTGGCCAGCCCGGGTACGCCTACCAGCAATGCGTGCCCGCCACTCAGGAGCGCCGTGACGATGTTGTCCACGATCTCCTGCTGCCCGATGATGCGCCTGCCGATCTGCGCCACGAGGCGTGCCCTCGCCTCCGCGAGCTGCTCGAGCAGCTCCACGTCGCGCGCTCCTCCACCGGATGTCCGTGCCTGTGTAGCCAACTGCCCGTCTCTACGTTGAGGAATCTGGGGAAAGGTAGTGGGAGGGCGGGGGAGAAAGAAGAAAGCAGAAGGTGCGAAGTGGAAAACGGCCCCGGGAGGTGAGCGCCCTGCCTCCAGGAGCCGCCATGGCTTCTTGCTCCGCGCTCTCCGCGTGTCTGCCGCTCGCTTCCTGCCTCAGGGGACCTTGAAGCCCACCCGCTCCTCTTTCGGGAAGTTGCTGCTGCGGAGGATGGCGACGAGAGTGAAGTCGCCGTGCAGACCGCGGGGGTTCCAGCGCTCCTCGTAGGTCACCGTTTCGGTGGAGCCGAGGAGCTTGTTCTGGAGTGCCTGGGTGAACATGCGCCCGTGGCTCCAGCGCCAGAGCTCATTGCCGGCGGAATCGAGGACGACGAAGTCGTGGGTCTGGCCGTTGGGGAAGTCGATCTCCACGGCGTGGTCCGCCACGTTGGTCACGTGAAGGGAAAGCTCGACCGACTCGCTGACGGAGACGTTGGCGGAGGTGGCGAGGATCTCTCCGTCGGCCGCGGAGGTTTCGGGCCTGGCGGCGGGCGGGGCGTCGGCGGCTGCTGCGGACTCGTTGCGGTGCGTGTGGGGACCGCAGGCGAGCACGAGCGCGCCTGCGCATAGGAGCCAGATGATGAGACGGGATGTGATCTTCACGAGCGCACCGAACCAGCGTCCCGGCCGGGCGGGGCGGCCGGGATAACGACGACGAAATGAGTGGGATGGGCGAACTTACCGAACAGCCGACGATTCGTCAAGCCGAAGGTAACACGTAAGTCGGCGATTTGCAGCGACTTTGGAGGCGAGCAGGAGGGGTGGCAAGGGGTGGGCCAGGTGCCCCGATCGAGCTTGCGAAAAATTTCACAAGCGGGTACATTCCGGCCGGATGGCGGACCAGAAATGGCAGCAGCGGTACGGGCGGCGGGCTGGCAAGCCCGGCCTCTCCGCACCGGGCTCGGCGGCGTCCTTCGCCGGGCTCGGTATCCAGCTCGCCATCTCGATTCTGATCTTCCTGTACGTGGGGCAGTGGCTCGACAAGAAGCTCGGTACCGATCCGTTCCTGCTGATCGTGGGCGTGTTCGTCGGAGCCACGGTGGGAATCTACAACATGTATCACATGCTGACGGCCGCGCAGCGGAAGGAGCAGAAGGAGAGGGAGAAGTGATCAAGCGCTTCGCCATCTTCGCCGTCGCATCGGCCGCGGTGATCGCGGTAGTGGCGCTCCTCTTCGGTCTGATCTTCGGCTCGCCGGCCGATCACGGGGCGATAAGGATCAGCGCACTGATCGCCTACTGCGTCCAGCTCTTCGGTTTCATCGTGGTGCTCCTGGTGCGCACCACGAACATCTTCGCCGCGTGGGGGCTCGGAATGCTCCTGCGGCTGGTAACGTTGGCGGTATTCGCCTTCCTCGTGGTTCGTGGAATGCGGCTGCCGCCGGAGTCCGCCCTGGTAAGTATGGTGGCGTTCTTCTTTCTGACAACGCTGGTCGAACCCGTCCTTCTCAAGAGATGAAGCTCGGCACGCTCGTACTCGCGCTCGTGATGGCCGCCTCGCCGGCCGCGATCATGGCTCAAAGCGCTGGCGCCCATGCCGTCGCCGCCACCGCGGTGCTCGATGATGCGCAGATCCAGGTGGGCCCCACTGGTGAGCACCTCCAGGGTGAGGGCGCCGAACCGGTGGACATCATCACCCCGCACATCACCGACTCGCACCACTTGGAGCTCCCCTTCATAGGAGAGCTGGAGCTCCCACGCTGGGAGCCGGTGCACATCGGCGGCCTCTCGATCGACCTGTCGCCCACGAAGCACGTGGTCATGCTCCTGGTCGCGGCGGTGCTCTGCATGCTGGTCCTGATACCCACGGCCGTCGCTCACGAGAAGCACACCGAGAAGTCGGGTGCGCCTAAGGGCTTCGCGGCGGGGATGGAAGCGATGGTGCTCTACCTCCGCAACGAGGTGGTGCTGCCCAACGTCGGCCCGCACGGGAACGCCTTCGTCCCCTTCGGGCTCACGCTCTTCTTCTTCATCCTCTTCGCGAATCTGCTGGGACTCATTCCCTACGGCTCCACGGCTACCGGCAACATCTCCGTCACCGCGATGCTCGCGATCGTGACGTTCGTAGTGGTCGAGATCTCCGGCATCCGCGCGCAGGGATGGGGTTACCTCAGAACGATCTTCTACGTGCCGCCGAAGGACATGCCGCTCCTCCTCAAGCCGCTCATGTTCGTGATAATGACGGTGGTGGAGGTCATCGGAAAGTTCACCAAGCCATTCGCGCTGGCCGTCCGTCTCTTCGCCAACATGACCGCGGGGCACGTCGTGCTGCTCGCGCTCATAAGCCTGATCTTCACCTTCCAGAGCTACGCGGTCGCGACCGCGCCGGTGGCGATGGGTGTGGCGATCAGTCTTCTCGAGATCTTCGTGGGCTTCCTGCAGGCCTACATCTTCACCCTCCTGAGCTGCGTGTTCATAGGGCTCATAAGGCAGGGAGGGCACTGAACGAAGGGGCTCGGGGGGGCAGGATAGACTGCACCCCTGGCGGTTCCCGCGGCCCCGCTCCGGCCGCGTGGCAAGGTACCCGGCCGGGTGGCCGGGGACGCTCGTTGAGGCCCGGGCCTCGTCGACGAGTGGCGTCTTCGCGGTGCAGCTTCGAGTCCGCGTCGGCGCGGAGCAGAACGGATTCAACTTCGAACGTGGAGTAAGAAATGCAACTCTATGCTCTTCTGCAGGCCGCGGGCAGCTTCACGCGCGAGTACGCGGGCGCGTGGGCCATGCTCGGCGCCGGCATCGGTGCGGGGCTCGCGACGATCGGCGCCGGCATCGGCATCGGTCGCATCGGTGGTCAGGTGGCCGATGGAATGGCGCGCCAGCCCGAGGCGGGCGGCCAGATCCAGGTGGCCGGCCTCATTCTCGCCGCGCTGATCGAAGGCGTGGCGCTCTTCGCGGTGGTAGTGGCGTTCCTGGTTCAGAACAAGTTCACGTTCTAGTTCGACGTGCCGCGGCGGGGCCCCGGGGCTCCCGTCGCGCTCACTCTCAAATTTCGCGGGAATCACAATGCTCAAAGCGCTGTCCGGTGTGACTCTCTCCCTCCTCGCCGCCCTTCCGGCGGCCGCGCAGGGAGCCCACGAGGCACCGCCCAAGCTGCTCTCTCCGAACACGGGGTTGATGTTCTGGACCCTGGTGATATTCCTCGTCCTGATGTTCGTCCTCACGCGCTTCGCCTTCAAGCCGCTCACCGCGGCGGTGGAGGCGCGCGAGAAGGCGCTGGAGGACGCGATCGAAGCGGCCCGCCGCGACCGTGAGGAGGCTGCCGCGCTCCTGGCCGAGCACCGGCAGCTCGTGAAGCAGGGGCACGACGACGCCCAGCGCTTCATCGTCGAAGGGCGCGCCGCGGGCGAGAAGGTGCGCGAGGAAGTGGTGGCGCAGGCCCACCGCGAGCAGCAGCAGATGCTCGAGCGCGCCCGCGCCGAGATAGCCGCCGAGCGCGATCGCGCCATCGCCGAGCTGCAGCGCGAGGCCGTGAACCTCGCCGTGCTCGGCGCCGGCAAGGTGATCGAGAAGGATCTCGACAACGATACGAACCGGAAGCTCGTCGATACCTTCCTCGCCTCGCTCACACCGTCGCGCGTGAAGAGCTGATGCGCGAGATCACGATTGCCCGCAGCTACGCCGAGACGCTAGTCGAGCTGGCGCGCCGCGCGGGCGACCTGGAGGGGTGGGGCGCGATGATCGACGAGGTGGCCAAGGCGATCGCATCCGACCCGCGTCTCGTCCGCTTCTTCGAGACCCCGCGCGTGAGCGCGCGCGAGAAGAACGAGGTGATAGGAAAGGCTTTCGCCGACCGGCTGCCGCGCCTCTTCGTGCGCTTCCTGCAGGCCGTCGTCACGCAGCGGCGCCAGCACCTCATCGGCGAGATCGCCTTCGAGTATCACGCCATCGTGGATCAGCTCGAGGGACGCGTGCACGCCGACGTGACGCTCGCGCGGCAGCCCGATCCCGCCCTGGCGCAGAGCATCGCGGATCAGCTCTCGCGCGTGCTGGGGAAGAACGTGGTGCCGCACTTCAACGTGCGCTCCGACATCCTCGGGGGAACGATCGTGCGTGTGGGTGATACCGTGATGGACGGCTCCGTGCGCCACCGCCTCAACAGACTCCGCGCGAGGATGCTCGGCGGCGTGAGGGCGCGCACGAGCTGAGCGCGTGACTCCGGGTGGACGCTGCCGTCCGAGCCGGAGATGGTGGCGGCATCGCAGTCCATGCTCTACAATAGCGCGGCGCCCCGACCCGGGCGCCGCTCGCGTTTAGTCGCCTACCAGAGGCCAATGCAACCGATCTTCCCCATCCTCCTCCTGCTGCAGCAGGCGGCCGCACCGGCCCCCACCACGCCGCCGTCCGGCGACACCACCGGCTACTGGCAGCAGAGGATCGAGTACCGCATCACGGCGAAGCTCGATGAGAAAATGCAGAACGTGCACGCCACGGGCGATCTCCTCTATGTCAACCAGTCGCCCGACACGCTGCGCGAGATGTTCTTCCACCAGTACCTGAACGCCTTCCGCCCCGGCTCGCGCTGGAGCGCGGTGGATGAGCGCGAGGGGCGCGTGCGCTTCCAGAGTCTCCGCGAGCCGGACTTCGCCTACGAGCGCTTCACGGCTCCCGTGACGGTGAACGGCACGAGCGTGCGGGTGGAATACCCCGGCGCGCCGGACAGCACGGTGGCGCGCATCACGCTTCCGCGGCCGCTCGCTCCCGGCGACTCGGTGCTCGTCCACTTCGCCTGGGATGCGCGCCCATCCGCCAAGATTTATCGGCGCCAGGGGCGGCGCGGGCGGGAGTACGACTTCGCGCAGTGGTATCCGAAGGTGGCCGTCTACGACCGCGATGGATGGGAGGACAATCCGCTGGTTCCGGCGGGGGAGCTGTACGGCGAGTTCGGGACGTACGATGTCACACTACTTCTCCCCGCGGACCAGGTGGTGGGCGCCTCGGGCGTCCCCGTGGAGGGTGATCCCGGTTGGGCGGCCGTCAACGCCACCGCCGCTTCGGCCGGCGGCGACAGCGGCGTGGTGCTCGGTGACAAGGCGTACGGCGAGGTCGCTCCGGACACCACCGTGAGCGTCCCGGCGGGCTACAAGCGCGTGCGCTTCCTCGCGCGAAAGGCGCACCACTTCGCCTGGGCCACCTCGCCCGACTATCGCTACGAGGGCGGGATGTACCGCGGAGAGATCCCCATCCACGTGCTCTACACGCGCGGGAACGAGCGGCTCTGGGGCCATGGCCGGATGGTCGGCTACATCTCACGCGCGTTGAGCTGGCTCGAGTCGATCTACGGGCCGTACGCGTACCCCCAGGCCACCGGGCTGCAGCGCCTCGACGGCGGCGCCACCGAGTTCCCGATGATGGTGATGTACGGAGCGCGCATCTCGCAGGGGCTGGTGCTGCACGAGATGGGACACATCTACTCGTACGGTTTCCTGGCCAACAACGAGTGGCGATCGGGGTGGATGGATGAAGGGCTCACGAGCTACCAGACCGAGTGGGCGCAGAGTCTCACGCTTCCCGAGCGCGCCAGGGGGGAGGCGCCGGTCATAGCGCGGCAGGACTCCGGCTATCGCTCGCACGCCGTGACGCCATCCATCCTGGATCTGGGCGACCTCCAGCAGTTCCAGCTCGATCTCCAGGGCATCGCGCAGCCGATCGGAACGCCGGGGTACGCTTTCTCCGACTTCAACGTCTACAACCAGATGGTGTACGACCGCGCATCGACCACGTACGGAGCGCTGCGCGATGCGGTGGGTGACTCCGCATTCCGCGGCTTCCTGCACGACTACTACGCGCGCTGGAAGTTCAAGCACGTGGACGAGCTGGCGATGCGCTCGTCGGCCGAGCGCGCATCGGGGACGGAGCTCGGCTGGTTCTTCTCGCAGTGGGTGCACCGGACGGGTCTCGTCGACTACGCGCTGCGCGATGCGCGGTCGCGGCGCGAGGGCGATGGGTGGGTGACCCGCGCACGGATCGCGCGAGTGGGCGAGTACCGGCACCCGATGCCGGTCGGCGCTCTCACCAGCGCTGGATGGGTCACCGCGCGCGGATCGGCCGCGCTCGACGATCAGTGGGTGGAGATCCGCACGCGCGAGCGTCCGGCGGCGGTGCGGCTCGATCCGCTGCGGCTGACGGTGGATTGGGATCGCCGCAACGACGTGCTCCCCCGCACGCGCGGCGACTCGCTCGAGATAGCGCGCACGGTCTTCGACTGGCCTTTCCTGCAGCAGTCCAGCCGTGAGAAGGAGATCATGGCTGTCGCGCCGCTGGTGTGGTACACCGATCCGGGAGGCGTCACGCCCGCGCTGCGGCTGCGAACGAACTACCAGGGCTCGTTCGACCAGTGGGACGTGGGCGTGGCGCTTCCCGTCCGCGGACCGGAGTCGAGCGCGAGCGGCCGCGGGCGGCTGCAAGGGTGGATCTCCACGCGGAATCCGAGTCTCCCATTTGCCCACCGTCCCGCGCTGGGGCTCGATGCGGGCGCCTGGCTGCTCGACGGCCTGGCCAAGCTGCGCATCGGGCAGAGGTGGGACCTCAGCCAGTTCCCGCTGGCCAACGGCCAGCGGCGCTTCCTCACCCTCGCGCTCACGGCCACGCTTCCGTACGACACCGCCTGGATGGACCCCATGCGCTGGGAGGACGCGCGCGTGGTGGACGCGAGCGCCGAGTACCGCTGGAGCGCGCGCCGGCCCGAGGGGCTCTCGGCGCGTGCCTTCGTGGCGGGAGGGCTGGTGGACCCTCGCTCGGAGCTCGAGGGTGACGCGCGCGGCTTCGGCCGCGTGCAGGTGGAGGGAAGCAAGGTGAAGAGCTTCGGTGCGCGCTCGCTGAACGGCGCGATGCTGCGCGTCTTCGCGGGCGCGAGCGACCGGGCGCCGCGTCAGCGCTCGATCGGGCTCTCGTCACTCGGCCCCACGGAGACCTTCGGCAATCACCTGCTGCGCGGCCGTGGCGCGCCGCTTGCTCGGAGCGACGTGCACTTCACGACGCCCGGCGACGCCGGGCTGCGCGGCTACTCGCCGCTCCTGCGCGTGAAGAACGTGGCGGCCGTGAACGGACAGCTCTCGCGCGTGGTGTACGCGCCGCGGACCCGGTCGCTCCTGCCGCGCGTGGCGCTCGCGGCGTTCACCGATGCGGCGTGGGGCACGCTCGACGTGCCGGGTGCCGACGGCCGCTTCTTCGGCGATGCGGGATTGGGCGCAGCGTTCAGCGGCACGCTCTACGACCGGAGCTACAGCGTACGGGTGGACTTTCCCCTGTGGACGCGGGACGCCGTGCGCGGGAGCGACGAGGGGAGCGTACACTGGGTGTTCTCCCTGGGTGAGCTCTTCTGAGCGGATAGATTCCCAGCCTGGATTTCCATCTACCTGAACGAGGGAGTGCGATGAGCGGCCGCGGAGAGGTGAAGGTCGTCCCCAAGCCGTGGGGACATGAGATCATCTGGGCGCATACCGACCGCTACGTGGGGAAGGTGCTGCACATAAACGCCGGGCACGCTCTTTCCGTACAGTACCACGAGCGGAAGGACGAGACTGTGTATCTCCTTTCGGGAGAGCTGATATACTGGGTGAAGCTGGACGGAGAGATGCGCGACATGAAGCTGAAGGTCGGCGAAGCGTTCCGCATCACGCCCGGCACCGTGCATTACATGGAGGCCGTCACCGACTGCGACGTTCTGGAGGCATCGACGCCCGACCTGGACGACGTGGTGCGGCTCAGCGACCGTTACGGACGGGAGGGAACGAACGCGCCATGAAGGTCATCATACCGCTCGCGGGGAAGGGGACGCGTCTCCGCCCGCACACCCACGTCACGCCGAAGCCGCTCCTCGAAGTCGCCGGGAAGCCGGTGATGTCGTACATCCTCGACGATCTCGAACGGCTGGGCGGCGTGGACCAGATAGTCTACATCACCGGCCACCTGAAGGAGCGGGTGGAAGAGTACGTGAAGGAGCACTACGACTTCCCCTCGGTGTTCGTGGAGCAGGTGGTGCAGAACGGGACGGCGAGTGCCGTCGAGCTCGCGCGGCCCTACGTGGACGAGCCGGTGCTCATCATCTTCGTGGACACCATCTTCGATGCCGACCTTTCCATCATCAACGGTACCGATGCGGATGGCATCATCTGGGTGAAGGAGGTGGAGGACTACCAGCGCTTCGGCGTGGTGGTATCCGACGCCGATGGCAACATGAAGCGGATCGTCGAGAAGCCCTCGGAGCCGATATCGAAGCGGGCGAACATCGGGCTTTATTACATCAGGAACTGGAAGCTCCTCTACGAGGGGATCGACCACGTGATGAAGCAGGCGCCCAACAAGGGCGAGTACTACCTCACGGATGCCTTCCAGTACATGATCGACCACGGCGCCAGGATAAAGGTCGTGGACGTGGCCGGGTGGTACGATGCGGGAAAGCTCGACACGCTTCTCGAGACGAACCGCGTGATGCTGCAGAAGGGACGCGCGCACCGCCCGGTGTCGATCGGCGATTCGCGGATATTCGACCCAGTGTACATCCACGACGATGCCGTGCTGGAGCACGCGACCGTGGGCCCCAACGTATCGATCGGCGCGGGCACGGTGGTGAAGAACTCGGAGATCCGCGATTCGGTGGTGGGCGAGCGCAGCACGATCACGAACTCCACCCTCCGCGAGTCTATGGTGGGTGACGAAGTGGTGCTGGAGGGGGTGAAGGGATCCGTCACCGTTGGCGATCACTCGGAGGTACGCTCCGCGGTCTGAGCAACGGGTAAGGGTTCGAATCAGGCATGATACCGTCATCCCCGGCTTTCGCGGGGATGACGGTTTTTGCTTTCGCGGGGATGACGGTCTTTGCTCATGCGGGGATGACGGCACCCGCTTTCACGGGGACGACGGCTGCGTACGGCGCGGGGACATCCCGCTGCGGTTCAGGCCAGCCCGGCTGCGCCGACTATGATACCGAGCGCGCGCGCCACGCCCGCTTGCGCGTCGGTGTTGTCGAACCACTCACCCTCGGTATGCGCGTCGCCGCCGCGCCCGCCGGCGCCTATCGCGATCGCGGGAATCCCGCGGCTGATGGGCACGTTGGAGTCGGTGGAGGCCGTGGCCAGCTCCGGGGCGCGCCCTATGAGTCGCGTGGCCTCCATCGCCATCTCCACCAGCGGGTGATCCACGGGCGTCTCGCCGCTCGGCCGGTCGCCTATCGGCAGCACCTCGCTCGCCAGCGGCGGTGTGCCGCGCGCACGGCGCGAGTTCTCGTCGAGCGTCGCGGCACGCACTACCTCGCGCAACGTACGGTCGTGCTGCTCCAGCATCGTCGGCGAGACCGAGCGCAGGTCCACCTCGAGCCACGCGCTCTCGGGGATGGAGTTGAGCGACAGTCCGCCCCCCATGCGCACCACGCTCAGCGTGGTGCGCGGATCGGTCGGGATCGGCAGGCGCGCGATCCGCGCCGCCGCGATCGCCGCCGCGTGCACCGGGTTCGGAACTCCGTACGACGTCCAACTGTGGCCACCGCGTCCATGCAGCTCGATGCGGTAGCGGAACGAGCCGAGCGCGCGGTGCACGATCCGCTCATCTCCCGCGCCGTCGAGCGCGATGGCCGCGAGCGCGTCGCGGGCCGCGCCGGCGAAGAGCGCCTTCGCGCCGCGCAGGTTCCCGGCGCCCTCCTCGCCCGTCGTGCACACGAAGTCCACCGGCGCGCGCGTGTGCAGCGAGCGTCCGTCGATGACCCGCGCGAGCGCCAGCATCACCGCCAGACCGCGACCGTTGTCGCCTATGCCTGGTCCCCGCAGCCGCGGGCCCGAGCGGTGCACGTCGAGCTTCGTCTCCCTCGGGAAGACGGTATCGAGATGCGCGCAGATCACCACCGGGCGCGCGCCGGAGTCGTCGTAGCCGGAGGCGCCCGCGCCGCCCGGCCGCCGCCCGATCACGTTGCCGGCCTCGTCGATCCTCACATCGACGAGGCCCAGTTCACGGAAGCGCTCGGCCATCCAGCTCGCGCGCTCGCCCTCCTCGCCAGATGGCGAGGGAATTCGCGTTATGGCCATCTGGTCACGGAGGATCTCTTCGTCGAGGGCGGCGAGTGCCCGGCGCGCTCCGTCGAGAGCCTCGCTCTGCCAGAGCTCCGCGAATGGTCGGTCGGTGGTCTGCATTGCCCTCGATTTACCGCCGGGACGCGGATGCGCAAGACCACGGCGCTCGGTGCCCCATGTTGTCACCCCCCGTTCGGGGGATACATTCAGGGAACCCGGGGCCGTGCGAAGCCCTGACCCTCGCTCCGTCCAGACATGCAAGAGCACGATCTCATCCACGATTGGAATGTGCGCCAGGGCGGATTCGACTGGTCTGCCTGTCGCGTGGAGCTGAACGACGAGACGTTGCGCGACGGGCTGCAGTGTCCGTCGGTGACCAATCCGGCACTCGATGACAAGCTCCGGCTGATCCACCTGATGGTGGAGCTGGGGATAGCGGCGGCAGACATCGGGCTCCCCGGTGCCGGCGGCCGTGCCGGCGATGATGCGCTGGCGCTCGCTCTGGAGATCGTGCGCGGCCGGTTGCCGCTCGAGGCCAACTGCGCCGCACGTACCGTGCTGAGCGATGTCGAGCCCATCGCGCGCATCTCCCAGGCGGCGGGGGTCCCGATCGAAGCGGCCACCTTCATCGGCTCGTCTCCGATCCGGCGCTACGCCGAAGACTGGACGCTCGACCGGATGCTGAAGGCGAGCGAGGAGGCGGTCACGTTCGCCGTGCGCGAGGGGCTTCCGGTCATGTTCGTCACCGAAGACACCACCCGCGCGGATCCGGAAACGTTGATGGCGCTCTACGGCAACGCCATCCGCTGGGGCGCGCGGCGGCTCTGCCTGGCCGACACGGTGGGCCACGCCACGCCGGACGGCGTTCGCGCGCTGGTGCGCTTCGTCCGTCGCGAGATCGTGGAGCCGAGCGGTGAAGATGTGAAGGTGGACTGGCACGGCCACCGCGATCGCGGTCTCGGTCTGGCCAACTCGCTCGCCGCCATCGAAGAAGGTGTCGACCGCGTGCACGGCACCGCGCTCGGCATCGGCGAGCGGGTGGGGAACGCGGAGATGGATCTCCTCCTCATCAACCTCAGAATGCTCGGCGCGCATCGACACGACCTCGCGAGGCTCCCCGAGTACTCGCTCCTCGCATCGCGCGCCTGTGGCGTGCCCATCCCGCCGAGCTACCCGGTCCTCGGTGACGACGCGTTCCGGACCGGAACCGGAGTGCACGCCGCGGCGATCATCAAAGCTCGCCGGAAGGGGCACGCCTGGCTCGCCGACCGGATCTACTCCGGCGTGCCCGCGGGCGACTTCGGTCTAGTGCAGCGGATCGAGATCTCGCCCGTGTCGGGTCTCTCCAACGTGCGATACTGGCTCGACGAGAACGGATTCGACTCCTCCGATCAGGAGCTCTGTCAGCACATCTTCGACGCGGCCAAGCGGTTGAGCCGCGTCCTGCGCGATGACGAGCTCCGCGCGATGGTGAGCGAATTCCAGCGCACGCCAGCGGACGCGTGACCGCCTCGCTGCAGGAAGTATTCGACGGCTACATGGACCTCCGCTGGAGGCTCGATCCGGTGGAGGCGACCTTCGCCGGACTGCACGAGCTGGCGGGGGAGTTCGCGCGCTACGACGCGCAGTCCATCCGCGAGCAGCTCGCGGCGCTGCGCAGCTACACCTCGGCGCTCGAGGAGGTGGCGGCCGATACGCTGGAGGAGGAGATCGACCGTACCGCGGCGCTGCACGACGCACGGCACTGGATCCTCCTCTTCGATCGGGAGCGTCCCTTCGCCTTCAACCCCGCGTTCCACCTCGCGCACGCGTTGAACGGCCTGCACCTCCTTCTGGCGCGCGGTGAGCAGGATCCCGCGCGCCGGGCGGCGGAGCTGCTGCAGCGACTCCGTGCGCTCCCCGACTTTCTCATCCGCGCCGTGGATGCTCTCACGAGTCCGGCGCGCCCGCTCATCGCGCTCGCCAGCTCGATGATAACGGGGGGAGTCGCCCTCATCCGCGACGGGCTGGACGACGGAGCGATCGACCTGTCGGCACTGGACGCGGCGGAGCTGGCGGAGGCACGCGCGGCCGCGGTGCAGGCGCTGCTGGAGTTCGGGGATGCGCTCGCCATGATGGAGGAGGATGCGGGCGGCGATTTCGCCATCGGCCGCGAGCTCTTCGACCGGAAGCTGCACACCGCGCACATGATCCGCGACAACGCCGATGAGCTGCTGCGCTACGGCGAGCAACTCCGTGCCGCGGCGACCGCGGAGCTGGCGCGGATCGCGGCCGAGATCGAGCCGGGCGCCGACTGGCGGGATGTGCTGGCGCGGCTGAGGCGCGACGTACCGGACGGCGGTGACGCGCTCGGCGAGTACCGCGCTACCATGCGCGAGGCGCGCGAGTTCACGACGTCGCACGGCCTCATGACCGTCACCACCGCGCCGATGGAGGTGGAGGCGACTCCCGGATTCCTGCGCACGATGATTCCTTTCGCCGCCTACCAGGGGCCGGGGACGTTCGAGGCGGAGCAGCGCGGGCGATTCTTCGTGACGCTCCCGGTGGATGGCGAAGCGCGCAGGGTGGAGTGCCGCGCGGAGCGGGCGAGCACGGTGCTGCACGAGGGAGTGCCCGGCCACCATCAGCAGATCACCGTGGCCAACCGGCTCCCCGGGATAATGCGCCGGGTTCTCGCGACGCCAGCGGCGCGGGAAGGGTGGGCGCTGTACTGCGAGTCGTTGATGGCCGAGGAGGGATTCCTCTCTTCTCCGGCGGAGCGGCTCTTTCATGCGCACCATCTCCTCTGGCGCGCGCTGCGGGTGATCCTCGATGTGAAGCTGCACACGAAGGGGATGCCGGTGGCCGAAGCGGCACGGCTCCTGCGCGACGAGCTGGGGTTCACGGAGCCGGCGGCCGCCGCCGAGGTTGCGCGCTACTGTGCGTACCCCACGTACCAGCTCTGCTACGCCGTCGGCCGCCGCGACATCCTCCGGCTTCGTGATGATGCTCGTCGCGCCCGTGGAGCTGACTTCTCCCTGGCGGCCTTCCACGATGAGCTGCTCGCCTACGGCGGACTACCGACCGCGCTGGCGAGATGGGGAATGGGGTTGGCTCACTGAAAGGAGAGTGAAATGAACATGGAGGGATCGCGACCCGGAGTCGCTGCGGTGTGCCTGGCGCTGGCGTGCGGGATCGCCGCGTGCGGAGGGAGCGAGAAGCGCGCCGGCGACGGCGACAGCGCCGGCGGCGCGAGCACCGCTGCACAGGCACCCAGCGGACCGCTCGTCTACACTTCGGACGAGTGGGGCGACAGCATCTACGCGGTCGACGTGAGCAGGGACACGGTGGTGGAAGCCTTCTACGCCGGCCAGCGTCCGCGCGGAATAAGACTGAGCCACGACGGAAAGAGCCTCGTGGTGGCGGTGAGCGGTTCGCCGCGCGGCGGGCCGGGCGTGGATGAATCGAAGCTTCCTCCTCCCGACCGATCGAAGGACGGGATAGCCGTGGTGGATCTCGCGACGAAGGAAGTGCGGCGCCTGCCGGGGGGCACGGACCCGGAGAACTTCGACATGAGCAGGGACGGCAACACCGTCTACGTGGCCAACGAGGACGCCGGCACCGCTACCGCGGTGGACGTGCCGAGCGGAAAGATCGTCGCGAAGGTCAAGGTGGGCGACGAGCCCGAGGGCGTGGAGACCAACCCCGACGGAAGCGAAGTGTGGGTGACGAGCGAGGAAAATGGCACAGTCACCGTGATCGGCACGAGCACCAACAGGCCCGTGGCGACCATCGAGGTCGCCAAGCGTCCGCGCTCGGTGATCTTCACGCTCGACGGGAGCAAGGCGTACGTCCCCGCGGAGCTGGACAGCGCCGTGGTCGTGGTGGACGCCAGGGAGCACAAGGTGCTGAAGAAGCTCCAGATCCCCGGGAAGGGCGCCAAGCCGATGGGCTCGGCGATCTCGCCCGACGGCAAGTTCGTCTACGTCACGAACGGCCGCGGCAAGACGCTCTCGGTCATCGATACCGGCGTGGACTCGGTGATCGCCACGTTCGAGGTGGGCGATCGCCCGTGGGGCGTGGGCGTCAGCCCCGACGGAAAGCACATCTACACGGCCGATGGTCCCGGCGGCAACATCTCCGTCATCGATGCCGCCACGCATAGCGTGATCAAGCAGATCCGCGTCGGCAAGGCGCCGTGGGGAATCGCCGTAGTGCCCAGGTAGGGTAGCGCAGCCGCGCCGCATGGTGGGCGGCAGAACGTTTGCATCCGCCCACCACGCAGAGCGCGCCTCTCCTATCTCACCCCGCCGGCGCCGGCCGCCTTCTCCTCTCGCGCCGCGCCCAGCTCACGCTCGAAGAGCTCGAAGATGCGCCGGTACTCATCGGCCCACGACGACGGCCGCACGAAGGCGTGGCTCTCCACCGGATAAGGAGCGAGCGTCCAGTTGGCCTTCCCGAGCTCGATCAGACGCTGGGTGAGGCGAACGATGTCCTGGAACTCCACGTTGTTGTCGACCATCCCGTGCGCCATCAGGAGCGGATCCTCGAGACCCTCGGCGAAGTAGATCGGCGACGACTGGCGGTACGCCACGCTGTCGTCCTGCGGAAGGTTGAGAATTCGCGCCGTGTACCAGTGGTTGTAGTGCGCCCAGTCGGTGACCGAGCGGAGCGCGGCGCCGGCGCCGAAGTGCTTGGGCTCCGTGAAGAGCGCCATGAGCGTCATGAAGCCGCCGTAGCTCCCGCCGTAGATCCCCACGCGCTCGGGCGGGATGCCGAGCTCCTTCTCCAGGTAGCGCGAGGCATCCACCTCGTCCTGCAGGTCGCGGCCGCCCATGTGCCGGTAGATGGCCACGCGCCAGTCGCGCCCGTAGCCGGCGGAGCCGCGGTAGTCGGCGTCGAGGACGACGTAGCCCTTCGAGGCGAGAAACTGGTTGAACATGTACTCGCGCGCGTAGTCCGACCAGTAGTCCACCACATTGTGCAGGTAGCCGGCGCCGTGCACGAAGATCACCGCCGAGCCGTTCGACTTCGCGCCCATGTCCGACGGACGGTAGATGCGCGCCGGCACCTGCACGCCGTCGGATGCCGGGATCATCACGATCTCGGGCACGATCCACGGGAACGAGAGCCACTCGTCCGTGGGCGAGGTCGTGAGCTGCGACATCTTCCCACCGGCGGCGAAGGGCATCACGAAGAGGTCCGGCGGACGGTTCGAAGATGAGTAGACGTCGGCCAGGAGCTTCCCGTCGGGCGACACGGCCACGTCGTGGCCGCCCTTCACCTGCGTGATGCGCTCGCGCGTCCCGCCGTTCACCGGCATCCGGTAGAAGTGCCGCTCGAAGAGCGAGGGCTCGCTGCTCTGGAAGTAGAACCAGCGGCCGTCGCTCGAGATGCGCGCCTCATCCACCTCCCACTTGCCGCTGGTGAGCTGTTTCCGGTCGCTCCCGTCGGCGGCCATGCCGTAGATGTGCGCCCAGCCGTCGGCCTCCGACACGAACCAGAAGCGCCGTCCCTGGTCGTACCAGCCGCCGCAGCCGAAGCAGGGACCACCCACCCAGGCGCTGTCGCGGAGCACGTCCACGACCTTCACGCGCCCCGAGTCGCCGCTCACGGTCTGGAGGTAGCGCGCCTTGTAGTTGCTCGGCACGGCGAATACCAGCGCCTCGCTCCCCGCATCGTTCCAGCCGAGTACCTGCACCATGGCTGGCGAGTGAACGGTGTCGTCGGGGATCACCTGCAGCCAGTGCGCATCGCCGCTCGGGAGATTCACGTACGCCACGCGCCCACCGTCCTGCACGTCGCCCACCTTCCCGCGCGCGTCGCGGTCTTCCACGTAACCGCTCTTCGTCACCCAGTGCGGCACGGCGGTGGCGCGCGCCTTCTCGGCGGGGATGCGGGTGGTGAGGACCATGGCGCCCCCATCGGGTGACACGTCCACCGACCGCACCTTCTCATCCTTGCCGAGGTAGAGCGGTGCGGGGAAGAGAGAGTCGCGGCGCGCTTCGCGAGCCTTGCCGATGCTGTCGGCGCGGTACTCGTCGCGGATCACGTCGAAGAGCTTCCGCTGGTCGTCCTGGAGTGCGAGGCGTTGCGCGCTCTCGTCCTTGCGCTTCTCTTCTTCGGTCTTGGGCTTGGGGCCCTGCCGGATGTCGGTGAGTTGCACGAGCGCGCCGCTCGCCGGGTCGAGCGAGAAGACGTTGTCATCGCGCACGAAGTAGATCGTACGGCCGTCGGGCGAGATGCGCGGCTCGCTCTCCAACGTGCGCGTGTGCGTGAGCCGGCGCGCGGTGGAGTTGCGGGTGTCTACCAGGTACACGTCTCCGCGGTAGCTCACGGCGCGCAGCCGGTGATCGCGCGATTCGCTCCCCTCCTGCAGCAGCGGTCCCACGGAATCCATCACCGCCTCGGCCACCTCCTCCGGGCGTGCGCCCGCCTGCGCGCGCACGCGGTAAGGCTTCACGTCCTCGCGCCAGTCCGTGCCGGGCGGATTCCAGTAGAAGTAGATCCAGCGGCTGTCCGGCGTCCAGCTCACTCGCTCGGGCGGGCGGCCGTAGATCTCGGGGCCGCGCATGATGTTCTCGATGGAGAAGTCGAAGGCGGTGGCCGGCGCCGTGCCGGTGGGGCCGCGTACACCGCCGGATGTTCGCGATGGTGCCGGCTGCTGGGCGCCAGCCGGCGCCGCGAGCAGGCCGAGCGTGATCGCTGTGATGGCTATTGCGCGCATGGGGCAGGTATGGGGAGAGATGGTGATCGTGCCCCCTATACTACGCGCTATGGCGTCCGGGCGTCAGGAGTCGCCCGTCACGCGCTCCGGGGTGAACCGGCTCCGCTGGCCCGTGCCGGGAGCGGCTCCGGTTCCCTCCGGCGCGGTGCCGTCACCAGCCGATGTCCAGCCGCAGGATGAGATGGCGAACCTGCGGCTGGGCGAAGTAGTCCATGGACTCCAGCGAGTCGTAGTCGGCCGAATTCACTTCCGGATCGATGCCGCGGTACCGCGTCCAGGTCGCGAGATTGTGCGCGGCCAGCGCCAGCGACAGCCGGCTCGCTCCCACCGCCGCGGCCCATTCGGCGGGTGCGGCGTAGGAGAGCGCCAGCTCGCGAAACTTCCAGAAGCTGGCATCCTCGATGAACCCGGCCACCGAGCCCGCTCGGGCCGCCGCGATTCGCGCTTGATCATCGAGAGTGGCCCGGGCGTCCTGGCTCGCGCGACAGAGCTCGAAGCAGCGCAAGTATTCCGTGTAGTCGAACAGCTTGCCGCCGCCGCGGTAGTCGAAGAGCGCCGAGAGTGTCAGCCGGCCGGTCGCGACGCGCGGCCGGAGCGAGAGCTCTCTCGTGGGTTCGGATGGCCCCAGGTAGGAACTCTCTCCCAGCGTCACCTCGCACGTCGATCTGCTCGGGATCTCGCCGTAGATGCAACCCTCCGTGCTGATGATCTGGTCCTGGTTCAGATCCGTGTACCCGAGGATCGAGGGCGCCCAGTAGCCGGCGACCGGATATCCCGGCACCATTCGTTGCCACGCACTGACGGCGTGCGCGTAGCCGCCGTAGCGGGTGCGCGGGAAGGCGGCCGCGATGTCGATGCCCGCGGTGAGCGGCTCCGTTTCTAGGAGCTCGGCCGAGAGCCCGATCTCCACGCCGCTGCTCCGGATGTAGCCTTCGCGGCGTACGAACGGGTTGTAAGGGTCGAATGTCTGTATGGTAGTCCATGCGTCGCTCCTGCCGTGGTAATGCGTGATGGAGAGCGCGATGCGATGGCGCCACGCTTCCACGTCCACTCCGAGCTCCGTCTCGCTCGCACTCGGCTGAGTCACACGGGTGTCCACCTGGGCATCGGGAGGCAGGAAGTACAAAGTGTTGTCGAGCCGGGTGCGCGACTGTTGCGCCTCACCGCGCGTCGCGCGCAGACGCAGCTCGCCGATGAAACCCGCGCGTGGGAACCAGGGCTCGGCGGAAATCCTCCAGGAAGCCCCGTACATGGGGTACGTCTCCCGGTCGTCGATCCGGCGGGTCTTCTCGCGCCGCGCGCCGCCGGTGAGCATGATGCGGTCCTTCCAGCTCAGATCCACGCGGCCGGAAAGGGCGTCGACCGTGAAGCGCCGCACGAAGCTGCTGCCGGCGGCCGGGTCGGTGGTGGAGAAGTAGCTGTTGATGATGGTGTATTTGCCGTCCTCCTTGCTCTCCCGCTTCTCCCAGCCGATGCTCGGCGTGACGTGCAGCGAGGAGCCGAGTTGCCATGAAGAGGATGCTTCCGCGCGCGCAGTCTCGAAGTGCCTGAAGTAGCTCGTGCGGTTCCATATCGTCACGTCGGGGCCGTAGCCCGTGGCCGGAGGGTTCCGGTCGTCGACCCAGCTATCGCGGTCCTCGCCCAGCGTACCGGTCACTCTCAGCCACGTCGCCGGCTCCCACGTCGCCGTTCCGCCGAAGATGAAGCGCGTGGAGCTCCGCGATGTCGCCAGCATGGCTATCGTCTCCGGTGGAGTATCGTAGCCGTCCGGGTCGTCGGGCCCGCTGGTGAGCGCGCTGAGGAAGATGCTCTCGCTGCCTGGATCGGAGCCGGAGAGTGACGAGCGAGTGACACCCGCGTGCGCGCCGATGGAGAGCGAGCGGAGTGGACGCACGACGCCATGCCCGAGGATGTGCCGGCGGTGCACGTCGTTCGTGCGTACGGTGCCGGTCTCCCTGGTCAGGTCGGTGGCGATGTAAACGGACCCGAGGTCGCTACTGGCGCTTCCGTTCACGCCGAAGCGCGATAGCGTGCCGGTTCGGAGCGGGCTGTGGGATGCGAACGTATTGGAGCTGAGCAGCGAGTCGGTGAGCGCGGCACAGCGGTGCTGTGCCTGGAGGTCCGGCCCGCAGTAGTCGATGTGCTCTCCGGTGGAGGCACTGATCCCGCGCTGGTCGAAGCTCGCGGGGAAGGCGCCGCGCTGCTCGACGGTGCCGACCGAGCTGCTGGCTGCCCAGTGGAAGCCGTCGCCGCTCCGCCGCCGCGTGGTGATCACGATGGCGCCGGCCGTCGCGCCCGTCCCGTAGCGTGCCGCCGCCGCCGGGCCGCCGAGAACCTCCACGCGCTCCACGTCCTCCGGGTCGAGGTCGTCGAGAGGCGATGTCCACTCGTCGCCGGGGGTGGTGCCTGGAGACGAGAAGGTGGTCCAGCGAGGCGCCTCGGCGCTGACGCGCAGCCCGTCCACTATCACGAGCGGGGTGCTCGAAGAGATGGCACTCCTCGTACCCCTCAGTCGTATGCGCGAGGCCGCTCCGCTCGCCCCGCTCGTCCGCCGTACCGAGAGTCCCGGCACCCGGCCTTGCAGAAGCTCGGACATGGTGGTGACCGGGGCGCGGTCCGTGGAGTTGGGCACTATCACCCAGCCGGCGAACGGTGACGCCGTGCGCGACCATACCGATCGTTCGGGGTGGAGCGTGTCGCCTGCAGCCCTGTTCGTGGTGGTATCGCTGCTCGTTCGTCGCATCTGCTGTGCGGCAGCGGTGAGCGGTGCGAGCGCGACGAAGAGCGTCGCGGACATGCTGAGGATCAGCTTCGCGGAAGACCGGCCCGTACGATTTTGCATTTTCGATTACGAGAGACTCGAAGAAGGCGTCTACAAGGGAACGACGAGCGTGCCGTCGTCCGTGAAACGCCCGATCGAGCGCGGCCTGCTCGCAGCGCCCGCCCGGTCCCGGTCACCGCACGCTGCCATTTGGCCAGGCACGAGCGGCCGACTAACTTCTCCCCTGCCTCCGAGGACCGAACGACGTGACGTATAGTACTCTGATCAGAGCTGCCGCCCTCGCCACGGCGCTGGCGTGTGCCGGACGCCCGGGAGCGGTCGCCCAGGCGGGTCTGCCCGCCGAGCGCCCGCTGGCGGCCTTCATGTCGCGACCGGTTCTCGTGCTCCCGGCGCGCTTCGTGGGAGGCGATGGGTCGCTCGGCTGGGACGCCCAGCTCGGCGATCCCGAGGCGTACCTCGGCGACCTGGATGCCGAGATCGCCTTCGCGCTGGCGCAGCGCGGGATCGACAAGCAGTGGATCCTGCCTGAAGCGATCGTTCGTTCGGTGCGACGGAATCCCGGCTTCGCCACCAATCCGCACGAGCTGAGCGCGGACTGGTTGCGGCCGCCGCTGAAGAAGCCGCCTGAGCAGTTCCCGGAGCCCTTCGCATCGCAGTTGAGGGCGCTGGTCGCACTGCAGGAGGGGGCGCAGTACGTACTCTATCCGGTGGAGGTGCACTTCCAGCCCGTGCAGGTGGAGGGTGGGGAAGCGGAGGAACCCGGGGCGCCGGCCGGCGGTGCGCCGGAGCAGGGGCGAGCGGTTCTCCGCATCGCGCTCCTCGACGCGCGCCGCTCGAAAATAGTCTGGATGGCGGACGTGGTGAGCGATCCCTATCCATCCTTTTCACCAGCTCTCGCCGCCAGCGTCGCCGAACACCTGGCGGACCTGATTGCGAAGCGTTGATTCGACATCGAACGAGATGGCCATACCTGTCACACTGATTCCCGGCGATGGCATCGGGCCGGAGATCACCGATGCAACTCTCAGGATCATCGAAGCCGCGGGCGCCGAGCTCGAATGGGACCGCCAGCTGGCGGGGGCGACCGCGGTGGAGGCCTGCGGTGATCCGCTCCCCAAGGAAACCATCGACTCCATCGCGCGAACACGCGTGGCGCTCAAGGGTCCGCTCGCCACGCCCGTGGGTGGAGGCTACCGGAGCGTGAACGTCGCGCTGCGTCTGCGCTTCGACCTCTACGCCAACGTCCGTCCCGCGTACACCATGACCACGGGCGGCCGCTTCGAGAAGGTGGACATCGTCCTCGTGCGGGAGAACACGGAGGGCCTGTACAGCGGCGTGGAGCACTACGTGAAGATCGGCAACGACGACCGCGCCGCGGCGGAGTCGGTGGCGATCATCACGCGCGCCGGCGCGGAGCGGGTGGTGCGCTACGCGTTCGAGTACGCCGTACAGCGCGGCCGGAAGAAGGTCACCATCGTGCACAAGGCGAACATCCTGAAGCTCACGCAGGGACTCTTCCTGGAGACGGGACGCCGCGTGGCGGAGGAGTACGCGGGGAGGATCGAGTTCGAGGACCGCATCATAGACGCGATGGCGATGCAGCTCATCCTGCACCCCGAGAAGTTCGACGTGGTGGTCACCACGAACATGTTCGGCGACATCCTCTCGGATGAGATCGCCGGCCTGATCGGCGGTCTCGGCCTGGCGCCCGGCGCGAACATCGGCGAGGGGGCCGCGATCTTCGAGGCCGTCCACGGCACGGCCCCCGACATCGCCGGGAAGGGGCTCGCCAACCCGGGAGCGCAGATCCTGGCGGCGTGCATGATGCTCGAGCATCTCGGGCACGGAGCGTGCGCCAGTAGAATCCGGCGGGCGCTGGAGAGGGTGGTGCGCGACGGGAAGGCGGTTACCCGGGATCTCGGAGGGACAGCCGGCACGCGCGAATTCGCCGACGCGGTCATCGCGGGGTTGGAGTGACCACCGTGCTCCATGTGTCCGACCTGCACTTCGGCGAGCCCGCCGTTCCGGTGCAGGTCGATGCAATCGAGGAGCTGATCGAGGAGCGCGGTTTCGACGTGGTGGTCATCTCTGGTGATCTGTCGCAGCGGGCACGGCCGGGAGAGTTCCAGCGTGCGCGCGCCTTCATCCGCGACGCGAACAAGACCAGCCGCACGATCGTGGTGCCCGGCAACCACGACGTGAAGTGGTGGCGCGCCCCGCTCGGCGTGGGCAGTCTCTCGTCGCGCCTCGCCAACTACCGCAGGTACATCTCCCCGGATGTGGAGCCGGTGCTGCGCGTACCAGGCGTCACCTTCGTGGGGCTCAACACGGCGCACGGCGTCATGCCGTACACGCTCACCTGGAACGTGCGCGACATCGGTGTCGTGGGGGCGCTCGGCCGGTCGCAGATCGAGCGCGCCCGCCAGGAGTTCGACCGGTCGCCGATGGACGACCTCCGCGCGATCGTCATGCATCACAACCCGATGCGCGGCGAGCTCTCGCAGCGCCACGGTCTGGTGCACACCCGGCGAGTGCTGGGCGCCTTCGCGCAGCTTGGCGTGGACCTCGTCATGTGCGGTCACGACCACCAGGAAGCGATCCACTACGTGGAGCACACGCGCCGCGGCACGGTGATCTCCACGGCGGGCACGGTGTCGAACAGGTCGCGGGGCGGGCGTCCCTCGTCCTTCAACGTGATCGATCTCTCGTCCAGCGAGATCCGGGTTACCACGCACATCTGGGCAGGTCCCGAGCATGGGTTTCGCGAGGGGCCGGTGCGGAGGTTCGCGAGGTGAGGAAGCCGCGAAGATCGACCGCGCGCGGCGATCCATACCAGCTGCAACTCCAGCTCGAGGGGCAGATCAGGACCGCCGACCAGCTCCTCGAACGCCTGCGACAGGCGGGGCTGCACGGCATCACGAGCTGCAGGCTCACACGGAACAGGGCCGTGATGGTGAGCTTCAGCGGGAAGCAGCTTCGCGTGCATCGCGCCTATCTGGGCGCGCCGCCCGAGGTACTGCGCGCGATCGCGATCTTCGTCAACGCCAGGACGCGCACCGAACGACGCTCGGCGCAGCGGGTGATCCTCAGCTTCCCGGTACACACGAAGGTGCACCCGCCGGTGCGGCGTCCCGGGAAGCCGAGCGCCGAGGACGCGGCGGTGCTGCGAGAGCTGGCGAAGGCGCACAGGCACTACAACCGCCACCTCTTCGGCGGCCGGCTCGGCGAGATCGGGATCAGGATATCGGGGCGCATGCGCTCCCGGCTCGGCCAGTACACCGCGGCGTCGCCGTATGGCGAGCCGGCGGAGATCGCCATCAGCCGCGCCCATCTGCGCAAGCACGGCTGGGAAGAGGTGCTCCACACGCTGCTGCACGAGATGGTGCACCAGTGGCAGGCGGAGAGCGGCTACGAGATAGACCATGGCCCCACCTTCCGCAGGAAGGCGGTCGAGGTGGGGGTCGCCCCGCATGCGCGCCGGGAGCTCCGGCCGGCGAAGGCGGGGCGGGTGGTGTCGCCGCACGAGCTACTGCTGAGGGCGGCGCGCCACGAGTGATGAAGCGGCGCTCCCGGCCGCGAGCTTCGAGCGGGTGATCTACCGGGGTGGCCTCCCGAGAGTGAGCGCCCCCGCGTCCCGTCCCTAGACGACCCCTCTCCATCCCCACCCACCCGCCGCCGGCCAGCTCTGTCGACACGGCGAATTAGTTAAGACTAATTTTGGAATTAGGACGGTATATATCACTGTGCCGCCGCTCCGGACCGGGTGGCCGCACCTCGCTCACGACCGAGTACCCTGGGAATCGAGGCGGATGTCACCACTCTGTCGCTCCACGATTATTGCCACCCTCTTCAGCTCGGCCGTCGCTCCGGAGCTCCTCTCCGCCCAGCGCGCCGATTCCACGGTCGCCAACCGGCCGGAGAGCGCCACGGTCACGGGCCAGGTGCACGCCCGGGGGGTGGCCATCGCCCACGCCCAGGTGCTCGTGGAAGGCACGGGCTTCGGCGCTGCCACGGATGGTGAGGGAGAGTTCCGCGTCGCGGGCCTCTCGAGCGGGCCCGCGACGCTCCTGGTGCGAGCGATAGGCTACGCGCCCGAGCGGAGAGCCTTGCGCCTCTCGGCGGGCGAGACCACGCGAGCGGTGGTGGAGTTGCAGCCGGTGGCCTCGGTGCTCGGAACCGTGGTCACCACGGGGACGCTGCAGCAGGTGAGGGTGCAGGACGCACCGGTGAAGGTCGCGGTCATCTCCACGGCGTTCCTTCAGCGCAACGTCACCAACAACCTGATGGACAACGTCTCGTTCTTCCCGGGGCTGAACCAGCAGGTGGACTGCGGCGTGTGCTTCACGAACAACATCCGCATCAACGGGATGGAAGGTCCGTACACCGCGGTCCTGATAGACGGGACGCCGATGATGAGCGCCCTCGCCACCGTGTACGGCCTCAATGCGATCGACCCGAGCCTGGTGGAGCAGGTGGAGCTCACGAAGGGGCCCAGCTCCACGCTGTACGGCTCGGAGGCAATGGGAGGGGTGATCAACGTGATCACGAAGGACGCGCGCTTCGCGCCACGCCTCTCACTCGGCGCCTACGCCACCTCCGACGGCGAGACGAGCGCCAACCTCGCCGCGGCGCGAACGTTCGGCGGCGCGGCCACTCTCCTCAGCGTGAGCGGCTCGCGCAACGACCGCTTCGTCGATCGCAATGGTGACGACTTCAGCGACCTCCCGCTCGTGAGTCGCATTTCGGTGTTCAACAAGTGGTCGCCAGCGGAGATGAGCGAGGAGCCGATGCAGATCTCGGCGCGCTACTACCACGAGACGCGCTTCGGCGGCACGAGCGAGTGGACGAGCGCCGACCGCGGCTCCAGCACGGTGTACGGCGAGTCGATTCGCACCTCGCGCGTCGAGCTGCTCGGAACGTACACCGCCGAGGCGGGCGGCTCGCCGATCCGCGCCGATGCGGCCTTCAACTGGCACGACCAGAACAGCTACTACGGCGACCAGCCGTACATGGCCACGCAGACCACCACCTTCGTTCAGGGCGCCTGGCTCCCCGGCTTCGGCCGGAGCTCGCTCGCGCTGGGTGCTACGCTCAGGTACCAGAGCTATCGCGACAGCGCGGCGTTCCACCAGACGCGCGATGAGAATCTCACGCCCGGACTCTTCGCCCAGGACGAGCTCGCGCTCGGCGCCGGCGTGACGCTGCTCGCCGGGCTCCGCGTGGATCGCCATCCCGCGCACGGCACGATCCCGTCGCCGCGTCTGGCGCTCAAGTGGGATGCCGGCCGGAACACCACCCTGCGAGTGAACGCCGCGACGGGCTTTCGAGTGGTATCGCTCTTCACCGAAGACCACGCCGCGCTCACGGGTGCACGCGACGTTCGCATAGAGGGGAAGCTCGACCCGGAGCGTTCCCGGAACCTCGTCGTGAGCCTGAACCGGACATTCGACATCGAACAGGTGCCGGATGCGCTCACGCTCGACGTCGATGCCTACTGGACGCGCTTCACCAACAGGATCGTCCCGGACTACGACACCGATCCGGAGCTGATCGTGTACCGCAACCTGCGCGGGATGGCGGAAACGCGGGGGGTGGAGATCGCGTTGGGGTACGCCACCGCGCTCGAGCCGCTCTCGGCCAACCTCGGCATCACCTTGCAGGATGTCCATCAGGTGAACGACGGGGTGCGGAGCGAGATCGCCTTCGCAACCCGATTCCAGGGTGTCTTCACGCTCGGCTACAGGTTCCCGCGCAGGCGGCTCGCGCTGGACTGGACGGGGCGCGTGCTGGGGCCCATGCAGCTACCGAATTTCGAGGGACTGCCATCGCGCTCGCCCTGGTTCACCGAGCAGCACCTGCAGGGTACCTGGTCGGTCCGCCCGGGCGTGGACGTGTACGGGGCGGTGAAGAACGTCTTCGACTACGTGCAGGCGAACCCGATCATCGACCCACGGCACCCCTTCGGCGACGACTTCGACACGGCGCGCGTGTATGGCCCGATCCAGGGGCGGCGGGTGCTGCTCGGCATGCGCTACGCGCTCGGGCAATGAGCGATCCGTGCGCGCGGCGGGTGGGGCGCGAGCATCGCCGGCCGGCTCTCGAGCGCTTCGCCGCGGTCGCGGTGTTGGGGATGGCGGTGGGCTCGGGTACCGCATCCGGAGCGGCGGCGCAGGCCAGTGCGGCGCCGCCCGGCGCTGGCGCAGTCGCGTCGCCGGGTGGCGCGGCCGCCGGCTCACTCGGCGGCGTGGGCCGCGGCGACACTCTTCGCAGCTACGGCACGGCGGACTACACGTGGCGTCTCGAGAGCCTCGGTGGAGAACGGCTGACGCTCGAGCGCTATCGCGGCCGCACCCTCTTCATCAACGTCTGGGCGAGCTGGTGCGCGCCATGCGTGGCGGAGCTGGATGGCGTCCAGGAGCTGTACGACTCGCTCCGGATTGGCGAAGGCGCCGACAGCTCCATCGCCGTCGTCCTCATCACCCCCGACCGCCGGAGCGCCGCCGAGCGCTTCATCCGGCGGCGCGGGCTGACCGTTCCGGCCTACATCGAGGCGAGGCGCACCCCATCCGCGTTCGGCCTCCGCGCGCTGCCTACCACGTACATCGTTGCGCCGGATGGCGACATCGTGCTCGCGCACCTCGGTGCCGCAAAGTGGAACACCGCCGAAGTACGCGCCTTTCTTCGAGCGCTGGCTCTGCGCCGCTAGCGTCGCACCGTGGCCCGCTGATACCTTTCCCTCCATGACCCAGGACTTCTACGACATCGACGGCGCGCTTTCCGAGGAGGAACGCGCCGTACGTGACAGCATACGGCAGTTCGTCGACGAGCGCGTGCTCCCCATCATCGGCGACGCGTACATCGAGGGCCGCTTCCCGAAGGAGATCATCCCCGAGCTCGCGGAGCTCGGCGTCTTCGGGGCGAATCTCCCGGAGGAGTACGGCTGCGCGGGGCTCAACAACGTCGCGTACGGCCTCATCATGCAGGAGCTGGAGCGCGGCGACTCGGGCATTCGCTCCTTCGCATCGGTGCAGGGCGCGCTCGTCATGTATCCCATCTTCGCCTTCGGGAGCGAGGAGCAGAAGCGCGAGTATCTGCCGAAGATGGCCTCGGGTGAGGTGATCGGGTGCTTCGGGCTCACGGAGCCGGACTACGGTTCCAACCCGGCTGGGATGATCACGATGGCGCGCGAGCAGGCCGATGGGAGCTGGATACTCAACGGCGCCAAGATGTGGATCACCAACGGATCCACCGCGCAGGTGGCGATCGTCTGGGCCAAGACCAACGATGACAAGGACCCGAAGTCGATCCGCGGGTTCATCGTGCCGACCGACGCGCCGGGCTTCACCGCGCGCGATCAGAAGGGGAAGCTCTCGTTGCGCGCCTCGGATACCAGCGAGCTGGTGATGCAGGACGTCCACCTCCCGGCCAACGCGATCCTGCCGAAGAGCGGTGGGCTCAAGAGCCCGCTCATGTGCCTCACGCAGGCGCGCTACGGGATCGCGTGGGGCGCGCTCGGAGCGGCGATGGCCTGCTTCGAGGAGGCTTCGTCGTACGCCTGCAATCGCGTCATGTTCGGGAAGCCCATCGCGGCCTTCCAGCTCCAGCAGGCGCGCCTCGCGGAGATGCTCAGCGAGATCGTGAAGGGGCAGCTTCTGGTGCTCCACCTCGGCCGCCTCAAGGACGCCGGCAAGCTCACCCCGCAGCAGGTATCGCTCGCCAAGCGCAACAACGTGGACGTGGCCACGGACATCGCGCGCGAAGCGCGCCGCCTGCTGGGCGCCAACGGCATCCTCGCCGAGTATGCATCCATGCGGCACATGGCGAATCTCGAGAGCGTGTACACGTACGAGGGCACGCACGACATCCACACTCTGGTGCTCGGCCAGGCCATAACGGGGCTGAGCGCTTTCTAGCTCACCGCGTCGCGTCCGCGATTCGGCCGCAAGCATCCCCAGCGCGCCGCCGACTCCGGTACCGGAGTCGGCGGCGCGCTGGCATCCGGGTCACTCGGCCACGGCGCCGGTGCACCCGATGCCGGCGGAGGACGAGTCGCCCGATGCTGGTGGAGCGAAGCCCGCCGGCGCGGAGCGCGCGTGAGCCTCGCTGAGGTCGTAGAGCGCGAGGCGCGCGCCCACGGCGGTCGCCGAATCGGTCTGCGTGCCGATGGCGGCGAAGTACTGGATGAAGAGCGAGTCTTCGCGGATCCCGCCCTTGTTGAAGGGGTGCGACAGCACGAACCAGACGCGGGGGTTGCCACGGAGCTCGTCGACCTGCTTCAGGTAGCGGTGCCAGTCGTCGCGGGCGCAGCTTCCCTCGCGGTACGCGGAGCGGGGAATCCCGTTGCGCGCCGCGTAGTACTCGAAGGCGGGCGAGGCGCCATAGTACACGTAGATCGCGTCGCCACTCCTGCGCTCCTGCGCCAGGTACCTGACCACCGGCCGCAGCTCCTCGCGATAGAAGGGGATCTCCACCATCGTCATGGCGCCGCGCATGGCGAGGAGGGCGAGCGCGGCGCCGAGGACGAAGGTCGCGACCGGAGTCGCAGCGCCGCGGCCGGAAGCCGTCTGGCGTAGCGGGTCGGCGGCATCCGAGCGGCGCGTGCCTGCCGAACGTACGATCGTCCAGATCCACTCCGTGCCGGCGCCCACCGTGAGGAGGAGCGCCGGCGTGGTGAAGAGGAGGAGTCGGGAGCCGACCGGGTAGAGGTGGAGGGCGGAAGCGAACAGCAAGAAGGCGAGGGGAGTCAGGATGAGCGTCGCGCTCCCGTCGCCACGCCGGACGAACGCCGCGATCCCGAGCACGAAGAGCGCGAGCACCACGGCCGCCACCATGGGTGGGAAGAGCCAGGCGAACACGTCGTGCGTCGTGGCGGCGAGCCAGTGCGCGGACGCCGTGAAGCCGCTGGAGGCTGGGAGGAACCCGCGTTGCCAGAAGCGGTCGAGTGCGGCGCGCGTGGCGGGAGTGACGGCGGAGAGCGAATGCAGCACCGACGCCGCGCCGCCCAGAAGCCAGAGTGCGAAGACCGGAGCAAGCGCGCGCACGGCGCCACGGCGCTCGGCGGCCGTAGCTCGCAGTTGCGGCAGGAGGAGATAGAGCCCCACCCCGGCGAGCATGAAGACCGACGGCTGCGAGAGCCACGGGGCCACGATGCCCGCGATCGCGAGTGCTGCGAGGCGCTTCCGCGAGATGGCGCCCGCGCGCGCCGTGGTGTCTCGCGCGGACGAAGGTGGCAGCGCGAGAGCGAAGAGCGTGAGCACCACCGCCACGTCGAGCGAGTACTGCTTCATCTCGGAGGCGTAGAAGAGCAGCGGGATGGCGGTGGCGAAGAGCGCCGTCGTGAAGAGGGTGGCCGCGGACGCCAGCAGGCGGCGCGCGACGAGCGCGAAGAGCGCGAGCGCGGCGATGCTGGCGAGGAACGGGACGAGGCGGAGGGCGTACTCGCTGCCGCCGAAGATCGACACCACGCCCTTCTCGAGCCAGAGAAAGCCGATCGGCGCGACCTGCTGCCGGTCGAGCGGCGCCAGTAGCTCTCCGAAGCTCCTGGCGATCACGTTGTGCGCGATGGCCGCTTCGTCGAGCCAGAGCGATCGATTGCCGAGGTACGCGTAGGTGCGAAGCGCCGCGCCGGCGATGACGAGAGTCGTGAGCGCCAGCGGGAGCGCCCGCGCGGTGCGATGCTTCATAACTTGAACCGAACCCGCCCGCCTTTATCTTTGTCGAGAACTCAAAACAGGGAGAATCACGGTGAAGATCGCCGTGTGCATCAAGCGCGTGCCAGACATGGAAACGCGCTTCAAGATAGCCGCCGATGGCAAGTCGGTCGACCAGGCCGGCCTCAAATTCGACATGAGTGACTTCGACGGCTACGCTGTGGAAGTCGCCCTCAGGTTGAAGGAGAAGGAGGGGCAGGGCGACGTCACCGTGATCTCGCTGGGGCCATCAGTGGTACAGGAGACGCTGCGTAAGGCATTGAGTATGGGCGCCGACCGCGCGGTCCAGCTCGAGGCCGATCCAGTCCCATTCGATGGGCTGGCGATCGCGAAGGCGTTGGCCGCGGAGCTGAAGGACGGCGGCTACGACCTGGTGCTCTTCGGCCGGATGGCCATAGACTCGTCCAACCAGACGGTGGGGCCCATGACCGCCGAGCTGCTCGGGCTTCCGTGCATGACGGCGGCGTCGAGCCTCGAGATAGCTGGCGGCCGCGCCACGGCGCGGCGCGAGCTCGAAGGCGCGGCGGAGATCCTCGAGTTTCCGCTCCCCGCGGTGGTCACCATCGATGAGGGAATCGCGCGCCCACGTCTCCCATCGCTCAAAGGAATCATGGGCGCCAAGAAGAAGCCGCTCGACGTGAAACCCGCGCAACTCGGTGAGGAGCATCTCACCGTGACGCGGATGGAGCTGCCGCCCGAGCGCACCGGCGGCCGGATCATCGGCGAGGGACCCGACGCGGTTCCCGAGCTCGTTCGACTCCTCCGTTCCGAAGCGAAGGTGCTCTGATGGCAAACGTATTTGCATATGCGGAGACGCGCGCCGGGGAGCTGCGCAGGGTCGCGTTCGAGGCGGTGAGCGCGGCCAGGCAGCTCGCCGATGCGGGTGGTGGTGGGGAAGTGCACGCGCTCATCGTGGGCGCGCCCGGCGTTGCCGCGAAGGCCGAGCAGCTCGGACGTTACGGCGCCGATGTCGTGAGCGTGGTGGAGGACGCCGCGCTCGACAAGTATTCGCCCGAGGTCGTGGCGGCCACCGCCGCACAGCTCATCGGCGCGGGCGCCTTCCGGGCGGCGGTCTTCTGCGCCTCCGCCCAGGGGAAGGATCTCGCTCCGCGCGTGGCGGCGAAGCTCGGTGTGAGCATGATCTCCGACGCCACCTCGCTCGAGCTGAAGGGCGATGCCATAGTGTCGCAACACCCGGTGAACACGGGGAAGGTGGTCGCCACGGTGACGCTCACGGGCAGCCCGGCGATCGTGGCGGTCCGGCCCGGCGCCATCGCGCCGGTGGAAGCGGCTCGCGCCGCGCGCGTGGAGAGCGTGAAGCCGGCAATGGATCCGGCCGTGGCGCGCGTGGTTCCGAAGGAGATGATCCAGGGGAACACCGCGCAGCTCGACCTCGGCGAGGCGCCGGTGGTGGTGAGCGGAGGGCGCGGGCTCAAGGTGCCGGAGAACTTCAAGCTGCTGGAGGATCTGGCCGCCGCGTTCGGGAACGCCGCGGTCGGCGCCACGCGCGCGGTCACCGACGAGGGCTGGCGTCCGCACAGCGACCAGATAGGGCAGACCGGACGCCTGGTGAGCCCCGACCTGTACATCGCGGCCGGGATATCGGGCGCGATCCAGCATCTCGCCGGGATGCGCACCTCGCGAACCATAGTCGCGATCAACAAGGATCGGGAAGCGCCGATCTTCAAGGTAGCGGACTACGGCATCGTGGGCGACGTACTGGAGATAGTGCCGGTCCTGACGGAGGCGGTGAAGGAAGCGAAGAAGGAGTGAGCGCAATGCCGCCAACTTCCGGACGCACGCTCCCGGTGATCCCGGCCCGCTTCCAGCCCGCGCTGCCGGTCGATCGCTTCATCCGCGCCGAGCAGCCCGACGCCGAGGCGGTACCGATGGACGTGGTGTTCGTGGGCGGCGGACCGGCCGCGCTGGCCGGAGCTATAGAGCTCTCGCGGCTGGTGAAGCGCGACGCCGAGCAGGGCGGCTCGCTGGGCGAGGTGGAGATCGCGGTGCTCGAGAAGGCATCGGCGCTGGGTGAGCACAACCTCTCGGGCGCGGTGGTGAACCCCCGCCCATTCCGCGAGCTCTTCCCCGAACTGAAGGACTCCGACTTCCCATTCCGCTCGCCGGTGAGCCACGAGCGCGTGTACTTCATGATGGGGAGCCGTGCGCAGCGGATTCCCACGCCGCCCACGATGAAGAACCACGGGAACTACGTGGCTTCCATCTGCGAGATCGTGCGGTGGATGGGGGAGAAGGCGGAGGAGGCCGGCGTCAACGTCTTCACCGGATTCCCCGTGGAGTCGCTGCTGGTGGAAGGCGAGCGTGTGATCGGCGTGCGCACCACTCCCTCCGGGCTGCAGCGTGATGGCACTCCCGGAAGCGACTTCACGCCACCCACCGACATCACCGCGCGCGTCACCGTGCTCGCGGAGGGGACGCGCGGGTCGCTCTCGCAGGCGTACATGAAGTGGCGCGGGATCGGCTCGCGCAATCCGCAGATCTTCGCGCTCGGCGTGAAGGAGCTCTGGGAGACGAAGAAGCCGCTCGATGCGATCGTGCACACGCTGGGTTGGCCGCTCCCCAACGATGCCTTCGGCGGAAGCTTCATGTATCCGCTGGAGCCCAATCTCGTGGCGCTCGGCATCGTGGTGGGGCTGGACTACCGTGAGCTCGATCTCGACGTGCACGTGCTCCTGCAGCGCCTCAAGACGCATCCATTGTTCCGCGAATATCTGGCGGGCGGCGAGATGGTGGAGTGGGGAGCCAAGACCATCCCCGAGGGCGGCTACTTCGCGGTGCCCGAACGCCGCTACGGTGACGGCGCCGTGATAGTGGGCGACTCCGCTGGCTTCGTGGAAGTGTCGTCGCTCAAGGGAATCCACTATGCCGTGCAGTCGGGGATCTACGCCGCGCGCGCGATCTTCGAGGCGCTGAAGAAGGGCGACACGTCGGCCGCGGCGCTCGCGCCGTACGACCGGATGGTGAACGAGAGCTACATCATGAGCGACCTGCGCGAGCGTCGCAACCTGCGGCTCGCGTTTCAGAACTCGGGGATCTACGTCGGCGGCGTGAAGGCGGCGCTCATGACCGCGACGAAGGGCGTGTTCCCGGGCGGGATGATCTCCTCGGAACCCGACGCCGATGTGCCGCGGATGCCGCGGGGCGGGGAAGAGTTCCGCCCCGACGGAGTGCTCACCTTCGGCAAGCTCGACGCCGTATTCAGGTCGGGGAACGCGACGCGCGACGACATCCCGTCGCATCTGGTGGTGGGCGAGGACATCCCCGGCGACGTTGCGGAGCTCTACGAGCACATGTGCCCGGCGGGAGTGTACGAGCGCGATGGCGACCGGCTGGTGGTGAGCCCGGCGAACTGCATCGACTGCAAGGCTACCGACGACATCGGGCCGCGCTGGACTCCGCGCGAGGGCGGAAGCGGGGCGAAATACCGGAGAATGTGAGGAGGCGGCTGCTGCCGGCATTCCCCCCGTGAGGCGGGAGAGCCGCATTCCGGTGGTCCAGCGGCACCGCCGTCCCGTCACGAATAAGCGAGAATAGAATTGCTGAGTCGACTCATCGAGAACAATCGCGCGTGGGCGGACCGGATGACCCGGGAGGACCCCGGGTTCTTCAGCCGCCTCGCCAGCCAGCAGGCGCCCGAGTACCTGTGGATCGGGTGCGCCGACAGCCGCGTACCCGCCAACCAGATCGTGGATCTCCCACCGGGCGAGATCTTCGTCCACCGTAACGTGTCGAACGTGGTGATCCACACCGACCTCAACTGCCTCTCGGTGATCCAGTATGCGGTCGAGGTGCTCCGCGTGAAGCACATCATCGTCTGCGGCCACTATGGATGCGGCGGGGTGCTGGCGGCACTGCGCGACGGGCGCTCGGGGCTGATCGACAACTGGCTGCGGCACGTGCAGGACGTACGGCGCGCTCACCAGGCAGAGCTCGACGCGCTGCCGGGCGAAGCGGCGCGGCACGACCGGCTCTGCGAGCTGAACGTCATCGAGCAGGTGTCCAACGTCAGCCAGACCACCGTGGTGCGCGATGCGTGGGACCGTGGCCAGAAGCTCGCCGTGCACGGCTGGATCTATGGGTTGAAGGACGGTCTTCTGCACGATCTCAGGATCAACGTCACCTCGCCGCTGCAGCTCCCGGAGAGTGCCGACGTGGCCCGAGCGAATCTCGGCAAGCCCGTGGAGAGCCGTGCGTGATGCCGTCGAGCGGGTGATCGGCCTCGCCGGCCGATCACCCGCTCGCGTGCCGACTTCCTCCGCCCCCGGGGCCCCCCGTGACACGGTCGTTCGGTCCGAGACTAATAGCAGCTCTGCTGGTCCTCTACGCCATGGGCGGCGTCATGCTCACGGCGGTCATGCTCACGGGGCGCGACCCTCGCTTCCAATGGGGCGCGCTGGCCGGCGCGTCGGGGCTCTTCGCCGTGGTCGCCGGAAGCGCCGCACTCTCCACCTGGCGTCTCGAGACGCGTGCGCCGGCGTGGGTCGTCGCATGCGGGATCTGCGGCGGCGGGTTGATGGCGTTCATCCCCGTCGCGTCGGCGCTTCCACCCGCGGCGCTGCGCGATGCCTGGCGGGCCGCCGCGCTCGGCGGCGCTCTCTTTCTCGCCTTCATGTTCGTGGCGGCCGTGTATCTGCGTGCGTGGCTGCGCGCCACCACCGATCGGGCCGATCGCTGATCGAACGCGGATGGTCCGGGTGTCCGCGACACCCGGACCGTCCGCGCCGCCCGCGCCGATGTACGCACGCGACAGCAACGCTCGCTGCCGGTCGAACGTTCGAGAGCGGGGTCTGCCGCCGTGCCACGGGCATCCCGCACGTCCATGGCGACGTCGGGAGGTACGGCCTGGCGGTACCATCTGCCAGTGGAGCATGTACGTTGCATGGAGAAGCGCTGTCGTTGCTGGATGTCACTGCACCGGATCGCGGGAGCGTGTCATGAACGAAGAAGCCTTCAACATCTCTGTCCGGAAGTTCCTCAAGCACTTCGGCGTGAGCGCGCAGCGGGAGATCGAGCTGGCCGTGCGGCGCGGGCTCGAGGACGGATCGATCAGAGACGATCAGCCGATCCCCGTCCGCGCCACGCTGACGGTGGGAGACAAGATCCACGACTTCCACATCGACAGCGAGCTGACGCTCCGCTGACGGGAGGTGTGGCATGGATGGGAGCTCCACATGAGTCGCTACGATTTTCTCCGCGAGACATATCGCACGGAGCGCCTCAAGACGCTCGGCGTATGGGCCCAGGTGCCCGATCAGCGCATGGACTGGAGGGCCGAGGCGAGGGCGCGCACGCCGCTCGAACATATGGTGCATCAATGCATCAGCGAGGACGGGTGGATGCGCAAGATGCTCGGCATAGACGTAGGGCGCAGCGTGCTGCCGGCGGATGAGAGTCGCCGGAGCTTTCTGGAGCACTACGCGGCGGTGTCGGCCGCGCGGCTCGCCGAGCTCGAAAGCAAGCCCGACTCGTGGTACGAGGAGGAGGTGGAGTTCTTCGATGTCCGCCGTTCGCGCGCCTGGGTGCTCACGCGGAGGCTCACTCACACGGCGCACCACCGCGGACAGTTGAACGCCTACATCCGGCTCTGGGGGCAGCCGCTCTACTCCACGTACGGCCCCACGGCCGATACTGGCGGACTCCCGGCCTCGGGTGCTCGAGTGATCTACATGGCGCCCACCGTCGACGTGCTCATGAAGGAGGTCGCCGGTAGCGCTGCACCGCCGCCACTCCCCGGTCCCGGCGATGCCTCCCCCACCGAGCGCCCGGAGGGTCATGTGATGGCTCGCTGATTCTTCGAGAAGCCGCCCGAAGAATCATCCGGTCAATACATGACCCTCGATCACTTCCTCGCGAGCCACGGGGAAGTGCCGCGGTGCGAGCAGCACCACTCCCACCGTGAGAAGGGCCACGATCACGGCGCCCATGTAGACGTGGTGCGTGGCGGCGTACATCGCCTGCCGCAGATAATCGTCGGCGGCGGCCGGCAGGCGATGGCTCTCGAGCGCGCCGATCACGGAGTCTACTTCCCGTGGCAACGTCCCACGCAGCGACGCAGGTGCGTTCGCGAGCTGGTGCGACATCGCGTTGTTGAACACCGCACCGAAGAGCGCGGCGCCGAGGCTCTGCCCCAGGTAGCGCGAGAAGATGTTGGCGCCCGTCACGACTCCCCGGTCGCGCCAGGTGACCGTGGTCTGCACGCCAACGAGGAGTGGCGTGGAAAGGAGACCGAACCCGGCGCCGAGGAGCATCTGGTCGATCAGCAGCGGTAGGAGTGTACCCGGATAGGGGACGAGCAGAAAGCCGACCGCGGCCAGCACCATGAGCACTCCGCCGGCGAGCGCGGTATCGCGAAAGCCGATGCGAAGATACAGCCGCCCCGAGAGCGACGATGCCGTGGGCCAGCCGATGCTCATGCTCGCGAGTAGAAAGCCGGCAGCGATGGCGCCGAGCCCCAGCACGGATTGGCCGAACGTCGGCAGGTAGGTGTTGGGCCCCATCATGACGAGTCCCATCCCCACCATCGCGAGGTTGCTCCCCGCGAGCGCGCGGTGCCTCCAGAGCCACGAGGGCATGATCGGTTCGGGCGCGCTGCGCTCGCGCCAGACGGTGGCTCCCACCAGGGCGATCGCCAGCGCGAGGATGGAGAGGCTCGGTGCCGAGAGCCAGGGCCACGACTGCCCGCCCTCGAGAAGGCCGAAGATCAGCGTCCCTCCGGCGAGGAGCATGAGCAACGCGCCGGCGTAGTCGATGCTGTGCCGGTGGTGTGGCGCCCGTTCGTGGAGGAAGCGTACCATGAGCGTAAGCGCAACGGCGCCCACCGGGAGATTGATGAGGAAGATCCAGCGCCACGACGCGTACTCGGCGAAGGCGCCGCCGAGCGTGGGGCCCACGATGGCCGCCACTCCCCAGACGCTGGAGAGCCATCCTTCGATCCGCGCCCGCTCGCGCACCGAGTAGAGGTCGCCAGCGAGCGTGTTCACCGTGGCCATGATCGATCCTGCCCCCAGCCCCTGGAGTCCGCGGAAGACGATGAGCGTGACCATGCGCCACTCGAATGCCGCCGCGACGGATCCCGCGAGGAAGATCAGCGTGCCCGCGATGAGGATCGGCTTGCGCCCGAAGATGTCGGCGAGCTTCCCGTAGATCGGGATCGTCACCGTCTGCGCGAGCAGGTAGATGGAGAAGACCCAGCTGAAGAGCGCGAAGCCGCCGAGGTCGCCGACGATCTGGGGGATCGCCGTGGAGACGATCGTGGTGTCCATCGCCGCGAGCATCATGGTCATCATGAGCGCGGCCAGCACCCAGCGCCGCTGCACTCTGTCGAGTGCGTCAGACGCCATCGTCTGCCGGGCGAACGAGAGCGGAGATCGTAATGGTCACTGCCGCAAATCTACGCGGGCTGCCGGGCGGTCGCCCGGCGCAGTGTCCAGCGCAGTGTCCAGCGCAGTGTCCAGCGCAGCGTCCAACGCGGTGCCCAGCGCGGAGTTCGAAGCGCGTGCGCCATGATCATGGCGCACGCGGACCGCCATGGTACGGCCATGATGCGGCGCGGTGCCGTGATATCTTTGGACCGCAATGGCCGACGATGGCCGACGATGGCCGACGATGCTGGCAGAGGGATGGTCTACACCGATCGATGCGGAGAGGGACGAAGGTAATGGGCACCTGGGGAACCGACGTATTCGCCAACGATGCTGCAATGGACTGGATCGACGCGCTCGAGGACGCCGACGACATCGGCGTGGTGGAGATCGCGCTGAGCGCCGTCAACTCTTCCGGCGGCTACCTCGAGGCAACGGAGTGCTGCATAGCGCTCGCTGCCGCCGAGGTGGTGGCCACCATTCTCAAGCGTCCCGGTCCCGAAGTTCCGTCGGAGGTCTTCGAGTGGATCGCCCGGGTGGGCCGCGCGATGCCGGCCTCGCTGCCGGCCGATGCCCGGAGCGCCATCGATCGTGTCGCTTCCGGTTCCGAGCTGCTGGAGCTCTGGGAGGAGGCTGGCGATCCGGGGCTCACCGAGTGGCGCGCCGCACTCGCCGACGTCCGTGGCCGGCTCGAGTAGCGCCACGGCCTCTGGCCCCGGCGGCGGTTTTTTGCTACCATAGTGCCCATGACTCTCGTGATCGTGTTGGTCGTGGCGGTGCTCGTCGCCGGCTGGCTCGCGATGACGTTCAACCGCCTGGTGGCGATGCGGAACCGCATGCGCGGTGCGTGGGCCGATGTGGACACGCTCCTCAAGCGGCGGGCGGATCTCATCCCCAACCTCGTGCAGTCGGTGCGCGGCTACATGGACCACGAGGAGGGAACGCTCGCGCGTGTCACCGAGGCGCGTGCGCGCGCGGCGAGCGCGGCGAGCGCCGGCTCAGGCCCCGAGAACGCGGCCGCTAGAGCCGAAGCGGAGAGCGCCATCACCGCTGGGCTCCGGCAGCTCTTCGCGGTGGCCGAGAGCTATCCCGACCTCAAGGCGAACCAGAACGTTCTCGATCTGCAGCGCCAGCTCGGTGAGACGGAGAACGACATCGCGAGCGCACGGCGCTACTACAACGCCGTGGTGCGCGACTTCAACACCCTTCGCGAGACCTTTCCCAACGTCCTCATCGCGGGACCATTCGGCTTCCGCCCCGGCGAATTCTTCGAGCTCGCCGACGTGGCGCAGCGCGAAGCTCCGAAGGTGGATCTGGGAAGAGACCGGTGACTTCTCGCGCCGCGCGCCTCGGGGCGGCGCTGACGCTTCTCGTCGCACTCGTCCTCCCGGCCTCGCGACTGCGGGCGCAGGACACCGGTTGGACCATCACGTCGTTCAACTCCAGCTACACCATCCGCTCCGACCGCACCATAGATGTGGTGGAGCGCATAGCGGTGGACTTCGGCACGCTCGAGCGCCACGGGATCTTCCGCGATATCCCGGTGCGCTATCACAGAGTGGTGCGTCCCGGACTTCCTTTCGATGCGGGCAGGGTGAGCGTCGATCTCGACGTATTGGGAGTGACCGACGCTTCGGGGCGCGAGCTCCGCAGCAAGATCACGCGCGGTGATCGCGTGCGCATCCGCATCGGCGACGCCGACGAGATGGTGACCGGGAAGCAGCTCTACGTCCTCCATTACAGGCTCGGTAGTGGTCTCGGCTTCTTCGCGGATCACGATGAGCTCTACTGGCAGGTGACCGGTACCGATTGGCCGGTACCGATCCTGCGCGCCGCCGCCAACGTCACCATCGCCGCTCCCGCGGCGGCCATCGATACCGCGGGCTCCTCGGCCTGGTGCTATGCCGGGTGGGCGGAGAGCTCGAGCAGCGATCGGTGCACGGCGGCGGTGACTGGCTCCGGTGAGTACCACTTCGAGTCGGGCCGGCTCGAGCCCGGTGAAGGGCTCACGCTCGTGGCGGCCTTCCCGAAGGGAGTCATCGCGCCGCCCACCGCGCTGCAGGAGGCGATGGCCGTGGTCGCGAAGTGGTGGCCCGTGGCGCTGCCGATCGTGGCGCTCGTCTTCATGTTCGACCTCTGGTGGCGGCGCGGCCGCGAGCCTTCGGCCGGGAGCATCGTCCCCGTCTGGCGGCCGCCGCAGGGAGTACCGCCGGGCGCGGCCGGCGCGCTGGCGGACCAGAGCGCTGACATGGACGACGTAGTGGCGACGCTCCTCGACATGGCCGTTCGCGGTTACGTGACCATCCAGGAGGTGCAGCCCGGCGGCCCGCTGGGGATCGCGGCGGGCGACTCGTTCGTGGCGAAGACTCTCCGCTCGATCGGGATAGGTGACACCGACTGGGAGCTCCGCCGCACCGACAGGCCCGAGGGCGACGAGCTCGTACCTTACGAACGGAGCGTGCTGGCCGGCGTGTTCGATGGCAAGCCCTGCCGCCGCATGAGCGAGCTGCACAACGAGTTCTACAAGCACCTTCCCGAGATCAGGAAGGGCATGTACGGCTTCCTGGTGGAGAAGGGGTTCTTCCCGAGCAGTCCGCAGACCGTTCGGAGCCGCTACATCGTGGCCGGCGTGGTGTTTTGCGTGCTCGCGTTCTGGCTCGCTATCGCGCTGAAGAACATCATCCTGGGTGCCGGATTGGTGGGCACGGGGCTGGTCTTCCTCGCGTTCGCGAACGCGATGCCGAAGAAGACGCTCTCTGGTGCACGCGCTTGGCGCGACATCGAGGGACTCAAGGAGTACATCCGCCGCGCGGAGAAGGCACAGCTCGAGTTCTCGCAGGGACCGGAGCGCACCACGCAGCTCTTCGAGACACTCCTCCCGTACGCCGTGGCGCTGAACGTGAGCGACATCTGGGTGAAGCAGTTCGCCACGGTGCTGGCCTCCTCGCCGCCCACCTGGTATACCGGCACCACGCCGGGGCGCTTCGACGTTCGCGGCTTCCAGAGCGGGATCGGCGATTTTCGCAGCGCCGCCGCCAAGACCATGGGCTCCGCGCCCGGCTCCAGCTCCGGCTCGGGGGGCGGCGGCTCCGTCGGTGGCGGCGGTGGCGGCGGCGGGGGAGGGAGCTGGTAGCCGTGTGCGGGCCGGGCGCGCGGGGGCGGCGGGGCCGCGCTCGCGCGATGCACAGACGCCGGCGCCCCGTCCCGCCGTCGTGCACCGAGGAGCTGCGCGTACCGTTAACTTCCGCGTAGCGAGTAGCCATCGACTCTTCCTCACACGGAGAAGCCATCATGACCTCCCCGTCACGTTCCCAGTGGATGCTCTCTGCCGCGTTCCTGTTCGCGGCCGCAACGCTGACAGGCGACCCGCTCGCCGCGCAGCAGAACAGCGGCGGCCGCGGTCCGTCGGGCCCGATGCGCGAGGCGTCGGCGCTCGATCGCGATGGGAAGACCACCGAGGCGCGCGCGATCTTCCAGCGCATGATCGACTCGGCCGCCAAGCCGGCAGACAAGGCCGCGGCACAGCGCGCGATGGCCATGTCGTATGCCTTCGATGGCGACTGCGCCAACACCATCAAGTACGAGCAGATGGTGATCGAATACTGGAAGACCCAGGAGCAGACCGACCCGCAGAACGCCTTCTACCAGGAGGGCGAGATGGCCAACGAGGGTGCGCGAGTCTGCATCGACGCGGGCGATCTCGACGCGGCCGAGGAGTGGTATCGCAAGGGCTACGAACTGGGGAACAGGGAGCCCGAGCCGCGCACGCATCCGAAGTCGCTCTGGGATTATCGTCTAGCGCACGCGCTGGGACGCCTGGCGGCACGCCGCGGCGACGCGGCCGAAGCTCGAAAGCAGATTGCCGCCGCCCGCAGCGCGCTCGACGGTGACCCCACCATGGCCGAGCAGCAGGAGCGCTTCTTCCCATACCTGGTAGGGTATGTGGCGCTCTACACGGGCGACCTCTCTGCCGCCGAGGCCGAGTTCACCAAGGCGATCGCCATGAAGGGCAACGAGCGCGATCCTTTCATGCACTGCCTCCTGGCGATGACGTACGAGAAGGCCGGGAAGGCCGCGCAGGCGAAGGAGATGTACCAGAAGGCTTACGACCTGGCCACCGCGCACAACCCGCCGGCGGCTTTCGTGCGTCCCTTCGCGAGGAAGAAGCTGGGGCTCGCCTCTTCGTGATGGGGTGAGGTTCGAGCGGGTCTGGCGTGGCGCCGTCATCCTCGCGGCTTGCGGCGTCCATCATCCGCGCGCAAGGTGGGGACGACCCAACCGTCATTCCCGCGCAAGCAGGGGCCGTCATTCCCGCGCAAGCGGGAATCCATGTTAGCCAGACCGAACATGGGTCCCCGCTTTCGCGGGGATGACTAACACCGCTTCCGCGGGGATGACGAACACCGCTTCCGCGGGGATGACGAACACCGCTCTCGTCGGGCTGACGGACGCCGTTCTTGCCGAGATGACGGGTCAGCTCACAGCATGAAGCGCCAGAGTCCCTGACCGTCCGACGGATCCACTACCCGGCTCGCTCTCACCCGGAATACGCGTTCCACGAGCTCCACGGGGATCGCGGCAGCGTCGCGCGTCTCGTACGCCAGCCGGCCGCGGTCCATGATGAAAAAGGCATCGCCGTACTGCAGCGCCATCGCGATGTCGTGCAGGATCGCGATCACCGTGCACTCGTAGCCGAGCAGCCCGCGCGCCACATCGAGCAGGTGGAGCTGGTAGTGCACATCGAGGCTGGTGGTGGGCTCGTCGAGGAAGAGGTACTTGGGCTCGCGCGGCTCGTCGTAGTTCCAGATCTGCGCGAGCACGCGCGCGAGCTGCACCTTCTGCTGCTCGCCGCCGGAAAGCGTGGTGTAGCGCTGTCTGCGTCGCGCCGTCATCCCCACGATGTCGAGCGCGCGCGAGACGATCTCGCGATCGCGCTTCGACGGAGTCCGGCCGTAGTGCGGGTAGCGCCCCATTAGCACCACGTCTTCCACGTCCAGCGGGAAGGCGAGCTCCACGCGCTGCGAGAGCACTGCCCGCTTCCGCGCCAGCGCCGGTGCGGCGTACTCGCTCACCGCGCGCTCGCCGTAGCGAACCGTGCCGGCCGTCGGCTCCAGCAGGCCCGTCGCGATCTTGAGCAGCGTCGACTTTCCCGCGCCGTTGGGGCCGAGGATGACGTTGAAGCGGTTGCTCGCGAAGCTGAGCGACACGTCATCCAGGATCACCGTGTCGCCCACGCGGTAGCTCACCCGCTCCACCTCAGCCATAGAAGCCCACGCTCCCGCTGCGCGTCTGGCGCAGCAGTATCCAGAGGAACACCGGCGCACCGATCACCGCCGTGATGATCCCTATGGGAAGCTCCGCCGGCGGAATGATCACGCGCGCCGCGAGGTCGATCACCTCCATGGTGATCGCGCCGAAGAGCGCCGAGGCGGGTAGGAGAAAGTCGTAATCCGAGGACTTGAGCATGCGCAGCACGTGCGGGATCACCAGCCCCACGAAGGCGATGACGCCCACCATCGCGGTGGCCACCGCCACCATGATGGTGTTCACGACGATGAGCTGCAGGATGAGCCTGTCGGGGTTCACGCCGAGCGATGCCGCCTCGCTCTCGCCGAGCATGAGCGCGTTGAGCGCCTTTCCGTAGCGCAGCGACCAGACGAAGCAGATCACGAAGAAGAGTCCGATCAGCTCCACGCCGCGCCAGTCGGCGGTGGTGAAGGTACCGAGATTCCAGAAGGTGATGTTGCGCGCCTGCGGGTCGCGCGCGACGTACGAGAGGAAGCCCGTCCCGGCCGCGCACACCGCGTTGATCGCGATGCCGGCCAGGAGGAGCGTGAACACGTTCACCTTCCCGAACGATGTCGAGAGCCGGTACACGATCATCGTCGCGGCGAACGATACCGCGAAGGCCGCCACCGGAACGGCGAGCGATCCCAGCGGAGTCGCGAACGAGAGTGCCGTGCTCTCGCCGAACACGAAGATGATGGCCGCTCCGAGCGCCGCTCCCGCCGAGGTGCCCACGAGCCCCGGCTCCACGATCGGGTTGCGGAAGAGCCCCTGCATGAGCGTCCCCGAGACGCCGAGTACCGCTCCCGTGAGCCCCGCCACGAGCACTCTCGGGAGTCGCAGCTTCAGGAAGACGTTGCGTCCCAGGTCGTCGGCCGCCATCGATGGCAGGAGCCCGATCCCCTCGCCCAGGTAGCGGAGCATCCGCTCGGGCGTGAACGAGAAGGCCCCGATCGCCGCCGACGCGACGAGGGCGGCGGCGAGCACGATCGCGAGCAGGGCGTAGCTCTGCCCGTAGGTGAGACGCCGGAGCATCTCAGGGGTGGATCATCGCGTGCAGCTCGCGCACCGCGGCCGGCGTGCGCGGCCCGTAGTACATGATCTTCTGCTCGTCTATCCGGTAGATGCGCTTGTCGCGGCCCGCCGGCGTGAGCGACACGCCGGGTAGCGTAGCGAACTTCTCGGCGCTGCCGAAGCGGTCGAAGCCCACGTCGGTCGCGATGATGATGTCGGGGGCGGCGCGCGCGATGAGCTCGGGGGTGAGCCGCATCATCCCGCCCACGGAGTCGATCGCGTTCTGCCCGCCGGCCCAGCGCAGGAGCTGGTCGGCCGTGCTCCCGCTCTTGATGGCCAGATAGTTGTTGACGATCTGGCCGAAATGGATCATCAGCACGCGCGGCCGCTTCTCGCCCGCCCAGCCGGCCGTATCGGCTCCGAGCCGCTGCATCCCCGCTTTCCACTCCCGCAGCACGCTGTCCCGGCCTGCTCCCGGTGGAAGAACTCTCCGAGGTGCACGAGAAGCGCCTGAGCGCTGTCCACCGTGCTCCCCGGATTCATCACGGTGATCGGTATGCCGACCTTCTTCAACTGGTCGAGCACCGCATCCGGGCCGACGTTGCCGTCGGTGAGGAACACGGTCGGCTTCATGGAGATGATCCCCTCCGCGCTGAGAGCGCGGTGGTAGCCGATCGTGGGCAGCTTGCGGATCTCGGGTGGATACACCGAAGTGAGATCCACCGCGACCAGATCGTGCTCGGCGCCGATCGCGTAGATGAACTCGTTGATCTGCTTGGAGACGCTGACGATGCGACGCTCCTGCGCGTCGCGCGCGTGCCGGTCTCCCTGCCTGCTGCACCCCGCCAGGAGTGCGAGCGCCAGCACGACGGCGGCGATGCCGGCCGCGCGGCGGTGCGGCCGTGGATCTCGTGATTGTGTTCTCATGAGCAGAGCTACGCCCTCCGCGGGCGCAATGTTGGGCGGGGCGCCGCGTCGCGGCGGCTAACGCGCGTCATCCGCGTCGCGCCACACTATCTCGTGAACCAGGATGGTCTGCCGCACCTCGCCTTCCGCGTAGCGCCAGCTCTCCACCGACGCCACGACGAGGCCGCGTAGCTCGCACTCCCGCAGGAACGCCGGGAGCGCCGTACGGCCAGGGTCGGCGATGAGCGCGCTCCCCCCGCGTGCGAGCGCGCGAGCGAGCGTGTCGGCCACTATCGAGGCGTAGCGCTTCTCGTACAGGACGTCCGCGGCCACGACTCTGTCGAAAGTACCGAGATCGGCGGGGAGCTCGCGCCAGTCCACCAGGCGCGTGGCCGGGTCCTCCCCCAGGATGCGCCAGGCGTTGGCGCGCGTGAAGAGGAGCGCATCGGCGTAGTAGTCCGTGGCCAGGACGCCGAAGCCGGCGGAGAGTGCGGCGATGGTCACCAGGCCGAGCCCGCAGCCGAGCTCCAGGAGCCGGAGGCGCGAGTTGCCATCGCGCGCCTTCTCGCTCGCCACGCGGTCGGCGAGCGCGTACGACGATGGCCAGAGATCCGCCCAGTAGGGGAGCCGCTCGTCGCGCTCGAAGTCGTCTTCGCTGAGCAGCTCCTCGGCGCTCCGCGGCGCCACGAGCTCCAGCTCGCGGCCGAAGACCGTCACCTCGAGCGGTTCGACTACGAAGCGCCGCTCCAGCTCGGGAAGAAGCGCGCTGGCCGCCGCGGGCTCATGGGTCTCGTGCGTCTCGCGGGTCTCGCGCTCCACCCACCCCCGACGCTCCTCGTGCCCATCCGATTCCTCACGCGCGCCGCCCGCCTTCACAGCTCGAAGCGCGGTGATAGCCGGGCGTCTTCGCCGAGCAGGATGGCGTTCAACGTCTCGCCCGCCCCCACCCGCTGGCGGTCGTGCGGCACCACCAGCAGCGCGTTGGCGAGCGCCATGGACGTGAGGATCCCCGAGCCCTGCGGGCCGGTGAGCCGCGCCACGAGCGCGCCGTCGTCGCCAGTGCCGACCATGGCGCGCAGGAAGTGCGTGAGCGGCGCCTCGGTCGTCACCGGTTCCGCGAGCGCCACGGGAACGGGCTTCCTGAAGAGCCGCGTGTGCCCCTGCATCCGCCGCAGCATCGGCCGCACGAAGAGTTCGAAGGTCACCATGGTCGACACCGGGTTCCCCGGGAGGCCGATCCACGGCATGGCGCCGATCCGGCCGAAGCCGAGCGGCGCGCCGGGGCGGATGCGCACGCGCCACACGTCGAGCTTCACCCCCAGCTCGGCGAGCACGGCGCGGATGTAATCGTACTCGCCGGCCGAGATCCCGGCCGAGGTGATGAGCAGATCGCACCCGGTTGCGCCTTCGATGCGCGCACGGAGCTCGGCGGGGTCGTCGCGCGCGATACCGAGGTCGACGGGCTCGCCGCCAGCCGCGCGGATCATCGCGCTCAACGTGTAGCTGTTGGAGGTCACGATCCTGCGCCCGTCCAGCACCTCGCCGAAGCGGTCCAGGTCCACCACCTCGTCGCCCGTGGCGATGAACGCCACGCGCGGCCGCCGGTGCACGCTCACCCGCGCGGCACCCACGGAGGCGAGGAGCCCTATCTGCGCGGGCCCGATCGGCGCGCCCGCCTCCAGCACGGTGGCTCCGCTCCGAACGTCCCCGCCGCGGCCGCGGATGTTGCGATGGACGTCGCGAGTGCTGGTGATGGCGACCCGTGCGGTGCCTCCATCGGTGTCCTCCACGCGCACCACGCTGTCGGCGCCATCGGGGACCGGCGCACCGGTCATTATCCGGGTCGCGGTGCCGGCCGCCACCGGACGCGTTGGGAACGTGCCCGCGGCGACGGTCTCGAGAACCTCGAGCGTGATCGGATTGGTCTCGCTCGCGCCGGCCACGTCATCCGCCCGAACGGCGTAGCCGTCCATGGCGGAGTTGTCCCAGGCGGGGATGGTGATCGGCGAGGCCACGGCGGAGGCGAGCACGCGGCCGAGCGCGTCGGGGAGCGCCACGCGCTCGGCGCCGAGCGGCGCGACCGCCGCCATGATCCGCTCGCTAGCCTCCGTCACGGAGAGCATTCAGCCGCCCAACGTGGTGGTCAGCTCCGCGAGTCGCGCCGCGATCGCGTCCTGGACCCGCACCACATCTCTCGCCGGCACCGTCCAGTTGTTGGCGAGCACGGAGAAGATCAGCTCTCGCCCGTCGGCGGTCGTCACGTACCCGGAGAGCGATCGCGCGTTGTTTATGGAGCCGGTCTTGGCGTGCACGTTCCCCTCCGCCGCGGTACCGCGCATCCGGTTCTCGATCGTGCCGTCGATCCCGGCGATCGGGAGCGCATCGTAGAACACGCTGAACGCCGAGTCCTGCCGGATGGCGGCGAGCGTGCGCACGATGGTCTCGGGCGAGAGGTAGTCGTAGCGCGAGAGGCCGCTCCCGTCGCGGATCACGAAGCCGTCCGGCTCCACGCCCCAGGCGAGGAGCTGCCGCTCCACCACGGAGGCGCCGCTGTCCGGCCGTCCCACGCCGGCGCGCTCGAGGCCGAGCGTGCGGAGGAGGATCTCGGCGATCTGATTCTGCGAGGGCTTCTCCATCGCATGGAGGATCTCGCGCAGCGGCGCCGACTCGTACACGAAGAGCGTGTCGAGCGCCTGCGCGGTCGTGGCCGCTGCGGCGCACTTCCCGAGCTGGCTGCCGCGGTTCTCGATGCGGATGCCGCGGCCGGCCAGCGTGCCCCGCAGCGTCGCCAGGTAGGCGGCGTTCTGGTCGGGGAAGACGACATCGATGGTGTCCACCACGTTCGGGGCGATCCACCCCGCGAGTACCAGGCCGCGCCCCAGGCTGTCGGAGACGATCGTGAGATCGGCGTTGGCGCGCCGCACGCGCGAGCTGCGGAAGATGCCGCCGCCTCCGGCCGGAGCGGGCGTCAGAGTGTCGGGCCCCCAGCCGGTCCGCGCGGTCACCTGCAGTTGCGGGTAGTGCGCGGAAGTGAGGGGCGTGACGCGCACCGGCGCCGCGGCGCTCCGGCCGCCGCTCACGATCACGCGGCCGTAGCCCTCGTTGAAGAAGAGCTCATCCACGCCGGCGCTGTACGTGGCGCCGAGGTCGTCCCACGCCCAGCCGTATCCGAGCTCGGCACCCGGAAAGGCATCGTACCCCGAGATGACGCGTCCCCTGACCGCGCGGATGCCGCGTGCGGCGAGCGAGTCGGCCATCTCGCGCATCGGGATCATCGCGTCCTCGCGCATCGCGTCGCTCAGGCTCGGGTCGCCGCGACCGTTCACGAGCAGGTCGCCGTGCAGCACGCCGCCGCATACCGGTCCAGCGGCCACGAACGCCGTGTTGAAGCGGTAGTCCGGCCCGAGCTGGGCGAGCGCCACCGAGCCGGTGATGATCTTCATGTTCGACGCGGGCATGAAGAGCTTCCCGGCGTTGTGCGAGTAGAGCGTGTCGCCGCGCTCGGGATCGACGACGAGTATTCCCCAATGCGCGTTGCGAAACTCCGGCTGCGCCACCATCGAGTCTATGTCGTGCCGCAGCGCCGAGAGGGCGTTGACCGGCGGCGCGCCGTTGAGCGGCGACTGCGTGGGCTCGGGCGCTGGCGTCGGCGCCGACTGTGTGGTCCGGGCCGGCGCCGGAGAGGAGGACGGTGTGCCTCCGCCGGTGGCGCACCCGGCCGCCAGCGCGCCCAGCGCCAGGAGCGCGACGTGCGCGCGTGTGGGGGCGAGCGCGCTCATGCTTCGCGCCTCACGATTCGGCGCACCACGAGGTCGGCCACGGATTGGAGCCAGGCGGGATTGGCGAGGGGAATCAAGGGGATACCTCCGGGAAGCTCGGCGACGTCGGTGACGATCGCGAGGTAGTGAGGGGCGACATCGGAAGTCTCGTCGTACAGCGGCTCGCCGCCGGCGGCGGCGCGGTAGATCTCGATCCTGGGGAGCGCGGAGCGCTTGAACCCCTCACACAATACCACGTCGGCGTCGGCCATGTAACGTTCGGCGACCACCTCCGGCGCCACTTCCTCGCTCCGGCGCTCGACCAGCGCGAACTTGTCGGGCGAGACCATGGCCACCTTCTCGGCGAGCCCTTCGTGGTAGTGGCGGTAGGTGTCCGTGTTCTCCGGGTCGAGATTGAAAGTATGCGAACCGTGCTTGATCGTCATCACCCGGAGGCCGCGCCGGTGCAGCTCGGCCGCGAGGCGCACGGTGAGGGTGGTCTTACCGTGGTTCTTGCGGCCTACTATGGCCACCATCGGTGGAGGGGGCATGCTTCTCCGCGAGCGCGAGGTCGCCCGGCGAGTTGATGTTGAGGAACATGAGCATCGGATCGCCCAGCGTGGCCACTTCGGGCGCGGCGATCCGGGCGACCTCCACATCGTCGAAGAAGCTCACGATGCGGCGCTCGCCGGCATCGAGCCGGCGCTCGATGGGTGCCAGGCAGCGCTCGGAATAATACGCACAGAGCGGCTCCACGCCGCGCCTCGAATCGCTCTCAGGGACCACGACGTCGGCGAGCTCGCCGAAGGCGCGCAGTGCCGCCACGAGCCGCGGAGGGATGAAGGGCATGTCCCAGGCGACCACGATGACGTCGGTCCGCGCGTGGGAGAGCGCGGCGTGGATCCCTCCGAGCCCGCCGCACCCCGGCCGGATGTCACTCGCCACCTGCACGCCGGGGAGCCACCCGGTGGCGGCCGGGTCGTTGGCGATGAGAAGCAGATCGTCGGTTGTCGGTGCCAGAGCATCGGCCACGCGATCGATGACGCGCCTGCCGCCCACGAGCTCGAGCCCCTTCGGTGCTCCGCCGTAGCGCGTCGCCATGCCGCCGGCGAGGATCACGCCGGTGCAGCGGCGCTTCGCGCTTCGCCCCTCGTGTGCCTGGCCGCTCACGGGCGCCGGACCTCGGCGCTCAGCGTGTCGCTCTCTCTCACCACCACGCTTTCCACGAGCGCCAGGCCGCCCAGCGCCGCCTGGACGCGATCGAAGACGAACGCGGCGAGGTTCTCAGAGCTCGGCACCAGGCCGCCGTCGCGGAACTCGCGAACGTCGAGGTTGATGCGCCGCCCATCGAAGCGCTCGCGGACCTCGCGATGGAGAATGTCGTCGAGCGTGGCGAGGTCCACGAGCATCCCGCTCTCCAGGTCCACCGCTCCGCTCACCGTGACGTCGCAGAGGTAGTGGTGTCCGTGGAACTCCGCCTTCGAGGCGCTACCGAAGATTCGCGAGTTCTCCTCGCTCGACCAGTCGTCGCGGTAGTACCGGTGCTCCGCGGTGAACCCGACGCGGCGCGTGAGGGAGGCGCGGAGCTTCGCCTCAGAGCCGGTCTTCGCCACTCTCCGGGGTCGGCGTGTCGGGTGGTTCGTACGAGGTGCCCTGTTCGATCGCGCGCTGCACGTCGTGCGTCCCGTAGAGGTCGGCCTCCAGATCGTCCTCCTCGCGCAGCGCGGTGGGATCGGTGGTCATGTCGGCATCGCCGCCGAGCTGGTCTTCGCCACGCGCCTGGGCGTCGGCCACCGCATCATCGGCCGCCTCCGGCTCCTCGTCGCGGCGCACCTCGTCCACCACTAGATCGTTCTGGTAGCTCGTGAGGCCGATCACGTCGGAGAGGATGTGGTCGGCTATCTCGCGCTCCGCGAGCGTTCCCACCCGCCCGGAGAGCAACACCTCGCCGCCCCTGACCCGCACCAGGATGTTGTCGGCATCGATCGTGTCGTAGTCGTCGAGCTGCGAGCGGACGAGCTCCTGCAGCTCCTGGTCGCTCAGGTCATCGAGGTCGAAGGTGTCCTCGTAATCGTCCGCCATGGGTCGCTCCTGCGTCTACCGGGTGAACAGGTAAGAGATCCCGAGCGTCAGCACCCTGTGGTGCGTCCACTGGTTGTCACCCGCCGACGTCGGCAGGATCGGAGTTCCCTGGCCGATGGCGGGGGACCTGAAATACGCCGACGGGTACGAGAGCTGGAACATGTTGTCGGACAGCTCGAGCCGCGCGGAGAAATTTCCCTCCGGCACGAACCTCAGCGCGGCCCGGAAGTTCAGTGCAAAGGGAGTGCCCACCTTGAAGCCGCCCACATCGGGAGTGGTGCTCCCGCTCACCACCCCCAGGCCGGCGCCCACGACGGGTACGAATCGGTGGAAGCTCTTCTGCCCCGTCAGGTTGAGCGCGAAACCGACGTCGGCCATGTACAGCCCGAACGACTGCTCCCCCAGCAGCCGTTCTTCGTCGGGTTTGGCCGGATCCTTGACCATGCGTGACGTCGATACGCGGGAGACGTGCGCGGCCGCCTCCACCGGGCCGCCGAGGCGGATGGAGTAGCGTACGCCGATCACCGGACCGCCGGTGGGTCCCACGCCGGCCTTGCCGATCGCGCCCTGGTAGTTCCCCCCGTAGACGGTGATCTCCTGCTTGAACGGGACGTCGTGGTAGGGGCTCTCGGAGGGTCGATGCCCGACCTGAGCGGAGGCTGGCGCGGCGATCAGCGCGAGGAGCGCCGGGAGTATGGGAAGCTTCACGGGCGCGCTCCGATCTCTCTGAGGTCGATCCCCGTCATCTCGGCGGGGCGCTCCAGACCGAGCATGGCCAGGAGCGTTGGTCCCACATCCCGCAGAGCGCCGCCGCCGCGGAGCGGACGGTCACCGTCTGGGTCCACGATCACCAGCGGAACCGGGTTCGTGGTATGGGCAGTGTGCGGGCCGCCGGTTTCCGGATCGATCATCATCTCGCAATTTCCATGGTCCGCCGTGACGATCACTCGCGCATCCGCGTCCCGGGCAGTCCGGAGCACGCGCGCGAGGCACGCGTCCACCGTCTCCACCGCCTTTATCGCGGCCGGGATGACGCCGGTGTGCCCCACCATGTCGCCGTTGGCGTAGTTGCACAGTATGAAATCGTGGTCGCGATCGTGGATCGCCTTGCACAGTACGTCGGTCACGCCCGGCGCGCTCATCTCGGGCTGGAGGTCGTACGTGGCCACCTTGGGGCTCGGCACCAGCTCGCGCACCTCCCCCGCGTACGGCACCTCGTAGCCGCCGTTGAAGAAGTAGGTGACGTGCGCGTACTTCTCCGTTTCCGCGGTACGGAACTGCGTCCTGCCGTGCGTGGAGAGCACCTCCGCGACGATCCGCGCGAGCGTGAAGGGCGCGAACGCCACTGGCACGGTGAACGTCTCGTCGTACATCGTCATGCTGACGGCGCCCACTTCTGGGCGGCGGCCCGTGTCGAAGTCGTCGAAGCCGGGTTGCGTGAGCGCCCGCACGATCTGCCGCATGCGGTCGGCGCGGAAGTTGAAGAAGATCACGCCGTCGCCATCGCGGATGGGCGCCACCGGCTCGCCGTCGCGCGCCATGACCAGGGGCGGGATGAACTCGTCGGTCTGCCCGCCGTTGTACGCCTCCCTTATCGCCGCGACCGGATCGGTCGTGGTGGGGCCGGCGCCGTGTACCATGGCGTCGTACCAGAGTTTCGTGCGGTCCCAGCGCCGGTCGCGATCCATGCCGAAGTACCGGCCGCCGAGCGACGCCACCTCCGCGCGACCGCGAGCGTACTCGATCGTCTGCTCCATGAAGCCGAGCGCGGAGCGGGGCAGGGTATCGCGTCCATCGAGCAGGAGGTGAAGCGCCACGCGCGGCATGCGCTGACGCTCGGCGAGATCGATGAGCGCGAAGAGATGACGGTCCACCGCGTGCACGCCGCCATTGCCGAGGAGTCCCGTGAGGTGCAGCGTCCCGCCCCGCTCGCGCACCTGCCGGCAGAGCGAGACGAACGCCTCGTTCTCGAAGAAGGAGCCGTCGGCGATGGCATCGTCTATTCGCACGAGGTCTTGTGGGACGATGCGTCCGGCGCCAAGGTTGAGATGCCCCACCTCGCTGTTGCCCATCTGGCCGCAGGGAAGTCCCACGGCCAGCCCCGAGGCCTCGAGGAGCGTGTGCGGATGGCGCGCGATCAGCGTGTCCCAGGTGGGCGTCGACGCCATCGCGATGGCGTTGCCTTCGCTCTCGGCGCGATAACCCCATCCGTCGAGCACCAGAAGTACCACAGCCCGTTTCCCGCTTCTCGGCATCTTTGACCCGGATGAACGTGCGATACCTTACACTTCGGCGCCACGCGCGCCGACCACAATGTATTCGCCCTCACACCCTCCATCCAGCGATGCGCCTCCTCCCGCTGCTCTCGCTCACCCTGCTCGTTCCGGTCGCCGCGGGCGCGCAGGCGACGCTGAAGAGCAACACGCAGCTGCGCGCGACTCCGAGCGGCGTGCTCATTGCCACGCTCCACGAGGGCACCGCCGTGGAGGCCGGGAAGACGAGCGGCGAGTGGACGCGGGTGACCGTCGAAGGCTACGTGTACAAGACCGGGATCGGTGGAAAGCGCGATACCTTCCGGATCTCCGCCGCCTCCGATGGGGTGCTCCTCCGCGCGAGCGCGAGCCCCACGGGGAAGCAGCTCGCCAGCCTGAAGGAGGGGATGGGGCTCGTGCGCGTCGGGAGCCGCGGCGACTGGGTGAGGGTGCGCCGCACCGCGTGGGTGCACAGCTCCCTGCTCGCGAAAAAGAGCACGGTGGCGAGCGCCCGAAAGACGGAAAAGCCGGCCGCGCCGGCCGCGGGAAAGACCACTCCGAGCGTGGCCGCGGCGGCGGCCGGAGGGGGTGACGACTCCACGGCCACGGAGCATGGGGAGGTGGACGATGCCGGCGACTCCACGGCCGCGAAGGGTGATGCCTCGAGCAGGATGATGGCGTACCGCGCGGCCGAGCTCCGGCTGGCGCCCGACGGGAGGCGGCTCGCCGCGCTGGATTCGAGCGCGGGCGTCGCGGTGCTGGCCCGCGAGCGCGGGTGGACGCTGGTGCGCGTGGAGGGGTGGGTACCCGACAGCGTCCTCGTTCCCGAGGGCGGGAGCATGCTCACGGCGATAAGCGCCGCCGATCTCCGCGCTGAGCCCGAGCGGTACATCGGGCAGACGGTGCGCTGGGAGGTCCAGAAGATAGCGCTGCAGACCGCCGACCCGCTCCGCAAGGGGCTCGCCCCCGACGAGCCGTACCTCCTCGCTCGCGGGCCGGGCGACGAGCGCTCGCTCCTCTACCTCGCGCTTCCCCGGTCGCTCGTGGAGCAGGCGCGCCGCATCGAGCCGCTGGCTCGCCTCGTCGTCACGGCGCGCGTTCGCACGGGACGAAGCGAACCCTCCGGGGTACCACTGCTCGACGTCCTGAGCATAGCGGGGAGATGAACCGGCCCACGGATAGATGACCCTGAAGGAGTTTCTGCGGCGCCACGCGCGATTCGTGTGGGCGCTGGCGAGCGTCATCGCGCTGACGCTGGTCTTCGATGGACTCGTGCTCCAGCGTCGCGCGCGCTACCTGAGCGAGACGGAGCGGCTGCGCGCCGGGATGAGCGACTTCGAGCGGACGCGCACCGATGCCATCCTCGGCTCCCACGAGAAGCGCTTCGACATGATGATGGAGCTCCTCCGCCGCCAGGCGAAGGGCGACCGGGAGATCCATCTCGCCATCTCGGTCGACAGCTCGCGCATGTATCTGGAGCGCGAGGGCGCGCTGCTGCGGACGATAGCCGTGGAAGTGGGCCCGGAGCGCAGGATCGGGATCGCGCCCGACACCGTGCGGCTCGCCGCTCCACGCGGCACGCGCTCGGTGCAGGCCATACTCGGTCCTGGAGACGCGTGGGAGATCCCCGCCTGGGTGTACGTGGATCGGGGGCTCGCTCCACCCGGGCAGTCGCAGCTCGCCGGCGCGCTCGGCCCCCGAGCCATCGTGCTCGATGGCGGGACCGTCATCTACTCCCTACCGACCGCGGGCCCGCTCAACGATTCGTCGTACGTGCTTCCGGGAAGCATCCGCGCGAGCGCGGCCGACCTCGAGGCGATCGCGCCGAATCTCTCGAGCGGGATGGCCGTGTATTTCTACTGATTATAGAGCGACCTCCGCAGAAGATGCGCTTTTCCGCGTTTCGCGATGCGCCCCGGTACGCCTGGGCGCTCGTGGCCCTCACGATCGTCGCGCTGGCCGGCAGCGGCTGGCTCGCGTACTCCACCATGCAGATCCGGTTCAGGCGCGACGTCAATCGCATCGTCTTCAACCGGAACTGGGATCTCCTCGAGCGCGTGAAGCGCGAGGCGGGGATCGTGAACGACTCGCTCCAGCGGGTGCTGGCGTCGAGCCCGGCTCCCTCCGGCGAACAGCCGTACATCGTCGTGAGCATCGTCGACCGCCGCCTCTGGTACAAGAGGGGCGACGAGACGCTGTACACGACGCGCGTCGCGGTGGGGAGCGGGAAGACGCTCATCAAGCACGGTGGAAGGAGCGAGTACAAGTTCGACACGCCGCGCGGCCGGCTAGTGGTGCAGAGCAAGGAGGCCGATCCCGTGTGGGTGCCGCCCGACTGGCACTACCTGGAGCTCGCGCGGAGGAGGGGGCTCGGGCTCGTGAAGCTCACGCGCGGCCAGAGCATCCCCACGCCCGATGGCGCCGTGGTCACCGTGAGCGGGAACGACGTCGTGAAGCGCTTCCCCGACGGCCGTGAGGTGGCGTTCGGCTCGGGGCGGGAAGGGAGGGAGATCATCGCGGGCGGCAATGTGATCGTGCCTCCCTTCGGCACGAACCAGAGGAAGTACGCCGGCGTGCTCGGCAGCCACAGGCTCAACCTCGGCGATGGCTACGCGCTGCACGGCACCGACGCGCCGAGCTCGATAGGGCACGCGGTGAGCCACGGCTGTGTGCGGCTGCGCAACGAGGATATCGACTACCTGTACGGCATGGTGGCGCCGGGGACGCCGGTGTACATCTACTAGCGGTTCACCAGCGGTTGCCGCTGTGCCCTGACGGTAGACTTCGCTTGACCAACTGGTCAGTCAGCACGGACGAACATCTGCGTCGGCCGTTCCCACCCGGAACGGCCGACGCTTAGCTTCTCCCCCGGCCCGACGCGGGGCCAGCGCCAACGAGCGGCAGATTCCCGTACTGCTCCGGCGCGCGCGGCACGCGATACGCAGAACCGCCGTCGGGCACGCTCCGTGGATGAGCGCGCCATGGATGATCTGGAATGAGGAGACGTCTGTGAATCACACGGAGGATGGCGCATCGGCCGCGACTGCTCGACGCCCGTTGAGTAGTCGCATCGCCCGTGGCGCCTTCACCTGCGCCACCGTTGCTTCGGCCGTGGCGTTCATCTCTGCGTACCAACCCCCGCGAAGCTTCGAGCGTGCTCCCTTTGCCGCCGACAGCGCTTTCGGCGACGTCCTACCGGCGCTCCGCGTGGATCCCGTGCCGGTCGGCTTTAGCGGCGCCGTACACATGGAGTTCGCGCTCCCGGGCGCGCGCGTCGCCCAGCCGGTCGACGTGCACGTCACCGGACGGCCCGCGGCCAGCCTGGCCTACACCTGGGAAGCGATCGACAGCACGGTGCCCATCACCCCGCTCCGGTCGCTGACGGGTGATTCGCTCATCGTTCCCACCGAGCCGGGGCTCTACCGCCTCGCGCTGGTGGGCGAGGGGCTGAACCGGGTGGTGGAGAGCCTCACGCTCGCGGTCCTCGTCCCCTTCGATCAAAAGAAGGGCTCGATGCTGGATGGCTATCGCATAGGCACCTACCTGGGCGAGCGCCATCGCAGGGAGGCCGATCCACTCCCCATCGGCTTCGTGCGCGTCACGGAAGACGACGTGGATCTGCCGATGAGCGCGCATCTGCGCCTCGGCGACCTGTTGACGCACGACGGACAGCAGGGGTGGCCCCGCTTCATCGCGGTCAATCCGCGCATGGTGGACAAGCTGGAGCTGGTCATGGCTCGCATCGCCGGCACGATCCGCAAGGCGGATGTGGATCTGGTGGTGAACGTGCACTCGGGCTTCAGGACGCCGGCGCACAACCGCCGCGTGCCGCTGGCAGCCACCGACAGCCGGCACCAGTATGGCGACGCCGTGGACGTGGCGATCGATGCCAACGGCGACGGGAAGATCGACGCGCGCGATGCTCGCCTCGTGGCCGACGCCGTCGATTCAGTGGAGGCGCAGTTCCCGGAGCTGATCGGAGGGGTGGGGGTGTACACCAGTTCGCGTTATCATCAGCCTTATGTTCATATAGACGTGCGCGGAAACCGGGTGCGCTGGCGTGGCTGACGATGACAGAGCGAGGTGGGGTAGATGAACGAGTCGTTGCGCGATCGAATCCTCCGGAGGCTCGACGCCCTCTCGGATGAACGTGGTTACCAGGTGCTCGACTACGTCGAGTTCCTGGAGTCGAAGTACGCGGACAAGACGGCGCAGGTGCCGAACCTCTTCCAGCGCTTCACCGAAGGGGTGGAAGACAGTCTACGGGCCGGACGCGTCTCGGCCAGCACGATCGCCGAAACGATGGGGTTGTTGAACAAGGCCATGGGGGTGCTCTCGGGCGTCGCCGCGGCCGGGAAGTCGGTGGCGAGCGATGTGATGGGGGCCGCGACGCGCGCCACTTCCGGCACGTCGCAGTCGTCGTCGCCGGCGTCCTCGGCGCCGGAGTCTTCGGCGGCTCGCCCCACGCCACCCCCACCGCCGCCGCAGTACTCGCCGCCGCCTCCGCCGCACGCTCCGCACGCACCTCCTCCGCCACCTTCCGGCCAGCGGCAGGCGCACGATGAGCAGCGAGGCGGCTGGCCGTCCGATGCTCCTCCGGGGTTCGGCGAGTGATGGCGCCGCGAGCGAAAGGCGCGCCGAGCGCGCCGGCCCGCCGCCGGAAGAGCGCCGCCCGCGGCTCCGACCGCCCGACCGAGCGCGAGTCGGCCAGGCGTACGCTGATCGGCACGATCCGCGAGATACCGGCCTATCTGCGCCTCCTCGGCGGCCTCCTCACCGACGGCCGCGTCTCGCGCATGGACAAGCTCATGGTGGTCGGCGCGATCGCATACATCATCGCGCCCATCGACCTGATCCCCGACTTCATCCCATTCCTGGGGCAGGTGGACGATGTCTATCTGCTGGTTCTCTCGCTCACGCGCCTGATCTCCAACGCGGGCCTCCCGGTCATCTCCGCCCACTGGTCCGGCGACATATCCGACATCACCCCGGGCCGTCTCCGCTCGGTTCTCCTCGCGGCCACCCTCTTCCTCCCACGACGGGTGAGGCGGAGGCTGAAACGGTGAGCGGGTGAAGGGCGAGCGCCGGGCGGCGCATGCGGACGCCTGCCTCTTCCCCCCTCCTCGAGCCACGCCTAGCTTTCGCCATGGCTACCAGTACACGAACGAACACGCGGCCCGCTGGATCCACGGATGTGGACGGCGGGCCTTCGCGCATCGGTGAGCATCGCGGCAACGGCGCTTCGCGCGTGCGCGCCGATAGCGGTTTGACATTCGACGACGTTCTCCTCTCGCCCAGCCATTCCACCACGCATCCGAAGGACGTCCGCATCAGCTCGCGGTTCACGAGCGGGATCACGGTCAACGTCCCCTTCGTATCGGCGGCGATGGATACCGTGACCGAGTCGGAGATGGCGATCGCGCTCGCGCGCGCAGGTGGGATAGGAGTCATCCACAAGAACATGTCCATCGACCGGCAGTCGGCCGAGGTGGATAGGGTGAAGCGCTCCGAGAGCGGGATGATCCTCAATCCGATCACGCTCGCGCCCGATGCCACGCTGCGCGAGGCGAACGCGCTCATGATGCGCTTCAAGATCTCGGGCGTGCCGATCGTGGATCGGGAAGGGAAGCTGGTGGGGATCATCACCAATCGCGATCTGCAGTTCGAGCGCGATCTCGATCGTTCGCTCGATCAGGTGATGACGCGCGAGCGACTGGTGACCGCCGCCGTCGGGACGACGCTCGACGAAGCCGAGCGAATTCTCGGGCAGCACCGGATCGAGAAGCTCCCCGTGGTGGATGAGAGCGGGAAGCTGCGCGGTCTCATCACCGTGAAGGACATCCACAAGCGCAGGCAGTATCCCGACGCCAACAAGGACGAGCACGGGCGGCTGCGCGTGGCCGCGGCCATCGGCGCGGCCGGCGACTTCCTGGATCGCGCCGCGGCGCTCGTGGCCGCGGGCGTGGACGCGCTCGTGGTGGACACCGCGCACGGCCACAGCGAGGGCGTGCTGAGGGCCACCTCGCGCGTGCGCGAGCGCTTCCCCGACGTGCAGCTCATCGCCGGGAACATCGCCACGCGCGCGGGTGCCGCGGCGCTGGTGGAGCGCGGCGTGAACGCGGTCAAGGTGGGCGTGGGTCCCGGTTCGATCTGCACCACGCGCGTCGTCACCGGAGTGGGCGTTCCCCAGCTCACCGCGATCTTCGACGCGGTGGAGGGCGCGGGCGACGTACCGGTGATCGCCGACGGCGGGATCAAGTACTCGGGCGACGCCGTGAAGGCGCTGGCCGCCGGTGCGTCGAGCGTGATGATGGGCTCGATGCTCGCGGGCACCGAGGAGAGCCCCGGAGAGTCGTTCCTCCTCGAGGGGCGCCGCTTCAAGATGATCCGCGGGATGGGGAGTCTCTCGGCGATGCAGGATGGCAGCGCCGACCGCTACTTCCAGGAGGGCGAGCTCTCGCCGCGCAAGCTGGTTCCCGAGGGGATCGAGGGGCGCGTTCCGTACAAGGGCCCGGTTGGCGATGTGCTCTACCAGATGGTAGGCGGTCTCCGCAGCGGTATGGGCTACGTGGGCTGTGCCACGATCGAGGATCTGCGCACCCGCACCGAGTTCGTCCGGATCTCCTCCGCCGGCCTCCGCGAATCCCATCCCCATGACGTCACGATCACCCGCGAAGCGCCGAATTATTCGTGGTAGTGCGGGAAGGGTGGGGATGACGTTGGCACGGCGCGGATTCCCGTAACTGGTGCGCGGTTCCTACTCCTCTGCCTCCTGCCTTCTGTTTTCTGCTCCCTGCTCCCGCTTTCTGCCTTCCCGTTCGCTCCTCGCCTCCCGCTCCCCGCTCCACGTTTCCTTTCCCCTTTCATGACCCACGCTTCCCGCCATCGCGCGCTCTCGGCTTGGTTTCTCGGTCCCAGGGCCGAGAACGCGGAGCTCCTCGAACGGCTCGTGACCGAGGCGCTGCGCGACCACGTGTTCTGGAGGCGCAACCATCATCCGGAAGATGGCTTCACCATCCGTGAAACCGACAAGCGCAGCGAGGAGTACGAGGACGCGGTCGCGACGCTGACGCAGGAGTTGATGGGACTCCTGGCGGAGCTCAAGCGGGGAGTGCCCTTCTTCAGCGGCCGCTACAAGGGGCACATGAGCTTCGAGCAGACCATCGCCTCGCAGATCGGCTACTTCGCGGCGATGCTCTACAATCCGAACAACGTCTCGATCGAGGCGTCGCCGGTGACCACGCGGCTCGAGCTCGAGGTGGCCGCGCAGCTCGGCGCCATGATCGGCTTCGATACGAGCAGGTCGTGGGGGCACCTCACCTCCGGCGGCACGGTCGCCAACTTCGAGGCGCTCTGGATGGCGCGGAACGTCATCTACCTTCCGCTCGCGGCCTCGGGCACGGCCGACGAGCTGGGAGTGAGCATCGAGATCGAGCGGCTGGACGGCACCTTCGCGCCGCTGCGCGAGCTCTCGCTCTGGGAGCTGGTGAACGTGAGCAACGGGGCCGTGCTGGATCTCTGGGAGCGGCTCTGGAGCGTGGCGCCGCGTGCCGACGTGCAGCGCGCACTGAGCGCGCATTCGCTCTCCACCGTTGGCTATCAGGACTACGCGCGCCGCTTGGCGCGCGTCTTCGGCGATACTCTCCCCGCGGGCGTGGTCCTGGTCGCGGCCACTGCGCACTACTCTTGGGAGAAGATCGTGCGCGCGCTGGGGATCGGCTCCAACCAGCTCGTCTTCATCCCCGTGGACGAGCGCTATCGGATGGACCCGGATGCTCTCTGGTGCACGATCCGCGAGCTCACCGGGAAGCGCACGCCGATAATGGCGTGCGTGAGCGTCTGCGGATCCACGGAGGAGAGCGCAATCGACCGGTTCGACGAGGTGCTCGCGGTGCGCGAGCGAGCGCGGCGGGAGCTCGGCGTGACCTTCCACGTCCACTCCGACGCGTGCTACGGCGGCTACGTGGCCTCGGTGACGCGGCGCGCCGATGGCTCGCGCCGCTCGGCGGCCGAGATACGCGAATCGATGGGGGTGCAGGACGGCGAGGAGTGGCCCGACGATGGGTGGGTGCACGCGGTCGCCGCGCTCGAGGGCGCCGATTCGGTCACCATAGACCCGCACAAGCTGGGCTACGTACCGTACCCCGCCGGGGCGCTCATCCTGCGCGACCGCCGCGCGCGCGAGCTGGTGGC
>Ga0182741_1000210_pt1 | contig 91154 bp, 66 predicted proteins | sample eDN5th37CBELigOP_FD_128874 | JGI IMG/M metagenome (GOLD analysis project Ga0182741, IMG submission 128874) | Enriched Organic Plus compost microbial communities from Emeryville, California, USA - eDNA 5th pass 37_C BE-Lig OP (version 2) (version 2) ...
AAAACATTTCATCAAACAAAACCATTATAATCCGGTTGACGCATTGCAGACAACTATAGCTGAACATTGGCAGCGCGGAGCAGTTAAACGGGTACAGTTCCCCTTGCTTTTGCGGGTAGGGTGTATAAGGAAATGACATTAAATTGCAAACCAATGCATGGGAACAGTTGACCGCTTTATACAGTGGGTAAAAGGATCAGGGTAATGTTAAATGGGGGTGCAATGAGAATTGATCATATGTATAAAAAGGAAAGTTGGTACTGGCATGCAGGAGGGTTATTGAATAACTACCAAAATAGAACGAAAGCAGGTTGGAATACTGTTGAGGGTATGAAAAGTTGTTATCAAATACGTTCGCTGCTCGTGCATGGTGAGTAAAGATATAAGCAGAACATAAAGGCGAATGTTTTATCGTTAAACGGAATTGTCACCATTATTGTAGGTTCAAAAGTTTGACGAATAGTTTATCCCCCTCAAAAAAACACCGCCAAACTCACCCTCGCAAAAAAAGGCGTCCCCGGCGTAAAATGTATTTCCGATACTGGCGCCGGCTCCATCGCCAGCCTGCTTTCTGTATCAAATTGCGTTTCCTTCCATTTAGTATTGAACAGGTTCTGAATGGCCAGCCCTGCTTCCCATTTTTTACTGGTGTAATTGATGGCCGCATCCACTACAAAATAACCTTCTGCAATAACCGAATTGTCTTCGTTCGCCGGACGGTCATCCATAAAGCGGTACCGGAGACTGCCATTCCATCCCGTTTGCTTCCGGTAGGTAAGACCGCCAACGCTGGTAAAACGCGGCGCCAATGGCAGATAGCTTGCTGCTTTGTCCACGCCCAGCGCCCTGGGGTTGGCAAGACTCACATCTCCATCCAGGAACAGGTTATTGAACAATTCATAGCGTGCGGAAAAATCAAGGCCCATTCGCTGCGTGCGTCCGCCTGCTTCTACCACTCCTTCATCGCCTACGTATACAAACTCCTGGTCCAGCCAGAGGTACCACAAGGCAGATTGAATAACCAGCTTCTTGCCAATTTTAAATACGCCGCCTAAATCAGAACCATATGCAGGAGGCAACACCTTCTTTCCGTTCTGCTGCACCGCTACGCGCGTGTCGTTGCTGTGAAATCCCCTGCCGTTGTAGAGATACAACTGCACATGGTCATTTACCCGCAAGTTTACATTCAGTTTGGGGCTCACTATCGTAGCATGTGCTCTTAGTTGATCGCCTGATAGTTTATCATGGTACCGGTTGTTAAAATAATCCATGCGGATGCCGCCGGTAATATCCAGATTAGGGGTAAGGGCAAAACGCTGCGACAGGTAAGCGCCTCCGTTCAATTCATTAATGTCACCCAGCATGAGCTGGTCGGTATTCTCCGTTCTGTTCCTGGTGCGCGTTAATTCATTATCGTGAATAGCGTCGTACCGCAGTTGAATGCCTGCCTGGGTTTCGGTAGTTATATTACCCAGGGAATATTGTTTTTTGTAAGAGCCATTGTAACCAAAAATATTCCGGGCTTCTTTTTGCCTGATCTGGTCGCCGTTCACAGGATCTTCTTTGAAGAAGGTGAAATTGGAATACAGTTCAAAGGCATACCGGCTGTAGAACAACTGGTGGCGTAAAGTGCCGCCGTCTGCCAGGTTGGTCAGCAGTTGCAGGTTGGCATTGTAGCGCGATGTTTCTCCGCCTTCGGTATCATCAATCGCGCCATAAAACCCGATCAGCCCGCTTTCCACCGCGCGATTGGGAATCTGTCCGGAAGCATTCCATTTACTGGTAAATCCGGTAAGTGTTGCTGTTAACCACGATCGGCTGTTAAGACTACCATGATATTTCAGAACACCATTGTAGCGGTAAAAATCCTGCGGACTATCGAAGTAACCTTTGGTATAAGATGCTTCTCCGGCAAAGTATAAACTCTTGTCACGGCGATCGCCTTTGGTGGGAAGGAGATTGATGCCCGCAATGCCGCGGAACGTATTGAATTGCCCGCCTTCCAGTTTCACAAAATTGTGCTCGAGATAATCTTTGGTCTTGAACTCAACAAAACCGGCCGTAGTGAAATTGCCCTTGTCTGCGAAATAAGGACCTTTATTAAAATTTACCTTATCAATCAATTCAGGGATGGTCCAGTGGAGGTCTGCATAACCCTGTCCGTGCGCATGACTTACCATATTCACCGGCAGTCCGTCCACAGTAATATTGATATCCGTTCCATGATCAATATCAAATCCCCTGAGAAAAATTTGTTCCGCTTTTCCGCCGCCTGCATGCTGCGCAACAAACAGCCCGGGCACCATACGTAATATTTCCTGCGAATTATTGATGGGGCGCAGATGAATGTCAAGGTCACTGATCGTTTTAAATAGGTTACTGCCTGCCCAGGGTCTTACCCATTCTTCCGAAAGCCGGGTAAACTGTATGGAGAGATAAATGGTTTGTCCTGCAATATTCCTTGCATCAACGATGAGAGGTTGGTATCCTACACAGGTGAGTTGCAATGTTGAAATGGATTGGGGCAGGGAGGTCAGGTTAACAAAGCCGTTCTCATCAGAGGTGGTATGGAACCTGCCGTCTGCACTATGAACATATACTCCCTGCACGGGCACTTTGGTTTGCTGGTCGGCTATATAAAAACCCTTCGAGGCATTTTGCGCAAAAAGGCCGTTACCGGCAATCAAAAAAGTCAGAAGCAGTAAGCAATTCAACAGTTGTCTCATCATTGAATGAACGGTAGCTTTAAAATATTCAATAGTGCCTTATGCTATTTAAGACAAATTCCTATGCTCTCCGCACAAGGCCGGGAAACAGGTGCCCCCAACCACAAAGGCAAATATCGGCAACTATTCACTTCGGGTCTCAGGAATGTGATTAGTGGTTTTTTGTAAATTCATTGGGAGGCAATTGGCATATATTCCGCGGCTTCTATTTGCCCCTCTCACGCTGCTGGCGCCAATTCTTTAAGCTGGTTGCTGCCCGGCCGGCGGGCGTCAGTAATACTGATGGTATCTTTCTTTTTTAACCCCTGACCAGGTTAATGGATACAAGGGGGCAGCGATACCCCAGGTATATTTAATTGAAAATGAGCCGATTTTTATTACCCCTCCACCGTCAGCTCCACATACAGCTTATTTATCTCAACCGCTTTCTTAAACGCCATCCATTCTTCTTTGCTTAGCGCAGCAGGTTTCTTTTTGATCACTGCTTCTGCCGGATGATTGCTGTCTGCCGAAAAAATATAGCGACCCCTGCTTTTTTGTTTGATTCTTTTCAATAGCGGCTCATAGGGAATACCATTGTACTGGTCTTGTTTTTCCGGTATCAATACCACCAGTTCGGGATGTTTCATCAGTTCCAGTCCCAGGTCTTTCAACGTGGCATTGTGACTGAGGTGGTGACCGGCTTTGTACACCACCGTATTTTCCAGCAATTGTGTGGCCGTGATTTTTTCCCGGCTGCGACCGTTTCTCACTTCCCATTCGTGTTCGTGCCAGCTGAGCCAGTTGCCAACCTGCGCATCGCCGGGGAAGAGCAATACTTTGCCGCTGTCAACCAGTTCAATGGCCAGGGCAAGACTGGTGTTGTTGGTATCATTGTCCAGTTGCATGGCAAGGGCGCCGGCCTGGAACAGCCAGTCGTCATCAATCTGTCGCCAGGCATTGTCGGGATGGTAATAGGTTGACTTGTACCATTCCTGTTTGGCGGCATTGGCTGCTGGTATGGAAACCACGTCGGCAAAGGGATTGCCATCGTCGTCAAATTCTCCGTCGGCATCGCCCATGGCCAGTAAACCGTTTACGAAGCCGGTCATGGCATAGTTGTCGAGGCCGAAATACACTTCTTTTTTGGCGCCGGAGGAGGGTGCGTCTTTGTTGAGCAAGGCGCTCTTCGGCGGGCCCAGCACATAGATTCTTACGCCCGGTAATTGTTGTTTGAGTTCTATGAGATCGCCGGGGTAATAGTATTGAATGCCTGTTTCATCAGTGGCCAGGTTCTTTTTGATATGCTCCATGGCCAGCGCGCTGTTGACGCTGATCTTGTATTTGTCTTTCAGGCGAATGCCGCTTTTCGTTTCAGTAACACCGAGCGGGCCAAAGAACTCTGCAACCTTTTCGAGGTTTTCATGGAAACGCTGTCGCGCTACGGCCAGTTGTTCGCCGCGTAAATGCGTTTTATAAAAACCGGCGGATGATGACGGCGATTTCTTCAGTTTTTCATTCGCCACTTTCAACGCCTTTACCGATTTGCGCAAATGCCGGCGGATCAGCGCGGCTTCTTTGTCGGATGGATTTTCTGTCCAGGCCATCCAGATGTTTTTGATGAGAAAATCATCAAACAGTTTTTCATCGGGATGAAAACCCGATACATGGTCCCAGTGCTCGTGGGTGGCCACCAGCACATCCAGTTCAGGCCGCGCATCTTTGCCCTTGCCGTTCTTCAGTTCTTTTTTGAGATCGTTCACTACATCGCGCAGGCTTACGCCCGGCACCTTGTCTTTGTGCTTCAGTCCGCAATCGATCAGCATCGTAAATTTTCTTTCATCACCGGCAAAGAATTGCAGGAAGAAACAATCACCAAATCCATGGCGGTACATGCGAATTTTAACCTGGTTGATAGACATATCTGTTATTTTGAGGTCGGGGCGGGGGCTTGTGCCGTAAGCCTTCACTTGCTTTAAAACAGTGCCACCACCAATTGATTAAGGGTTAATGGTTACATGGGAACACCCGGTTGTATGCATGCATCCACTACGATCAACTGACAAAGGGTAATGATTACATCAGAACATCTGTTCGCATACTCGCAACCTTTACCATCTACTGATCAATGATAATTATTAAATCCATGCATAAACCCAAACGGTCCCGCAATAGCGCTCAACGCTGCCTCATCAAAATAAGAAGCAGGGGCTTCCTCTCCGGCGCCGGTCATATACCGGAATTGCTGCTCCATGCGCGACACATCATTGATGCTTTTACGAATAGCATATTTAAGACATAGTTTGTCCAGGTCGAAAATGAGCGTGCAGCCGCCGCGAAAAATAAAACCATCAGGCGGCATCGGGTCTTCATCCGGCACAAAAAATCCTTTGATGCTGAATTTGTCGTCTTTCAGTTCTGCGCGCACGCCTCTTTTTTGCAGCAGGGTTACCACCACATGGTTCACCAGGTTGCCGTCGGGCGTAACGCGGTTGGCCAGCCATACGTTGCCTACCTGGAAGCGCACCTTGTTGTTGCGGCTATACGCAAAACCCATGCGGCGCCCTTCTTCATCATTGCGCGGAAACACCAGTCCCGTAATTTCAGCAAAGCGCTGCCCGCCGTCGGTTTGAATGAACTTCTGGTCAATGCGCTGGTGTAAGCCCATTTTGGCGGTCTTGCTGCCGCCAATAAATTGTTTGGTGATTTCGTAGATGGCGCGCCTGTTCTTTTCGTAACTGATATGGTGTTTAAAGTCGCGCAGGAATTTCACGAGTAAATTCTCCAGGCTGTCCGGCGCGCCGGTGCCGGGATATTCCATATAACAAAGCGATTCCACCGACATGCTTTTCACGCCTTTCGGAAAGATGCCTCTTTTCTGGAACGCTTCAATAAACGCTACGCGGTAATCTCCTTCATCATCCGCTACCATGTCCTTATCGGCCGTGATGATGGCGCGCAGGTAATCGCCAAAGGTGATGTCTACCGGCGGACAATAGTCCAGCGCGCGCACGCAGATGCGCAAAATGTGCGAAGCGGTTTTGGCCGCCATTTCCGACAGTTTATTCACCAGGTCGGGATGCAACTCGCCTTCGCGCAGTATGCCACTACCGTCAGTGGCTATGCGAAGAATGGTTTGAATACGCCGCCGATAAATATTCAGAAAAGCATCGAAGATAGCGGCCACCAGAATGGCGCCGCGTTTGTGAAAGCCAAACTCCGTCTGGTATTCTGCCGGGTTGGGTTTATGCGGTTCCCATTTCCCGGTGTCTTCATTGTAACTGCCTATGAAATCGCGCAGGCTGCCATAGCAACCCACTGCTTTGCCAAACTCCTGCGCCAGTTGTCCCAGCAGATTGTGGGAACTGAGATTGCCGCGTGTTTGCGCAATCTGGTGTTTCAACACTTCAGGGAAAGTAAAATGCTGAAAGAGCGCCACAATATCGGCAAATGCTTCGTGAAAGGCGCGCGTATCCGGATGCGTGGGTTCTATATAGCGACGATGCAATCCATCAAGAATGGCATGCGTGGTTTCATGCGCAATGATATCGTGCGAAAGACAGGTGAACACGGTACTCCCCGGCAGTTGCAGCATGGGCGAAGCAGGCGCTGCCGGAAAATACCCGAACAGCAATGCTTTTTTATCAGGATGATAATAGGCATTGGCCTGCCGTAGCGCATGCGGGTAAACGCGCAGCCGTTCGACAAATTCAGAAATGTATGCTTTCTTACCGTTTCTTGTTTTGTAATACACATGCTCGGCCCACTGGATCTTTCGCCCGAGCGCTTTTTCAAAATTTTTGATGGTGGTCATGATCACTGCATACACCATTTGCTGGTGAAACTGCGGATTGTTAACATTGGGTTCGAGCCCGTCCTGCAACAGTAATTCTGTATCATCGAGATTTACCGGCGGGTAAAACACACCGGTGGCCGGATCGTAATCGATGATCTCGATATACTCGCCGCACGGCACGGTAACCGGAGAGCGCGGATCAGGTTTGTCCAGCGGCTCCCACTCCAGTTTGAAAGTGATGTTGTTTACATCTATGGTGTCCAGCTGAAGGCTAAGGCTGGGATCAAACGCATAGCCGCGCAAACGGCGTACGGTTGGTTTTTTATTGTTATTGATCGATACAAACGACATAGATCAGCAAATAGATGGACAATAAAGTTTTACCTGCAGTTCTGTAAGGTTTTCCGCATGTTGCGCCAGCAGTCGCACGCGCTCTTCGCTGAGCGGCGTGAGATTGGTGCCGGTACTGCGAATGAACTGCAATTGTTCGGGCGTAAGGTTTCTGGACCAGATGGCCTTATAGTTTACTTTTTCTTCGAGATAGTGTTGTATGGCGTCGCGGTGCGCAGCAGGATCATCGATCCACTCCTGCGGAAGCTGATGTGCCTGCATAACGGATAAGGGTACCTGCTTTTTAATCATATTGTTGACAAAACCCGGAATACAATTTTGTAAGTCCCAGCCCAGCGACAGGTAAGCGATCTGGCGGTCCTGGTATTCAGTATTTTCGTAAATATTATCCACCATTTGCACCATCTTGATCCTGTTCATGAACAGGTCAACGGTGCGTACCAGCAGCGTTACGGTATTGCGGTATCTATTGTTGGAAAAAATCTGACCGCCTGCATCGGAGGTAATCACCGTTTTGCATTCGTAGGAACTGCCGCTTTGCGTGAGCTTTTGTATACCCTGGTTATCGTATACGCCGCCATCGATCAGTTTCGGGTCAATGCGGGCGTAGTCTTCCGGAACTTTATAAAATTCCCTGGCTATCGGCACAGGTGTAAAAGCAAAAGGAACGCAGGAAGAAGCCGTTACGGCTCTCGCCACAGGAAATTTATCCTGCAGAAAATAGATGGGAGGGTTATAGCTGGCATAAGTGGAATCTGACATTTTCCGGTAAGAAAATGTAAACGGCCTTCCCGTTTGCAGGTTGGAAGAACCAATGGCCAGCACCGGTTTTTTACACAGGTCCTGCAAGGTAGCTTTTTGATAATAGAATTTATCGTATGCCTTTTCTACTTCTTTGCCGGCAGGAAAAATGGCAAACTGGTATTTCAACAATAATACTATCCACAACGTGAATAATACCAAAAAGGCCCAGGCATATGGCGTAAACAGGAAATAAATGCCGCCACCCACCAACAACAACGTAAACAACAGCAACTGCAAAAACGACCACGACAACAGAATTTGTTTGATCACGTTTTTGCTGCTGAGCTTACTGATCATGTCCTTTTCAAACGAAGGATAATCGCCTTTATACAGGCAATAGGCAGCGCCGGTGATGGAGCCGCCGGAAATGGTAGACAGTACATCGATCTTTTCCAGTACCTGCATCTTGTGCAATGCACGCATGGTGCCGAGATGAAAAGCGGCTGCCCGGTAACCTCCGCCTGAAAGCGAAAGTCCCAGGTCGTTGGGAGGAATGCGGTTGTTCATACAGTTAGCGTTGGTAGGTAAAAAAGTTTACTAACGGGTAAGTTAGGTGTTCTGCTAAGAATGGCAAAGCGTGTTTACACGGATTTTTTCGGGTGATTCTACGGGTTGTATACAGCAATTGCACAATACCACCGCAATGCTGCCAAAGCATGTAACCAAAGGTATTCAATCTTGCTTTCATACGTTACCCGGGAAAATATCGCTGTGTTGTTTTCTGTCGGGGCATTCCCAATTCATGCAAAATTGTATACAGTTCATACGAACCGGTATTTTGCCCGGAAAAGCGCATGTATACTTTTGCAAGCTAAAAATTGGATTGTATGCAAGGTGATTTTGCATTTCTCTCTCAACGCATATGGATGGCTTTACTGGTGCTGACTTTGCTGGCTGCAGGTTGCAGTAAGAGCGGTACCACCCATGACACACCTGTACCCGAAGGGCCTGCTGTGCCGGAAGTGCCCAAAACCACGCCCCCCGGAACACCCGTGGGAATGGCGGAACAGGTTGTTGTCGGGCCGGAAGGCGGGATAGTGACCACGGCTGATGACCGTCTGCAACTGGTATTCCCGGCGGGCGCCGTGCAAATCGCTACCACTGTGACTATACAACCCATTACCAATAATTGTCCCGGTGCTACCGGTAATGCATACCGTATAACGCCGCATATCAATTTTGCCAAACCGGTTACATTGGGTTTTAGCTATGGCGACAGCGATTATGTAGCTTCCTTCCCCGCAGCATTGACCATTGCGTACCAGGATGACCAGGGCCGCTGGCAGGCAGCGCCCAATATGGTGAAAGATACTGCCAACAAAAAAGTGTGGGTAACAACAGACCATTTCAGCGACTGGTCATTATACAAAGCAATAGAACTGATTCCCTATTCCACTGTGGTAGAACCAGGTCAATCGGTAGCATTGCATTTGCTGCAACTGAATGAATTTAAAAATGATTCGCTGCTTCCTTTGCCCGAACCGGTTAAAAAGAGAGGGGGTATGGTGCAGGAGTGGAAACTGGCGGGAGAAGGTGCGTTGCAACCCAAAGGCGATGAGGCCACGTACACTGCCCCCGGCGCTATTCCCGCCAAAAACCCGGTTGCGGTAAGCGCTGTGCTGAAGCCCCGTGGCAACTGGCAGGTAACGCTGGTATCGAATATTTATATCGGCAATGAAGGGCTGTACTTCCGTATCGACAACGGGCCCTGGATGTATTGCGTAGATGACGACGGCATCTTTTTCGATGGTTACTTCAATACCATTACAGCCGCTAACCTTTCTACAGAAGAAAACGACGGCGTTACCATCCGTTGGGTGGGTACCAGAACGCTGCACAGCTATATGCCCTGGCGCCTTACCTGGCCATACTTTTTGTACGGGCCCAACCCCATTACGAATTATATGCACATTTTGCAGAACGGGCAGCCAAGTCCCGGCGGCATCTATCTTCACCACGGTATGCAATCATTACCGTATGCGATTGGTACCTTTTACCTGCGACCGGCACTGAAAATTACAATCCCGCCGCAGGGTGCGCCCACGTACAGTACGCATAATATAGAAGGGTATTTCAGGTTGAAGTGGAAGAATTGAGGTTTGTGCGGACGAATATGGAAATTGTGGTGGCATGTGGCGGAATTTGGAAGGTTTGGTCCGGGTTACCGGATGCGGGAAGTATTGTCCCTGGGTACCTGATGAAGCAAGTTTGGTAACCTGAAGCGAAAAGTACTTTTCCTGGCGGCCCGATGAGGTAAGTACCGTTCATGTATATATGATGTTGAATGTGTGGCGCCCCACGCCCCGTTTGAGTAAATAGAAAATAGCAGGAAGGAAGGCAATGTTGAAAAATACGCCAACAAAAAAGGCCACCCCAAAAGAGGGGGCCGTATTGGATTCCTGAAAATCCAAACGTATGAACAAGATGTTTTATTCCTTAATGAGTCGTGCATACGTAATGTTGCCTTCCTTATCCCATACCCCCACTACATAGATGCCAGGTTTTACATTGCCCGGGAAATACAACCGGTTAATGTTTGCCGGGTTCATTTCCTGCTGTATCAGCACCTGCCCGGTAATAGATAGCAATACCACGCGTTTGATCGGCTGATTGCTTTCTATGTGAACATAATTACGTGCAGGGTTGGGATATACTTTCAGCGTTGTGCTGGTCAGGCAGGTAGCCTGCGCCGTCACAACAGGGCTGTACCGGGACCTGCCGTCTTTGTCAACCAGTTTCAGGCGATAATACCATTTATTATTATCACGCTGGTTGTCGGTATACTGGTAACTGGTGCGCAGCGATGAATGGAAGATAACTGCTATCTCCGAATAGTCGGTTCCGTTATTGCTTCTTTCTATAACGAAATGAGAGAAGTTCTCTGCCTGCGCCGTTTCCCATTTCAGCTGAATGTTACACAAGGCCGGAATTGCCCTAAAGGACGTGATGTGGATGGGCAGGGTTGCTACCAGCGGCACTACGGACAATTGGGTTTGTGCAGCGGAAGTACAACCATATTCATCGGTCACCGTCAGCGTGTAGGTAGTATTGCCGATGCCACCTGCATAAGGAGTAGCATTGGGAATGTATGGATTGTTTACCGACTGGGCCGGCGACCAGCTGTAGGTATAGGAACCCGATGCCGGCGTAATCTGCGGCTGGAAGGGATCAGGCGTTTTTCCTACCTGTACCGTTACAGGAGGCACAACTACGGTAGGAGCGGGCACCGGATTTACCCCTATGGTAACCTGGGCCTGGTCAATGCAGCCATTTATATGAACACCGGTAAGGGTATACACCCTGTTTTCCGTTACATTGTTTACCACCGTAGTAGCCGCATTGGGATTTTCCAACCCGGTAGTGGGCGACCATATGTATGTAACATTGGCTTCAGGCGCTACGCCAATGGTAGTGCTGGCATTGCTGCATATGGTTTGGACCGGCATGGAAGGCAGGTTGAATTGCCTTACGGTAATATCCACCGTTGACTTGCTGGTGCAGCCGCCAATTTGTTCACTCAGCGTAAACGTAAACGTTTTGTCAGCATCTCCTGCTGCCGGTGTAAAAATGGGATTGGGCGAATTGGCATTGCTGAGTGTGCCTGCAATGGCCGGCGACACTGTCCAGGTGCAACTGCCGGTATTGGCTGTTGATCCCAACTGCACCGAACTGCCCACGCATACCTGGGCCGGAACGCCGGCATCTGGTGGTGTGGCAGTGGGCGTGATGGTTTTGCTGGCAGAAGTGGTACAACCGTTACCATCTGTTACGGTGAGTGTAAAAGTGGTCGGCTGCGTAGGATTGGCCTTTAGCGTACTATTCAAACTGTTGGGCGTGTTTACAAGGTGGATGGGCGTCCACAGGTAAGTAAGCGTTCCTGTGCCGGACGCGTTGACTCCTGTGCCGAGGTTGTGCGCTGGTGCCGAGGGACATAAATTCACATCACTCATACCGGTAATAGAGGGCGCATTGACGGTAACCGTTACAGCGCCGTTTTTGGTACATATCGGATTGCCCAGGGCATCATAATAAGTAACGCTGAGCGAGTATACCGTAGTGGTGGTGGGACTGGCTACCGGTTGTGCAACAGTAGTGCTGCTCAACCCGGTTGCCGGCGACCAACTGTAGGTAACGCCGGCCTGTGCAGGCGGGCCAATCACAACACTGCCACCGGCACAAATGGTTTCGTCTTGCAAACCGGTTAATGTGCCTACGTTATCTACAATAATGGAAATGGTGCTGTCGTGCGTACAACCTGTTTCAGTATCTGTAACAGTTAAAGTGAAGTCCTGCGAAGTTGTTATCAATACTTTCGGTTGTGCAGAGGTGTGATCGGTGCCATCCTGGTACGCCGCTACCTGTGGGAACCAGCTATAGGTGTAACCCGGAACTTCGGGCGCACCCAGTTCAATCACGACATTGTTGCAGGTGATCCAATCGTTGCCGGGATTGGCAAAAACGCGTCTTACTGTTACTTTGGCTGTATCTCTGAAAACACAACCACTTGTGGCTTCGGTAATTTTAACCGGGTAGTAAGTGGTTGTGTCGGGTGAAACGCTGGGATCGGAAAGCGTTTCATCGCCGGGCGCTACATTTTTCCATTGATAGCTATAGCCGGCCACGGGTGCTGCTCCCAGGGAAACCACCACAGGAGCGGCGTTGACGTCCACTATTACTGCTGCTACATCAGAAATGCTTACAGGGTCGTCACCACAACCAAAAGGAGGTAATACCAACCTGCGGTAATAACGTGTTTCACTAGCCGAAGGTGGTGTGAAATCTTTTTGTGTGCCCAGTCCTACAATATTTGTCCATGGGCCTGTGGGCGAAGTAGCAACCTGCCATTGATAGCGGGCCAGTATTTCCATTTGGGGCGAAACGTTAGCTCCCTTGATCAGTTGCGGCATATCCTCGGAAGGTTTTGATACCCTGTTACCTGAAATGGTCTGTGTAAAACCGCCCTTGCAGATATTTTGCAAGAGGGGACTAATAATGTTTTCTGTGGGCATCGACGGGCAAAACTCAAATGTCATCAGGTTCAGGAAGCCGCCGGTAGCAGGCGGTGTAGTCATTGGTTCCGTAAGGGGTGCATGTGCTGTTGCACTGGACAGGTGGCAGCTGAGGACTGTTAACCTGTTGCCGGTTTTAACCATGTTGGTAATCACCCTGCCATCATTGAGAGCGGTTTGTCTGCCAGTGGCAAAAAACTGTTTGCCTGTTTCAGTCAGGGCTACTATATAGGTGCCTCCATTAGTATACATAGTACTACTATCGGTTGTGAACAGGTTGGCGGGGCCGTTATGGGCCGGGAAAGTGATGAATGCCTGCCCATTGTGCACCATTAGCTGGCTTGCTTTGACAGTGCTCCCTGTCCTTACATACCCAAACCTGGTAGCAAATTGTACCGCACCATTGGCTGCGTTCATTTTTATGAGGTAGCTGCCGCCGCTGCTCCCGTCGGTAACATTCACGTGGGGCGCCATATCAACAGCATGCCCGAAAACGTACACCATGCCGTCTTCAACGGCAATCTGTGGATAGTCTGTCCCGGCAGGGATGCCTGCAGTATACTTGCTGAATACCACCTGGCCACTGTTGTTAAATTTGGTAATGACGTGCCTGTAGCTGCCCGGAAATGCGCTGCCATCGGTTACAGGATAGTTGGTGGAAGTGGTGATGCCGGTAATAAACACATTGTTACCAAGTACTTCTATCTCAGGGCTGAATTCCTCGCCGGTGCCGCCATTCACGATACTGAACAGCTTGTTGCCGGATGCGCCCAGCTTTACAATACCATAGTCATACGGTCCTTGTACGGTACTGCCGTCGGTGGTGACAAAATTGTTGGTATTGCTTACCACCATGCCCAACACAGCATTGCCATTGCTTACTTTGAACGACACTGTATCGGTATATGTGGTGGTGGTATTTACACTGCCGGTATACACGCAGTAAACAATATTGGCCTGCTCATCCATACGTGCCATAACATGGTCATAACCGCTCGTATATGCAGAACCGTCGGTTGTAGGGATATTGTTTGAAGTAGTGGTATAGGTGAGAAATACCTGGCCGCCATGTACAGCCAGGCCAATGCCATCTCCATCAAAGCTATTACCACCCAGGTAAAGGGTGGTAAGCAGGTTGCCGGTAGTGGCATCAACGCGTGCATAAATGATGTCGCTGCCGCCGCCACCCGCTGCGGGGCCATGGGTTACCGGTACATCTGTGGCGGTGGTAACGCCCAGCAGGTGCACATTGTTGCCGTCAACCACTATTTGCGAGAACATGGTGTTGCCGGTGCCGGACGCACTGTGCGGAAGGTACCGCGACCATAACAGGTTGTTGTTCGCATCATGCTTCATCAAAACAGACTTAAACCCTGTGCCTTTGGCAGCATAAGGGATGGTAGGCTGGAAGGTGTTTTGTTGCGTTCGCGAAAGCAGGTAGGTGTTGGCGCTGTTGTCCGCTACCAAACCATCAGTCCGCGTAAAACCAGCACTACCGGGATAATATACTTTGCTGGAACTGATATACGCCTGGGAATAGGCCGTGTCGGGAAGCAGGAAAAAAAGCATACAGCCGTCCCAATAATGGAATACAGGGTGCGGCGTAGGGGAGAACTTGTACGCATGGTTAATGGATTTTACAGGATATTTTATTTAACCATGACAGGAGTCAAAAATTTGGATTCCTGCCATTCTGGTCTTTTATATTTGCATTGGCTTCAGCTACATGCGATAATGCATGTAGCAAAAGCATTAAGTAAAGAAAATTCATTTAAGCATACAGGTTTGTAGAAGTATCGCTACAAACTGTTTTTGCATTAAACACGAGCATCTGTAACCTACGCTATCCTGCTTATGAAAAAGAATATCCTGATTGCCGACGATCATTTAACCGTACGCATGGGCATTCGTTACCTGGTAAAGGACCTGCTGCACGACAGGTGTATGGTTACAGAAGTTACCTCCGGTAAACAGATGCTGCAACAACTGAAAGCTTCACCAACGCCCTACGATCTGGCCATTATGGATATGAATATGCCTGAGCCTTGCGGTTTTTTTCTGCTGGAGCAGGCGCTGCTGGCGCAACCCAACCTGAAAGTACTGGTGCTTACGGTGAACCCTGAAGAACTGTTTTCGGGCGTAGCGCTTCAAAAAGGCGCTTATGGATTTATTTCCAAAAATGCAGATGATGTTTCACTGAAGAAAGCCATACAAAAAGTGCTGGCAGGTGAAATGTATATTCCCATAAGTAGTAAAGAAGCCATATCAGCAGTCGGCTCAGGCAATCCGTTTAAACTCCTCTCTGCACGCGAACTGGAAGTAGTGATGTTGCTGCTGGATGGAAAAGGCGTTCTGGAAGTGAGCAACGCGCTTTCCATTAGTCAGTCTACCGGCAGCACGCTGAAAGCAAGGGTATTCAGGAAACTGAACATTCGCTCCCTTACCGAACTGGTTCAACTGGCTTCGTTACATGGCCTTGCACAAAGTTTGGCAATGCAATCCGGAAGATAGTTCCGCCCAGACAGCCAGCTTTTGTTTTGGTGCAGCGGGCCGTCGATGGTGGCAATGTTTGTGAGCTGTTTACCATTTTCCCACACTTTGATTTTGCCGTTGTAATCAATGAGCATAAAAGCATTGCCAACGGCGGCTCCTCTCATCGGCTCATTGTTCTGGCGGGAATAGAGCGTGTACATACGATTGTTGTGCACGTACTGGAGTTTCCCGTGTTCAACATGATAGCTATCGCCATTGGGAAAATTGTGTATATGGGCAACGTGTCTTCGATCGGCCAGGTATTGCACCATGGTGGGGTTTTCGGTAACATGGCCATATACTACCCAGAGCGGCTGGTCAGGCGGGACGAGTTCGGGGCGCGGCGCTTCATAAGGTCCGGGTGTTTTCACCACGAGGTTTTGCCGCAGTTCATTTTGTGCGTATACCGTGCCGGCTGAATCGGTGGTGAGAATGCGGATGCGTTCGGCACGCAATCCGGGCACATTATAAGTACTGAACACCGTAAAAGACTTTCCATCAAATCGTACCAGGCCCATTTCGGTACCCAGCCAGCAATATCCCCAGCGATCGAATGCGATGCCGGTAATGCTGTTTTGCGGCAGTCCGTGGTCCGTAGTATAATGAACAATGCTGTACGGGCGTTGCTGGGCATGAACGGTAGGAACCAAAAAAGCAAGCAATAAAGCGGTCAGGGTGCAACAATTAAGAAACATGGAGCAAATGTAATGAGAAGCAGAATTGTATGCATGAAATATGTAGATTTGACGCTAACCTGCGAAAAATAAGGGACATCCATCAGGAACTCCATCACCCGACGGCGCTTTCGTGAGGGCACAAATATGCTGCTGCTTCTTTGGTACATCCTTTTGCCTGCCCATCCCCCGACGGCGGGGGCGCCGGCACGCGCTTACACCAGGAACAATATTGCATTCCTCCCACTACTCAAACTTCAAATACATATCCCTGAAATTAATAACCATCTCCCTGAATCCACTCATTACATCCTGTCCCAAATTGCCATAATAATATTTCTCCTGGTCGCGGCCCGGCGTCGTTTTTACCGAAATGTCTTCAACAGTGGTTGTTTTACCCGCTATATCAAAGCGTACGTTTTTGAGGTTATACACTTTCGTCGTCACCGTTCCCCCTGCGCCGCCATAACGCATTTCGCCGGGCGTGCCGGTGGAATCAATATGCGCCTTGAATTTTTCGTAGTAAGTAGCATAAAAGAAAGTGCTCATGGCGCCGGTATCGAATGTAAAGGCCAATGGATGCCCGTTTACGTATACACACGCCACCGGCGTTAATCCTTCAATGCCCAGGTTGCGGATGGTATCGCTGGCAGGTTGCTGTGGTATAAAGAAGTGACCATCCTGCGTAATATGTATTTCTCCCAGTTGCTCAATCACCGGAAAGCCGATGATGCCATCAATCTTGTACACACCGCCGCCAAAACTCAGCGTGCTGTCGGGAAATACAATGAACACCACATTGCGCACGCGAATATTGCCGATAGACAGTTCATCGGCCACAGCAAGGTTGGCCTGCACTTCCATACCGGTTATGGCGCGCACCATATAGCGCACGTTCAACAGGCGTAGGTTGGCGCGGGCAGCATAGGTTTCGCTGACCACACTGAGGTTGGCGCCGGTATCGAATATAAAACTGAAGGTGCTGTCGCCAAAGCGTACCGGTATGTTGATCAGATTAGCCTTGTCGCGCGTAAAGGCAATTTTCGTATCGCTTTCGCGCAGTGTGGTTTGGGCAGGCGTGCGTTGCAATCCTTTCCAGATGATGGCGCTGTTCTTTACATCTTTGATGGTTTCTTCAGTCAGACTCTGCCGGTATTGTTTCAATAATGCTTCACTCGTTTTCCAGGCCTCTTTATATTGGTACAGCTTCACGTGATTGTCTATCTTTTTTTCCAACAGCTTGCTGGCTTCTTTTGCGCTTAACTGGTTACGATATTGTTTTAACAATACAGCAATATGTTCATTGGACTCATTCAGGCGGTTAAAAAAATTGTCCAGGTGCGCCTGGTAGTAAAGTTTTTTGTGCGGTAACAAGGAGTCCGAACGGGATTGGAGCAAATTGCGCAATTCAAAATAGTGCTTGTATGCCAGGAGTGTGTCGGCGTGGGGTACCTGACCCAGTGTGACGGTGCCTATGGCTACCAGCAAAACCATCAATAAGCATTGTTTCATGATCTTTTTTTGATATACAAGTGAATCGACGAATAACTTTCGTTTAGTCACAATCGGGTTTTGAATTATTACTAAAAAAAGTTTCAAAAAAAATTGCCCGGCAATGGTTCTTCCCTGGCTTTTCTGTGTTCTTATAGTGTGCATGTTTAATTCACATTGTCACCTAAAACGGTAACATTTCTGCGATTTTCCTTATCCCCACCATTGACTGCATATTTCAAGGCCGACCATTCCTGTCCGAACCTATTTAATTAACAATATGCAAATCAACAATATGATGGGCATTTCAGATAGTGATTTTTTACAGGGAGTAAATGAGAAAGATGAACGGATGTTTAGCCGTTTTTTCAACCGGTACTATGCTGCTTCGGTGAACCAGGCATATGCCCTGATCAGTAACAAAGAGGAAGCCAGGCAGATTGTGCAGGACATATTCCAGGACGTTTGGAGCGGCACAGCCAGGTTTGACACATTGGTTAAAGCAAAAAGTTTTCTGTACGTATCCGTGAGAAACCGGTGCTATAACTACCTGAAGAGGAAGGAGCCATTTACCTACGTGGATATCAGCCAGTTGGCCGATGAAATACAGCCGGTAACAGACGAGGCGTTGTGGGAATATGATTATTTGCAAAGCATATACGAGGAATTAAATAACCTGCCTCCCGAACAACAAAAAGTCATGTATTTGTTCCTTGATGGTTATAGTGATGAACAGATTGCAGATGAATTAGGAAAAAGCTATTACACTGTTCGCAATACCAAAATCAATGCAATCAACAAACTCAGGGTAATCTTCGGGAATACTAAAAGAGCCGTAATCTTTTGCTGGTTATTAATAAACGCGGTGAGCATGGAGCTGGCCTGAAAAAAATAAAAAAAAAGTGTCAGTTGGAATGGTTGCTATTACCCGTTATTGTGTTTTTATAATTGAGACACTAATCACATAATAATAATCCCTTGTATTATGGCGGTTTTTATCACCAGAATAGCCGAACTAACTTATAAATACCGATCAGGTACCATATCGCCTGAAGAAAAGGCAGAACTTGATCAAATATTGAATGAATCAGAAGAGATGCGGGCCTGGTTCAACAAGATAAACGATGGAAACTATACCATGGAGCAATTGCGCATCATGCAGCAAATAGATGTGGCCGATGGATGGCGGAGGTTCCAGGCCGCCCGCAAGGCAGAGGAAGTGAAGCGCAAGCCCCGACTGCTCGGGGTTGCTGCATCCCTGTTGCTGGTGGTTATGGCGGGGTGTTTGTACTATATTTTCAGTGGCAGCAGATCGCGTAAAATGGACATCCTGGTACCGTTCGAAAAATCAGGTTCCGCTCTTGCCGTAAATGGACTGCTCCGGTTTGCAGACAGTAGTGTAATTGTGCTTGATACCGCGCCTGATACCTTACTGGCACGCATTAACGGTGTAGTGATTGCCAGGTCTAAAGATACCATCTTTTGCCGCGCCGGAAACAAACCACATGGTCACCCCGAGGAACTCCGGTTACAGTCGCTCAGCAAAAAAGTGTATATGCTGGTACTGCCTGATAATAGCCGTGTGTGGTTGAATGCCAGGAGTACCATTACGTTTCCTGCCTGGTTTGATGCCAATTGTAGAACGGTAAATTTTGAAGGAGAAGGCTATTTTGAAATTGCAGAAAATGCCAATGCTCCATTTCATATCAATGTCGAAAACAAAACTGTGCAGGTGCTCGGCACAAAATTCAACATCACTGCTTATCCCGGCGACAGTTTGTTCAATACAACGTTGCTGGAAGGAAAACTACAGGTGAAGGTGGCAGATACAGTACTTGAGGTAATGCCCGGTGAACGCGTTGTAATAAAAAATTCAGGAGAAATAGCACAGGAAAAAGTACCCGACCAGCATAAGTTGCTGGCATGGAAAGAGGGATTTTTTGATTTTAAGAACGATAAACTAACCGACATACTCCCGGAAATAGCGCGCTGGTATAATCTTGGACTGGTTTACCATGTTGATCCGGATGATACAAAATATTCCGGTGCGCTGCTGCGAAATGAGTTACCACAAACCATATTGAAACGTATTCAATCACAGGCGCCTTATCAATTAATTCTGCACAACGATACCATACATGTACGACCTTAACCGGAGGGAGATTCCTGTTACCATTATCCATTGCCTTTCCTAAGCAGCATCGCAGGCCGGAAGGCCTGCCCCACATTGCAACCGTGAGTGGCCAATCACGGCTTGCGGTGAGGGTAAGTAATATACATGGACCAGCCAGGCAAGGAATAAACAGCTATGGTTAAAGCTCAGATTCAATCTATACCAGGCATCTGGATTCCTTTGCGCTGAAAAAACTTTTATCAACATGAAAAGATTTTTTTTCACAGGAATCTGTTTTTTTCTGTTTACTGTGCTCAGGGCCCAGGTTAAGGTATCGCTCCATTATAAAGAAGAATCGCTGCATACTATACTGGAAGATCTACTCTTCAGGTACCAGTTAACCTTTTTCTGGAGTGATGACTATGCGAAACATGCGCAACCGGTCAGTATTGATGCTGACAATATTCCGATAAAAAAGGCATTGTCGATGATCTTCAGCAGGCAACCGTTTCTCACTTTTTCGCTCGACGGAAATTATATTGATGTTCAACCCCGCGATCTTTACGGCGTAATCACTAATGAGGAACGTGAAAAACTGCCCGGTGTAACCGTGCGTGGTATAAAACATACTGTTGTATCAGACTCTGCCGGGAGGTTCTTTATCGAAAAAGGCGCATTCGACACCGTATTGCATTTTAGCCACGTCAACATGGAGCCGCTAACGTTCAGGCACAACGGCGTGTTTACTGAACTGTATGTGATGCTCAAGACCAAGTCGGTATACATGCAGGAAGCCGTCACCACCGGTTACCGCGATCTCGAAAAAGTAAATGCCACCGGTTCCTATGCTGTTATGGACCGCCTTGCTATTGAACGAAGGGCCGCCACGCCACTGATCAGCCGGATGGAAGGGAGTTTGTCGGGGCTGCTGGTTACCAGAAATGCAAACAAATATCCCAATCAACCGCTTTTTTCCATACGAGGGGGCAGCACCATTGCGGCCAACCCGCATCCTTTGCTGGTGTTCGACGATCTGCCCTATACCGGCGATCATACCTATATCCATCTGCTCGACATAGAAAGCATTATTGCTTTCAAAGATGCCGCTGCTACCGCTTTGTACGGACCGGCATCCGGCAACGGTGTAGTGGTGATGAACAATAAAAAAGGAAAGTATGGCGAGCCGATGCGTTTCGGGGTGTTTACAGGGTTTACCTGGTCTGCCAGCCCGGACCTGGATGATCTTCCGCAATTGAGCGCGCCGGATTTTATAAAAGCCGAACAATTGCTTTTCTCCCTCGGCGCCTACGATGAGCTATTGGCCAGCAGGTACAAACTCGTGTCGCCCGTAGTGGAAACGCTTGATAGTAACCGCAGAGGCCTGCTGTCCAATACGGAAAAAGACGCGCGCCTGGCTGCTTATGCAAAGCAGGATGCCGGTAAAGACATCCGCCGTATACTGTACCAGCCGGCTTTGCTATCGCAGTCGCATTTCAGTGTTTCCGGTGGCAGCGATAGGATAGCTTATTATTTTTCCATCGGGTGGGATGCAGGCAGAGACAGCAGGGTAGGGAGCCAGCGAAACCGGCTAACCATTAACGGCCGCGTTTCTTGCAGGGCAAATAAATGGCTGGAGCTGACAGGCATGGCCAACATGGCGTTTGCGAATACTGTCCAGGGCCGTAGCTTGTTTACAAACGGTACGCCCTATACGAAGGTGGTGGATGGTGCCGGCAATGCACTGGCAGTGCCCGCAATAGTGCGAAACAGTTATAAAGACAGTGTGCGGGATATTTTTCCCGACTGGGCGTACAAACCCCTGGAAGATGTTGACCTGCGCACCATTACGCTGCGCGCCTCTTCTATAAGGGCATCGTTCACAGCCAATATCCATCCTGTCAAAAGCAAATTGACGGCACAGATTAAACTGGCGATTCACCAGGAAACGGGCATCCTGCGTGACTTGTATGATGGCAAAGCATTTTATGCCCGGGCGCTGTATAATACTTTTACGGAAATACAACCCGGTGGCATGGTGCATCATGTTCCGGCAGGAGGTATCCTGGACTATCGCACCAGCAATGTTGCGGCGCAAACAGGACGCGTACAACTCCGCTACCGCAATACCTGGAACAAACTATCGGTTTCGCTGTTGGGCGGTGCGGAAATGCGCGTGATAAGCACTGATACAACGGCCGTGCGGTTTTATGGCGTGCACGATGGTGCGCCCGGCAGTGCGGTGGATGAACAAACCCCAAGGCCAATTTCCTATAACCCAATTCAATATGGCCTTATACCTGGAGGCCATGATCAGCTCACCACTTTTCATTGCAATATCTCATGGTACCTTGATGTGGAGTGCAGTTTCAACAAACGGTTTGTTCTATCTGCCAGCAGCAGATGGGACCAGAGCAACCTGTTTGGTATGAATGCCAACCGCAGCGGCATTCCGTTGTGGTCAACCGGTATTGCCTGGAATATGGATTATGAAAGGTGGTACCGCTTCCCGCTCTTTCCTTACTGCAAACTGCGGGCAAATTTTGGTTATAACGGAAACGTAGATTATTCTGTTACGCCCTATGCTACTTCTTCAGCAGGATTTCACAATCAATACGGATCACCTGCAAGAGTGCTGGTTACGCCCTCCAATCCTGATCTCCGCTGGGAAAAAGCAGGCATATGGAGTTTTGGCGCCGACCTGGGAACCAGCAAAGGCAGATGGACATTTTCATTGGAATATTATATCCGCCGGAGCAGTGACCTGATAGCTGAGCGATTTGTTAGCCGTACCACAGGATTTACTTCTTACAAAGGGAATTATGCAAAACTGTCCGGGCATGGTGCCGACATCAGTATAAAAGGAGACGGCAACCTGGGAAAAAAAACTTTATTCGGATGCCATTTCCTGTTTGGTTATCACAGCAACCGTGTGACGCATTACGAAGAAACTTCGCAACTTACATCAGCGCAGCGCATCAAAAAAGGCTATCCGGTGACTTCCTTGTTCAGTTTTGCCTGGGCAGGCCTTGATTATACCAACGGCGACCCGGTAGGTTATGCAGGTAATGTACCCAGCAAAAACTATTATGCGATCCTCTATTCAACCAATGATAATCTTATTTTTTCCGGGAGCTATGTGCCGCGTTTTACTGCCAGCTTTCAGCCGGCTGTTCGTATTTCCAGGCTGGAACTGTCGCTGTTGTTTACCGCGAGGCTGGGCCATGTTTTCAGGAGAAGCACCATTAGCTACAGCGATATTCAAAACCTGAACTCCTGGGGTCATCCGGATTTTAAAAAGCGTTGGGAGCGGCCTGGTGATGAATTAAAATCCGATGTGCCTTCTTTACAATATCCGTTCAACCCGTACCGGGAAACTTTTTATCTCTTTTCACAGGTGCTGATGGAAAAGGCCGACAATATCAGGATGCAGGATGTGCGGCTGGATTATATTGTTATTGAGGGGAAAGCAAAAGGGTCAGTAAAATCGCTTTCATTGTTTGTATATATCAATAATCCTGGCATTTTGTGGAAAAGCACCGACGCTATGGAAGACCCTGATTATCTGGGCGACATGTCTCCTCCGCTCAGCATCACAGCCGGTTTGAAAGCGGAGTTATAACCAGAAAAGAAAAACTACATGATGGGAGATTACAGGGTAACACTGTGGCTCTGTGCGTTGCTTGCCTTGGTATCGTGCAATAAACTCAACCAGATCCATACCAACGCTGTTGAGGTCCCTCACACGCTTGCAGCTATACAGCAATTACTGGATAATCATCAATTGTTAGGTCAATCTCATGGGTTGGCCATCCTGTCTGCCGATGAAGTAATTATACCTGGGCCATCGCTTTATTTACTCCAACCCAGGGAGCGCAATGCCTATTTATGGGAAAAGGATATTTATCCCCGGGAAGATGCCGTTCCCGATTGGGACATTCCTTACCAACAGATTCGGTGCGCCAACGCAGCGCTCAATATATTACCGCAACTAAAAACAGACAACAGGGCCTTACGTACATCGCTGGAGGGAGCGGCCTGTTTTACGCGTGCACATGCTTGTTATAACCTGGTGCAGTTATTTGCAAAACCTTATGATAGTGCGGAGGCCTGTTGTGTGCCCGGCATACCCGTTCCGCAGGAGACAAGTATCCATACGCCCGTACGCCGCTTGCCGCTGCAGGAGGTGTATGCATGCATCATTGAAGACCTTCACCGCGCAGCGCGGTTGTTGCCCCCACTGCCGCAAATGTTGTATCCCAACCGGCCATCTGCAGTTGCTGCCTATGCCCTGCTCTCGAGGGTATACCTGGGTATGCGCCAGTATGAAAAAGCCGCGGCGTTTGCAGACAGCTGCCTGTTGCGGTACGACACGCTGATTGATTTCAATACATTGGACACAACAGCAAAGCAACCGTTTCCCGCCGGCAATCCCGAAGTACTGTATCAAAGTGAAATGTTAAACAACTACTATCTGTTGGGTATTGGCATGCAAATAGGCCTTAGCCAGATTGATTCTGTGTTGTACAGGTCTTATGCGCCGGATGATTTGCGGCGGGTATTATTTTATAAAACCAATGAGCAGGAGCAGCCGCAGTTAAAAAGCTCTTATTCCGGGAATAATTTTCACTTTACAGGCATTGCCCTGGATGAACTATACCTGATCAGGGCTGAATGTTACGCGCGAGCTAACAACACAGCGGCAGCCATGGAATGGTTAAATAAACTGTTGATCAAAAGATACCGGCAAAATTATTTTGTACCAATGGAGGCGCATGATCCCGAAGAAGCTTTACAACTAATTCTGGCGGAGCGTTCAAAAGAGCTGGTATTGCGGGGACTCAGGTGGGCTGACCTGCGGCGTCTTAATATAGAAAATTTCGGCATTACATTAAGGCGGTTTGCAGAAGGAAAGGAATATATTCTTCCTCCCAATAGCACACGCTATGTAATGCCGATACCAGATTATGAAATCTGGTTAACAGGAATGGAACAAAATCAGCGCTAAGTGGTGGTATTCAGTTGGAAAGCAAAATATCGGGATCATTGAATCAGGTATAACTCTCCCATGGTACACGGTTCAAAAGTGTTCCATGAGTAATTTTTCCAGTAAGTGCACACACTAAACGGATTGTATATGCAGATATAAGAAGAATTTTCAAAAATGGGAAAATAGGCTCCTGAGTAATAACTATAATAATATTGTGTATAGAATGTACAAATGTCTCGTGCCTTCATACCCGATGCCACAGCAGTGCCTACTCCCACCAGCACCGCCGTGCTCAGCAGGAAAATCCTGAACTTTCTCATAGTTGTAAGCTTTTACATGGTTAAAAACTAGCCTACTCTGTTAACAGGTTTTCGGTTTCCCCTGAGTTTAACCATGGGAATGAATCGCGGGTCCCTGATGAAGTTTAAAAAGAGGAGTTCAATATGCGTGACGGTCGCTGCTACGTGGATCAAGCAACGGTACAAAAGTAAACAGAATTCAATATGGAAGGAAGTTTACAGGCAGGAATTTTGTTGCAACAGATCAATTTTTAGCGTGGCTACTGGTAATGTTTAGGGATCGTATAATGGTTTCCTTTAGGTTAGTGGCGGATAACTGCACAAATGTTTTAGCCGCGGCACCGCAATTTGCTACAGGTTGCTGCTGTGTATAACATGCCCACCTGCTGCAGCAAATTGTTCTAAGGCTTTTTTGAATTCCTGTTGAACAAGCGGGCGCACCGCATCTTCAATATAATACGTGATGAAATTTTCCTGCAGGCTGTCCATAGCGGTATAGTACACGCATATTTCAGCCGCCAGTCCGGCAAGATAAACTTCCGTTACTCCTTTTTCGCGCAGATAACCTGCCAACCCAACAGACTTACGGTGACCATTATCGTAAAATGCACTGTAGCTGTCAATTTCCGGGTCTGTTCCTTTTCTGAAAATGGCTTCAATGCGGGCAGTGGAAAGCGCAGCAGGGAAGGCAGCGCCATTCGTTTCCTGCACACAATGGTCCGGCCATAATACCTGGCGTAAGCCGCGCAATTCGATTACATCGTAAGTCTTTTTGCCGGGATGCGCAGAAGCAAAACTCTTGTGATCAGGCGGATGCCAGTCTTGCGAAGCCACCACCAGTTCAAAACGGGGTTGCAATTGATTTACAACAGGAATAATGTCTGCCCCTCCGGGAACGGCCAGCGCACCGCCCGGTAAAAAATCATGCTGAATGTCTATCAGGATAAGCGCTTTCATGAGTGCCTCTTTTGTGTTCATCCCTTAGTTGGTTGCGCAGGTTTAACAGGGCGCGACTGATACCGGTTTTATAAATATGCGGGTTTTCAAAACGCTTATATTCATCCGGCAACAGCGACAATCGTTTTTTTGCGTACGCTGCAATCTCAGGCAGGGTAGGGCGCTCGCCGATGGATTGGCCGTCTTTCATGACCCGCTCCAGTAATGGTTGCTGCACATAACCTGCAATAGTAAGCGATTCTCCGGGTTTATAAGGATGATAGATAGTATCGGTAGTGGTTTCTTTTGCCAGCACCACTGCGTCGGCGCCGAGAAATTGCCCGTTATGGTTGAATACCCGCAGCACCTGTTTGATGCCGGGCAGTGTAACCTTTTCGATGTTTTCAGATAGCTTCAGCCGGGGTTCGCCGGCGGCCATGCTCAGTTTAAAGATGCCGTCCAGCGCGGCGTCGGGCGCGCCGGTTACCAACTGCGTGCCTACGCCGAAAATGTCTATCGGAGCTTCCTGTTCCAGTAAACTTCTGATCACATATTCATCCAGTTGGTTAGAGGCAACGATTTTCATGTAGTGCAATCCTGCTTCATCCAGCATGTTGCGGGAGGCTTTGGCCAGCCAGGCCAGGTCGCCACTGTCGAGGCGAAGGCCGATGGCGCGATGTCCCTGTTGTTCCATTTCTTTGGCTACCTTGATGGCGTGGGGCACACCGCTGCGCAGGGTGTCGTAGGTATCTACCAGGAAAACACATTGATCGGGGCGGGCGTTGGCAAAAGCGCGGAAAGCTTCCAGTTCCGAATCGAAACTCTGAACAAACGAATGCGCCATGGTGCCACTGGCTTCGAGTTGGTATAACAGGGCAGCATATACGTTGCTCGTGCTGTTGAATCCTCCGATAATAGCCGCCCGACTGGCCTGGACCCCGCCCAGTCCCTGCGCGCGGCGCAAACCAAAATCGCTCAGCACCCGTTCTCCGGCCACCCACCGCATGCGACTCGCCTTGGTGGCAATGAGCGATTGAAAATTGAGCATGTTCAGCAGCAATGTTTCTACCAGCTGTGCTTCGAACTGGGTGCCTTCTACCCGCACCAGCGGACAATTGGGAAATACCACTTCGCCTTCTTTTACCGAATAAATAGTGCCGCGAAACCGGAATGCGCGCAGGAAGTCGATAAAGGCCGGGTGAAAGTGTTGCGATTGCAGGAATTCCAGGTCAGCCTCGCTAAAGTGGAGTGTTTCCAATATTTGCAGCAATTCATCCAGTCCGGCAAACAATACATAGCCGCCCCGGTAGGGAAGTTTGCGAAAAAAATAATCGAAGCATACCGGCGTTTGATGCCGCCCCTCGCGGAACAACACTTCGCCCATGGTCAGGGCATACAGGTCAGTATAGCTGCCACTAACGGAAAACGACATCATAAGCCAGAGATTTTTGCAATAAAACAAGCCAGGCTACCAGTTACCGGAAGCTCTTTCACTTTGCAGCAATTGGCATGCCTGCACAGTTTTTCTGGTGCGAAGCAATTCCCGTTCGGTGCCAATTGGCACTTTCAGTATAATTTTGCGTCGCACTAATTGTATAGAATGAACTATCGTCATCAGCATGTTACCATTCGCACCGAACTGCGGCCGGGCGATCTCGGCCAGGTGCTCTGCCTGCATGGATGGCTTTATGCGCAGGAATACCAGTATGGCCTGCCGTTCGAAGGTTATGTGGCCGGCGGTCTGCAGGAGTTTGCAACTAATTACGATGCGCTACGGGACCGTGCCTGGATTTGTGAAGACGGCGATCGCTTTGTTGGGTTCCTGTTGCTGATGCATCGCCCGGAAAACGCTGCTCAACTGCGTTACTTTATATTGCACCCGGCATATCGTGGCATGGGCCTGGGTAAAAAACTCATGGAATTGTATATGGAATTTCTCCGTGAAAGCCACTATGCATCCACCTACCTGTGGACAACCCATGAACAACAGACGGCCATCGCGTTGTACAAAAAGTACGGCTTTGTGCTCACCGAAGAAAAGCCTTTGGATGCATTTGGCAAGCCCCTCATTGAACAACGGTTTGATCTTACGCTGCATAAATAAACAGGGTAGGGAAAAGCAGTAAGGCACCACCAAACAAGCAATAAGGCGCCATCAAAATTGCTCGGCCAGATTGCTTTGTTCTGCCAGGTTGTTGCTGCGCATCAGCAAATCGTTCAAAATCTTCGCCGCTTCTTTTTCGGTATTTACCAAATCGTACAGGGTAACTTTTTCCAGCAACCGGTTCACCGTAAACTGGATCATTTGCCATAAAGACCGCGCAGAGCAATCTACCGAATTGGTGCACAGTTTCATGGTGCCGGTGTGGGCATTGCAAAAAGTAGTATCGAAGAGGGGACCGCCCAATGCGGTTAATACATCTTTGATAATGATTTCACGGGTGGGACGGGCCAATACATATCCTCCCTTATAGCCCGGCGTACTGTTAATAAACCCGGCCAGGCGCAATATACGTGTCAGCTTAGCGATATAATGATGGCTCAATCCCTCAGCCTCGCTTAACTGCGGAATGCTCATGCCTTCGGGATCGTTGCATTTGGCAACGCGGATCAATATGCGTAAGCCGTATTCTTCCTGAGCGGTTATTTTCATAAAATCCTGTAGTTGTTAAAAATAGCTGAAGCTTGACTGGTTCCGGATTGAAATGGTTTTTACTGCGCTTGTTTACAGCATACCAAGTTCCAGTTGCGCCGCTTCAGACATCATGCTTTTATTCCATGGTGGATTCCACGTTACGGCCACATGCACATCATTTACCCCCTCGATCTGCCGCACTTTCTGGTCTACCTCAATGGGCAGCGATTGTGCTGCCGGACAACCCGGCGCCGTCAGCGTCATTACAATCTGCACGTTGTTTACGGGCAGTATTTCCACCTCGTAAATCAGTCCCAGCTCATATATGTCTACCGGCAACTCCGGGTCATATATGGTATGAAGACAGTCGATCACTTTCTTTTTGAGCGCTTCCGTATCCATCATAATTTATATTGATAAGGAGTTTTTTACTTTAAATGCCAATGCATAGTTTTTCATCTGCTTCACCATGGCCAGCAAACCATTGGAACGCGTTTGCGCCAGGTGCGTCGTCATGCCAATGCGATGAATGAACTCCAGTTTGGCATTGATAATTTCATCCGGCGCATGGCCCGACAGTACACGGATCAGCATACTGATCAGGCCTTTTACAATCACCGAATCGCTGTCGGCCCTGAAGTGTACCTTGCCGTCTTTGTAATCTGCTACCAGCCACACCGTAGACTGACATCCGCGCACGCGGTTCTCATCTTTTTTATGCTCCTCTTCCAACGGGGGCAGTTTTTTGCCCAGGTCTATGATGTATTCGTATTTGTCGTCCCAGCTGTCGAACAGGGAAAACTCGTCTACAATTTCTTCTTCTATAGCTGCTATGGTCTTTTCTGTTTTCATCAGGACAGCAGTTTTATTGCTTTCTGCAAACCGGTGATCAGGGCGTCTACTTCTTCCATCGTATTGTATACTGCAAAAGAGGCACGCGTGGTGCCGGGTATACCAAAACGGTTCATCAGCGGCTCGCAGCAGTGATGGCCCGTGCGTACGGCAATTCCGCGGTTGTCGAGCAGGATGCCCAGGTCCTGCGGATGCGCCTTGTCTATCACAAAGGAAATGACGCTGATCTTTTCCTTCGCACGGCCAATGATGCGCAATCCCGGGATGGTTTCCAGTTTGCGCGTAGCGTACTCCACCAGTCCCTGTTCGTGCCGGTGCATGTTTTTTCTGCCGATGCGCGTCACAAATTCTATCGCTGCCTTGAAGGCAATGGTATCGGCTATATTGGGCGTACCGGCCTCATACTTGTAAGGCAGGTCGTTGTAAGTGGTTTTTTCAAAGGTTACTTCCTTGATCATTTCACCACCGCCCTGGAACACGGGCATGTCCTGCAGCAAATGTTTTTTGCCGTATAACACACCAACACCTGTGGGGCCGTAAAGTTTATGCGCGGAAAATGCCAGGAAATCGCAATCCAGTTCCTGTACATCCACTTCAAGATGCGCCATGGCCTGTGCGCCATCAACCAGTACCAGCGCGCCCGCTTTATGTGCTTTTTGTATGATGTCGCGCACGGGGTTTACGGTACCCATCGCATTCGACACATACATCACACTCACCAGTTTGGTGCGACTGCTCAGCAGTTTGTCAAATGCATCCATCAACAATTCACCCTCGTCGTTCACAGGCACTACTTTGAGTACTGCTTTCTTTTCTTCGCACACGATCTGCCAGGGAACAATATTGCTGTGATGTTCCATACCGGAAATGATGATCTCGTCACCTTCCTGTATGTTCTGCCTTCCCCAGGTATAGGCCACCAAATTGATACTTTCAGTAGTACCACGGGTGAAGATGATCTCTTCCCTTGAAGCAGCATTGATAAACTGTTGTACCGTATTGCGTGTTGCTTCATAGGCTGCCGTAGCTTCCTCTGCCAGGGTATGGATGCCGCGGTGAATGTTGGCATTGTACGTGGTATAATAGCTTACCAGCGCATCAATCACCTCCTTCGGCTTTTGCGTAGTGGCCGCATTGTCGAAGTAGACCAATGGGTATCCCTTCACTTCCCGGTTTAAAATGGGAAACTGTTCTCTGATGGCATATACATCCAGGCTTCCGGAAACTTCAGCAGGTTTTATCATAACAAATCAAATTCTAAACGTTCAGAAATCAACTGGTCCACATAGCTGCGAATAAAAGGCAACTTGATATTTTCCAGCACATCTTCGGCAAAGGCATGCATCAACAGCGAGCGTGCATTCTTTTCCGTTATACCCCGCGATTTCAGGTAGAACATCGCTTCGGTATCGATGCTGCCAATGGTACATCCGTGCGAACATTTTACATCGTCCGCGAAAATTTCCAGCTGTGGCTTGGTATTCACCGTGGCCGTATCAGACAGCAAAATGTTTTTGTTGCTCTGGTACGCATTGGTTTTTTGCGCATCCTGTCTTACAAAGATCTTTCCGTTAAATACACCGGTAGCGTGTTCGTCCAGCACGCCTTTGTACAGTTCGTTGCTGAAACAATGTGGTTGTACATTATCTACCAGCGTATGGTTATCGATATGACTATGCCCCTTCAGCAAATACAACCCGTACAGGTGCGATTCACAATGGGGCGCTTCCATCACGATGTTCAGGTTGTTACGCACCAGGTTGCCGTTGAGTGAAATGGTAACCGTATGCGCAAAACTCTTACCGGTCTGGCGCACATGTGTAGTGCTCACCTGGCTGGCATGCAGACCATCGTTTTGTATTTTGTAGTATTCCAGTTGTGCATCTTCTTCCACAATCAGCTCGATCACCTGGTTGGTAAAACTTTCCTGGCTGCCGATGGTGAGGAAGGTTTCCACCACCTTCAACCCCGAAGCACGGCCCAGGTGTACCAGGCTTCTCGGCTGCGACAACACATTGCCCTTGCGGGTGTCGGTAATATGATAGATATACACCGGGTGCGCAGTCTGGTGTTTCTCCTGCACATGCACAAACAGGCCGCCATACATCCAGGCAGTATTCAGCGCATTGATGCCGTCTTTGGCGTACCGGCTGCTGTGACCCAGGTTAGCAGCTATAGTTTTCGCATATTGTTCACTGTTGGTGGCTTCTTCCAGCGGCAGCAGCACCAGGTCGCCGGGCCGGCGCAGCACCGATAGTTCCGGAGAAAAAATGCCGTTTACAAAAACGAGTTCATGGGCATCGTCTGCGCCCGGCAAACGCAACGATTGCCAGTCGTTACGCAGCAGGTTGCTTTCCGTATAGGGAAACCGGAATTCCTTATTGAACAGGGCATTGATGCGGGTATATTTCCACTCCTCATGCCTTACTCCCGGAATACCCAGTTTGTCGAACTGCAAAAAAGCATTCTGCCTGATAGCGTGCAGACCACTTTCTTTTTTATCTGAGTATAACCTGTTTAATTGTTCTTTTATATTTTCTACCGTATTCATGCTCAAGTTTGCTTTGTGTCTGTAAATCTGGTCGCTCAATCTATTACACAGGCGCCTTAAACGGCTACCTCGCTCTTGATGAAATCATATCCTTTTTCTTCCAGTTCAAGCGCCAGTTCCCGGGTGCCCGACTTCACGATGCGGCCATTGTACAGCACGTGCACAAAATCAGGCACAATGTAATCGAGCAGGCGTTGGTAGTGAGTGATCACCAGCACGGCATTGTTCTCGTTGCGGAAACGGTTTACGCCATTGGCCACAATGCGGATGGCGTCGATATCAAGACCGGAATCGGTTTCATCGAGAATGGCCAGTTTGGGTTCCAGCATGGCCATCTGGAAAATTTCATTGCGTTTTTTCTCACCGCCGGAAAATCCTTCGTTCAGCGAGCGGCTCAGCAGCGACTGGTCCATTTCCATCAATGCCATTTTCTCTTTCATCAGTTTCAGAAAGCCTACGGCATCGAGCGGCTCCTGGCCACGGTACTTGCGCACTTCGTTTACCGCAGTTTTGATAAAATTGGTAGTGGTGAGTCCCGGAATTTCCACCGGGTATTGAAAAGCGAGAAAAAGCCCTTCGCCGGCCCTTTCTTCAGGCGCCAGTTCCAGCAAGTCCTTACCATCAAACGTAACAGAACCTTCCGTAACTTCAAAATGCTCACGACCGGCCAGTACCGATGCCAGCGTGCTTTTACCGGACCCGTTTGGGCCCATGATAGCATGCACTTCGCCGGGTTTTATTTCCAGGTTGATTCCTTTCAGAATTTGCTTCTCTTCAATACGTGCATGTAAGTTGGAAATTTTCAACATGTTGTTTTTATTTTCAAATATGATCTTATTAAATGTGCTGAGGTGATGACCCGTGAATGCTTCATGGCGGAGATCAGCTCATCGCTGTCAGCATTGAACAGGAGCGGTGCGCAGTTTACCCTACGCTTCCCTCCAGGCTAATCGCCAGCAGTTTTTGCGCTTCTACTGCAAACTCCATCGGCAACTGGTTCATCACTTCTTTGGCAAAACCGTTAATGATCAGCGCTACGGCTGTTTCCGTATCGATACCACGCTGGTTGCAATAGAACAACTGCTCTTCACCAATTTTCGAGGTGGTGGCTTCGTGTTCTACAATAGCGCTCTTGTTTCTTACTTCGATGTAAGGGAAAGTATGTGCGCCGCATTTATCCCCCAGCAACAGGGAATCGCACTGGGAGAAATTGCGCGCATTGGTGGCATTCTTGTTTACCTGCACCAGTCCGCGATAACTGTTGTTACTATAGCCTGCAGAAATACCTTTCGACACAATGCGGCTGCGCGTATTTTTCCCGATGTGCATCATTTTGGTGCCGGTATCAGCCTGCTGGCGGTTATTGGTAACGGCCACAGAATAAAACTCGCCTACAGAATGATCACCTTTCAGGATTACACTGGGATATTTCCAGGTAATGGCAGAACCGGTTTCCACCTGCGTCCAGGAGATTTTGGAATGTTCACCCAGGCAGATACCGCGTTTGGTAACGAAGTTGTAGATGCCGCCTACACCATCTTTATCGCCCGGGTACCAGTTTTGTACGGTGGAATATTTTATTTCTGCATGGTCCAGCGCTACCAGTTCCACTACGGCAGCGTGCAACTGGTTTTCATCGCGCATAGGCGCCGTGCAGCCTTCGAGGTAACTTACATAGCTTCCTTTTTCTGCCACGATCAGCGTGCGTTCAAACTGCCCGGTATTTTCAGCGTTGATGCGGAAGTAAGTGGACAATTCCATCGGGCAACGAACGCCTTCCGGAATATAGCAGAAGGAACCGTCGCTGAATACGGCAGAGTTGAGAGCAGAAAAATAATTATCGGTAACAGGCACCACAGAACCGAGGTATTTTTTCACTAGTTCCGGATGCTCTCGAATGGCCTCGCTCATGGAACAGAAGATAATGCCCAGTTCGGCCAGTTGATCTTTAAAAGTGGTGGCAATGGAAACGCTGTCGATCACCGCGTCTACCGCCACGCCGGTCAGGCGCTTCTGTTCTTCCAGTGAAATGCCCAGTTTTTCAAAAGTCCTTCTCAGTTCGGGATCAATTTCATCCAGGCTTTTGGGCGCTTTTTTCTGTTTGGGTGCGGAATAATAAATAATGTCCTGGTAATCGATAGGGTCGTAGTGAATATTGGCCCATTTCGGTTCCTCCATTTTCAACCAATGCCGGTAAGCTTTCAACCGCCATTCCAGCATCCATTCCGGCTCTCCTTTTTTGGCTGAGATGAAGCGGATAATGTCTTCATTCAAACCCCTTGGCGCCTCGTCGGCCTCGATATTGGTAACAAAGCCATACTTGTAGTCGCGGAGAACGGTTTTTTCTATGGTAGTGAGCCCGTCGTTCATAAATTATTTTCTCTTTTGGGTTATCTTTTTCAATTTTGCGGCACAAAGGTAAAACCAATTTATACAAAAAAGTATAAATAGCGCTTAAAAATTGCACTTTCTCTTTTGTTTTTCCCGCTTGTATTGGTTGATTTTGGTAATCTTTTGATAATCAGTGGTTAGCGAACAGGACGTGTTTTGTGTGGCTGGCGTGGGGGTAAAAGCCCAAAGGAGTGATTGATAAGGTGGTGATAGGAATAAATGCTGGCAAGGGGGACCAATACAAAAGTGTTCCCGGTTGTGTCACGCGCCTCAACGCGGTCTATAAAAGTAAGGGCATTTAGCGCAATCGAGCACGGCCATCCGGTCCTCATTATAGAAATATTCCCGCAATGTGTTCTAATATGTATATACACACACCCACCAGCAGTCAGTGCCATGGTAATGCAATACACATACTTTAATCTCCTGAAAATATATTTCCCTTATCGCCTTGATTCCTTCTTCAATATAATTGTCAATTCTACACCTTTACCCCTGATTGAGACTAATCAAATAACAGCTAAATAAAAAGAAGTCTCCCGTTTCAACACATGCGAAACTATAGGTATTCCTGTATCCATTTCTACCTGTAATCGCCATATTTTTTTTCTGACCTGAAATTTCAAACCAATATTTTTATATTTTACGCGCCCATTACCCTATTCAAATGGCAAACAACCGAGACGAAAAAGTATTAAAAGCTTTTGGAGAAAATCTTAAGAAACTAAGAGAAGCAAAAGGGCTCACCACCCGCGAATTTGCCGACATTGCCGACATTGCTTACAGCCAGGTATGGACGCTGGAAAGCGGCCAGGGCGATCCCTCCCTCACTACACTGCTGGCCATCTCCCGTGCATTAGGAATTACTTTGAACGATCTTGTTCCGCCCGATCGGCGAAACTCCAATGGTTGAATATAGCCGATAGTTTCGCTGTTCATTGCTTTGCGTGTTATGCAGCGGGTTGTTCCGGTGCTCATCGCTTTGCACAGTAGACATCCAACGCGCCTGTAAATTCGCAGCGTACGTTGTTCCGCTGCTCATCACGTTGTACTGTGTGCCGCCTGTAATCTGCCTGCTTTGCGGGCCATGTAGCGAACCTGCTTATCCCTTCACGCGCCCCACAGCAGATTTTTATTATACTTTACTTCGTAATTCCTGCACTGCTTTATGCAGGCATTTGTAGGTCGCATTTTTCCGAACTACTTCCCCAAGCGGCAACAATTCACACCCAAACTTCCGCGCCTCCCGCCTGAATAAAAACATCAAACATTGGATAAAATAATATATGTGTCATTTTCAGGCCTCCATTTCTCGCCTCTCTGAACTTATTTCCCTATTTTTATTAGTCTTCTGAATTACAACTGGTTGATCAGCAGCATTCCATATTCTGGAAAGCCGGGTTAGGCAATTTTGCACTATTTACTACGTTGATAGTAGAATCAGGGGTAAATAAAACGAACGGATCTATGAGAAAACTACAGGTACTGACCGGGAAACTTTGGTGGTTTCCTGTACTGTTGCTTATAGTAATCTTTCTGGGGTCATTCAGAAAAACATCCTCCTACCCGGAAAGGCTGGTACATGATTTTTCCGTTGATACCACTTCATCACCGGAAAAAGCAGCGGCTACCTATACCACGCGTTCATTTGTGGAAGAAAAACTGGATGTGTACGACAGCCTGAACCTCGAAGCGTCCGGACTTTCCCGCAATGTATTTGAACTTGCGCTGAAAGGAATGTATAAACTGATCCGCAAGGGACATATCAAACAGAATATTCTTTCCATAATAGACTTCAGTCAGCCCAGCGTTAACAAACGCTTATATGTTATTGATCTCGACAGCTACACCTTATTATATAATACCTGGGTGGCGCATGGCGTGAAATCAGGTAAACTGGCTGCCACTTATTTCAGCAACAAACCGGCTTCGCACAAAAGCAGCCTGGGTTTCTATGTAACCGGTGAAACCTACAAAGGCAGCAATGGCTATTCGCTCAAACTGCTGGGTGTGGAAAAAGGGATCAACGACTATGCATTCCGCCGCGGCATTGTGATGCACGGAGCAGATTATGTAAGCGAAGAATTCATTCAAAGCCAGGGGTACATCGGCCGCAGCTATGGCTGTCCTGCCGTGCCTTCCGATATCAGCCGCGAACTGATTGACCATGTAAAAGAAGGCACCTGCCTGTTCATCTATCATCCGTCTGCTGCTTACCGGAGCAAATCCAGTTTGATTAAATAATTGCAATTCCCTCTCCCTATCTTTGCGCCTATGCTAAAAATTGGCGTTTTTGGTGTAGGCCACCTGGGAAAATTTCACCTCAACAACTGGAAAGAAATCAAAAACATTGAACTGGTCGGATTTTACGATCCCAGTGATGTAGCGGCCCAGGAAGTATCAGAAAAATACCAGCTTCCGCGCTTTATCGATGCGGAGCGACTGATGGATGCGGTAGACGCTGTAGACATCATTGCTCCCACCACCTTCCACCACGAATTGTGCAAAATGGCTATCCGGAAAGGAAAACATGTGTTTGTGGAGAAACCTCTCGCCAATACTATGGAAGAAGCAGAGGAATTGCTCAAACTGGTGAAGGAATCAAATATCAGGTTGCAGGTGGGACATGTAGAAAGGTTTAACCCTGCATACCTGGCGGTAAAGAATCTCGATCTGCACCCCATGTTCATTGAAGTACACCGGCTGGCGCAATTCAATCCCCGAGGTACCGAAGTGAGCGTCATTCTCGATCTCATGATCCATGACATTGACATTATTCTAAGCATGGTGAAAAGCGAGGTGAAGAACATTTCTGCCAGCGGTGTGGCTGTAATGACCGATACGCCCGATATAGCCAATGTGCGGATTGAATTCGATAACGGCTGTGTGGCCAACCTCACTTCCAGTCGCATAAGTATGAAGAAAATGCGCAAAATGCGCCTGTTCCAGAAAGATGCCTATATCGGCATTGACTTTCTGAATAAAAAATCGGAAATTATCAAATTGAAAACACCACAGGATGTAGATGCCTTCTCTTTTGACCTCGATACAAAGTATGGCAGGAAAACAATTGCTGTGGTGAATCCGCTGGTGCCGGAAGTAAACGCAATCAAAAAGGAACTCGAAGCTTTCCGCGATTCAATAGTAAACAAGACCCCAACAGTAGTAACGGAAATAGATGGATACAGGGCAATGGATGTGGCGCACCAGATATTGCAAAAGATCAAACACAATCACATCATAGCGTGATCCCTGATGTCGGCCCCCAAAAAAATCCATAGTGCCTGGTACCTTGTTAGCGATTATGTGGCAGCCACACTGGCCTGGATTGTTTTGTATTTTGTACGCCGGTACCTGTTGCGGGAACCGATCGTGATAGATGGCGAGTTGGTGCTGAACAGCAGGTTCTGGTGGGGTATCACCCTCATTCCCGTAGCATGGATTATCTTTTACGCGCTTGCCGGTTCTTATCGTTCTCTCTATCGTAAATCAAGACTGGGTGAACTGGGCATCACCTTGTTGCTGGCCCTGATCGGCAGCACCGTTATCTTCTTCGCCATTGTAATCAACGACCCGCAAAAGCAGTATACTTATTATTATAAGGCATTGCTGGTATATATAGCAGCGCAGTTCCTGTTTACCTGGACCGGCCGCAACCTCCTGCTCGATATGGTGCGCCGCCAACTCACCAAAGGCACTGTGTGGTTCAATACACTCCTCGTTGGGGGCAATTCAGTGGCCGAAAAAATTTTCCGCGAAACGAGTGATGGCCTGCGGCGCACGGGTTACCATTATATTGGGTATATCTGTGCGGGACACGATGGCAATGGCATCAGCAACTACCTGCCCAGGCTGGGCAACCTCCAGGACATTGAAAAGGTGTTGCATAGCAAACAAATCAGCCTGGTGGTGGTGGCCATGGAAAAATCACAAAAGAAGCAGATAGAACAGATCGTCAATATCCTTAGCGAAAAAGATGTAGAGATCAAGATTGTTCCCGATGTGCTCGATATTTTGTCCGGCTCCGTTAAAACCAGCCATGTATTCGGGGCCGTGCTTTCCGATATCCAAACAGGCCTGATGGCCGACTGGCAACAGAACATCAAACGCGTAATAGATGTTACGGTGGCCTTGACCGGCCTGGTGTTGTTGTCGCCACTGCTCCTGTACGTTACCATCCGGGTACGGCTGTCTTCGCCCGGACCGGTCATATACAGCCAGGAGCGGGTAGGGTACCGGGGGAGAAAATTCCACATTTACAAATTCCGTTCGATGGTCCATCCGGCCGAAACCAACGGGCCGCAATTGTCCTCGGCCAATGATCCCCGCATTACCCGCTGGGGAAAAATCATGCGCAAATGGCGACTGGATGAATTGCCGCAGTTGTGGAATATTCTCAAAGGCGAAATGAGCCTGGTAGGCCCGCGGCCTGAAAGGGAATATTATATCCGGCAGATCCAGCAGCAGTTCCCTTATTTTAATTACCTCCTGAAAGTAAAACCCGGCCTCACTTCCTGGGGTATGGTGCAATACGGCTATGCCGAAAATGTGGAGCAGATGATCGAGCGGATGAAATACGACCTCATCTATATTGAAAACGTTTCCCTGGCGCTCGACCTGAAAATCATGATTTATACCCTGCGGATCATTTTCCTGGGGAAAGGACAGTGAGCAGCACGGAAACCTGTAAGAAATCCGTTTCTTTATCGTTATTATCCATATCACTATAAACTTAGCAGGTGAAACAATTTTACGCGATTTGTTTACTGGCAGTATGTTCGGTTGCCGCCATGGCGCAGCGGCCTTACTGGCAACAGGAAGTGCATTATACCATAGATGTGTCGCTCAACGATCGCGAACATACCCTCGACGGTTTTCTTCACCTGCAATACATCAATCATTCACCAGATACCCTGCATTTTATCTGGTTTCATATCTGGCCCAATGCCTACAAAAATGATCAAACGGCATTCAGTGAACAACTGCTGCTGAACGGTCGTACTGATTTTTATTTTGCGGACAAGGAGAAAAGAGGATACATCAACCGGCTCGATTTCCGGGCAGGCCATACCATCCTGCGCACGGAAGACCACCCGATGTATATCGATGTGATCAAGGTATTGCTGAACGAACCTTTGGCCCCCGGCGGCAACGTGCACATCACCACGCCCTTTCATGTACAATTGCCGGCGCTCTTCAGCAGGGGAGGCCATATGGCGCAGTTTTACCAGGTTACGCAATGGTATCCCAAACCCGCCGTGTACGATGCCAAAGGCTGGCACCCCATGCCTTACCTGGACCAGGGAGAGTTTTATAGTGAATTCGGTAATTATGATGTGCGCATAACCATTCCTGTTACTTATACGGTGGCAGCCACCGGCCTGCTGCAAAGCGGCGATTTTAAAGGCGTACCGGAAAAGCAGGAAACAGGGGCCTCCGATCGCCGGCCGGTAAGCCCCAAAACGGGTAAACCTGTTGCGCAGCAAAAAAAGCCACTGCCTGCAGGGAAGCAACCGCTACAGCCTGCCACCAAAAGCCAGGGACCATCATACAAAACATTGCATTACCAGCAATCCAATGTTCATGATTTTGCCTGGTTTGCGGCGAAGAATTTTGTAGTGGAAGAAGATACGGTGCAACTGCCTTCGGGAAAACCGGTAAAGGCTTACAGTTTTTACCTGTCTGCCGGAGATGAAGGCTGGAAAAACAGTATGCAGTACATCAAAGATGCACTGCGTTTCCGCAGCGAACAACTCGGCGATTATCCCTATGATGTGATCAGTGTAGTGGAATCGCCTGCCCCTGTAGGGGGAGGTATGGAATATCCCACCATTACCAATGTATCCTCCTTTGACGAGCCACGCATGCTCGACATCGTCATCCAGCACGAAATTGGTCATAACTGGTTTTATGGCGCCCTGGCCAGCAACGAACGCCTGCATCCCTGGATGGATGAAGGTATGAACAGTTTTTACGACAAACGCTACGAGCAATGGAAATACGGCGAAGAACAGGATAGATCGTTTATGGATGTCCGTTTGCCAGACGACCCGGAGCTGTTTGCCGCAGATGTAATGGCCGCTTTGAAAGAAGATCAGCCCATATCCACCGCAGCAGCAGATTTCACCAAGAGCAATTACAGCATCACCGCTTATGCCAAAGCCGCTGCCTGGTTGCAAAAACTGGAACATACCCTGGGCCCGGAACTGTTCGACAGTGTAATGCGCGTGTATTACCGGCAATGGCAGTTCCGACACCCTTACCCGGAAGATTTCCGTGCAGTGGCCGAACAGGTAAGTGGCCGGAACTTGCAGGAGCATTTTGCCATGCTCGATAGCAAAGGACCGCTGGAACCATGGCCGACCGGAAAAAAAATAAAACCGGTTTTTCTCTTTTCGTTCAAAGACTACAAAACCACCAATTATATCGGTTGGACGCCGGTTGTGGGCTACAATGAATATGATAAACTGATGGCAGGATTGCTGGTGCATAATTTTAACCTGCCTCCCAATAAATTCCGGTTTTTACTGGCGCCCTTGTATGCCACCAATAGTAAACAAATAAATGGCGTTGGGTTACTGAATTATTCGTGGTTGCCAGATCGCACCTTTAAGAAAATACAGGTGGGCGTGAGCGGCGCTGCCTTTTCCACCCAGCGCAGTACCAACAGTGAAGGCGAAAAAGTATTCGGCCGGTATTACCGTATTGTTCCTTCGCTGCGCTTTACATTCAAAAACAGCAGTGCCCTAAGCTCAATGGAAAAATGGATAGAGTGGAAAACCTTTATCATTGGCGAACGTGGATTTCAGTATGCGTACGACACCACGCTGATGGAATATTTTCCTGCACCGGGCGCCACGCAGCAACGCTACTTGAATCAACTTACCTTTTCGGTTGAAAATTACCGTGTGTTGTACCCATATGATGTGCAACTGCAATTGCAGCAAGGCGAGGGATTTTATCGCGCCAATGCCACGGCACATTATTTCTTCAATTATGCCAAAGGCGGCGGTATGCAGGTGCGGTTGTTTGCCGCAAAATTTGGCTACCTCGGCAAAAAGACGCTGGCCAATTATTTTGAAACAGCGCTTTATCATCCTAAACTCACTGCCGTTCGCGGGTACGACGACTATACCTACAGCAACTATTTCATCGGTCGCAATGAATTTGAGGGCCTGGCATCGCAGCAGATCATGATACGGGATGCGGGTCTTAAACTGCGTACAGACATTTTCCAGGGCTTGCCCAACAGTTCCGATAACTGGATAGCAGCCGTGAACTTTGCCACTACGTTTCCCCGCAGTATTATACCGCCCACCTTACCTTTGAAAATTTTCCTTGATGCCGGCACCTATGCCGAAGCCTGGAAAAAAGACGCCCCTACCAGCCGCTTCCTGTATGTGGCCGGGCTGCAGCTTTCGCTGTTCAGCAATTTGCTGCATATTTATGCGCCCGTGTTCATGAGCAGTGAGTTTCGCAACCAGTTGAAGACGGTGCCTGAAGCAAACAAATTTTTTAAACGATTGTCGTTCAGCATAGACATTCACCGGTTTAACTTGCGGCGGATAACCGGCAATGCCATTCCATTATGACAGCCTGATCGGACCAACATGTCTTCTACGCCCATACAATATTTGCGTCGCGCTGAAATTGATGTTGACAGATGGGACACATGTATCGCCCATGCGGATAACAGTCTTATCTATGCGCATGCTTTTTCGTTAGACCAGATGGCTGAGCACTGGGACGCCCTGGTATGGGGCGATTATGAAATCGTTATGCCCCTGCCGTGGAAGCAAAAATGGGGCATCAGGTATGTGTATACTCCCTTGTTTTTTCAACGGTTAGGTATATTCGGAAAAAATGTGGATGGAACGCATGCACAGGCGTTTTATCAGCTCGCCGCCCGTCATTTTTCTTTTATTGACCTGATGGCCGATCAAGCAACTACCGGTAATTCCTGGAAAATAAAGCCAAGAAAGAATTTTATCATTCCGCTTGCATCGCCCTACCATACCATTCGGGAACGCTATACCGATGAATGTGTAAAGAATATCCGCAAGGCAGAGAGCAGGTATTGTTTGCTGACAGAAAATGTTTCCATTGAGCAAGTCATGTCCTTGTACCGGCGCGCTTACGGCAGCTATTCGGGCCATATCCGCAACGAAGGATATGCCCGGCTCCGGCAGTGGGCAGAAGCCGCCGCCGCCAAAGGGATGCTCAAATCATGGGGCGTTGTTCATGCGCGGGACAATGAACTGTTGTTTGGCGCCCTCTTGTTTCAATGCCACAGACGACTGTATTACTTGTTAGGCGCACCCACTGCAGCAGGCCGGCAGGCGCGGGCAACCTATTATTTCATTGACCAGGTATTGCAACGGCATGCGGGTCAACCGCTGCTGTTCGATTTTGAAGGTTCTGATATTCCCGATGTGGCGGCGTTTTACAGGCGGTTCGGGCCGCAGGAGGAAGCCTATTATCATCTCCTGTACAATGGATTGCCGTGGTGGATAAAGTGGCTGAAGCAGGCGTAAGCTCTCCCTATTGAAAATTCCGTTCTTCCAGTATCTTCTCGGCAATCAGGATGTCAACCGGCCGGGTGATCTTGATATTGGAGGCTTCACCTTCCACCAGGTTGATTTTTACGCCCAGTCGTTCCACCACGCTGGCCTCATCGGTAAAGCTTTCATCGTATTCCTGTTCAAACGCGGCCTTGATAATATCACTGTAAAAGGTTTGGGGCGTTTGAATGATGCGCACCTTGTTACGGTCCATTTGCGTATTGCCACCAAAGTTCTCGATGCGGATAGAATCCACCGCCCGCGTGGCGGGAATGGCATTGCCGCGTTCCAGCGCCTCGTAATAACAACGGTGCACCAGTTCCGGCGTAAGCAGGCAACGCACACCGTCGTGCACAAACACGATGGAATGATGGCGGATATGGCCCAACCCATTTCTTACCGAATGAAACCTTGTTTCGCCGCCTGTGGTGACCTGGATGCGGCCCGGGTCTTTGGTGCTTTGAATGATTTTCTGGCCGGTTTCCACGTGCGCTTCCGGCAATACCAATATGATTTCGAGGTCGGAAAAGCTGTTTAAAAAAGCAGTAAGGGTGTACCAGAGTACTGGTTGTCCCAGTAATGGCAGGAATTGTTTGGGTACTGCCGTGCCCATGCGCAAACCGGACCCGCCGGCTACTATAACTGCATATTTTTTCATACCAAATTACCGGCAACTGGGTATTTTTTCTCTTGCCGGCAGCAATAGATTTTCTGTTAAAGACACCGCAGGGCGGTGCAGTTGCTGCAAAATCAACACAAAATTAATTGATATAGTGAAGGTTGTTGTGGCGATACATTGCCTTTTAAAACCGGGGGCACAGCTTTAACCCGGAAGGCTTTTCTTCCACAAATTACCCGGATATCGTCAATAACTACCCGTACACTGCCGTTATCTGCCGCAGGTTTCAGTTGTCGCAACAGCCGCTACTGTTCGGTACTCAGTTGTGATGCGTTGGTGACTGCTTCCCTGTACTTGCCATCGGCAAGGCAATTGCCGCCGGCACAGAAGGTAAAGGAAACTACTTGCACGGTTTCATCGTTGCAAACAAGCCGGCCCGACCGGATAATGGCGGAGGCGGTCAGCGTATCCGCTGAACGCAGGCCTTCAAAAAAACATTGGCAATGCTGAAGGGTATCCGTCCGATGAAGTATCATGCTGTGTAAAGGCCGTACCTGGTGTGAGCACAACGGTAAGCAAAATAAGGAGGCAAGCTGTGTTGACGCATTTCAAACGCATACCCGGTAAACGACAAAATGACCATTATTGACGCCTGCAAGCTGCAAGGTCGGCGCAGCATTGCAAATTCCTTCATTTGTACAATCCTACTTCATTGATACCAACTTATTCACCCAGCAATTCCCGCTCAATTTCCTCCATTTGTACAATATCCCACGCTTCGCTCTCTGTGGGCGTTACGTTCAGTTGTTCAAAGGTGCCATTGTTCCTGAGGGATTCTTCAACCACTTTCTGCAATTCACAAATCACAAAGGAGGCCTGGTTGTTATAGAACTGGCGCTGAATATTTAGCAATTCCTTTCCAGCAGCATCATCCACCATTTTGGTGTCTTTTAAAATGAGCACAACATTTTTAACATCCTGTTCAAGAAACGGCAGTAAACGTGCCCGCAGTTCTTCTGTCATATTAGCAGAAATTTCGCCTTCTTTTATCGTAATGGCATGGAATTTTTCCTTGGTATCAATTTTGAACTCCATAGTCACTAATGCTTGTTTACAACCGTTAAAAAAGGGGTGACAACAGAAATCAAAAATATTCGTTATTATTGTATAAATCACATAAAACACAATAAATTATAAGATGGACAACAATTTTTCAGCCCAGGTAAAGGAGATCATTTCTTTTAGCAGGGAGGAGGCTTTACGGCTGGGGAACGATTTTATCGGTACTGAACATTTGTTGCTGGGTTTGATTCGTGAAGGAGAGAACACTGCTGTCCGTATATTGAAAAGCTTCAATGTTGATCTGTACGAATTGCGGAAAGAAGTGGAACTGGCAGTCAAAGATAAAACCGGTAAAAACATCGCCAATATAAACAGTCTGCCTTTAACCAAGCAGGCAGAAAAGGTGATTCGTGTAACCGTTCTGGAAGCCAAAGCGCTTAAAAGCCCCACTGTTGAAACAGAGCACCTGATGCTTTCCATTCTGAAGAATAAAGAGAATATAGCTACGCAAATACTGAATCAGTTTGATGTAGACTATGATCTTTTCCGGAATGAATTGGGTGTGGTGAAAAGCAACGATGTCCGCAGTGAATACGCTGATGAGAATGAAGACGACTTTGATGAAGAAAAGAAATATTCGCAGCAGAAATCGCGCGGCACAGGAAACACCAAAAGCAAAACACCGGTGCTCGACAATTTCGGTCGTGATATAACGCGCCTTGCCGAAAGCGGTGCATTGGACCCGATCGTTGGTCGTGAAGAGGAAATTGAGCGTGTTTCGCAGATACTTTCCCGTCGTAAGAAAAACAACCCGATCCTGATCGGTGAGCCTGGTGTAGGTAAAACTGCCATCGTGGAAGGATTGGCGTTACGGATAGTACAGCGCAAAGTATCCCGTGTGCTGTTCGACAAACGCGTGATCAGTCTCGATCTGGCAGCACTGGTGGCAGGTACCAAATACCGCGGCCAGTTTGAAGAGCGCATGAAGGCGATCATGAACGAACTGGAGAAGAACAGGGATGTGATCCTTTTCATAGATGAGATTCATACCATTGTGGGCGCCGGTGGCGCCAGTGGTTCACTGGATGCCAGCAATATTTTCAAACCGGCCCTGGCAAGAGGTGAGTTGCAATGCATCGGCGCCTCCACCCTCGACGAGTACAGGATGTACATCGAGAAAGATGGTGCGCTGGACCGCCGGTTCCAGAAAGTAATGGTGGAACCGCCAAGCGTGGAAGAAACCATCCAGATTCTGAACAACATCAAATCCAAGTACGAAGACTATCACAACGTTACCTATAGCGATGATGCTATCGATGCGTGTGTGAAACTCAGTGACCGTTATATAACCGACCGGTTGCTGCCCGACAAGGCCATCGACGTAATGGACGAAGTAGGCGCGCGGGTGCACCTGAAGAATATCAATGTGCCCAAAGAAATTCTGGACCTCGAGAAAAAGATTGAAGATGTAAAAGTGGAGAAGAACAAAGTGGTGAAGAGCCAGAAGTTTGAAGAAGCCGCTTCGCTCCGCGATACCGAAAAACGTTTGCAGGAAGAACTGGAAAAAGCCAAGGCAAGCTGGGAAGAAGAAAGCAAACACCGTCGGTACCCCATCGATGAAGAAGCCATTGCAGAAGTAGTGAGCATGATGACCGGTATCCCGGTAAAGAGAATGGTGCAGGCAGAAAGCGAAAAACTGCGCCACATGGCAGAAGACATGAAGGGCATGGTGGTAGGACAGGACGAAGCCATTGTGAAAGTAGTAAAAGCGATCCAACGCAACCGTGTGGGATTGAAAGACCCGAAAAAACCAATTGGAACATTTATCTTCCTCGGTCCTACGGGTGTAGGTAAAACAGAATTGGCGCGTGCGCTTGCCCGTTATATGTTCGACTCGGAAGATGCGCTGATCCGCATCGACATGAGCGAATACATGGAAAAATTCACCGTGAGCCGTTTAATCGGTGCTCCTCCCGGATATGTAGGTTATGAAGAAGGTGGTCAGTTAACCGAAAAAGTACGTCGCAAACCGTACTCGGTAATCCTGCTCGACGAAATCGAGAAAGCACACCCGGATATTTACAATATCCTGCTGCAGGTGCTGGACGATGGTCAGCTGACGGATGGTCTGGGACGCAAGGTTGACTTCAAGAACACCCTCATCATCATGACCTCGAACATCGGTGTGCGCCAGTTGAAAGACTTTGGCGAAGGGGTAGGTTTTGCTACACAGGCGCGCATACAAAGTGCTGATGAAAACAACAAGGCTGTTATCGAAAAAGCACTGAAGCGTACCTTCTCGCCCGAGTTTTTGAACCGTATCGATGATGTGGTGATCTTCAATTCGCTTACCAAAGAGCATATCTTCCAGATCATTGATATTCTGATGAAAGGAGTAATGAAGCGCCTGGCCAACCTCGGCTTCACGCTGGAGCTGACTACCGAAGCCAAGAACTTCATTGCCGAGAAAGGCTATGATCAGCAGTTTGGCGCCCGTCCGCTGCACAGGGCTATCCAGAAATACCTGGAAGACCCGCTGGCAGAAGAAATTCTGAGCATGCATATCAAGCAGGGCGATACCATGGTGGCCGAACTGGACAAGGAAAACTCGAAAATCAGGTTTACCCTGAAAGAACCTACCAAGGAAAAATCAGAAGCCTGATAAGGCTAACATATACAGGTAAACTCTTAGGGCTCCGCTTGCGGAGCCCTTATTTATTGCCATATTCACCCCTCTCATACAACTTAACCATAAAAGTATCGTTAATGTAATAAGTCCCTCGGTTCTGTTCTTCCGCGAACGGCTGCAGCATTATCGAATGCAACTCCCCCAGGCGGAACATTGCAATAAATCCAATGTTTGAGAAAAACCAGGTGACTTACCGTAGTGAGTCACATCGTACCACTACAAATTATCAATGCTGTTCCGGTTAGCCGGAACGGCATTTTTTTATGGCCAGTCCATTACATTTGCATCGTATTCATGAAACAAAAGATCATTATCACCATCGACGGCTGGTCTTCCTGCGGTAAAAGTACCCTTGCCCGCCAGCTCGCCAGGGAACTGGGCTATGTGTACATCGACAGCGGTGCCATGTACCGGGCAATTACACTGTATTTTCTGCGCAATCATGTTGACTGGACTAATCCTGAGGCCGTGCACAAGGCACTGGAAAATATCCATCTCGAATTTCAATCGAACCACAAGACCGGGCAAAGCGAAATTTACCTGAATGGAGAAAACGTGGAGTATGTAATCCGCGATCTCGTAGTGGCTGAAAAAGTAAGTGAAGTGGCCGCCATCAGGGAAGTGCGTGAATTTGCCGTGCGACAGCAACAGCAAATGGGAAAAAATAAAGGCATCGTCATGGACGGCCGCGATATCGGTACGGTGGTATTTCCGGATGCAGCCCTGAAAATTTTTATGACGGCCGATAAAGACGTTCGCGTAAGGCGCCGTTTCCAGGAACTCTATGAAAAAAATCCCAACGTAACGATGGAAGAGGTGAAAGCCAATCTGGAAATGCGCGACTACATCGACTCGCATCGTGAAGTAAGCCCCTTACGGAAAGCAGATGATGCGCTGGTGCTGGATAATTCCCATCTCACCATAAAGGAACAACTGGACATTGCTTTGCAATGGGCGCGTGAAAGGACGAATTAGTACAGGATGAATTCAACCCCAGGCAATCACTCCACGCGTAATAAGACCAGTTAGTGCAGGATGACAGTTTGAGCAGTTCAGGCTGCATAGCAGAAATGACGGTACAATTGTCAATTTTACATCTATTCATGAGCTTATTGCAGTTTTTGACTGCAGCAACAATACAGCATACAGTTTGCAAGCACAAGTGTTGGAATAAGGAGGTGCTATGGCAAACGTTGTCAATGACAGCAACTTTCACAATACCTGGAAGTGGATCAGGTTTTTTACACAGTTGGCTGCACTGCTGCTCTTCCTGTTTATAGTGGCAAGAATTGTGGCGGTATTTTTTGAGTAAGCTGCGTTGTTGTTAATAAACGTGAACGCTAATGGATAGGATTGAATTCAATTTGTTTTTTTAATTCTTCTTCGTTGGTCAGGTCAAGGCGCAGAGGCGTTACAGAAACATAATCATTTTCCACCGCCCACCGGTCGGTTCCTTCTTCTGCAGCGTCGAGCGGCGCCACGGTAAACCAGTAATGTTTCCGGCCGAGCGGGTCCATGCCGGGAATGATCCTGCCATCGTACTGCCGCACTGATTGCCGGGTCCACTTGATGCCTTTGGGCTCGCGGGGAAAATTTACATTGAACAGGCAGCTATCGCTGTCCTGTAACAATATACCCAGCGTTTCGATTACAAACGATTCCAGTTTATCAAAATCAGGTTCTGTTTTGCCGGCGGGCGTACTCAACGCAATACCCTTGATGCCCAGTAACACCGCCTGCTTGGCGCCGGCCAGTGTGCCCGAATGCCACATGGCATTGCCGAGATTGGTGCCAAGGTTGATGCCACTCAGCACCACATCCGTTTTTGCCCAGAGATGCGTGCCCAGCGCCACGCAATCTGCCGGCGTGCCATTCACCCGGTAGGCATCAATACCTTCAAATGTTATGGGCGATTTTTTGTAAAACAGCGGTCGTGAGGCGGTAATGGCATGTCCCATGGACGACTGCTCCACATCGGGCGCTACTACTCTTACTTCACCAAAATGCGCAGCCGCTTTTGCCAGTGCCGCAATACCGGGACTGTAAATACCATCGTCGTTTGTTACCAGGATTCGCATGATACAAAAGTGTCTAACTATTCCCTGCTATGTCTCTATATAATTATGCCATGGGCCGAGCGTGCGTGGGTGCAGGCACATAACTTTTATGCGTTAACATAATAGCAATCATATGAAACTGGCAGCGTTGCTCCACAATCCAGGGGCAGGAGACGAAGATCATTCCATAGAAGAACTGATCAACCTTATTCAAAATTCCTTGCAACTCGAGTGTAGATATTTTTCCACGAAAGAAGAAGGATGGGAGGAGTTTGAACCGGGTACCGATTTGCTCATAGTGGCGGGCGGCGATGGTACGGTGCGCAAGGTGGCGCGGGCATTACTGAACCGCAAACAGATCGATAAAAAGTTGCCCATTGCATTGCTGCCTTTTGGCACCGCCAATAACATTGCAAAAGCGCTGCACATCCAGGGCAATTCGGAAGAAGTGATTCAACGCTGGCGCCGGGAGCATTTCATAAAATTTGATGCAGGCAGAATAGAAGGCATAAGGGGACAAAAATTTCTGATCGAAGGATTTGGCTATGGTGTGTTCCCGGCGCTCATTGATGCCATGAAAAAGCCCGATAAACTGCTTAAAACAAAACCGCAACGCAAAATGCGACTGGCCATCGAGTTGCTCGAAGAAGTGGCGCTGGCGCAGCAGCCATTTTACTGCAGCGCAGACCTTGATGGTATGGATATGTCGGGCAATTTTCTGATGGTGGAAGTAATGAACATTGCTTCCATCGGGCCAAACCTGGTGCTGGCGCCCGACGCTGACCCCGCGGACGGACTGCTGGATGTAATGCTCATCAGGGAACAAGATCGGCAGCAACTGCTCGATTACATCAACAACAAACGGCTGGGCAATGATAACCAGTTACAATTGCCTGCGTACAGGGCAAAACATATCCACCTGCATTGCGAAGAACACCTCATTCATGTAGATGATGAACTGATTAAATTGAAGGAGAGCTGTCCGGTGCGTATAGAAATGCAAAGCGGGATGCTGGAGTTTATGATATAACCAGGAGCCAATGCTTACGGCGGGCGTGCTCGTGCCGTATTGTGCAGCATTTTTTGCGCCGCTTCAATTTCATTGCGCGTATCAAGATTGATCAGTTAGGATATCAAAATAAAAAAGCCCCTCCGAACAACTTCGGTCAGGGGCTCTGCTTGTCATGTCAGTATACCAAATTTATCTCAGAAAGAGCATTTCGCGGTATTTGGGCAGCATCCAGTAATCATCACTTACCAGCAGTTCCAGCTTATCGGCGTGATAACGGATCTTGTCGAAGTACTTGTCCTTGATCGTTTCGCAATAAGCAATGGCTTTCTCGCGGGTGTCTTCGATCTTGTTGGCTTTCTTGCGTGCTTCGATCATTTCTTCTACCAGGTCGCTCATCTTGTTCACGTGTTCAGATATCTTTTCCAGTATCTGCAACTGGTTGGCATAAGCTTCGGTTTTCAGACCGATCTCTTTCAGGCCTTTGATGTTCTTGATGAGCTCATTCTGGTATTTTACAGCAGCAGGAAGAATATGGCTGGTGGCCATTTCGCCCATGATGCGCGCTTCGATCTGTACTTTCTTGATGTATTTCTCCAGTTCTATTTCATGACGGGCTTCCAGTTCCACATGGGTGAGCACGTTGTTGCTTTCAAATACGTGCTTGGCCTTATCCGTAACATAGGCGTCCAGTGCATAGGGGGTAGTACGTACATTGGGCAGGCCGCGTTTGGCAGCTTCTTTATGCCAATCTTCGCTGTAGCCGTCGCCTTCGAACAATACCTTTTCGCTGGCCACCACATACTCACGGATCACGTGCATGATGGCGATTTCTTTCTTCTCACCTTTTTCAATCAGGGCATCTACTTCCTTCTTGAAGTTCTTCAGCGTTTCGGCCATAATGGTGTTCAGCGCAGTCATGGCGTTGGCGCAGTTGGCAGAAGAACCTACCGCACGGAACTCAAATTTGTTACCGGTGAAGGCAAAAGGTGAAGTACGGTTGCGGTCAGTGTTGTCCAGCAACAGTTCAGGAATGCTTCTGTGAAGGTCCAGTTTGAGAATGGCTTCATCCTGTTCGTCGAACTTGCCGCCAACGCGTTCTTTTACATCGTTCAGCACTTTGGACAGATACTGGCCAATGAATACGCTGATGATGGCGGGAGGGGCTTCGTTGGCGCCCAAACGGTGATCGTTACCTGCAGACGCTATGGAAGCGCGCAGTATGTCGCTGTAATCATGAACGGCCTTGATGGTATTCACGAAGAACGTGAGGAACATCAGGTTGGTCTTCGGCGTTTTGCCGGGAGCCAGCAGGTTCACGCCGGTGTCGGTGGCCATGCTCCAGTTATTGTGTTTACCGCTACCGTTGATGCCGGCGAACGGCTTTTCGTGGAAAAGCACGCGCAGGTTATGACGGCGGGCCACACGGTCCATCACGTCCATCAGCAGGGTGTTGTGGTCTACGGCCACGCTTACATCTTCAAAGATCGGGGCGCACTCAAACTGGGCGGGAGCCACTTCATTATGTCTTGTTCTGAGAGGAATGCCCAGCTTGTACGCTTCGTCTTCAAAATCGCGCATGAAGGCATAGATCCTTTCAGGAATGGAACCAAAATAGTGGTCTTCCAGTTGCTGGCCCTTGGCCGGCGCATGGCCATATACGGTACGGCCGCTCATTACCAGGTCAGGACGGGCGTTGAACAAGGCTTCATCGATAACAAAATATTCCTGTTCCCATCCCAGGGTAGCGGTAACGCGGGTAACGTTTTTATCAAAGTAATGGCAAACCTCTACAGCAGCTTTGTTGAGTGCTTCCAGTGATTTCAGCAGGGGCGCTTTGTAGTCGAGCGTTTCACCGGTAAAGGAAACAAAAATGGTAGGAATACAAAGCGTTTTACCTTCGCCGATCTCCATAATAAAGGCAGGAGAGGAGGGGTCCCACGCGGTATAACCACGGGCCTCAAAAGTGGCGCGAATGCCGCCGCTGGGGAAGGAAGAAGCATCGGGCTCCTGCTGTATCAGCGCATCGCCGTCAAAAGTTTCTATTGCGCTACCATCGCTCTTGATGGTAAAGAAAGAGTCGTGTTTTTCAGCGGTCAATCCGGTAAGGGGCTGAAACCAGTGCGTGAAGTGCGTAACGCCTTTGCTTTCTGCCCATTGACGCATGCCAGCCGCGATCTGGTTGGCCATGTTGCGGTCAATCTTCTTGCCTTGTTTGATAGAACCGATCAGGCTCTTGTAGGCCTCGTCGCTCAGGTACTCACGCGCAGTCTTCAGGGTGAACACATTGTCACCAAATATGGCGGTAATTTTGGCCGACCCTCCCACTTCTGCACCATTTACGTGAACCGAGAGGTCGTTAATAGCTTTAAAACGTAGCGATTCCATTACTTTAGTTGTTTTTGCTTTGTGCAAATAAACCGACAATTAAGAATTTAAAAAAATTTTTTGACTAATATGTGAATTTTTTGAAGATTTCATTGAAAAACTAACAGATGTAAGGCCCATTTGGGCTAAAAAAGCGGGGAAAAATGAAAAATTTTAAATATTTTATTTTTTATAATATATCCTTTCCCTCACCCTCTTCCAATCAACGCACATCCCCGCAATCACCAGCAACCACAACTCGGCAATTGCCTTATACCGCACAATAGCTCCCGGAAAGGGCACCGTATACCCGATAAAAACGTACAGCGAAACACCAAAGAATAGCATGGCCAGCACCATCGGCTTCCGGAAAACCTCCCGCCACCACGCAACCCTGAACCACCACGCCAACCCCAGCAGCATCCAGAAAAACAGCGTACCTGCCGCAGCCATCACCTGCAACATCCCCGATGCTTCCCATATAAAAGGCCTGACAAACACATTGCATACTGCCTCCGGCATTACCTTCAAAAAACTACCGGCAGTAGCTTGCAAAGGAGTAAGATCGAAACGCGTATTGCCATGCAATTCCAAAAATTCATGCTGCCGTTGTACTACCGGTCTGGCCAGGTTGAATTTTTCAGGCAACAGGGTGCTGCCGGCAAACAACACCAGGCAAACGGCAAATACCGTGGCAAATACTTGCAAGGGTTCCTTACCATAGCGCACAGCAATGAACCATGCTATGCAAACAGGCAATACCAGCAATAGCAGCGCATCGCGGAAAATGAGGAGCCCGGTGAAACCAATCAGGCTGTACACCAGGGATGGTCTGCGACGGTGCTGCGCCCAGTTATGAAAATGCTGCAGCAGCAACGACATGAAAAAGAACAGCAGGCCATCGGCCCGTATACCGCTTAACCAGAAAACGGCGGACGGAAAAAAGAAGATCAGCAGGAAATACACATTCCGCCTGGAAGGGAATGCACGCACGAGCGTTATGAACAACCAGTAATGTCCCCAGAACGTGACAAAACTGAACCACACGGCATTCATGTAATAGTTGCCGCGGGTGAACAGGTTGAACACGGCCAGCAATTTGTGCAAAACATAATGCTCCAGGTCAATGATGTATATGCGTATGATGGAGGCGAAGGAATCTCCTTCATTGATCGCATCTATGGGCAATAATTCCTGGAGCCATTTTACCGGCTCCTCAAACATTTTCTCGTATTCAATCACCGATCCGCGGTTGAAGGCCCAGGTGTCATCGCCGTTATAAAAGCGGTAGAAGATATACCCATAGGCGCAGGCCATTACCACCTTGTATCCCATTGCCAGCGCCAGTTCCTTTAACGACAAGCGTACATCAGCCCGTTTTGTCAATAAATAGAGCAGCCAGGTGAGCAGGAGGTAATAAAAAACAACACCTATCGTTGTGATCATAACTAACGGAGCTGGATTGGCGGACAATTTATAACGTCCTGACCGGTAAATCAATAAATTTGACTAATATTTGCCTGATGGCTGTTCCAGATTTAACCCCGCGAAGAATTGCCTTCGTATCCAATAGCGCCTGGTCTGTATGCAATTTCCGCCTGGATGTAGTTACACACCTTGTCGAGTCCGGATTTGATGTGCTTGTGATGACGCCTGATGATGCGTTTTCAGCACAATTGAAACAGGTAGGTTGCCGGTTCATTCCGGTAGCGTTCGATAACCGCGACGCCAATCCGCTTCATGATTATTCCCTGTATCGCCGCCTGAAGGCCATATACCGCCAGGAACGTCCCGACTTCATTTTTCATTTCGTGGCCAAGCCGAACATCTATGGTTCCATGGCCGCAGCCGCGCTTGGCATTCCTTCCGTGGCCGTCATTACCGGACTGGGTTATCCTTTTGCCCGTCGCAACTGGTTGTATTGGGTGCTGAAAACTTTGTACAAGCGGGCATTGCGCCACAGCAAGGAAGTATGGTTCCTGAATAATGATGACGCCAAAATCTTCATTACGGAAAAGATCGTCAACATAGAAAAAGTAAAAGTGTTGCCGGGCGAAGGCGTGAACACTACTTTTTTTCAGCCAAAGGCACATATGCCGCACCGGCAAAGACCTTTTACTTTTATCATGAGCACACGCCTGTTGCGCAGCAAGGGCGTAGGGCTGTACGCAGACGCAGCAAGAATTCTGAAGAAAAAGAATTACGATGTGCAGTTTATGCTGATCGGTTTTTTTGAAAAGAACCACCCCGACAGCATAGCGCAGGAAGACCTGCACCGCTGGCAGCAGGAAGGATTAATCAAATACGGCGGCTTTGCCAAAGATGTACGTCCCTGGCTGCAGCAGGCCGATTGTTTTGTATTTCCCTCTTTTTATAATGAAGGCGTGCCCCGCTGTCTTATGGAAGCCGCCAGTATGGAATTGCCGGTAATCACTTCCAACAACCGTGGCTGCCGGGAAGTGGTACAACACAATAGCACCGGGTACCTGTGCCGCGTGCTGGACCCGTTTGACCTGGCAGACAAAATGGAAAAAATGATCAATCTTTCCCATGAAGAAAGATGGCGTATGGGAAAAAATGGTCGCGCACTGGTGATGAAGCGCTTCAATATGGAAAATATCATCCGCGAATACATGGACACCCTCACCGGTAATTTGCCTGACTGAAGTTGCCCCAACCTTCGTACTTTTGCGCTCGCAGCGGCATACCTAACCACCGCATTTGCATCGGCTTCAATTAATTATCATGGAAATTACCGTCAAAACAGCACAGCAACTCAGGCTGACCGAAGAAGAATTTGAACTTATTAAGAAAAAACTGGGACGCACGCCCAATTTTACCGAGCTGTGCGCTTTCAGCGGCATGTGGAGCGAGCATTGCAGCTATAAAAACTCCATCAAATGGCTGAAAACATTACCCCGTGAAGGCAAAAAAATGCTGGTGAAAGCCGGTGAAGAAAATGCCGGTCTTATGGACATTGGCGACGGATATGGGGTAGTGTTCAAAATAGAATCGCACAATCACCCTTCTGCCATAGAACCCTTCCAGGGGGCAGCCACCGGGGTAGGTGGTATTCACCGCGATATCTTCACCATGGGCGCACGCCCCCTTGCGGCGCTCAACTCGTTGCGATTCGGTAACCTCCGCGAAGCAAAAACGCAGCACCTCCTGGCCGGCGTGGTGCATGGTATTGGCCATTACGGCAACTGCTTTGGTGTACCAACCGTAGGCGGTGAAATTTATTTTGAAAACTGCTATCATACCAACCCGTTGGTAAACGCCATGAGCGTGGGCATTGTGAAGAATGGTGAAACGGTTTCAGCTACAGCCAAAGGAGTAGGCAACCCGGTATTTTTTGTGGGTTCGGCAACTGGCAGGGACGGTATCGGCGGGGCTTCCTTTGCGTCTGCCGACATTACCGAAGAGAGCGTGGAAGAATTGCCTGCTGTGCAGGTGGGCGACCCGTTCCAGGAAAAGAAATTGCTGGAAGCCTGCCTTGAAGTAATAAAAACAGGGGCAGTAGTAGGTATGCAGGACATGGGCGCTGCCGGTATTATCTGTTCCACTTCCGAAATGAGCGCCAAAGGCAATGTAGGTATGCGCATCGATCTCGACAAAGTACCTACCCGCCAGAAAGCTACTGCCGACAATGCATCGGGTATGAAAGCCTGGGAATTGCTGCTCAGCGAAAGCCAGGAAAGAATGCTGATGGTAGTGCAGAAAGGCCGCGAAGCAGAAGTACAACGCATATTTGAAAAATGGGACCTTCCCTGTGCCGAGATCGGGGAAGTAACCGGCGATGGCATACTGCGTTTCTACATGCACGGCGTGCTGGAAGCAGAAATTCCTGCCCAGGACCTCGTGCTTGGCGGAGGTGCTCCCCAATACGACCGCGAATACAAAGAACCCGCCTATTTTAAAAAGATACAGGCTTTCGATCCTGCTTCTATAACAGTTCCCAAAGATCTCAAAAGCATTGCTGAAGCCATCATCAGCATTCCCAGCATCGCCTCCAAACGTTGGATATGGGTACAATACGATAGTATGGTAGGTACCGCCAATGCCTCCACGAACGCGCCGAGCGATGCGGCGGTGGTAGTGGCCAAACCGACCAATAAAGGACTGGCGCTCACCACTGACTGCAACGGCCGCTATGTGTTTGCCGATCCTTATAAGGGTGGCATGATGGCGGTGGCAGAAGCAGCGCGCAACATTGTATGCAGCGGCGGACAACCGCTGGGCGTTACCAACTGTCTCAACTTTGGCAATCCATACGATCCGGAGGTATATTACCAGTTTGTATCGGTAATAAAGGGCATGGGCGAAGCCTGCCGTCGCTTTGATACGCCGGTTACAGGTGGCAACGTAAGCTTCTATAACCAGAACCCGGAAGGGGCGGTATATCCAACGCCTACCATCGGTATGGTGGGATTGCTGGACAGCCCGAACGATAAAATGACCCTGTACTTTAAAAATACAGGCGACCTGATTTTCCTCGTAGGCAAAAGCAGGCCCGACATCAATTCATCCGAATACCTTCACAAAATACACGGGGTGGAATACAGCCCTGCTCCCCATTTTGATCTTGACGAAGAGATGGCCCTGCAACAAAAAATTGCAGCACTGATCAAGGGAAAGCTGATTGAGTCGGCCCACGATGTCAGTGAAGGTGGTTTGTTTGTGGCCCTGCTGGAATCCTGTTTCCATCTCAACAAAGGCGTAGCCGTGAAAGCTGCGGATGCCGGTATACGCAAGGACGCTTACTGGTTCGGCGAAGCACAAAGTCGAGTAGTGGTCAGCGTTAGGCCCGACAAGGTGGAAGCATTTAAAAAGATCATCGGCGATCATCCCTTCGAGCAACTGGGTGTGGTAACGGATGGATCTGTTGAAATAGATGGCCAGGATTGGGGCGCCATCCTTACCTGGAAAGAGCGGTATGATACTGCCATCGAAAGCCTGCTGGCAGGCCATGAATCCGAACATGCCCTGAGTGCGCTGTAGTGCTTGCCTTATGTATATCAATTAACCTGCAATGAACAAAGACGCTCACATAGTGGTTACCGGGGCTGCCGGTTTTGTTGGCAGTTGCCTTACCGGGTTTTTGAATGAAAACGGATTTAACCAGCTCATACTGGTAGACGATTTCAGCCGGGAAAACAAAGAGCCGAATCTGTTGGGCAAGAAGTTTATGGCCAAAATTGAACGGGAACAGTTTTTCGACTGGCTGGCCCGCGAAAAACCCGCCATTGACTTCATGTTTCACCTGGGCGCGCGTACCGATACCACCGAATTCGACTATGCTGTGCATCAACAGCTCAATGTAGAATATTCGAAAAAGGTATGGGATTACTGCACCATACACCAGGTGCCGCTGGTATATGCTTCTTCCGCCGCTACTTACGGCGCCGGTGAACATGGGTACCGCGACGACCATGCCGTGGTGGAATCGCTGAAGCCTTTGAATCCCTATGGCGTATCGAAAAATGAATTCGATAAATGGGTATTGCACGAAGAAAACCATCCGCCTTTCTGGGCAGGTTTGAAATTCTTCAATGTATATGGCCCCAATGAATACCATAAAGGCCGTATGGCCAGCGTGATCTGGCATGCATTCAACCAGATAAAAAAGGACGGCGTGGTAAAACTTTTCCGCTCCCATCGTCCTGATTTCAAGGACGGCCAGCAGCTGCGCGACTTTATATATGTGAAAGATGTATTGCAGGTGTGCTACTGGCTGATGGAAAACAGCATGAAAAAGCTGCAGTCACTTCCCGGTGAAGAGCGCCGCCCGGGCGATCAGTGGGAGGGGGCAAGCGCTGTTATTCCCAGTGGCTTGTACAACCTGGGCACCGGAAAGGCCCGCACATTTGAAGACCTGGTGACTGCTACCTTTGCCGGGCTGGATATGAACCCGCATATCCAGTTCATCGATATGCCCGAAGATATCCGCGAAAAATACCAGTACTTTACAGAAGCCGACATGAGCAAACTGGCCGCGGCCGGTTATAAAAACCGTTTTTATACTTTGGAAGAAGGCGTAGATGATTATGTACGCAATTACCTCGTGACCGGCTCATATTATTAAGTTTTTCAGCGCAGCTACGATACCGCGGGAACAGCAAAAATAACAGTTATGAACAAGCGCATTTCCATTATAGGTGGCGGTAATTTAGGTACAGCCATAGCAGAAGGGTTGATCAACAGTGGCTTTTCATTACCAGAACATATATTGATTACGCGGCGTAATGTAAAATCGCTGGCGGCACTGCAAAAGAAAGGCGTGCTGGTGAGCGACGACAACCAGGAAGCCGTTCGCTTTGCAGACCTGGTGATACTGGCAGTAAAGCCATTCCAGGCTTCCGATATTCTTACCAAACTGCAGCAAAGCATTGAAAAAAGACATGTGATCGTTTCGGTCGTTACCGGTTTTACCATCGATCAGATCGCTCAGTCCCTTGCAGCAGATTGTACCATTGTGCGTGCAATGCCCAATACCGCTATTGCTATCCAGCAAAGCATGACCTGTTTGTCTGCTGCCAATATTTCGGTTGAGCAACAACGTTATATAGAGGATCTGTTCAGCCAGTTGGGCAGGGTGGTATGGATCGATGAAAAACTAATGGACGCTGCCACCGTGCTGGGCGCCTGCGGTACGGCCTATGCCATGCGTTACATAAGGGCCAATATCCAGGGGGGTATCCAGATCGGGTTTGATGCCGCCACGGCCAGCCTCATTGCCGCCCAAACGGTAAAAGGCGCCGCCGAACTGCTGTTGCAAAAAGGCGCCCACCCAGAACAGGAAATCGATAAGGTAACCACGCCCAAGGGTTGTACCATTGCCGGCCTGAACGAAATGGAACACCAGGGGTTCAGCTCATCGCTGATCAAAGGAATTGTTGCCAGCTACGATAAAATAGCCAAAGATTAGCAAACCTATGGTTGGGGCGATGGCTCCCGGCGCCGCCTGAGGGGAAAGATTCCAGTAATAAATAAGTTATTATATACGTTTATAAATAGTAGGGAATAGTAGTTATACGGTGGATTTTTTAGTAGAACTACTAATAAGAGGGAGAAATATAGGTGTAAACTTGCAAATAAAATAAAAGTTTTCTTTTTTCGTTTTTAAGAATCTGACCCTGATCCCCCAATCCTAATAACTATGAAAAGAGAAAAGATTAGTCTCTTTATTCTTGTTGCAGAAATTGCTGTGATATCATTGCTGCACTCTGCCAAAAACAACGACAAAGTCGGGCATGGGCCTGTCAATGATAAAACAGCAACTGTTACGTACCAGTTAACGCCCAATCTGCAACTGACAAAAATCAAATAAAACGGTCCCACCGATAGCATTTTTAATAGTTCCTGCAACTGCGGGGACTATTTTTTTATGTGTGTCCGAATCTGTACGACCGTTTTCCAACCCATCCACCAGTGGTTCCCTTATAGAGCTGTCATGGCTGGTAGTTCCCAAATGGTTAAGCGCGGCGTTCTTCCATTTTTCCTGCACGTATTTCTTTGGGTAATATTCGTTTGACTGTTGGCGTACGGTTTCCTAAAAAGCCGGCTTATCCGTAAATTGTAGCTGTAATTCACCCAATGATTCAAGCCCTTAAACCTCAGCCTATGAGAAATATCCTGAAGTAACAGCATTTGTGCGGATGATGTTTATGCTGCAGAAAAATGCCTATAAAGACAACAAGGCAGCGTTGAAAGTATATGAAGATTATGTGGCGAAGAATTACAATTATGCCATCCTCAACAGTTTGAGCGATTTGTATTTTGAACAGGGAATGCCGGAGAAAGGCCTGAAGATACTGGAAGATTTACACCGCATGTTTCCCTGGGACCCCGACATGGTGGTGAACCTCGTGCGGTATTACTTCGACAAACAGGATTACAAACAGGCATTGACATATGCCGAAAAAGCCCTGCTGCTGGCGCCCTACACACCGGAATACCACGAAAATCTCGGGTTGGTGTATGAGCAACTGGGTAAAAAGGAAGAGGCTGTAAAGGCTTATACCCAGGCCCTTTATTACGACCATAACCGGTTTGATACCCGGTACAAAATCCGGTCGTTCCAAAACAAGCCCGACATTTATAAAGCGTTTCCGCAATCGGACCCCTATGAGCTGATCAAAAATGCAAAGGACCCCAAAGAAGGTGATTACAATTTTTACTATGTGCTCGACGAAAAGTTTGATATTGTCTATCCTGAAGGAGCAACCGAAGAATATGTCACTCTGATCGTAAAGGTGCTCACGCAGAAAGGCATCGATTCGTGGAAGGAAATGTATATTCCTTACGATCAGAGCGGTCAGTCGCTGAACATCGAAAAGGCAGAAGTAGTAAAGAAGAACGGCAACAGGGTACCGGCGGAAAAGAACGGCAATGAGCTGGTATTTACAGGCCTGGAGACAGGGGATGCCATCCTGGTACGGTTTAAGACGCAGGACTATTACGTAGGTCGGCTGGCAAGGGAATTCTGGAACAAATTTACCATCAGCGCTTTTGTTCCTACCAATATGGCAAGATACTGTCTGCTCGCCGCCAACAATATTTCCTTTCATCACAAGGTAAGCGACAATAGGCTGCAACCCAGTGTATCTGAATTTGAAAACTTCAAATTGTACACCTGGGAACAAAAAGACATTCCTGCGCTGAAAGAAGAACCGCTCATGCCCAATCTGCAAGACGTCGGCACCATAGTGCACGTGTCTACCATGAAGTCGTGGGATGAAGTGGCCCGTTGGTACAGTGACCTGGTGACGCTGGCGCTGGAAGACGACTATGAAGTGAAAGAAAAATATGCAGAACTGTTTCCTGCCGGAAAAACGTACACGCAGCGGGAAAAAGCCATGATTATTTACAATTACATTGTAAGCAATATCAGTTACAGCTCCGTGCCCTTCCGGCAAAGCGCGTTTGTGCCGCAGAAGCCTTCCAAAACCATCAATACCAGACTGGGCGATTGTAAAGACCTCTCAGCCTTGTTTGTGTCGCTGGCGCGCATGGCCGGGCTCAATGCACGCCTGCTGTTGGTTGATACCCGCGATGAAGGACAAAAGCAGATGCTGCTGCCCATGATCGAGTTTAACCACTGCATCGTGAAGGTGACCCTGGACGGAAAGGAACATTATCTCGAGCTGACCGATAACAATTTGCCATTCGGCAGTCTGCCCAACAATATCAACAATGCCCTCAGCCTGGAAATTCCCTATAAGGATGAAAAAATTTCCGGGGCGGAACTGAAGCCCATCAAAGCTGCCCATCGTACACGGGATAAAGCGAAACGAACAATGCGCATAGCTATTTCCGGTAGTGATCTGCAGGTGGAAACCAATGTGGTAAAAACGGGTGCGCTCACCTCTTCTGTAAGAGATCGCTACAAAACACTGTCTGCAGAAAAGCAAAAAGAGGAGATGGAAAAAACCATCGGCAATAATTTCAAAAATCCCGTAAAGGTGGAGCGCATATCTTTTTCTGGTCTCGACAGGCTCGACGATTCGGTAGGGTATGAGTATGCATATACGGTTAGCAATGAAGTGGTGGAATTGGGGGAAATGGGTATGATCAAGGTGCCCTATACCGACCTGATTGCCACCATCGAAAATTTCACGCTCGACAAACGCCAGTTCCCCATTGAATACTGGGCGTATGAAAATACGGACGAGTATGAAACGATAGTTCATGTAAAGGCGCCGGCAGGCAAGCAGTTTTTTGAAATACCGAAAGACGAAACGGTGTCGTTCAAAAACAGCCGCTATTCGATTCAGTTTATCAGGGAAAAACCCGATGAAGTGACCATTGTGCGCAAGGCCACGCTGGTGCGGGAAAACATCCTTCCGGCCGATTATGCTGCCTTTAAAGAGTTTCTCAGCCGCATTGTAAAGGTGGAAGCGAAATATGTTGGGTTTAAATAAATATTGAGATTTCAAAGAACAGGCTCCGGAAAAATTTTTCCGGAGCTTTTTTATTATCCTGGCCTTCTTTTCACTTGCTTTTCAGAAGTTTTCCCCACCACTAAACAGATTTTTCCGGAGGTGACCGAATTCCTGTAACTTTGCATGACCTTTCGGAATAAATCTTCAGTTTAAGTTTTCCACTGGTCAGCCAGGCAGGTTTAATCAATCAAAACCATCGTAACCAAATTTGAGCGCCGGAACAAGGCGATACAGGTTGGTTTTTTGTTTTTTTGGCCCGCCCGGAAAAAACAGCAGCGTTTACTAACATATTTAACCATAGATCATGTCCAAGTATATTTTTGTTACCGGTGGTGTAACATCTTCATTAGGAAAGGGAATCATTGCGGCTTCACTGGCAAAGTTGCTGCAGGCGAGAGGATTGCGGGTAACAATACAAAAATTTGATCCGTATATCAACGTCGATCCGGGCACGCTGAATCCCTATGAACACGGCGAATGTTATGTTACAGAAGACGGCGCTGAAACCGACCTTGACCTGGGTCATTACGAACGTTTTCTGAACATCTATACCTCACAGGCCAATAACGTAACTACCGGCCGCATTTACCAGACAGTCATCAACAAGGAACGCGAAGGCGCCTACCTGGGCAAAACGGTGCAGGTAGTGCCCCATATTACCGATGAGATCAAGCGCCGGATGTTGCTGCTGGGTCAGAACAATGAATACGATATCATCATTACCGAAATAGGCGGTACGGTAGGCGACATAGAAAGCTTACCCTTCATTGAAGCTTTGCGTCAATTGCAATGGGAACTGCCTGAAGAAGATACGGTAGTAGTGCACCTCACGCTGATCCCTTACCTCAAGGCGGCGAAGGAACTGAAAACAAAACCCACACAGCACAGTGTAAAAATGCTGAGCCAGGAAGGCGTTCATCCTGACATAATTGTGTGCCGTACGGAAAAGCCGATGACGCCGGATCTGCGCCGCAAAATCGCCCTGTTCTGCAACGTAAAACAGGAAGCAGTGATCGAGGCGGCCGATGCGCCCACCATCTACGAAGTACCACTGGCCATGATGCGCGAGAAGCTGGACGTGATCTGTATGAAGAAGCTCAACATTGCCACCACTACCGAGCCGCAACTCAGCAAATGGAAAGAATTTCTCGATAAACTGAAATACCCGAAGAGCCAGGTGACCATCGGGCTGATCGGAAAATATATTGAACTGCAGGATGCCTATAAATCCATTCTCGAAGCGTTTGTGCATGCCGGGGCCATGAACGAATGCAAGGTGCAGGTGGTAAACATCCACAGTGAATTCATTACCCAGGAGAATGTGATTGAAAAACTGGCCAACCTCGATGGTTTGCTGGTGGCGCCCGGTTTCGGTATGCGTGGTGTGGAAGGTAAAATTATTGCGGTGCAACATGCCCGGGAAAACAAGCTGCCCTTCTTCGGCATTTGCCTCGGCATGCAAATGGCAGTCATTGAATTTGCCCGGAACGTGCTGGGCATGAAGGATGCGCATTCTACTGAAATGAATGTAAATACGCCGGACCCTGTCATCGATCTGATGGAAGAACAAAAAAAGATCACTGCCAAAGGCGGCACCATGCGGCTGGGCGCCTATTCCTGCGACCTCAAGCCGGGTACGCTGGCGCGTAAGATTTATGAAAAAGACACCATCAGCGAAAGGCATCGTCACCGCTGGGAGTTCAACAACAACTATTTGCAGGCTTTTGAAAAAGCAGGTATGGTAGCCAGTGGCAAGAACAAGGAGAGCGGACTGGTGGAAATTGTGGAATTGCCTTCGCATCCGTTCTTTATCGGGGTGCAATATCATCCGGAACTGAAAAGCACTGTGGAAAATCCTCATCCCATATTTGTTCATTTTGTGAAAGCGGCCAGGGAATATGCCGAGCAGAAAAGCGCGGCAAAACCGCAATTGCAGGGTGAAGTACTTTGAAGAGGCGCATCAGCCCCGGATACGCGGAAAGGCTTTCCTGTTGAAGGAGAACCTTTCCCGCCAATCTGTTCATCCCAATAACCCCTATCTTTGCACCTCTTTAAAATCGTAGCATAATGAAAATGGACCGCAATCAGGTAATTGGTTTCTTGTTGATGGGGGTACTGCTGCTTGCCTGGTTTTACGTTACAACAAAGGATGCTCAGCAACTGCGGCTGGAGCAACAACGCTATGCCGACTCTGTTGCCCGCGAAAAGCGCCTTGCTGATTCCATTGCCAATTTGCAGGACACTACTTCCCTGCAACGAATATCAGATTCTGCTGCCGCTCCGGCGCCTGCTACCGAGCAACTGACGGTGGTGGAAAATGAAGTATTGAAAATTACCTTCACCAACAAGGGCGGTCAACCCAAACAAGTTGAATTGAAGAAGTATGCTTCCCTGCACAAGGATATGCCTGTAGTGCTGGGCGGTACTGACTTTGATAAAATTTCCTACCGCGTTAATACGGCGGATATGCGCGCAAAAGAGGTAGTTGATTTGTATTTCAATGAACCGCAGATCAGCAGGGAGGCCGACGGCAGCCAGCGCATTACATTTCAAACCAGCGCGCCCGGCACAGGTATCATCAGGCACCACTTCCTCGTGCGTCCTGATGATTATATGATCGACTGGACGCTGGAACTGGAAGGCGCCGACCGCCTGCTCACGCAGGGCGCCCTGAACCTGGTATGGCAGGCGCAGCCCATGCAGCAGGAAACAGATGTGGTGTACGAACGCACTCAGTCTACCATCTGCTTTTATGAACCTGAAGACGGCGATTTTGATTATATCCAAACCAAAGCGCAGAAAAAATTTGAGCAACCGGTGCAGTGGGTGAGCGTAGCGCAGCAGTTTTTCAACACCACGCTGGTGGCTAAAAACAATTTTTCTTCAGGCGAAGTAACCATGAACAAAGGTGTTGACACCTCTGCAAAAATCGCGGAAGTAACGGCCGCATTGCAGGCCAGGCTGCCGCTGGGCAACAATGCCAGCTTCCCCATGCAACTTTATTACGGTCCCAATGATTACAAGGTGCTCCGGAAGCAGGCCACTGATATGGACAAGATCGTGAACCTGGGCCGTGACTTTTACGCATTTGTGCGCCCGATCAACCGGTATATTGTAATGCCGCTGTTCGATCTGTTCAATAGTTTTATCGTCAGCTTCGGACTGGTGATCGCGTTCCTTACGCTGGCCATTCGCCTCATAACCTCTCCGCTGATTTACAAGAGTTACCTGAGCGGCGCCAAAATGAAAGCGTTGCGCCCCGAAATTGAGAAACTGCGCGAGAAATACGGCAACGACCAGCAGCAGATAGGGGTGGAGCAAATGAAACTGTTCAGGGAAGCGGGCGTAAACCCGTTGGGCGGCTGTATACCGGCGCTGTTGCAGATACCGATATTCTTTGCGTTATACAGCTTCTTCAACTCGAACATCAGTCTTCGTGGGGAATCGTTCCTGTGGGCCGATAACCTGGCTTCGTACGATGTGATCCTTCGTTTTCCATTTCACGTTTGGCTGCTGGGTGATCACCTCAGCTTGTTTACGCTGACCGCTGTATTGACCAGCTTTTTGATTTCTGTGTACAATATGAACATGACGCCCGATTCGGGAAATCCGGCCCTGAAGTATATGCCGTACATTTTCCCGTTCATCCTGTTGTTCGTGTTCAACAGTCTGCCGGCGGCCCTTACCTGGTACTATACGGTTTCGAATATCATTACATTGATCCTTCAGTTCGTGATTCAGAATTATATCATTGACCACGATAAAATTCTGGCCCGCATCGAAGAAAACCGCAAGAAGCCGAAGGCCAAATCAAAATGGCAGGAGCGCCTGGAGCAGATGCAGGAAGCGCAGCGAAAAGCCCAGGCCATGCGGGAAAAAAATCAAAAGGGCCGGTAAGGGGATACGCCCTTCCGACCAAATAATTCTACCCAAAATCCGTTACATTTCCGGGCCGGTCCCCATTTCTTTGTAAAAATCAGGGCATAAAGGGGCGGAGCAGGCAACTTTTGCGGCGGCCGGCACATCTTCTTCCTGTAACAACGACCACAACAGATGGGTATGAAAAAATTATTTATTCTATTGATAACCACTGCGGCAATGGCGTTGCCGGCAACCGCCCAGCGCAAGGTGTCGGAGCTGACGCTGGTATACGATGCCACCGTAATCACCGGCAACAAGGAACCCCGCCTGGCCGATGCTTTTGACGGCGCTACCATGACGGTATACCTGAAAGGCAATATGAGCCGCTGTGAAATGGCTACCGCCTTGTTTTCATCCGCTACCATTCATGATACCCGTACCGGTACCGCTGTGGTGCTGCGGGAAGTGGATGGCCAGAAACTGCTGATCAGGATGAATGCCGAAAACTGGGCAGAAAAAAACGCCCGCTACGACGGGATTAAATTTGCCAATACTGACGAAACCAAGACGATAGCTGGCTATACCTGTACCAAAGCCGTGGCTACGCTGAGCGACGGCACTACCTTCACGGTGTATTACACTACAGAAATTGTCCCGGAAAACAAGGAATACGACTACCAGTTCAGGAACCTGAACGGCCTGCCCCTGGAGTATGAGTTGGTGCAGGGAAAACTGACTATCAAGTACACGGTCTCCAAAATCAACATGAACCCGGTTCCTGCCTCCAAATTTGATATACCGAAGACCGGTTACCGCGAACTGACCTACGAAGAGAGCAAAAAGACGAGTTTGGCCAATTGATGAGGGGATGCTTACGCAGGCGTTAATTCTGAGCATTAGGTAAAAAGGCGGTGTGGCTAATGGAAGAAGAGATTACCTGTTCGCTGGCGGCATTGCCGGCATTAAGGCAGAAAGAACAGTGCTAATTGATATGGAGATACCTAAGTCAGGCGTGTCTCGAGCAGAAAGGCGAAAGACCAATCTGGTTAATTGATGTAGAGATTTCCTTCCGCCAGCGTCATTCCCGGCATCAAGGTAAAAAGCCCGTGGCCAATTGATGACGAGATGCCCTGCCAGCATCGCATTTCCGGCAATAAAGAAAATGACCTGTATGGCCATTAATGGCCTCTTACACGTATCAGGAGGAAAAAAGCAATTAATTAACGCGACAACCGGATGCGCAGGTCCAGCAGACGCAAATTGGAACGGTACGCGGTATTGTTGGTGCTCACCCTAGCCTGGTGCGGCAGAATGATCACCGTGTTGCCCTTTTGATAGGTCACCACTGCGTTGTAGGTAATGTAGTGCTTATTGCGTTCAGTGCTGAATATACGACTGCCCGAATAGGAGGGACCAGCTTTCAGGGTAAAGCCATTGGTGGTCCTGATGGGGGTAAAATCGATTTTATGTGGCTCAGACTTCTTCTTATCACCACCGCCGCTGCTGGCCAATGCAAGCGCAACCGCCCCGATCATCGCACAACTGATGATGGTCTTTTTAAACATGTGGTTAAGTTTTTGCGTAAAATTTGCTTGCATATAACACAAAAATATAGAAAAAGATTTAGAATCCTTTAACCGTCTATCCTAAACTTTTGTACTTCTTTAACGAATGAGGATGCGGAATTGTTACAGATTACATAATAATTGTCTGATTCTTTTCAATCCACAACCGTTGCATGGGGGTAATTTGTTGTAAATGAAGCAATGAAAAAAATTGCTTCGGATGCCATGTGTTTCCGTGTTAACAATATTTAGTCGGATGCGGGTATTGTTCTGCTATCTCGTGCCCTGTCAGCTGTTTATAGTTGCCCGGTTACATTTTTACTGCAAGTGCAACAAATGTTTCATGTGCCCAAATTTGGAATCCGTGGCAAAAAAAATTGGAATCAATCGGCGAATGGCCTATTTTACATAAACCTTCTTTTTATACATGAGAGACAATCCATACCGTCAGGACAATGAGGAAATCCGGGAGTTGGTGAAGCAGTTTCAGAACCTTAAAGCCGGCCGGAGCCACTCCTTTCTGGATGAAGAGGCTTTTGAAAAAATCATTGATTATTTTGATGACGTAGAAGACCTCCAGCAGGCCATCGAAGCGGCTGAACTGGGTATAGAACAGTATCCATATTCTTCGCTTTTGCTGATCAAGAAAGCAGATCTGCTGATTGCCACCAGGCGCTACCATGAAGCGTTGCAGGTACTGGACCATGCAGAATTGCTTGACAGCAACGACATCAACCTCTATATACTGAAAACAGATGCCTACCTGGCGCTTGACCAGCAGGAAAAAGCCGTGCAGTTACTGGAAAACGCTTTGTCGCTGTTCGAAGGGCAGGAGCGCATAGAGTTGTTGTTTGAGCTGGCAGATGTATACGATGATTACGAAGAATTCGACAAGATATTCGATTGCCTGAAACTGATCCTTGAGCAGGAACCCAATAACGAAGAAGCGTTATACAAGATTTGTTTCTGGACTGATTTTACTGGAAGAAACGAAGAGAGCATCCGGCTGCATAAATGGATCATTGAGGAATATCCCTATTGCGAACTGGCCTGGTTCAACCTCGCTGCTGCCTACCAGGGATTGAAGCTGTACGAAAAAGCGATAGATGCTTACAAGTATGCAGTGGCCATTGATGAAAAATTTGATTACGCTTACCGCAATATGGGCGATGCCTATATTCGCCTGCGCAAATACCGTGATGCCATCGAATCGCTGGAAAAAGTGCTGGAGTTGTCAAGACCTGAAGAAGTGATTTACGAAGCCATCGGGCATTGCTACGACCGGTTGAAAAATTATGCGCAGGCGCGCTTTTATTACCGCAAGGCTTCGCATATGAACCAGGGCGACAGCAAACTGTACTACAAAATTGCCTGCACTTATATCAACGAACAACAATGGACCATGGCGGTAAAACAACTGGAAACCGCCATGCAAATTCACCGGCTGCAGCCAGAATACAACCTGGCCATGGGTGAATGCAAAATGCAGCTGGGTGAATATAAAGAAGCTATTCAATATTTTTCAAATGTGGTAAGGCAGCGTCCGCGCAATGTATCCAGTTGGGAAGCATTGATCCGTTGTTTGTATCACGGAGAATTTTATGAAGAAGCGCTCGAGCAGGTGCGCTCTGCGATGAAGATCATTGAAGGCAGACCTATATTCATTTTTTATTATAGCGCCATTCTTTTTGCGTTGGGCAAATCAAAAGAAGCGCTGGTACAACTCGAAAAAGCCATGAGCCAATCGCCCAGGATGGTGAAGAAGTTTATTGAGTTGAACCCGGGGTTGTTGCGTCATCAGCAGGTGGTGGATATTATTGCGCGATACAAGCGGAATAAATCGTTGTGAGCGAAAATTCCTTACTTCAGTCACATTTTTGCTTTCATCTTCTCCCTATTTTTGCGGCGGCCTTAAAATTGTAAATCTAAAATCCTGGGAATGAATTTTAACCTCACGCAGATTCCTGAGAGAATTCGCAAACCCCGCACCAGTGGTATTACAATGGTTATGGACAAGGGGATGAGCGTACCCGAAGCGCAAAACTTCATGAGTGTTTCTCACCCGCATGTAGATATTGTAAAGCTTGGTTTCGGTACGTCATTCGTAACGCCTAACCTCCGCGAAAAAATTGAAGTGTACCGGTCGTACAACATACCGGTTTATTTTGGCGGTACCTTATTTGAAGCGTTCCTGATCCGCGACCAGTTCAACGACTACCTCAAAGTTTGCAAGGATTTTGGCATCACTTATATGGAAGTGAGCGACGGATCGATCACCATTCCTCATGCAGAAAAATGCGGATATATTGAGAAGCTGGCGAAACACGGAACTGTGCTGAGTGAAGTAGGCAGCAAGGATGCTGCGCATATCATTCCCCCGTACAAATGGATTGAACTGATGCGCGCCGAACTGAGCGCCGGTTCTTCCTATGTGATTGCAGAAGCCCGTGAAGCCGGTAACGTAGGCATTTACCGCGGCACCGGCGAAGTGCGCGAAGGCCTGGTGCAGGAAATATTAACGCAGATTCCCGGCGAACGCATCATCTGGGAAGCACCGCAAAAAGCGCAACAACTCTACTTTATTGAATTGCTCGGCTGTAATGTAAACCTCGGCAATATTGCTCCCACGGAAGTGATTCCGCTCGAAACCATGCGGCTGGGGCTGCGGGGTGATACCTTCAACCTGTTTATCAATAACAACAAAGAAGCAACGGCATAATGAGGCGGTTTGGCCTGATAGGATATCCGCTGAGCCATTCGTTTTCGCAAAAATATTTTACCGAAAAATTTCAGCGCGAAAACTTAACCGGATGCACATACGAAAATTTTCCCATTGCATCTGTTGAGGAATTGCGTGATGTGCTCCAATCGCATCCCGACCTGGAAGGATTAAACGTTACCATTCCTTACAAGGAAAAAGTGATACCGATGCTGTCCTGGCAACATGAAGTGGTGCAAGCCACCGGCGCTTGCAACTGTATCAAAATCGTCAACAACAAACTGTGCGGTTACAATACCGATGTAGTGGGCTTTGAGCAATCGCTGGCAAAGCAATTGCAGCCCGTTCACCGGAAAGCCCTTGTACTGGGCACCGGGGGAGCAGCCAAAGCGGTGCAGTATGTATTGCAAAAAAGAGGCATTGAGTACCTCACCGTTTCGCGCCAGCCACAAGGGGGCAACCAGATTGATTATGCAGCCGTGCGCAACGTATTGCCCGAATACCTGCTGGTGATCAATACCACGCCGCTGGGCATGTATCCTGCTGTGGAGGCTTGTCCTCCGCTTCCCTATGAACAGATCACCCCTCAGCATTTTTTATTCGACCTCATTTACAATCCGCCCCTCACGCAGTTTTTGCAGCAAGGCAAAAACCGGGGCGCGCTGATTGAGAACGGGGCCGATATGCTGGTGATCCAGGCAGAAGAAAGCTGGAAAATATGGAATACCCCCTCCGTCATTGGCTAAACCCGGCAACATATTTCCGGTGCTATCATCCGGGCACAAATATGCCACCACCTTTTTTGGTACATCCATCTACCGCGCCATTCCCCGCCGGCGGGGGCGCCAGCAGCCGCTCACTACATCAACAATGTTTCGTGGACGGGGGTGGTAATATTTCCATGTACAGGGGCAGTGTTTCGTGGACGGGGGTGGTAATGTTCCATAGACGGCGGCAGTAGTCACCCCATCTGAATTTCTCATCAACCCCAAAACATTTCACCATGCCAAGAATAAAAGTTCCCATTCCCGCTCACCTTCCGTTTTCCACCATAATACCCATTCGTATTACCGACCTCAATTACGGTGGCCACGTCGGCAATGATACCCTGCTCAGCCTCCTCCACGAGGCCCGTGTGCAGTTTCTCAAACATCACGGTTATGGAGAACTCACTTTTGCCGGCGTAGGCTTGATCATGGCCGATGTTGCCATTGAATTCCGTCAGGAATTATTTTACGGCGATGAAGTTCGTGTATTTGTAGGCGTTGGTGATTTTACTAAAGTGTCTTTCGATATTTATTACAAACTGCAGAAAGCAACAACCGACACCGAATCAATAGTAGCAGTAGCAAAAACCGGCATGGTGTGTTATGATTATGACAAAAAGAAAGTTGTGCCCGTGCCGGACGAAGCAAAGAAGCAATTGGAACAATAAGCCGTTCAGTTGCCTTCGCTTACCTTAATTCTCCAGCAAAATTTCTTTCAATTCCAGTAAATCCAGAAAGTTGGTGGCAGCAGGTATGAAAGACGCCTGCTTCAGCATTTTGTCTTTCCATTCGTGGATTCGCTGCTTCCACATATTGTCTTCATTGAAAATATAGGGCACATGGTCCACTGGTTCGGGACGGCCGTGCAGCGAAGTGAGCAGGGGCAAAAATTTTGAAGAGATACGCGTTTGCTGCCCGTTAGGACTGGTTACAACAATGTACTGCCCGTCGTCGCCCAGGATGAGATGCGGATCGAGAATGATATTGCCGTTGTCATCGCGGATGGGAGGCGCCTGCACATTGGGATCGGAAATGATGTCCATGGCGGGAATGTCATCCGGTTCTGCCGGCCGCAAATCGGTTTCCCATATTACTTCCTGCCTTTGAGGCATCACATAGGCCGCCCGGGCAATGACCATGTTTTGATAAGGATTGGCCACCGCATTCCTGGAACGAAAGCGGCGTCCAGCAACAATTTCTTCTTCCGCTTCTTCCACCTCGGGCAGTTGTGTTCTGTCCATGGCAGGAGGTGTGTGTTCCGGAATAGCGGGCACAGGCAGTTGTTCCGTTGCTGTAATCTGGTCCTGACCGGTGTTGTTATTGTTCAACAGGTAAAAAGCTCCGGTAGCAACAACCAATAGCACGGCCGCAACTGCTACCCATTTGAGCAGGATACGAACCACGGCCCCTTTGGATGCTGCTGCCTGTACAGGTTGTGCTGTATCGAGTGCTGCCGATACATTCATCCATACACCGGCAGGAGGAGTAATTTCAATATCCGAGAGCTTTTGCGAAACTTTTATTTCACCGGCGTCAAATTCTTCACCGAGCCGTGCAGCAATATGCTCCCATGCACCTTCGGGAGGCGTTATTTCAAGGTTTAGCAGGGTATGTTTTACGTCGGAAGCCATAATACTTTACCGGGTATAACTTTTTTGAGTATCGCTCAGATACTGTGTAATTTTCTTCTGTAACACGCTCTTCGCCCGGGCAAGCTGCGATTTGCTGGTGCCTTCGCTGATACCCAGCATATCGCCGATTTCTTTGTGGGAGTAACCTTCTACCACGTAGAGGTTAAAGACAGCCCGGTATCCGGGCGACAACTCCTGAATTATTTTAATGATATCTTTTTCTGCCAGGTTATCCAGTGCCGTTATATCTGCATCTTCTATCGCCTGATCTTCTTTATCCGTTACCATTGACATACGGGTGGATTTTTTCCGGAAATGTTCAATGGAAGTGTTCACAAACACGCGCCGTATCCAGCCTTCAAAAGAACCCTCGCCCCTGAACCGGTGCAAATTCCTGTATACCTTGATAAACCCTTCCTGCAACAGGTCCTGGGCATCGTCTGTGTTATTGGCGTATCGCAGGCACACAGCATACATCCTGGGGGCAAACCGCCGGTACAGCTCTTCCTGCATGCGCCGGTCGCCTTCAATACAGCCCTTGATTAAGTCGCTTTCTGAAATGGTATAGTTGCTTTTGTCTGTCAAATTTTTTCTCCGGATAAATGATTTTCAGACTTTCGATATGGTTTTTAATTGTTGTTGCAAGAATAAAACCAATTTATCTGCGGCCTTCCTGCGGTGGCTATACCGGTTTTTTTCCTCCAGGGTCATCTCGCCAAAACTGCGCGTGCTGCCTTTGGGCAGGAATACGGGGTCGTAGCCAAAACCTCCATTGCCACGGCGCTCTTTGGTGATTTCCCCCTCGCAAATCCCTTCAAACAAATATTCCTTTCCTTCCCAGATCAGGGCTATGACCGTTCTGAAACGGGCCGAGCGGTCAGGTATTGCGCCCAATCTGTCTAATAATTTATCGATATTATCCTTGAAACGGGCATCATTGCCGGCATACCGCGCGCTGTGCACGCCCGGTTCACCGCCCAATGCGGTTGTTTCCAGGCCGGTATCCTCACTAAAACAGTTTTTGCCCGTTAATTGATGAATTGTCCGCGCCTTTTCCCGGGCATTGTCTTCAAGCGTATCATGCGGTTCAGGAATCTCTCTGGTAATACCGGCTTCGGCCAGGCTGATGATTTTCAGCGACTGGCCAATGGCAGCCTGCATTTCCTTTACTTTATGGGCATTATTGGTGGCAAATATCAGTTCCATGGATCCTTGTAAATCAAAGTTTAAACAGCTTCTTCAAACACACCCATAGCTTGCTTTTCATGAGCTTCCCTTCTTCATTGTCCTGGTTCAACTCGCTAAGCGAAGGGGTGTAGAGATACGTACATCCTGCAAAAGCCTGGTCTTTAAACGGCGGAAAATTGAGTGGCAGGCCGGTGGCCACGGGTTCTATGCCAAACAGCAGTACAATCTGCGGGTGCAGCACCTCACGCAATTTGTCCATATTCACAGGCAACACCGCATGGTTAACGATAGCTACATCACCCAGGTTGAGTTTGCAGGCGTCCAGCATGCGGGTAAGGAACTGCAGGTGATGATCGGGCAAAAAGGCATCTCCGGGGAAATTGACAATCAATGTAATATGCCGTTCGTTGTTGCCCAGCCACGTATAGGCGCCTTCCGTTGCCGTGGCTTCCTGCCGGGCTGCCGGTACTGCGGCAGGGGAGGATTGGCTGGCAGGAGAGGTTTGTCCACTGGAAACGAGCACCTGCCTGTACAGGTTGGCAATCACTGCTTCCGGCAGTTGTAAGCCCGATAAACTCATAACGATTTTATACAATTTAGCGCGCCAAAACTTCGTACTAACAAATGTTAGTAATATTTTGTTTCTTTGCGCATCAAAAATAACGGATTATGATTGAAGCTTACAGTTTACCGGTTACAAAAATAGAGCGGAGCAAATTGCACGATATCAACCTGGAGAATATAGCTTTCGGCAGGTATTTCACCGACCATATGCTGGAAGCCGACTATGAAAACGGGGAGTGGAAGCATGCGGAGATCAAGCCTTATCAACCCCTGGTGATGGACCCTTCCATAGCCGCCATCCATTATGGCCAGTCTATTTTTGAAGGGATCAAGGCCTATCGCACCAAAGCGGGAGAAGCATTTATATTCCGCCCGTACGACAACTTCAAACGATTCAACAATTCTGCCGCACGCATGCAAATGCCTGCTGTGCCGGAAGAACTTTTTATAGAAGGTATGCGCCAGTTGGTGGGACTGGACAAAAACTGGATCCCTGCCCGCGAGGACCATTCGCTGTACATCCGCCCGTTCATGTTTGCTACCGATGAAATGATTGGTGTGCGTCCTGCAGAAAAATACAAGTTCATGATCATCTTGGCGCCTACCGGTCCCTATTACAGTGCGCCCATGCGCATTTATGTGGAAGAAAAATATACCAGGGCAGCGCCCGGCGGCGTAGGTTTTGCGAAGGCGGCAGGGAACTATGCGGCCAGCATGTTCGTTACGGCCGAAGCCAAAAAGAAAGGGTACGACCAGGTATTGTGGACCGATGCATTTGAGCACAAGTATGTGCAGGAGATCGGTACCATGAACGTGTTTTTTATCATTGGCAATACGGCGGTCACTCCCGATCTGTCATCAGGCACCATACTGGCCGGCATTACCCGCGACAGCGCCATGACCATACTGGCAGAACTGGGGCTGAAAGTAGAGGAAAGACCGGTATCCATCGATGAACTGATGGATGCTTACCAGGCAGGCCAACTGCGCGAAGTATTTGGCACCGGTACAGCAGCCACCATATCCCTGATCCGTGAACTCCGGTACAAGGATTTTGTAATGCAATTCAATACAGAAGCGTGGACGGTAACGCCTGCCCTCAAAAAGCGTATTGATGATATCCGGTATGGCAGGGCCGAAGATACATACGGCTGGATGCTGAAAGTACAGTGATAGCACGCAATAACATGTAATAAAAGGGGAGAAATCCGAAGTACGAAATGGCATTGATTTCGGCTTCGGATTTTTTATTGCTGTATCGTTCCGGTTGCTCTTTACTAATATATAAATTTTTGATACTTAGTGTTTTAGTGTGTATGGCTGTTTAGGCTGTTGTGCACTGTGATAGCGAAACCGGTTTCGGCGGGCAGTGTTGCTGACAGCGGCGCCATATTCCCCGTTTTCCCTGAAATGGCTATCCGTTTCAGGCAGGTATTGACATCGGGCAATTTGTGTATTATGTTTGCTTTTAAGATACTCTATGTATTTGATCCAGTGTATCCTGATGAATTGGTGCAGGCCCTGTTCTGTTGATGAACGGCCGCCATAAAAGACCGTACACGATGAAAATGAAAAGTACCCTCCTGGCAGGCATCCTGGCCTGTATGCTCGTTCTCCCTGTGGCCGCACTGGCTCAATGTAGTCTTTCTCTCAGTTATACTGTTACAGAATCGCGATGTAAAGCTACCGGCGCCGTTAACGTTACCGTGCATGGTGGCTCGGGCAATTATAATTTCCGCCTGATCGGCGGCAGCATTCCACCTATCGTTACTTCCACCAGCGACATTACCGGTGTGCCTCCCGGCACTTATCGGCTGGAAGTAAAAGACGTGGCAGACGGATGTGTGGTGGCGGAAGATGCCGTAGTGGTGCCCGGCGATTACCAGGACCCGCGGTTTTCATTATCGGGTACAGATGTCAGTTGTATTGACGGTACGGATGGTAGGGTAGAGGTATCCGACCTGCAATATGGAAGGGCGCCTTTTCTGTTTACCATTGTAGCCCCTTCTCCATCGGGCGTTGGTACTTCCAACACCACGGGTATTTTCAATAATCTGGTTCCGGGCAGTTATTACATCCGCCTTACCGATTCCTGTGGCGGATTGCAAACACGTATTTTCACCATTGCCAACTATAACTGGTGGATAGATGCTACTTCGGTTACCAAAACAGATTGTGATGAAGTAAACGTTTTGGTTACACTGGAAGACAACCAGGGTAATTTCAATACCTCCGGTACCGCATTCAATGGCTTTATGTACGGCGTATGTATTACGCCGGGCGACACCATCTGGTTTTCCAGCCGCAGCTTCCCTGTGTTGAAAGGCAATGCGCGTTCCTTCGCCATTGTGGTGAGGGACCATTGCGGCAATACCAGAGCCACGGTATGGAATGAACCCAACAAACCTTCTGTGGCTACCAATGTGTCGATCAGCAACCGGGCGTGTGCCGGTTTCCGAGCCACCGTTACCGGTCAGTCGAATCTTACCAATGCCCAGTATTGCCTGTACAACAGTGCCGACGAGTTGATCGGTTGCAATACAACCGGCGTGTTCAATAATGTGCCCTATGGCCATAATTGTATCCGCATTACCGATAATTGTTACGACACCATCATCACAAGGTGTTTTGATGTATCGCGTCCCCAACCTACGGTAGGCGGCACAGTTACTACCAACAATTTTACATGCTCTACTTTCAGGGCTACCGTTACCGGGCAAAGCAATCTGACCAACCCGGAGTATTGCATTTACGACGAAGCTGATAACCTCATAGCCTGTAATACGAATGGTGTATTCAATAACCTGCCATATGGCAGTTATTGCATCAGGGTGAAGGACGATTGTACGGATACCGTGATTATCCGTTGTTTTACGAGCACTCCTCCTGTGCCTGCGGTAGGACAGAATATTACTATTACCAATCGCTCCTGCAGCACGTTTGATGCCGGCGTGAGCGGGGAATCGAACCTCAATAATCCGCAATACTGTTTGTATGATGCGGACGGTAATCTGATCACCTGCAATACTACAGGAGATTTCACCGGATTGCCTTATGGCAGTTATTGCATTCACATTGATAACAATGCTGTCTGCTACGATACAACTATCGTACGTTGTTTTACGGTGACGCCTTCTGTACCCTCGCTGGGCGCAAACGTGAATATTTCCAACCGGACCTGTACCGGTTTTACGGCCACCGTTACCGGGCAAAGCAATCTGACCAACCCGGAATATTGCCTGTATACAGCAGACGATGTGCTCATCACCTGCAATACTACCGGCGTATTCAACAACCTGGCCTATGGCAGTTACACCGTGCGTACTACGAATGATGCAGACTGTTATGATACCGTCATTGTGCGGAACTTTTCTGTATCACAACCTGTGCCGGAGGTGGGGGCAGCCGTCACCCTGTCCGACAGGGGCTGTGCTACTTTCACCGCCAGCATAACGGACCAGTTGAACCTCACAGACCCGGAATATTGTTTGTATGATGCAAACGACAACCAGGTTGCCTGCAATACCACGGGTGTTTTTGAGAACATTCCATATAGTTCCTATTGCATTCGGGTAGTGAACGCGTGTTACGACACCACCATTACCCGTTGTTTTGCTGCTTCGGGCTTAACGCCTGATTTGGGCGTGTCGGCTGCAGCATCGTGTACCATCGGCAATACAGACCTGGAAGCCTCCTGGCCCGCCACGGTAGCGCCCTATACCATCAGTGTGTTCAATCCGGGCAATGCGCTGGTATACGCTACATCAACCAGCAATACCAATGCAGTGATTCCTCCGCTGCCGGGGCTGCCGGCAGGATTGCAGTACAAAGTGGTGATCCGGGACAATTGCAATGCAACGGATACTGTGTTGATCACGCCTGATGCTTCCGTGCTTGCGAAAAGCATCAATGCCAATTCAAAATGTCCCGGCGCTGAATGGCAGAATGGTTCCGGCGACCTGGTGGTGCATTGCGAATACAGTCATGGGTCGGTAACGCCGAGGGTTATTCGTAAAAATGGCGCTGTAGTAAATATTCCGTTCAGTTTCTCCACCGGCAATATCTATACATTTACTGAAATGGAGCCGGCGCAGTATGTGGTGGAATACACACTGCAGGGCTGTTCGGCAAAGGTTACAGACACCTTCCAGTTGCAGTCCTATAGTTATCCCAACCTGCAACAGTCGGCGGTATACCAGTGTAACGATAACAATTTCAGCGTAAGCGCTGCTGTTACCGGCGGGCTGGGGCCGTTCTCCTACGAAATTATAGGCAGTATACCCGATTCACCGTCTATTGTGGCGCCGCCACAGGCCAACCCGGTGTTTTCGATCAACAATAATAACAGCTATGGACTGGTGCGCCTGCGTTGTATTGACGCCTGTGGCAATGCTACTACCAATGATGTCAGTGTGCTGCCACTGGCCAATACCACCATCAGTGCCTCCGCCACGTGCTATTACAACAACATTACGCTGAGCGTGGATACCATCCCCAATGCTACCTATACCTGGTACCATAAAACCAGCGCCACTGACAGTACGCAGGTGGGGGTAGACCAGCACTACAATATTCCTTACCTGCTGCCCACCGATACGGGCACCTATGTGTGCGTGGTTTCTGTAAATGACGGCTGTCTTACCCGCATTTCCAGCTTCCACCTCGACGGCAACTGTGTGCCGCTGTACGGCGATGGGCTGCAACTGAAAGGCAGCCTGCAAAACGAAGTAGTGATGCTGGCGTGGACCACCGGCAAGGACTTTTCGGCAGACGCATTCATCGTGGAATGGAGCAGTGACGGACGCGTTTTCAGGTCAACGGGCGCCTTGCAGGCAGCCAGTGGCAGCGGCGGCGAGTATAATAAATATTACTTCACGCATTCGGAGCCGGTAAATGGAGCCAATTATTATCGCCTGCGCATTATTAAACACGGCAAACCCGACGCGCATTCGGCTACCGTAATTGTGCATAAAACAGGCAAGGGGCCACAGGTATATCCCAACCCGGTAATGCAGCATTTTGAACTACGGATGAACGATATGCCCGCCGGCCACTACCGGATCAGCCTGCTGACGCCGGACGGCAGAATGGTATGGGACCGGCAGCTCTATTTGCAGGCTGGGGAAACAAAACGGTTCCTGCGCCCTGCTGGCATGGTGAACGGCACCTATATGCTTTTGATTACCAATATGGCAAGCGGGCAGCGGAAGACGTTCCCGGTGTTGCTGCGGTAAGCGAAAGACATTCCCGGTATTTTTGCGGCTGTAGTTTAGTGGGCAATGAACGAGGATTTATAAGCTGCTGTGCAAGAAATTTTTCGGGAGAAACACAAGGCATAAGTATTTGTGCTACAATTAACGAATTAATTGTCCTTATGTGTACTTTGCTGCCTTTTCATACAATTTTGCACAATTATGCCTCATTTTTTGCAATTATATATCAAACCTCTTAACTTTGCCGTCCCTAAAAATAAAGGTTTAGAATGCCTACTATTCAACAATTGGTAAGAAAAGGAAGAGAAATTATTAAGGCCAAGAGTAAGTCGAGAGCTTTGGATTCCTGTCCTTTCCGTCGTGGGGTATGCACCCGTGTTTATACCACCACGCCTAAAAAGCCCAATTCGGCTTTGCGTAAGGTGGCTAAAGTTCGCCTGACCAACAAGGTAGAAGTGATTGCCTATATTCCTGGCGAAGGTCATAATCTGCAGGAGCACTCGATTGTGCTGGTGCGCGGAGGTCGTGTGAAGGACCTTCCGGGTGTACGTTACCATATTGTTCGCGGAAGCCTGGATACAGCCGGTGTAAAAGACCGCAAACAGAGCCGTTCGAAGTATGGTACGAAGAAAGAAAAGGCCAAGAAATAACAAGGTTTATTAATCCGGTGATGACCGGCATTGAATAAATCCATCGTTCATAAAACAGCAAAAATTGTAGTGGATAATCCGGACCGGAGCGGTCCGGAAATCAGTAAATCAGCAATACAATGCGGAAAACAAAAGCAAAAAAGATTCCTCTGGCGCCGGATGCCCGGTACAACGATACCCAGGTTACCCGTTTTGTGAATAACCTGATGTGGGAAGGCAAGAAAAACACTGCCTTTAATATCTTTTACAATGCTTTGGATCGTGTGACCAAACAAACCGGCGAAAATGGTTATGAAGTGTGGAAGAAAGCATTGAGCAATGTAACGCCTGCGGTGGAAGTACGCAGCCGTCGTATCGGTGGTGCTACTTTCCAGATTCCGTCGGAAGTACGCCCGGAGAGAAAAATTTCTCTCAGCATGAAATGGCTGATCCGCTACAGCCGCGAGCGCAATGGTCGCAGTATGGCTGAAAAACTGGCCAATGAAATCATTGCAGCCAGCAAAGGTGAAGGCGCCGCATTCAAAAAGAAAGAAGATACGCACCGTATGGCAGAGGCCAACAAGGCATTTGCTCACTTCCGTGTGTAAACGAGATAATTGGTTAACGGATTTTATGGTTATGGGAGCCCCGCTTTGGCGGGGTTTTCTTTTTGGGGAGCGTTGACCGGCAGACAGGCGAGTTGCAAACAGTTCCCGGCCCATTCCTATTGAACCACTATAGTAGTAGCATAATCCGTTATACCATTTTTCCTGACAACCAAAAAATACACTCCTGGCTGCAGGCGGTTGGTATGAAGGGATGATACCAGTTGATTGGTCCGTTGATGCAATACTTTTTGCCCGGTCATATTGAACAGCATCACTTCAGTTGGCTCTAAAACGTTTGTGTGCAACTGCAGCATTGTTCCCACCGGCAAAGGATTGGGAAATACAAGATAGCCCTGTTCGCCCACGATATACACACTGGCCGGTTCACTATACAATTCAGCACCGTTTTGCAACACTATGCCGGCCCGGTACCTGTTTCTTCCCGGGACTGTTTGCTGATCGGTATAGGTAAACTCCAACTGGTTGCCTGCTGCTTCTGTATAAACCGGCACGAAGTTGCCATTTATATATTTTTCAAAGCGAATCTCCTTCACTCCGTGTAAGGTACCTATGCGTAATAGCATATGTGCATGACCGTTATTTATTGCATCGACCAGGAAATTGGCAATGTAACAACCCGCTCCCTGTAGCGTGTAATCTACCGCATAGGACCGAATGCCCGGCAGCGCTGATGGGAGAATGGGCGTTATGGCATAATGCCGGTTCTGATCACCGGGGCGGGGGAGTATCAGCATGGTGTCTGTTACAGTGCTTACCGGCTCCATATAGTGGGCGCCCAATTGCCACAAACGATAACTATTGGCGCCGGGAACCGGTTTCCAGTAGAGCATGAGACTGTCTGCACAGTCGAATCCCACAAGAAGATCGGGTGGGTACGACAACGTGCAGGTATCAGACCAATACTCCACACCATTAACGGTCATCCGGAACAGCAGTGTACAAACCGTATCAGGCGCCTGCCAGGTCCAATAGCCTTTTGCAAGGTCTACATTGTTTGCCGGGGATTGCCATGCATTTCCTCCATCTGTACTTACCTCCAATGTACCGGTAACATTTTCCTGAAACGTAGAGGACCAGCGCAATATATTGCGGCTATTGGCCAGCAGGGAAACTTTTCCCAACGGAAAACGCCAGGCAAATTCGTCCGCAGCAGTTGCATGCCATGCAACAGCAAAAGGTTGTGTGCCTGTAACAGCATATCCCTGTACACACAGGGAATATTCACCTGCCGGTGGGTAGTCAATGGAAATCAGTTCCACATTGTTGACACTGTCCCTGCCGCGACGTGCCGGTGATTGTAGCGAGTCGGCATGCGGATACGCTGAGAGTACCCAGGGCAGCCAGCGCTCACTGGTTGCCGGATGTTGCAACTGCATATCAAGATCATTCACCAGGGCTTTTGCTGCATTCACAGGCGCCGGAAGATCGCTCCAGCACAAAGCAATTTGCAAACGGCGCACACCGGGAGGCAACGTGAATGAAAAAGTGCTTTCTGCACCGTTACTGGCACTATCAATAAAGTATCGGTTATCCAACACCGTTGCAATTGCGTTGATGCCATTCACCAATCCGAACCCGTATTGATAATCCGGCCCTGGGGCACCTGCATCCGTAGCGCCCGCCACCAACGCAGCTTTTACCAGTGCAGCGGGCGGCAACGCATGATTGTTCCTGTCACTGCAGGCCTGCTGCACCAGCAGGGCGATGCCGCTCACGAGGGCGGCAGCTTCTGAAGTGCCCTCTTGTCCGAAAGCCGTCAATTCCGGTTTCAGGCGGCCGTCATAGGCTGGTCCCCGGGAACTGAGCGGGCCGATGATACCAAAGGAATCCACTGCTCCCACGGTAAGAATATTTTTCGCCATTTTAAAGCTGCCGGTGAGGTTGGCAACTGCATTTAACCCGGCGTAGGTACCGATGCCGGCGGCTTTATTGCCGGCATTGCCGGCGGAAAAAACATGCAGGAGGTGGGGCAGTGTTTGTACGGTGGCGTCATAAGCTGCGGCATCGGCGCCATAGTAGTTTTCAATATCGGTGCCGTAAGAATGATTTTGTACGGCAATCGCGTAGCGGGCATAATCATCATCACTATCGGGCAGCAGGGAAGCAAAACTGGAAGAACTGATCCGCGATTGCCACGCAGGTCCTTTGCCGGTATAATAACTGTTACCGGCCCCGGCAATTAACGTAGCCATGGCGGTAGCATGAGACATGATTACAGGAGAGGCCAGCGGGGTGGACAGTATTCTTCCCCTTATATCAATATCATTTGAATCGAACTGATTTTCTTTTATCGAAACCACCAGGCCATTGCCATTCAGGGTGGGAAAGCGATGGTGTACTTCATTGATGGCATTCAGGCTGTTATCAAATGCCGGTAAAGCCATTTCTACATGCGGCACGCGGGGCATATCAATCACCAGGGGTAGTGGTGATGTGCGTAGCAGGCTGTCTATGGCCTGCCAGCTGGTGCTGGCCACTACCAGATTGATTTTCGTATATTGATAAAGGATAGTGAAGGGGAAGGAGTGATGCCTGGCGAATGTTTGTAATGCATCGGGTTGCGGCGTGATGATCCAGAAAGTTTGCAGTTGTGATTTATCGGTACAGTTATGATAGTGGGCGGCTGCGGCAGGGGTAAGGGTAATTGCTGGCTGGCCTTTCTGTCGGGCATGTACACGGGTTGCTGCCAGCAGTATACAGATAAGGATAAGCGTTCGTTTTCTCATACACTTACAATCTACAAATTTTAGCCGAACCCCGTGCCATGAAACCCGCTCGTGGCTTGCTCTTGCGTCCAGGAATTTTTCCTAAAAGGAAATGGCGCTGATGAATTTATTCACATGGCAAAATTTTTCTCATGGAGAGTGGGTAAAAAACGCATTCTTCTGCAACGGTGTTGCCAAATACAATTTCCGGTGAAGCGCAAAATCAGGTAAATTGAAAGAGGGATGTCTAAAGGATATCCTTATCCCGGTAATTATTCATTAAACCTTAAAAATGTCACTATGAGAAAATTTCTGATCACGGCCACATTGGCCTGCGGGTTTTTTACGCTTCTTTTGGTAGCCTGTAAAAAAGAAGCCAAACAGGAACAACGCGAAACAGTAAGCCAGGAAGTGCTGAACAAAATCAAAAATCTTGGTTTCAGTACAGAACAGGTAGTTGCCCGGGATGGCGGCTATATCGTGGAAGGCGATATATTCCTGGGCCCGGAAAACCTGGATGATGTTTCTGCTTCTCCCACACTGCGCATTGCCGAGGTAGAGCAGTACCGCACCTACAACCTGGTTACCCGGCTGCCCCGCACCATTACCATTTCAGTTTCCGGTCTTGGCAGCGCTTACGTGCAGGGTACCGACCTGGCCATTGCCCGTTACAATGCAGAAAACCTGCAGATCCGTTTTCAGCGTGTATCGAGCGGGGGCGATATCCGTATCGAGGGTTTTTATGAAGGGCCTTCCGGCGGGTTCATCACATTGGGTTCGGCGGGTTTCCCCACCTCCAATGGTAATCCTTACAACCGCATCCGCATGAACACCCATCCACAGGCGTATGGCGCCAACCCGAATGTGAATTATGTTGGTTCGGTGATCCAGCATGAGATCGGGCATTGCATTGGCTTCCGCCATACCGACTACATGAACCGGGCATTCAGCTGCGGTGTGGGCGGCAATGAAGGAGGCACGGTAAGTCCCGGCGCCATTCGCATTCCCGGCACGCCTTCCGGTCCCGATTCCGGCTCCTGGATGCTTGCCTGTTCCAATGGCGGTAACCGCACGTTCAACGCCAATGACCGCATTGCTTTGAACTACCTGTATTGATGGCATTTGAAACCAGCTAACTCAAGAAGTGATTGAAAAGCCCTCCGCAACCCCGGGGCTTTTTTAAAGACCAACGAAGTTTTACAGGCGTGGGCTCTTCCTGCTACTTTCATTGAGAAACAGGGCATAACCGCCAACAGCTCCTTGTGTTTTTTTCATTTTCTTAAAGGGCTCCCGGTTTTATTATGTAGCTCCCCACTGTGCCTCCATTGAATTGCCTTCCGGCTGCTGGTATATCTTGGCGCTCCCCACTGCGCCTCCATTGAAAAACAAGGGCTCCCCAAACCCAACGCCCCCTTCGCTTCTGGCACGATTATAAACGGTTATAACCGGAGATTCCCTGGAAACCGGCACCGGATGATAATTAAGCCAGCCGTAATACACTATTTTCTCCAGTTTTTGTTTACCTTTGCGCACTTATTTTCAGGGATATTTCCGAAAACATTAAAAGAAAACCAACAAGTCATGGCAGACTTACGATTACAAAGAAATTTTGGTATTGCGGCACACATTGATGCCGGTAAAACGACAACGACCGAGCGTATTCTGCGCTATACCGGTATGATTCACCGGATTGGTGAAGTGCATGAAGGTGCTGCTACCACCGACTGGATGGAGCAGGAGAAGGAGCGTGGTATTACCATTACCTCTGCAGCGGTTAGTTGCCAGTGGAACTTCCCCACCAAACAGGGAAAGCCGACGCCAGAAAGCAAAAAATATTATTTCAATATCATCGATACTCCGGGACACGTGGACTTTACCGTGGAAGTAGAACGCTCCATGCGTGTACTGGACGGTCTGATTGCCCTGTTCAGCGCCGTTGACGGTGTTGAACCGCAAAGTGAAACTGTTTGGCGTCAGGCCAACCGTTATAAGGTACCCCGTATCGGATTCGTGAATAAGATGGACCGTTCAGGCGCCGACTTTTTGAACGTGGTGAAGCAGGTGAAAGAAATGCTGGGCGCCAAATCAGTGCCCCTGCAGTTGCCTATCGGCGCTGAAGACAATTTCAAAGGCGTTGTAGACCTGATCGGTATGAAAGGCATCATCTGGGATGTGGCCACTGAAGGTATGACCTACGAAGAGGTGCCCATTCCGGAAGATATGAAAGAAGACGTGGAATACTGGAGAGGTCAGCTCATCGAAGCCGTTGCAGAATACGACGACAAGCTGATGGAGAAATTCTTTGACGATCCCAACAGCATCACAGAAGATGAAATTCATACTGCCATCCGTAAGGCTACCATTGACCTGAGCATTGTGCCCATGATGTGTGGTTCTTCTTTTAAAAACAAAGGTGTTCAGACAGTTCTCGATGCCGTTTGCCGTTACCTGCCTTCTCCGGTAGATATCGAAGAAGTAGTAGGTACGCATCCTGATACCGGCGAGAAGATCACCCGGAAAACCGATCCCAAAGCGCCTTTTGCTGCGCTGGCATTCAAGATCATGACTGACCCCTTCGTTGGCCGTCTGGCGTTCTTCCGTTGTTACAGCGGTCGCCTGGAAGCTGGTTCTTATGTGAAGAACATGCGCAGTGGCAAGAACGAGCGTATCAGCCGTATCATGAAGATGTTTGCCAACAAGCAAAACCCCATCGACTTCATCGAAGCCGGTGATATTGGCGCCGCTGTAGGTTTCAAGGAAATCAAAACCGGTGATACGCTGTGCGACGAGAACCATCCGATTGTACTGGAAAACATGTTCATCCCCGAGCCGGTGATCGCCATTGCCGTTGAGCCGAAAACACAGGCCGACGTTGATAAAATGGGTATGGCTATTGCCAAGCTGGTTGAAGAAGACCCCACACTGCGTGTAAATACCGATGAAGATACCGGTCAGACCATTTTGCGCGGTATGGGTGAATTGCACCTGGAAATCATCATCGACCGTATGCGTCGTGAGTTCAAGGTGGAAGTAAACCAGGGCGCGCCGCAGGTGGCCTACAAGGAAGCCTTCCGCGCTACTGTTGAACACCGTGAAATACTGAAGAAACAAACCGGTGGCCGTGGTAAGTTCGCTGATATCGTATTTGAGCTCGGACCTGCCGATGAAGAATGGCTGAAAGAAAACCCGGGCAAATCCATGCAGTTTGTAAACGATATCTTCGGTGGCGCTATCCCCCGCGAATTTGTGCCTGCCATCCAGAAAGGTTTTGAACAGGCCATGACAACCGGTGTGCTGGCCAGCTACCCGGTAGAAAATATGAAGGTGCGCGTATTCGACGGAAGCTTCCACGCGGTAGACTCCGACTCCATGTCGTTCGAGTTGTGCGCCAAGAGCGGTTTCCGTGAAGCTGCCCGTAAAGCACAGCCTGTACTGCTGGAGCCTATCATGAAAGTGGAAGTGATCACGCCCGAACAATACATGGGTGACGTAACTGGCGACCTTAACCGCCGTCGTGGTATGCTGGAAGGTATGGACAGCCGTGCCGGCGCCCAGGTAATCAAGGCAAAAGTACCGCTGAGCGAAATGTTCGGTTATGTAACACAGTTACGTAGCTTGTCTTCCGGCCGCGCTACTTCCACTATGGAATTCAGTCACTACGCTCCTGCACCCAACAATATTGCAGAAGAAGTGATTGCGAAAGTGAAGGGTAAAGTAAAAGTTGATTAATGCACTGAGTTTAGATAGAACAGGCCCCGCCGAAAGGCGGGGTTTTTTTATGCCATGTTTTTTGACAAACCATGGCCATTACCGGTAATAATCCGGCGCCATTCATTTACCGGCTCCGTATTTACGATGAACAAAATAAACGCTTCCCGGGATCGTTAAAATTATTCAGTCAATCTTAATAGGTGTTGACTAAAGCCCCCAGATCAGCACAACCGTAAAAATCTGGGTTGCTTTCCGTAATTACACGGTTTTTATACGATATTTTGACGGGAAATTATCCCGTCAAATTTTTTTTATAACCAGCCCGGAACAGCTTCCAAATTGTCCATTGTGGCACAAAAAATGCAATATGTTATTGTATCCTGGGTGCATTTGACTATGAGGAAATGATAGTTTACCATTAGATGTGGAGATGATATACCGGCAAATTGACAAGATAAATACCGGCAATATACCGTTACATTCCGGTAACGGTCAGTCGCCCGAAGCTGGTACGGGCGTTGTAGCTGCAGGTTACTGTTGGGTTGCCTTATTGCTGTGCAACAAACTGTTTAAATTTGCCTGAACCATGAATCGTTACACTATTTAATCCTTATGAACAATTTACAAGCCCTTGCACAGTCACGGTCAGAATTGAAAGAGATTCAGATGTTTTACAATCTCGCACTGGATAAGTATAAAAACAATATTCCTGTGGACCTGCTGAAGGAGATGAGTGAAGAACTGAAGCGGTTGCGGGAAAAGCACAAACAAACGCAACCTGCGCACCACAAGTAATTTTTCTTTTTTCGGATATCAACTATTTTTTGTCGGCGTTATTTAAAGGCCCCGCGCACATGGCGGGGCTATATGAGTTTGTATTGCATGTCCGCTGCGCTGTAGTAATGATGCTACTTTTCATATTCGTCTTTGCCAGCAGGAAACACCTTTGTCCGCAGGAAACTTCTTTGCACCGCAGGAAACCGTTTCCCCTCTTTGTCATAAGGTAATGCTCGTTGACTATACTGGCGCGTTCGGGCAATTCATGTGCCTCATTCTTGTACTGCATTTACCCGGCACCTTTTCCGCTTCATACAGAAACTCCTCCGAGGTACAATTCTTCGGGTATCATCAAAACTATGGTCCGAAACGCAAAAAAATGATAAGTTGATTTTAAGTGAAATGTTCTTTTTTTGTGCTAATTCCGGGATTCACCGAAAAAATCTTTTTTACATGACAAGGTATCGCGAAAAAATGCAAAGTATACTATTCCTTGTGACGTTTGTAGTACTATCCCCCCTAATGTCAATGGGTCAGCGCCTTGCTGTTGCCTGGATGCCATCCGGCGACGGTTATTATGCAGTAGAAGGCGGCGCCATCGTGCAGTATGCTTTGCCTGGACAAACCAAAACGGTATTGGTAAGTAAAGAACAGTTGACGCCTCCCGGCGGCAGCGCTCTTACAGTAAACCAGTTTGCGGTTGCTCCCGACGGCAAAAAAGTGCTCGTGTTTACCAATACCAAAAAGGTTTGGCGGTATAATACGCGCGGCGACTACTGGGTTTTCGATAAAGCCTCCGGTAAACTGAACCGGCTGGGCCGCACCCGCCCGGCATCATCCCTCATGTTTGCCAAATTCTCCCCTGACGGCAAGCGGGTGGCCTATGTAAGCGAGTATAATATTTATGTGGAGGATCTGGCCAGCGGTCAAATCAAACAACTCACCTTCAATGGTAACCGAAAACTGATTAACGGCACTTTTGACTGGGCTTATGAAGAGGAGTTTAGTTGCCGCGACGGTTTCCGGTGGAGCCCCGACAGCCGCCAGATTGCCTACTGGCAGATCGATGCCCGCGGCACCAAGGATTACCTGATGGTGAACAATACAGATTCCATTTATCCCTTTGCAGTGCCGGTGGAGTATCCCATTGCCGGAGAGCGGCCATCACCATTTCGCATAGGCGTGGTAGATATATCATCAGCCAGAACAACGTGGATGCAGATACCAACGGATACTGTATGGCAAACCTATCTGCCGCGTATGGAGTGGGCGCCGGACGGAAAGGAACTGATCATGCAGCAACTCAACCGCAAGCAAAACAAGAGCAATATTCTTCTGTGCAATGTGCAAACCGGCAAGTCGCAGGTAATTTATACCGAGCAGGACAGTGCATGGATCGATATACTGCCCCTGTGGGACCGCGATTACAGCTACGGTGGCTGGGACTGGCTCAACGGAGGTAAGCAATTTTTGTGGGGTTCTGAAAAAGATGGCTGGCGCCATTTGTACCGTATCAGTCGCGACGGAAAAAAGGAAACGCTCATCACCAAAGGCGCCTATGACGTGATGGACATTGTGCGGGTGGACGAAGCCGGAGGATATGTATACTACATGGCTTCGCCCGACAACGCCACACAGAAATACCTGTACCGCAGCCGGCTGGATGGATCGGGTAGGGAAGAACGCCTGTCGCCGGAGGCGCAGGAGGGCACGCATACCTATGATGTGTCGCCGGGAGCAAAATTCGCCATGCACCGGTTTACCAACCATTATACGCCTCCGGTTACGGAATTGATATCCTTGCAGGACCATAAAGGATTGAATGGCGAGGACCTGGTGCATGCCGCGGTGGCGAAGGCCGACAAACAATCGGCGCGTGTGGAATTCTTCCAAATCACTACAGCAGATGGCGTGACCATGGACGGCTGGATGGTGAAGCCGCAGCCATTCGATCCCACTAAAAAATATCCCGTGGTTTTCCAGGTATATACCGAACCCTGGGGCCAGCTGGTGACGGATACCTATGGTGTGGAGCAAAACTGGTTGTACCAGGGCGATATGGCAAAAGACGGGTATATCTACATCACCATTGATAACCGCGGCACGCCCTGTCCCAAAGGCCGTGCCTGGCGGAAAATCGTATACCGGCAGATCGGTCGCATCAATATCCGCGACCAGGCAATGGCTGCCCGCGAGGTGTTGAAATGGCCTTTTGTGGATACCTCACGCATAGCAGTATGGGGCTGGAGTGGCGGTGGTTCGGCTACTTTGAACCTGATGTTCCAGTACCCGGACATTTACAAAACCGGAATTGCTGTGGCAGCGGTGGCCAACCAGCTGACGTACGACAATATTTACCAGGAGCGGTATATGGGATTGCCGCAGGAGAACCGGGAGGATTTTGTGTTGGGCTCGCCCATTACGTATGCCAAAGGGCTGAAGGGTAATTTGTTGTATATCCATGGCACCGGGGACGATAACGTGCATTACAACAATGCGGAGATGCTGGTGAATGAATTGATCAGGCACAAGAAGCAATTTCAGTATATGGCGTATCCTAACCGTTCGCACAGCATATCGGAAGGGGAGGGCACGTTTGAGCATCTTTCAACGCTGTATACGAATTATTTAAAGCAATACTGTCCGCCGGGGCCGCGATAGTTTGACAGAGCTGGTTTGAGGTACATCGGTAGGGTACCCGGCTTCAGCAATTCATTGCCCATGCGTTTCAGGTAGGCCCGGTTGAACCCTGTAACTGTCC
>Ga0182741_1000212_pt1 | contig 90959 bp, 76 predicted proteins | sample eDN5th37CBELigOP_FD_128874 | JGI IMG/M metagenome (GOLD analysis project Ga0182741, IMG submission 128874) | Enriched Organic Plus compost microbial communities from Emeryville, California, USA - eDNA 5th pass 37_C BE-Lig OP (version 2) (version 2) ...
AATGAATGAGGAGAGAGCGAATGAGTGACGCGCCGATTCTTGTCGATGTGCTCCCGGCGCACCGTTTCGACGAAGCCAAGCTGCGCGCCTATCTGGCCGACCGGATCGAGGGCGCGGGCGAGGGCTTCCAGGTTCGCCAGTTCCAGGGTGGCCAGTCCAATCCCACGTTCCTGATCGACGCCGGCGGCCGCCGCTACGTGCTGCGCAAGAAACCGCCCGGGCAGCTGCTGCCGTCCGCCCACCAGGTCGAGCGCGAGTACCGGATCATGGCCGCGCTGCGCGACACCGACGTGCCGGTGCCGAACGTGCGCCTGCTGTGCGAGGATCCGTCGGTGATCGGCACCGCCTTCTACCTGATGGACTACATCGAAGGCCGCGTCTTCACCGACCCGATGCTGCCGGAGCTGGACCGCGACACGCGGCCGCTGGTGTTCGAGCAGCTGGCCGGCACGCTGGCGCGTCTGCACCGCGTCGACTGGCGCGCGGTCGGCCTGGCCGACTTTGGCCGTCCGGACGGCTACATCGCCCGCCAGATCGATCGCTGGACCAAGCAATACCAGGCCTCCAAGACCGGCGACCTGCCGGCCATGGACAAGCTCATGGCATGGCTCCCCGAAAACGCGCCGGCCTTGGACGAGACCAGCATCGCCCACGGCGACTACCGCCTCGGCAACGCCATGTACCACCCGCAGCGGCCGGAACTGGTGGCGGTGCTGGACTGGGAGCTTTCCACCCTGGGTCACCCGCTGGCGGATCTGGCCTACTGCTGCCTGCCGTACCATATGCCGGAAGGCGCGCGCGGCCTGGGGGGGCGCGATCTCAGCGCGCAGGGCATTCCCGACGAGGAGGCCTTCCTGCGCAGCTACTGCCGCGAGGCTGGCCGCGACGAGATCCCGCATTGGAACTTCTTCCTGGCGTTCGCGCTGTTCCGCTCCGCCGCCATCACCCAGGGCGTGTACGCGCGGGCGCTGCAGGGCAATGCCAGCAACGCCAACGCGCACTTCGCGGGTGCGCACGCTCGCCTGCTCGCCGAGCTGGGCTGGCAGCAGGCGCAGCGCGGCTCCGCTTACGCCTGAGGCAGCCTGTGCTCGTGCCGGCGCGCAGCAGATGGCTGAGCCGCTGACGCCGCAACGGCGGTGTCCGGCGCTGTTCGTCTCGGCGCCGGCATCGGGCCAGGGCAAGACCACCGTCACCGCCGCGCTGGCGCGCCTGCACCGGCGTCTCGGGCGGCGGGTACGGGTGTTCAAGACCGGCCCCGATTTCCTCGACCCGATGCTGCTGTCGGCGGCGGCCGGTGCCCCGTGCTATCAGCTTGACCTGTTCATGGGCGGCGAGCCGCACTGCCGCCGGTTGCTGCACCAGGCCGCCGCCGAGGCCGACCTGATCCTGATCGAAGGCGTGATGGGGCTGTTCGACGGCAGCCCCAGCAGCGCCGACCTGGCGCAGCTGCTGGGAGTGCCGGTGCTGGCGGTGGTCGACGGCTCGGCCATGGCGCAGACCTTCGCCGCCATCGCCTATGGTTTGGCGCGCTATCGGCCCGGCCTGCCGTTCGCCGGGGTCGTGGCCAACGGCGTCGCCGGCGACTACCACCGGCGCCTGCTGGCCGAGGGGCTGGCGCCGGCGACACCCTTGCTGGGGCATCTGCCGCGCACCAACGAGCTGACCCTGCCGGAGCGGCACCTGGGATTGATTCGCGCCGGCGAGTTGGCCGATCTGGAATCGCGCCTGGAGCGGGCGGCCGATGCCCTCGCCGCGAGCGCCTTGGCGGACTTGCCGCCGGCGGTCGCATTCGATGCCGGGGCGGCGGCGCCGAGCGCGCGGCGGCTGCCAGGTGTGCGGATCGCGGTGGCGCGCGACGCCGCCTTCTGTTTCGTCTATCAGGCCAATCTCGACTTGCTGCGCGCGCTGGGCGCGGAACTGGTGTTCTTTTCGCCGCTGGCGGGCGATTCGCTGCCGCCCGCCGACAGCCTCTACCTTCCCGGCGGCTACCCGGAGCTACACCTCGACGAGTTGGCGCGAAACGGCGCGCTGCACGAGGCTATCCGCGCTCACCACGCCGCCGGCAAGCCCATCCTGGCCGAGTGCGGCGGCATGCTGTTCCTGCTCGATGCGCTCAGCGACGCGCACGGCCGCCAGGCGCGCATGGTCGGGCTGATGCCCGGGGAGGCTAGGCTGGGGCAGCGTCTCGCCGCCATCGGCCTGCAGCAGTTGCGTTTGCCCGAGGGCGAGTTGCGCGGCCACAGCTTCCACTACTCGACCATGGAAACGCCGTTGGCGCCGCTGGCCGTCGGCCGCTGCCCGAACGGCGGTCCGACCGCCGAGCCGGTGTACCGGCTGGGGCGGTTGACCGCGTCGTACATGCACTTGTATTTCCCGTCCAATCCCGACGCGGCGGCGGACTTGCTGCGGCCGGGAAACGAACCGGGCATGGCGTCCGGGTAGGCGCGCCGCGCGCGCTCCCTTCAGTACGACCCGGAAGGGCGGACAGGCGGCGCGGTCCCCGTGGAAGCGTTGAGCCCGCCTGTCAGATCCCGCGGAACTGGGCGAATTCCTCCAGCGGCGCGCGCTGCGCCCGCAGGCGGTTCACCGGATGCTCGGGGTCTTCGTAGCCGATGGCCATGCCGGTGAACAGCATCAGCTCCGGCGGCGCGCCGAGGAAGGCGTCGATGGTCTGGTGATAGGTCGACCAGCACTCCTGCGGGCAGCTGTGCAAGCCGGCCTCGCGCAGCAACAGCATCACCGACTGCAGGTACATGCCCAGATCCGACCACTGCGGCTGGCCCATGCGCCGGTCGACGTAGCAGAACAGTGCCAGCGGCGCGCCGAAGAACTGGTAGTTGCGGGCGAACCAGCGCCGGCGCGCCTCCTTGTCCTCGCGCGGAATGCCGAGCAGGGCGTAAAGATCCTCGCCGACCTGGAAGCGGCGCTCCCGGTAGGGCGAGACCAGATTGGGCGGGTAGATGTTGTACTCGGTCGGCTCGCCCTGCGGTTGTTCCTCGACCCGCCGGCGCATGATCGCCTTCAGTTCGCCCAGCGCCTCGTTGCCGACCACGTAGATGTGCCAGGGCTGCAGGTTGCCGCCCGAGGGCGCGCGCGTGGCGGTGGCGAGGATGCGGCGGATGAGGTCGCCGTCGACGGGCTTATCGAGGAAAGCGCGTACCGAACGGCGCGAGGTGATGGCCTCGGTCACGCTCATGCGGGAGTCGGACATGGATCGTCAATCCTTCTTGCTCATGTCATGGCGGATCTGCTGCCGGTCCATTGTTGGCGCGCGTCCGGATGCTGGCAATCGTCCGTTTCGACGACCGGGGGCGCAGGCCGCGGCAACTTCGTCGCTTCCGACGATGCCCATGGGCGAGCGCGGTCTGGACAATGGGGCAAAGGCCGCCGCTCACGCGGCGCGGCCGGATCGGCAGGAGGACGTGAGCGATGGCGGGACCGCTGCAGGGCATTCGGGTGGTCGAGATGGTCGGGATCGGGCCGGCGCCGTTCTGCGGCATGCTGTTGGCGGATCTGGGCGCCGAGGTTATCCGCGTCGACCGCCCGCGCGGCCGCACCGTGGCCGGCATGGACGACGTCAAATGCGACGTGCTGGCCCGCGGACGCCGCTCGCTGGCGATCGATCTCAAGAAGCCGGGCGCCGCCGAGGCCGTGCTGCAGCTGATCGAGCGCGCCGACGCCCTGATCGAGGGGTTCCGTCCCGGCGTGATGGAACAGCTCGGCTTGGGGCCGGACGTATGCCTGGCGCGGCAGCCCAAGCTGGTGTACGGCCGCATGACCGGCTGGGGCCAATTCGGTCCGCTGGCCAAGACCGCCGGTCACGACATCAATTACATCGCGCTCAGCGGCGCCCTGCATGCCATCGGTCGTCCCGGCGAGGCGCCGGCCGTTCCGCTCAACTACGTCGGCGATTTCGGCGGCGGCGCCATGCTGCTCGCCGTCGGGGTGCTGGCGGCACTGCTGGAGGCGCGTGCCTCCGGCAAGGGACAGGTGGTCGACACCGCCATGACCGACGGCGCGGCGCTGTTGTCGGCCATGATGTACGGCTTCAAGGCCGCCGGCATGTGGAGCAATCAACGCGGCGAGAACCTGCTCGACGGCGGCGCGCACTTCTACGACGTGTACGCCTGCGCCGACGGCAAGTACGTGGCGGTGGGCGCGATCGAGCCGCAGTTCTACGCCGAGTTGCTCAGCCGCTGCGGTATCGACGATCCGGCGTTCCAGCCGCAGCTGGACGCGCGGCGTTGGCCCTTGCTCAAGCACCGCCTAATGGACGTGTTCAAGACCCGCACCCGCGACGAGTGGTGCGCGCTGCTGGAAGGCACCGACGCCTGCTTCGCGCCGGTGCTGGACTGGGACGAGGCGCCCGAGCACCCGCACAACCGCGCCCGCGAAACTTTCATCCGCATCGACGGCGTGGTGCAGCCGGCGCCGGCGCCGCGCTTCAGCCGCACCCCGACGCGAACTCCGGAGCCGCCGGCCGCGCCCGGCGCGCACAGTCTGGCGATCCTCGAAGACTGGGGCGTGGACCCAGCGCTGATCGGGCGCCTGCGCGAGAACGGGGCGCTGTGAGCGGGAACATGATTTCGCTTTGAATGGCGCGTATGAGGATTCGCTTGCCTCCTCCTGCGATCCTCCATCCCACAGCGGCCGCAAGGCCGATACGCGCTGTTCCTTCCTATTCCTCGGGGCCGCCGGGCGGCGGCCCTTGCCGCTGGGCAGCAGGTCTTGCCGGCGTAGGGGGCGTGCGCGACCGGCGCCGATCGCCTCGGCTTCTCGGAACTTAGCGGCATTCGCGGCAGAGCCGCTCCCACAGGGGGGCAGGAGGGAAGTAGAAGTTGTGGGACAGATTCTGGGGTCCGGAGCAAGCCGGCCGGTGCGCTTGGGATGCCCAGGAACTGAATGCCTCCGGGAAAGGCCGTCTACCCTGCCTACTGCCTTTCCCATGCCTTTCTTGTGGGAGCGGCTGCGCCGCGAATGCCTTTCTCTTGTAAGTTTTTACTAATTTTCAAAGCGATAGCTGCTGGCGCTATGCGCGGCCTGGCCGCTTCTCGCCCGGTTTCGGGCGGGGGAGCATCAAGGCGCCGATCGTCCAGGTGCATCCTGCCAGCTGAACCAAAAGGCGTTCGCGGCAGAGCCGCTCCCACAGGGGGGTAGACTCGAAGCGCGGCTGCTGGCTTGTTGCGGAACATAGAATCTCCCACAAAAAGAGGCGTCTTCCGTCTCCCATTGTGGGAGCGGCTCTGCCGCGAACGCCTTTTCTCCCTTCTCCCCACTTGCTGGAAGAGCAGCAGGTCGTTCCGATGGTGGGCCGGTGGCGGAGAGTTCCGTATCTCCGGCCACCGTCCGCTTCCTCACCCCCTCATTGCCTGCTCCAGCCGCTCGCGCGTCACTGGGTAGCCGGCGTCCTCGGGGATGCACAGCCACTCGCTGTCGTCGATGCGCTGCACCCAGGGGGTGATGATGCGCAGGCCGGTGGCGTGGGCGTGCGCGACCACCGCGTCGAAGCCGCCGTGCGCGGCCAGCCGCTCCAGGTTGCGGCGGGTGGGAAAGATGATCCGGTACTCGCCGGCGTCGGCGCCGGCCAGCACGTCCCGCGCCGCCAGCCACAGATGGCGGGTGGCCTCGCCGCCGTCGACTTCCGCCACGCAGTCGTCGTTGACGCGTGCCAGGTAGAAGCGGGTGTCGAACAGCTTGTGGCCTTTCAGCCGCGGATGCCAACGGGCGAACGGCACCAGTTGCGCCAGGTCGAGCCGGGCGCCGGCCCGCCGCAGCAGATCGGCGAAACGCTCGCCCGCTGCCAGCGCCGCGCGCCAGGCGGCGATGGTGGCGGTATCCGGCAGGGGCGACACCGCCACGGCGACGCCGGTTTCCTCAATGGTCTCGCGAATGGCGGTGATGCGCGCCGCGGCATCGTCGTCATCGGCCGGGCGATCGATCAGCAGCGCGTCGTCGCGCGCCAGCGCCAGGTCTTCGTCGTCGATGCGGCCGCCGGGGAACACCAGCGCGCCGGCGGCGAAGGAGAGATTCCCGGCCCTCTCGATCATCAGATGCTCGGGCGGCTGACCCGGGCGCTCGCGAAACAGCACCAGGGTGGCGGCCGGGATGGCCGGTGGATGTTCACTCATGCGGAGCCTCGGTAATTCGTATTGCTTGTGGAACCGGATCGAGCCTGCCGCCTGACGGGCGGCGGCACATCGTCGCTTTCGACGATGTGGCCGCGGCGGTGGCGCCGTACCCTCGGGACAAGCGCGCCCGGCGCGCATGCCGAACACCGACAGGAGCTGCCGCCCCCATGAGCATCGATTTCCGCTCGTCCTGGATGGACGAGGAGCTGAGCATGTACCGCGACACCGTGGCCCGCTTCGTCGAGCAGGAGATCCTGCCTGGCGACGAGGAGGCGCGCAAACGCGGCCATGTCGGTCATGCGATCTGGCGCCGCGCCGGCGAGCTGGGGCTGCTCTGCGCCGACATCCCCGCCGAGTACGGCGGCGCCGGCGGCGACTTCCGGCACGAGGCCATTTTTCACGAGGAACTGGCGCGGCGCGGTCTCACTGGCATGAACATCGCCGTGCACAGCATCGTCGCCCACTACCTGCTCAACCACGGTACCGAGGAGCAGAAGCGGCGCTACCTGCCGCGACTGGCCAGCGGCGAGCTGGTGGCGGCGGTGGCGATGACCGAGCCCGGCGCCGGTTCCGACCTGCAGGGCGTGCGCACCCGCGCCCTGCGCGACGGCGACCACTACGTGGTGAACGGTTCCAAGACCTTCATCACCAACGGCTATCTGGCCGGGCTGGTGCTGGTGGTGGTGAAGACCGACCCGAGCCAGGGCGCGCGCGGCACCTCGCTGCTGCTGGTCGAGACCGAGGGCCTGGCGGGCTACAAGGTCGGCCGGGTGCTGGACAAGATCGGCATGAAGGCGCAGGACACCTCGGAGCTGTTCTTCGACGACGTGCGCGTGCCGGTGGAGAACGTGCTCGGCGGCCAGGAAGGGCAGGGTTTCTACCAGCTGATGTCCGACCTGCCGTACGAGCGCATGCTGATCGCCGTGGAGGCTGCGGCCGTCTGCGAAGGGGCGCTGGCGGCGACCATCGCCTACACCCGCGAGCGCAAGGCGTTCGGCCGGCCCATCGCCGAGTTCCAGAACACCAAGTTCAAGTTGGCCGAGGTGGCCACGCTCACTAAGGTCTGCCGGGCCTTCGTCGACCGCTGCATCGAGGACCTGCTGGCCGGCCGGCTCGACACCGCCACCGCCTCCATGGCCAAGCTCTGGACCACCGAGACCCAGGGCAAGGTGGTGGACGAATGCCTGCAGCTGTTCGGCGGCTACGGCTACATGAACGAGTACATGATCGGGCGCATGTACGCCGACGCGCGCATCCAGCGGATCTACGGCGGCACCAACGAAATCATGAAAGAGGTCATCTCCCGGGCGTTGTAGCGCGACAACGCCAACGTCCGCGCCGGACACGCCGCGCGCACCGCTTCTCGGTCGTCGGGGGATGGACCGACCGGCGTGCTGCGCGCGGCGCACCTCATGCTCTCGCGTTTGCCCGCCGGCGGCTCAGATCACTCCCAGTTTCCTCGCGATAGCCACCGCCTGGGTACGGCTGCCTGCCTTGAGCTTGCCGTTGATGTTGCGCAGATGGGTACGCACCGTGCTGTCGGAGACGAACAGCTTCTCGGCGATCGCGCCGTTGGAATAGCCCTCGGCCAGCAGCTGCAGTACCCGGATCTCCTTGGGGGTGAGCGGGTCGAGCAGGGCGTCCTGCGGGTCGGGCAGGGTGGGGACATCCACCGGCAGCGGGCCGAACGCTTCCAGCAGGCGCTGGATGTACTCGGCCAGGATAGGGTCGCCGTGGTTGCCGCTGTCGATCAGCTCGGCGTGGGCCTGGCGGATCAGCAAGCCGGCGGCGGGGCCTTCGTCGACGATCAGGCGAACGTAGCCTTCCGGGCAGGCATCCTTGAGCACCTCGCCGATGGTGCTCAGTGCCCGCCGCAGCCGGCCGCTGCGATGCAGGGCGATGGCGAACAGCAGGCGCAGCTTCAGCGCGCGGCGCTGGTGCGAAGCGGCGTTGGCGGCCTCGGCGGCCCGCACCAGGCGCGCGCTGGCCTCCTCGGCATTGCCGTGCAGCACCTCCCAGCGCAGCCGGCCAATCTCGATGCACTCGATATCGTTGGCGACCAGGCACAGCTGGCTGGCGCGCTGCCACAGCGTCTTGTCGTCGGCGCGGTCGAGCTCGGCGCGGGCGGCGTGGCCGTGGCCCTGCAACAGCAGCAGCCGGGCCCGCTCCAGGCGGGCGCTCGCCACCACCCGCGGCAACTGCCGGGTATGGCCGATGTGTTCGAGCCCCACCAGGATCTGGAAGGCCTGATCGACGTCGCCGTTGTAGAAGGCGATCCGGGCCAGCATCACGTCGCCCATGATCATGTGGTCGGGCAGGCCGACGTCCTCGGCCAACGGCACGTACACGTGCAGCAGGCGCGCCGCCAGCGGCAGGTCGTTGGTCTCGTACACGGCGCTGGCGTAGAGCACGCCGGCCCAGGCGTTGCCCCCGGTTGGGCTGAACGCGGCGGCGCGGCGGGTGGCGCCCACCGCCAAGCGGAAACGCGCGGCGGCCTGGCGTTGGCGCCCCTCGAGCAGGTCGATCATGCCCTCCACCGACTCCGAGTACATCACGTTGAACGACGGCCCCTGGCCGCCGCGCGCCTGCCGCGCGCCGTCGAGCAAGCGGCGTGCCTGCTGGTAGCGGCCCATCACGGCGTAGACGTTGGCCATGGCGTTGATCAGCGTCATGTCGGCGAACGGCTCGCCGGTCGGCAGTTGGGCCAGGCTGCGGCAGCCGCTGTCATAGGCTTCCTCGAAGCGGTCCATGATGGCGTACAGCAGCGGCCGCATGGCCAGCACGTGCGGCCGGATCGAAGGATCGTCGGACCGCTCCAGCTCGCTTTCCTGCAGCGCCTCCATCGCCAGGTGCGGGCCGCGGGTGAAGCACAGCGCCCACAGATAGGCCACCTGCAACCCAGGGCGCTCGCGCAGCCGCTCGGCCGGTAGGGCCTCGAACCAGCGCGCCAGCAGCCGCATCCGCCCTTGCGACAGCAACCGGTCGGCGTGCTCGCCGAGCAGCCGCAGCGCGCGGTCGAAGTCGCCGCCCTCCAGCGCGTGGTCGATGGCGGGCACCGGCCGCTGCTGCGATTCGAACCAGTCCGACGCCGCCCGGTGCAGCCGTGCCATCTCCTCGGGCATTTCCTGCGCCAGGCGGGCGCGCAGGAAATCGGCGAACAGGCTGTGGTAGCGGTAGCTGCGCTCCTCGCCTTCGATGGGGCTGAGGAAGATGTTGGCGGCGTCGAGCCGGCGCAGCATGGCCTCGCTGTCGTGGCCGGGCAGCAGCGCGTCGCACAGCGGCGCGCTCAAGTGCCGCAGGATGCTGGTCCGCAACAGGAAGTCGCGCACTTCCGGCGGCTGGCGGGAGAGCACGTCCTCGGCCAGATAGTCGGCGACGGCGTGGTTGGCGCCGGAGAACTTCTCGATGAAGCCGGCGGCGGCGGTGTGGTTTTCCAGCGCCAGCGAGGCCAGCCACAACGCCGCCACCCAGCCTTCGGTCTTGCGGTGGATCTGCAGCAAGTCCTGCTGCGACAGCGGCAGTTGCCGCTTGGCGATGAGGAAGTCGGCGGTCTCCTCCACCGAGAAGCGCAGCTGCGCGGCGTCGATCTCCAGCAGCTGGCCGCGGGCGCGCAGCCGGCCCAGTCCTAGATCGGGCAGGCTGCGCGAGCCGATCACCAGATGGCCGTCGCGCGGCAGGTGGTCGATGATCTCGCGCAGCAAACCGAACACGGCCGGATTCTGGATGCGCTCGACATCGTCGAGGAACAGCGCGAAGGCGCCGGTGTCGTTGGCCAGGCGGGCGATCAGGTCGAAGGCGGTGTGGCCGGAGGCGCGGTCCTCGGGATGGTCGAGGATCGGCAGCTCGTCCTGGGTGAGCCGCGCCACCGCCGCTTCCAAGCCGTACAGGAAGCGCGAGACGTCGTTGTCGGCGTCGTCCAGGGTCAGCCAGGCGGTGGCGACGCCGCTCTGCTCGAAGCGTTCCATGCACTGCGTCATCGCCGTGGTCTTGCCGAACCCGGCCGGCGCGCGCACCAGGATCACCTTGGCGGCGCCGGCGGCGCAGACTCGATCGTGGACCCGCGTGCGCGGCACCTGGAAGCTGCGCGATGTCGGCGGGTTGAGCTTGCTGGCCAGCAATGCGCGGGTGGGCGCGACGGCGAGTGCGCTCATGGGGTCTGCTCCTCCTCCTGCCCTGGCCCATCCTGCCTGGCCGGGCATGGTGTTTCGTTATTGCTCCTACTTTATAGCGCGATCGGGCCATTGGCTGCCGCATCGCTACCGCGGCATCTCCCTAAGCGGCTTGAGGTCGGCGAGTCGCCGCCGTTGGAAATTCGTCGCTTTCGACGATGTTGCCGGAGCCGCTCGGCCGTAGCCTCGGGGCCTGTTCCGCGACGGCATAACGCCGCCGCCTTAGGAGGAGAGCATTCCGTGTCACAGCAGTCGACACTCGGCGCCGATTCCGGCATTTCCACTGCGAGCCTGTTCGATGGCGATTGCGTGCAGGCGCGTTGGGCCGACGAGGGAATCGTCGAGCTGTGCTTCGATCGCCGCGGCTTGGCGATCAACAAGCTCGATCAGCCGACCATCGATCAGTTCGGCCAGGCGCTGGTGGCCATCGCCGCCGCCGGCCCAGCGGTGCGCGGCGTGCTGGTGACCAGCGGCAAGGACGTGTTCATCGTCGGCGCCGATATCGTCGAGTTCACCGAGCGCTTCAAGCGCCCAGAGGCCGAGATCTCAGCCTCCTTCCTGGAGTCGAACCGGATCTTCATGGCGTTCGAGGATCTGGAGCTGCCCACGGTGGCCGCGATCAACGGCTTCGCCCTCGGCGGCGGGCTGGAACTGGCGCTGACCGCCTCGCTGCGGGTCATGTCCGACGCCGCCGAGGTCGGTTTCCCGGAAGTGAAGCTGGGCCTGTTCCCCGGCTTGGGCGGCACGGTGCGGCTGCCGCGGCTGGCGGGCGCCGAGACGGCGATCCAGTGGATCGCCGGCGGCAAGCCGGCCAAGGCCGAGGCCGCGCTGGCGGCGGGCGTGGTCGACGCGGTGTGCGCGGCCGGCGAGCTGCGCGACACCGCGCTGGCCTGGCTGCGGCGGGCGATCGCCGGCGAGATCGACTGGCGCGCCCGGCAGGCGCGCAAGCGCGCGCCGCTGCCGCGCGAACTGGGCGAGCTGCGCGCGCTGTTCGCCAAGGCCAAGGCGGAGACGGCCGCGGCCAGCGCGCCGCACCAGCCCGCCGCGCTGGCGGCGGTGGAGCTGATGGCGCACTCGGTGATGCTCGACCGCGACAGCGCGCAGCCGCTGGAATGCGAAGCCTTCGCGCGCATCGCCAAGACCCAGGCCGCCGACTCGCTGGTACGCACCTTCCTCAGCGAGCAGGCCCTGAAGAAACTGGGCCGCGCCCACGCCGCGCAGGCGCAGCCGGTACGGCGCGTGGCCGTGCTGGGCGCGGGCATCATGGGCGGTGGCATCGCCTACGCCAACGCGCTGCGCGGCACGCCGGTGCGGATGAAGGACATCGCCGAGCCGGCGTTGCGGCTGGGCATGGGCGAGGCCGCCAAGCAGCTGGCCAAGCAGGTCAAGCAGGGACGGCGCAGCCAGGAGCAAGCCGACGCCGTACTGGCATCGATCACCCCGCAGCTGGATTACCAGGGGTTCGGCGATTGCGATCTGGTGATCGAGGCGATCGTCGAGAACATCGACGTCAAGCGCCGGGTCCTGGCCGAGCTGGAGCGCGAGTTGCGCGACGATGCGATCATCGCCAGCAACACCTCCAGCCTGCGGATCGACGACATGGCCGCGTCGCTGCGCCAACCGCAGCGCTTCGTCGGCATGCATTTCTTCAACCCCGTGCCGCTGATGCCGCTGGTCGAGGTGGTCAAGGGTAGCCACAGCAGCGAGCAGGCCGTGTCCACGGCGGTGCGGCACGCGCTGGCGATGGGCAAGACGCCGATCGTGGTGCGCGACTGCCCCGGTTTCCTGGTCAACCGCATCCTCACCGCCTACATGCGCGGCTTCATCCGCCTGGTGACCGACGGCGCCGATTTCGTCCGCGTCGATCAGGTGATGGAGGCGTTCGGCTGGCCGATGGGGCCGGCCTACCTGGAGGACGTGATCGGGCTCGACACCGGCAGCCACGTCAACGACGTGATCTCGGCCGGCTACCCCGAGCACATGCCGGAGCTGAAGCTGGACGCGCTGCGCCTGCTGGCCTCGCGCGGACGCTACGGCCAGAAGAACGGCATCGGCTTCTACCGCTACCAGTCCGATGCCAGCGGCAAGCCCAAGCGCTACCTGGCCGAGGACACCCACGCGCTGCTGGCCGAGGTGCAGCCGCAGGGCCGGCGCACCTTCTCCGATCAGGAAATCGTCGAGCGCATGATGCTGCCGCTGATCATCGAAGCGGCGCGGGCGCTGGAGGCGGGCGTGGTGGGCTCGCCGGCGGAGCTGGACATGGCGCTGCTGCTGGGGCTGGGCTTCCCGGCCTACCTGGGCGGCGCGCTCAAGTACGCCGATTGGCTCGGCCTGCGCGAGGTGGTGCGGGCCAGCGTGCGCTATCAGCACCTGGGGCCGGAGTATCAGGCCACCGAGCGGATGCGGGAGATGGCCGCGAACGAACAGCGCTACTACGCCGATTGAGGCGGATCGAAACCGACGCCGGCCGCCTCGCGCGGCCGGGCCACGAGCAACGCCCGCCGGCGCGGTCGGCGGCAACAGGGGAAGGATGAACCATGGCAGAAGCGTACATCGTCGCAGCCGCTCGAACCGCCGGCGGGCGCCGCGGCGGCCGTCTCTCCGGCTGGCATCCGGCCGATCTGGCCGCGCAGGTGCTGAACGGTCTGATCGACCGCACTGGCGCCGATCCGGCGCTGGTGGAAGACGTGATCATGGGCTGCGTCAGCCAGATCGGCGAGCAGGCCGCCAACATCGCCCGCAATGCCGTGCTGGCGTCGCGGCTGCCGGAATCGGTGCCGGCCACCTCGGTCGACCGCCAGTGCGGTAGCTCGCAGCAGGCGCTGCACTTCGCGGCGCAGGCGGTGATGTCCGGTTCCATGGACGTGGTGATCGCCGCCGGCGTCGAGAGCATGAGCCGCGTGCCGATGGGCTCCCCGATGGCGCTGCCGCAGAAGGCCGGCCTCGGCCACTACATGAGCGAGACCATTCACCAGCGCTATCCGGATGTGCCCGAGTTCAGCCAGTTCATCGGCGCCGAGATGGTGGCGAAGAAGTACGGCCTGAGCAAGGACGCGCTGGACGAGTACGCGCTGCTGAGCCATCAGCGCGCCATCGCCGCCACCCGCGCCGGCCGCTTCGAGCGCGAGATCCTGCCGGTGGAGGTCAGGACCATGGATGGCACGCGCACGGGCGAGATGCACACCGTCGACGAGGGCATCCGCTTCGACGTCACCCTGGAGGGAATCCGCAACGTCAAGCTGCTGCAGGAGGGCGGGGTGATCACGGCCGCCAACGCCAGCCAGATCTGCGACGGCGCCACCGGCGTGATGGTGGTCAACGAGCGCGGTCTGAAGGCGCTGGGCGTGGAGCCGCTGGCGCGCATCCATCATATGTCGGTCATGGGCCACGACCCGGTGATCATGCTGGAAGCGCCGATCCCGGCCACCGAGCGCGCGCTGAAGAAAGCTGGGATGAAGATCGACGACATCGACCTGTTCGAGGTCAACGAAGCCTTCGCCTCCGTGCCCCTGGCCTGGCTGCAGGCCACCGGCGCCGACCCCGAGCGGCTCAACGTCAACGGCGGCGCCATCGCCCTCGGCCATCCGCTGGGCGGCTCCGGCACCAAGCTCATGACCACGCTGCTGCATGCCCTGCACCAGCGCGGCGGCCGCTATGGCCTGCAGACCATGTGCGAAGGCGGCGGCATGGCCAACGTCACCATCGTCGAGCGGCTGTAACGGCAGCGGGCGGCAGCCGTCGGCGTGGCTAGCGCCGGTCGGTGCGTGGCCTTCGCGTTCTCAGCCCTCGCTTCGCCTTCCCGGTCCCGGGCAGGGCGAAGCCGGATGGGGGAGGGGCGTCTTGGCCGCCACCGAGGTTCGCTAGGCGCGCTACTACGACGAGTCCAGCGGTATTTGGTGCTTCGCGGTTCTTTCGGCCCCCGGACCCTCGCTTCGCTCTCCGCCCCCTCTCCCGCAAGGGGAGAGCGAAGCGAGGAGGACAGAAAAGCGCGAAGCGCCAACTAACGTTGGACCCGGCACCACCTCCGAAACTTAGGTAATTGAGTCATGTTGGAGCAGAGCGAGATCGAGCTTTTCCGTGACACCGTGCGTCGGTTTCTCGAGCGCGAGGTGGCGCCGCATTACGACCGCTGGGAGCGCGAGGGCATGTCGCCGCGCGAGCTGTGGCGGCGGATGGGCGAGAACGGGCTGCTCTGTGTCGACGTGCCGGCCGAGTACGGCGGCGCCGGCGCCGATTTCTCGCTGTCGGCGGTGGTGGTGGAGGAAATCGCCCGCGCCGGCTTCGGCGGACTGGCCACTGGCGTGTCGGTGCACTCCGACATCGTCACGCCCTATATCCTGCACCTGGGCAGCGAGGAGCAGAAGCGCTACTGGCTGCCGCGCTTGGTAAGCGGCGAGGCGGTGGGCGCCATCGGCATGACCGAACCCGGCGCCGGTTCAGACCTGCAGGGCATGAAGACCCGCGCCGAACGCGACGGCGACGGCTACCGCATCAACGGTCAGAAGACCTTCATCACCAACGGTATCCACTGCGACCTGCTGATCGTCGCCGCCAAGACCGATCCCGCCGCCGGCGCCAAGGGCATCACGCTGTTCACGGTGGACGCGAACACCCCCGGCTTCCAGCGCGGCCGGCGCATGGAGAAGATCGGCCAGCACGGCTCCGACACCGCCGAGCTGTTCTTCGAGGACGTGCGGGTCGGTGCCGAGCAGATTCTCGGCGGCGAGGGCCGCGGCTTCGCCAACCTGATGAACGAGTTGCCACGCGAGCGGCTGATCCTAGCCATCGCCGCGTTGGCGGCGGCGGAGGGCGCGCTGGAGCGCACCGTCGCCTACGTGAAGGAGCGCCACGCCTTCGGCCAGCCGTTGGCGCAGTTGCAGAACACCCGCTTCACGCTAGCCGCGCTCAAGGCTCAGCTCGAGGTCAACCGGGCGTATCTGCGCCAGTGCGCGGCGCAGTACGTGCGCGGTGAGCTGACCACCGCCGCCGCCTCCATCGCCAAGCTCAGCGCCACCGAATTGCAGTTCAAGGTGGCCGACGACTGCCTGCAATTGCACGGCGGCTACGGCTATATGCGCGAGTACCAGGTGTCGCGCGATTTCGTGGACGCGCGGGTGCAGCGGATTTACGGCGGTGCCAGCGAGATCATGAAGGAGTTGATCGCAAGGTCGATGCTGGGGCGGTAGTACCCGCGCGCTGGTTTATGCTCGCCGCGCACCCAATGTGATGGCGGCGCAAGCGTCATTCCTTTCAGCGCTGATTCGGCAGGTGCCGAATCTGGTGGGGTTCTGTTTCCGCCGGATATGCCGGGTCCCTTCCTAAGCGGGCGGGTTGCTTTTGATTCGGGCCCCGGACGGGCCCTCACCCTACGGGCAGCTAACCGCTGTTCTGACGCGCTCACGTGAATCGGTCTTTGCTGGCCCAACGAAAAGTAACCAAAAGACCGATCGGCCAGGGGCCGAACGGGGCGGCGAAGCCGCCCGTAGGGCGAGCACCCGTTCCCTCGGGTGCGAGTCAAACGGTGCTCCGCGATGCTGGTCCGGCCTGCGGCCGGACTGCCCCGCGCTTCTTAAGCGCAAGCAGCGCGCCCGAACCTGGCCCCGGAGGAGGGCTCGGGCGCGCCCACGAACAACCCGCCGCTACTTCAGAATGTTCACCACGTGTAGCTGGCAGTGTTCCTTCAAGCCCAACGTGCCGGATTCCACGCCGATGCCCGAGTGCTTGGCGCCGGTGAATGGCACGAACGGGTTCAGCGCCGGGTGCTGGTTGACCCAGGCCGAGCCGGTGTCGAGGCGGCGGGCGATCTCGGCGGCGCGTTCCACGTTCGAGCTCCACACCGAGCCGCCCAGGCCGTAGTGGGTGGCGTTGGCGCGGCGCACGGCATCGTCGACATCGCTGAACTTGAGCACGGGCAGGATCGGGCCGAAGGTTTCCTCGTCCACCAGCGGGCAGCCTTCGCTGACGTCGGCGACGATGGTCGGCGCCAGGAAGAAACCCTTGCCCTGGTGCTTCTCGCCGCCGGCGACGATGCGGCCGTTGCCGGCCTTGACGCTGTCCAGCACCGCCATCACCCGCTGGTACTGCAGCCGGTTCTGGATCGGGCCGAGCTGCGACTCGGGGTCGCTGCCGGGACCGACCTTGGTGCGGCGGGCGATCTCGGCCAGGGCCTGCACCAGCGGCTCGTAGATCTTCTCGTGGGCGTAGACGCGCTTGATCGCCACGCAGGTCTGGCCGGAGTTGATGAACGCGCCCATGAACAGCGGCACCGCCACCTTCTCCAGGTCGACGTCGTCGAGCACGATGGCGGCGTCGTTGCCGCCCAGTTCCAAGGTCACCCGCTTCAGGTCGTTGGCCGCGCTCTGCAGCACTTTCTTACCGGTGGCGGTGGAGCCGGTGAAGGAGATCTTGCGGATGCCGGGGTGGGCGGTCAGCTTCGGGCCGAAGCTGTCGTCGCCGCTGAGGATGTTGACCACGCCGCGCGGCACGATGTCCTTGATCAGCTCGCCCAGGCGCAGCGTGGTGAGCGGGGTGAACGGCGACGGCTTGAGGATCAGCGTGCAGCCGGCCATGAGCGCGGTGGCGAGCTTGCCGATGGCGATGCCGAACGGGAAGTTCCACGGCACGATGGCGGCGGTGACCCCCAGCGGCCGGTAGTGGATCTCGACCCGGCCCTTGGCGTCGTCCTTCATCACCTCGGGTTCGAGCTTGAGCGTGGCGCGGGCGGCCAGGCCGGCGGCGCCCATCTGCAGCACTTCGCGCTCGGCCTGGGTGCGCGATTTGCCCTGCTCGGCGATCAGCAGGTCGATCAGCTCCTTGGAGTTTTGCTTGATCGCCTCGGCGATCCCCAGCAGCACATCGCGGCGCTGCTCGTAGTTGCTGTCGCGCCAGGTCGCGAACGCCGCCTGGGCGGCGGCCACGGCGCGGTCGAGATCGCCGTCGCCGGCGTTCGGCGCCATGGCGACCAGGCTCTCGTCGGCCGGGTTGATCACCGCGAACTGGTTGTCGGCGGCGACCAGTTCGCCGTCGATGAGCATGGAAAACCGGCTCATTCCTCTCACTCCCTTGGATATCCCGTTGTTGTCGTTCGAGCCTGTCGACCTGAGGCGGACGGGCGTGCGTGAAGCAACTTCGGTCGCGCTGATTGAGTAAGAAAATTCAATAACTTCGCCCGCGTGTGAACGTGTGCGGCGAGCGCGCGACGACTCATATTGCCGCCAAAGCAACGCGGTGGGAACCACCTGGGGGTAAAAAAATGAATGATCGTTCCGCGCGGCGCATCGGCCAACGGCGCTTGATCGCGGCGGCGGAGCCGGTCGGCCCGCCGCCTAGGCGTGGCAGGGCGATGCCGCGCCGGCTCAGGCGCCGAGCCTGAGCCGAACAGCGTGCATCTTGCTTGAAGTAGCCGCTGTCGGCGGGCGGTCCGTTGCCGCGCGGCCTACAAAGAGCGTCCGTCCACCGCGATGCGCGGCAAGGCCGCCAGGTCCAGATCCGGCAGGCAGCGCACGTTGACCGCCGCGGTCGGATTGCCGGAGTGATCGGCGCCGAAGCCGAACGGCGCGCAGCCGCAGGTGGGGCAGAAGTGGTGCCGGATCACGTGCTTGTTGAAGGTGTAGGTGGCGAGGTCGGTTTCCGGCGTGTGCAGGGTCAGCGCCTCGCGCGGCACGAACCAGAGCAGATAGCCCTTGCGGCTGCAATGCGAGCAGTTGCACTCGTAGACCTGCTGGACTTCGCCTTCGACCTCGAAGCGGATGCGTCCGCAATGACAGCTTCCCTGGTGGCTCATGTCGATGGTTCCTTATCGGCCTGCGAATACGCTCACTTGGCTTGGTCGTACAGCGGCTTGCCCTTGTCCACCACGTGCACGGTGAACAGTTTCAGCGGCTTGTCGCCGACGATGGTGAAGCCGCCGTGCGCGATGTCGCGCAGGTGCAGCACCGAGGCGCCGGTCGCCAGTTCCATGGGCGCCTTGCCGGGGACCTGGACGGTGGCGCCCTCGATCACGTAAGCCGCTTCGATGCCGTGGTGAATGTGCCGCTCCAGCGTTTGCCCGGGCTGGTACTCGCCGATCGAGGCGATGATCTCCATGCCCGGCGCGCCGGACACGTCGGCGCGATGCAGTTCCTCCACGCGCGGCGCGTCGGCGGCGGGCTTCGCCAGCAAGCCAGTGGTGACGCCGAGCCCGAACACCAGCACGGCGCCGAGCGCCGGCCGCAAGCTTCCAATCTTCATATCGTTTCCCCCACCCGGATGAAGTTGTGCCGGCAAGTGTCCTGCGCCGATCGGGGGGCGGTCAACCGCCGCTTGGGTCCGCTGCCGAACGCCCGTTCAGCAGCCGGAACAGGCCGGGGTAATCGACGACGGCGCCGACCGGCAGGACCCGTAGCACGGCCCGGTAGCCGTGGTCGGGCGAGCGGTAGTCGTACTCGGTGCGGGACAGGCGCCGGTACTGCTGCGGCAGTCGTTGCAGCGTCAGGCGCGGAAACGCCAGATACGCCGCCGGCGCGTCGGCCGCGGCGCCCGCCCGCAGATGCAGGCGCCGCAGCGGCAGCAGATTGGTGGCCGGCGTGAAGCCGAGGTCCACGTCCAAACAGCCGGCGGTTTCAGGATAGGGTTCGCCGTTCAGTTCCCAGCCGTTCGCGCCGGGACGGATGCGCAGATCCACCGGGCGCGAGCCTATGTGGCCAGACACCGTGGCGCCGGCGGTACGGAAGCGGCGGTCGGCGTTGACCTGGTAACGGAGGTGGCAGGCCCGCCGGGCCTCGAGGAACACCGCGTCGCCGAGCAGCCGGTAGCCGTCCGCGCGCCGGAACAGCCGGCAGCAGTCGTGGCCGGGCGCATCGAGCCTGCGCCAGAATAAGATCGCGGCGGGAGCGTCCATGCCGTGCTCGCCCTACGTGAACCAAGCCGCGCCGGTGCGGCGCATATCGAACAGGTATGGGCGCGGCGAGGCATGTCCGCGCCGGGCGTTGCCTCAGAACGGCAACCCGCCCAGGTCCAGTGAGTGCCGCAAGGGCGCCGCCGCATCGGCGACCAACAGCCAAGTCAAGGCCGCGCAGTTGGCGGCGGCCGCGCACCAGAACAACAACTGGAACGGTTGCTTGCGAGTCTTGTGGCGGAACGCGCGCTGCGCGATCAACGCGCCCGGCCAACCGCCGGCCAGTTCCAGCAGGTGCAGGGTCGACTCCGGGATACGCCAGCGGCCGCGGCGGGCGGCGCGCTTGTCCAGGCCGTACTGGACGAAGCAGATCACGCTGGCCAGCAGGTACAGGCATGGCACTGTCCACGGCGCGGCGCCGCGGATGGTCAGGCCGATCAGGACGGCGAAGAACAGCGCCGTGGCGGCGAGCGCGAGCGGCAGGCCGCGCGGGCGACTCGCGGCCGGTGCCGGCGCGGCAAGGAATCGCACCTGGTCGGCGTGGGCCTGGTTGCGTTCGTTCCGGCCGAGGATGAAGTCCAGGCGTTCGTTCGGCACCGGCCGGCGCGGACCGCGTGGGAACGCGCTGATGTGCACGAAAACGCGCGGGCCGCCGCCGTCCGGCGTGATGAAGCCGAATCCCTTGCGGTCGTCCCACGCGGTCAACCGGCCCTGCTGCCGCGGCGGCGGGGCAGGGCGCCGGTTCGGTGCGCGCCGGGTCATGGCGCGAACGGGAAGAACACCGGCACCAGCAGCACCGTCGCGATCATCACCAGCACGGTGAACGGCACCCCGACCCGCACGAAGTCCATGAAGCGGTAGTTGCCGGGGCCGACCACCAAGGTGTTCACCGGCGACGACACCGGCGTCATGAACGCCGCCGAGGCGGCCAGCGCCACCGTCATGGCGAAGGGGTAGGGCGACAGCCCCATCTCCGCGGCCACCGCCAGCGCCACCGGCGCCATCAGCACGGCGGTGGCGGTGTTGGAGATGAACAGCCCGAACACCGCCGTGAGCGCGAACAGCGCCACCAGCACGAAGTGCGGGCTGGATCCGCCCACGGCGTCGAGCAGCGCGGCCGCGGCCAGATCGATGCCGCCGGTCTTCTGCAGCGCCAGCGAGAACGGCAGCATGCCGACGATCAGCACCAGGCTCTGCCAGTGAATGGACTGGTAGGCGCTGTTCATGTCGATGCAGCGGAACAGGCCGAGCAGGAGGCAGCCGATCAGCGCCGCCTGCACGTTGGGCACGACCCCGCTCACCATCAGCGCCACCACCACGGCCAGCGCGGCCACGGCGAACGGTGCCTTGCCCGGCGCGGGCAGCACATCGTCCGACTCCACCGGCATGTTGAGCACGATCAGATCGCGGGGATAGGCCGACAGCGCTCGGATCGCGCGCCAGGGGCCGACCACCAGCAGCGTGTCGCCGAGCTTGAGCGTTTCGTCGAGCACCGAGCCGGCGTGCGCGCTCTGGCCGCGCTTGAGGCCGAGCACCGCCACGCCGTACGCGCTGCGAAAGCGCGCCTTGACCACGGTCTTGCCGATCAGGCGGGAGGTGGCCGGAATCATCAGCTCGGCCATGCCGATGGCCTGCGAATGGTCGGTGAAGTAATTACCGGTCAGCGGCAGCCGCCCCAGCCCGGCCTGATCCGCGACCGCGTCGATGTCGACGGTGTTGGAGCGCACGTCCAGGAACAGCACGTCGTCGGGCTCGAGCACGGTGGAGGCCGAGGGTTCGACGATGGTGTTGGAGAACGCCCGGTGGCGCTCGATGGCGATGATGTTGATGCCGGCGCTGGCGCGCAGGTCGAGCTGATCGAGCCGCTTGCCCGCCCACGGCGAGCCGGCGGTCACGCGGAAGCGGTGCTCGCGGTCGGCCAGTTGGTATTCGCGAATCCACTCGCTTAGGCGCGGCCGCGCCGGAGCCGCCGCGGCGGTCTCGGGCTTGGCGGCCAGCCAGCGGCGGGTGAGCAGCATGTAGCCGACCGCCATGATCAGGATCGGTACGCCGAACGGGGTGAAGGCGAAGAAGCTGAATCCGTCGAGGCCGGCGCGCACCAGCTCGCTGTGCACCACCAGGTTCGGCGGCGTGGCGACCAGGGTCATCATGCCGCTGATCAGGGCCGCCACGCTCAGCGGCATCATCAGCCGTCCGGCGGCGATGCCGGCGTTGCGGGCGATGCGCAATGCCACCGGGATGAAGATCGCCACCACGCCGGTCGAGCTCATGAACGAGCCGACGCCGGCGACGATCGCCATCAGCAGCGTGATCAGCCGTCCCTCGCTGCGCCCGGCGCGGGCGATCAGCATGTCGCCCAGCTTTTGCGCCACGCCGGTGCGGACCAGGCCCTCGCCGAGCACGAACAGCACCGCGATCAGCACCACGCTGGGATTGCTCAGTCCGGCCAGGGCGTCGGGCATGCTGATTACGCCGGTCAGCGGCAGCGCGGTCATCATGATCAAGGCGGCGGCGTCCATGCGCGGCCGGTTCACGGCGAACATGGCGACGGTGATGGCGAGCAGGGCGAGGACGACGATCAGGTCGGTGTTCATTCGCTGTTCTTCTGGGCGCGACATCGGCAGGGCCGTCGCGAGGCGACGGCCGCGGTGGCGCGGCGGTCCGGGGGTAAAAACCGGGGAATACTAATGAAGGCGTGTGCGGCGAGCCAGCGCCGGCGCTTTATTAACGACAGCTAAATTGTCTGCTCTCCCTGGCGCGGCGCCGTGTATCCTTCTGCGCGCCCCAATCCGGAGAGTCAATCTCAATGTGTGACGCTAACAATGCTAATTGTCCGAGCCTCATCCAACGTACCGCCCGCGCCACGGCGCTGGCGCTGGGCCTGATCGGCGCCGCCGGCGCGCAGGCGGCCGACCGTTGGAGTTCGACCAACGTGCAGGTGCTGTACGGCGAGACCTTCGAACTCGGTCCGGACACCCGCACCATCCTCACGCTGGAGCACGCCAGCGGCTGGGAGTACGGCGACAACTTCTTCTTCGTCGACGTTACCTCGTTCGAGGACGAAGGCACCGAGCTGTACGGCGAGCTGCTATCGCGGCTGAGCCTGTCCAAGATCAGCGGCAAGACCGTCGGCGTCGGCCCGCTGACCGACGTGCTGCTGGCCGGTCATCTCGAATTCGGCCGCAGCGCCGGCGACGTCGAGAGCCGCACCTATCTGTACGGTATCGGCACCGACTGGAAGATCCCCGGCTTCGCCTTCTTCCATCTGGACTTCTTCGTCCGCGACGACGCCAACATCGATGCCAGCCCCACCTGGCAGATCACCCCGTCCTGGCTGTATCCGTTCAACATCGGCCCGGTCAAGGCCAGCTTCGGCGGCTTCATCGACTTCGCCGGCGGCCAGGGCGACGAGGAGCGCTCGATCATCGGCGCGCCGCAGTTGCTGGTGGACGTGGGCAACTTCTGGGGCGCGCCGGAGCGGCTGCATGCCGGCGTCGAGTACCAGTTCTGGCGCAACAAGTTCGGTATCGACGGCGTCGATGAGGACGTGGTGCAGCTGATGGTGAAGTGGGTGTTGTAACACCCCCTTCGCGCCGCGCGGCGGGTTCGCCGAACCCGCCGCGGTTGCGCCGCCGCTGCCGGCGCCTATTCGGGCACGAACCTTGCTGCCGGTTCTTCCGTATCTTCTTGTTCGGGAGATCACGGATGAGCCTGAGCGTACTGCTGGTGGGGGCCAAGGCCGCGAGTTCCGCCGCGCTGGAGCAGGCGCTGCGGCAGGCCGGCTTCCGCGTGCTGGCGGTGGTGCGCGAACAGGATGATCTGTTCGAGCGGGTACGCGCGCTGGAGCCGGACGCCATCATCGTCGATTCCGACTCGCCGCGCCGCGATACCCTCGAGCACCTGGCCGGTCTCGGCAAGCGCTATCCCAGACCGATGGTGATGTTCGCCGAGCACAGCGCGCCCGATCTCACCGCGCTCGCCGACCGTTCCGGCGTCTGCGCCTACGTGGTGGAGGGGCTCTCCGCCGCCACCGTGCGTTCGCTGGTGGACGTGGCAGTGCTGCACTTCGAGGGCCGGCGTTCGCTGCAGGCCGAACTCAGCAAGGCCCGCCAAACCCTCACCGACCGCGAATTCATCGACCGCGCCAAGTGCCTGCTCATGGAGCATCGCGGCATGAGCGAGCGCGACGCCTACCACACCTTGCGCAAGCTGGCGATGGAGCACCGCCGCAGCATCGCCGACATCGCCCGGCGCGTGCTCCGGGCCGCCGCACCAGGCTAGTTCATCGCACCCTCCTATTTGCTTCATTCCGGTGCGTGAAACGCCATTAAATCAGCGCATTAGGATTGGTTTACGTGGAAAATGGCCGCTTCCGCCAGGATCGGGTCTTTGGCACGGCATTTGCTGCGCTAATCGCAGCGTGAAGCGGCCGGTTCGTCAGCGAACCACCCAACGGCGGGTTTGACCGCTCACGCGGTCGCACATTCTGACTCTGGGGCAAAGGCGCCCTTTTCTCGGCCACGGCCGGGGGAAGGGCGCCTTTTTTTTCGGCCGCGGGCCGACACGAGGGCAACGACCATGACCGATCAGAAGCATCCGCTCGGCGATCCCTTCAACCCCGATCACGCGCTCGGCCACGGACCGCATTGCGACTGTCCGGCCCACGCGCACCCCGGTCAAGCGCATCGGCAAAGCGTCGAGGCGCAAGCGCTGCCGGATCAGGAGGCGATCATGGACCGCGTCATCGAAAGCGCGGTGGTGCGGGCGCTGTTCGGCCATCACGACGCCTCGCGCCGGCAGTTCATGCGCTTGTTCGGTGGCGCCGCGGCCGCCGCGCTGATCGGCAGCGTGTTCCCGCTGGACGCGGCCAAGGCGGCGCTGAAGGACAAGCTGGGCGCGCCGGAGAAGAAGAACCTGAAGGTCGGTTTCGTGCCGATCACCTGCGCCACGCCGATCATCATGGCCCATCCGCTGGGGTTCTACGCCAAGTACGGCCTCGACGTGGACGTGATCAAGACCGCCGGCTGGGCGGTGGCGCGGGACAAGTCGATCAACAAGGAGTACGACGCCTCGCACATGCTCACGCCCATGCCGCTGGCCATCTCCATGGGCGCCGGCTCCACCGCCACGCCGTTCCTGATGCCGGCGGTGGAGAACATCAACGGCCAGGCCATCACCCTGCACCTGAAGCACAAGGACAAGCGCGATCCGCGGCAGTGGAAGGGCTTCAAGTTCGCCGTGCCGTTCGACTACTCGATGCACAACTTCCTGCTGCGCTACTACGTGGCCGAGCACGGCCTGGACCCGGACCGCGACATCCAGATCCGGGTGTTGCCGCCGCCGGAGATGGTCGCCAACCTCTCCGCCGGCAATGTCGACGGCTATCTCGCGCCGGATCCGTTCAACCAGCGCGCCGTCTACGAGCGGGTGGGGTTCATCCACCTGCTGACCAAGGACATCTGGGACGGCCACCCCTGCTGCGCCTTCGCCGCCAGCCAGGAGTTCGCCAAGACCATGCCCAACGCCTTCGGCGCGCTGTTCAAGGCCATCGTCGACGCCACCCATTACTCGGCCAAGTTCGAGAACCGCAAGGAGATCGCCGCGGCGATCAGCGGGCCGAACTACCTGAACCAGCCCACCACGGTGGTGGAGCAGGTGCTCACCGGCCGCTTCGCCGACGGGCTCGGCCAGGTGCGCAACGTGCCCGACCGCATCAACTTCGACCCCTTCCCCTGGCATTCGATGGGGGTGTGGATCCTCACCCAGATGAAGCGCTGGGGCTACATCAAGGGCGACCTCGACTACCGGCAGATCGCCGAGCAGGTCTATCTCGCCGGCGACTGCGGCCGGTTGATGAAAGAGCTCGGCTACATCCCGCCGGACACCACCTACGGCAAGTACACGATCATGGGCAAGGAGTTCGATCCGGCCAAGCCGGAGGAATACATCCAGAGCTTCGCCATCAGGAGGGTGTGATGCGGTCGCTCAACGTGCGCGCCGCCTTGCTGTCGGCGCTGCTGCTGGTGCTGTTCCTGGGCGCGTGGGAGCTGGCCAACGCACCGAAGGCCAGCGTCCAGGCCGATGACGACTACGCCGCCCTGATGGGCGGCGGCGGGGACATGGCGCGGGTGCCTAGCCCGTCGGAGATCGGCGCGCTGGCGCTGCGAAAGCTGTCCGACCCGTTCTACGACGCCGGGCCGAACGACAAGGGCATCGGCCTGCAACTGCTGTACTCGATCGGGCGGGTGCTGGCCGGCTACCTGCTGGCGGTGGCGGTCGCCGTGCCGCTGGGCTTCGTGATCGGCATGTCGCCGCTGATGCAGAAGGCGCTCGATCCCTTCATCCAGGTGCTCAAGCCGATCTCGCCGCTGGCGTGGATGCCGCTGGCGCTGTTCGTGATCAAGGACTCCATCCTGTCGGCGGTGTTCGTGATCTTCATCTGCTCGGTCTGGCCGATCCTGCTCAACACCGCCTTCGGCGTGGCCGCGGTCAGCAAGGACTGGCTCAACGTGGCGCGCACGCTGGAACTGAGCCGGCTGCGCACCGCCTTCACGGTGATCCTGCCGGCGGCGGCGCCGACCATCCTCACCGGCATGCGCATCTCCATCGGCATCGCCTGGCTGGTGATCGTGGCCGCCGAGATGCTCGTGGGCGGTACCGGCATCGGCTACTACGTCTGGAACGAGTGGAACAACCTGGATCTGACCAGCGTGATGTTCGCCATCCTCATGATCGGCGTCGTCGGCATGCTGCTCGATCTCACCCTGGCCCGGCTCACCAAGCTGGTGCAGTACGCCACCTGATCCGCTTCCCCGCCGCCGCCGCGCGGGCGGCGGCGGGGCGACCGAGCGAGGTATCGCCCCATGAGCAAGAGTTTCCTGAGCGTCGAAGGCCTGGCCAAGCGCTATCCCGGCCATGGCCGCGGCGGCCAGCCGCTGACCGTGTTCGAGAACATCGACTTCAAGCTCGAGAAGAGCGAGTTCGTGTGCGTGATCGGCCACTCCGGCTGCGGCAAGTCCACCATCCTCAACATCCTCGCCGGCCTGGACGAACCCAGCGAAGGCGTGGTGTTCATGAACGGCAAGGAGGTGCGCGGCCCGTCGCGCGAGCGCGGCGTGATCTTCCAGAACCACAGCCTGCTGCCGTGGAAGAGCGCGCTGGGCAACGTGATGCTGGCGGTGTCCGCGCGCTGGCCGGAGTGGAGCCGGGAGCAGGTGCGCGCGCACAGCCTGCGCTTCATCGAGATGGTGGGGCTCAAGGGCGCCGAACAGCGCAAGCCCGCCCAGCTCTCCGGCGGCATGCGCCAGCGCGTCGGCATCGCCCGCGCCTTCGCCATCCAGCCCGAGCTGCTGCTGATGGACGAACCGTTCGGCGCGCTCGACGCGCTCACCCGCGGCGTGATTCAGGACGAGCTGATCCGGCTGTGGCAGCAGAGCCGGCAGACCGTGTTCATGATCACCCACGACGTCGACGAGGCCATTCTCCTGGCCGACCGCATCCTGCTGATGAGCAACGGCCCGCGCGCCCGCATCGCCGAGTCGGTGAGCGTGGACATCCCGCGGCCGCGCGACCGGCGCACGATCATCCACCACGAACGCTACTACCGCATCCGCAATCACCTGGTCGACTTCCTGGTGAGCTGCGGTCACGGCTCCGGCGACGCCGCGCCGGCCGAGTCTTCCCCCGTCGGCGAGGCGCCGGTGCGGCGCGTCGTCAATCTCCAGTGAGCCAATCGAGGACAGCACCATGGAAAAGCTCGAAATGAAGAAAGCCATCCTGGCCGCCAAGGCCAAGCTCGGCCTGAGCTGGGAGCAGATCGGAGCGGCCATCGGCAAGTCGCCGGTGTGGACCTGCTCGGCGTGCCTGGGCGAGAACAGCATGCCGCCGGAACTGGCGCAGAAGCTGGCCGCGACCCTGGACCTGGGCCCGGAGGTCGCCGAGGCGCTAACCACCTTCCCCTACAAGGGCACCAGCATGGCGCGCGAGGTACCCACCGACCCGCTGGTGTACCGCTTCTACGAGATCGTCCTGGTCTACGGCGACACGCTGAAGGAGATCATCGGTGAGAAGTTCGGCACCGACGGCATCATGAGCGCCATCGACTTCACCATGGACGTGGATAGGGTGGAGGACCCCAAGGGCGACCGGGTCAAGGTCACCCTCAACGGCAAGTTCCTGCCCTACAAGATCTGGTAGCGCGCGGCGGGCTCGGCGCGCGGCCGCCGGGCCCGCGCCCGGGCCGCTACAGCGCCAGTTTCTTCAGCCGATAGTGCAGCTGCCGCGGCGTCAGCCCGAGCGCCAGCGCGGCCTGGGTCTTGTTGCCGCGGTAGCGGCGCAGGCAGTTGAGGATGGTGTCGCGCTCGCGCACGTCGACCCGCAGGTAGCCGCGCGCGGCCGGCGCCGCCGGCGCGCCGGGAATCAGCGCCGGCGGCTGCGGCTCCGTGCCGATCCTGGATTCCTGGCCGAGGATGCGCTCGATGTCGGCGGCCTGGATGGTGTTGCCGGTCACGGTCAGCACCGCCCGCTCGATCACGTTCTCCAACTGCCGGATATTGCCCGGCCACGGATAGCTTTCGAGCCGCTCCAGCACGCCGCGGCCCAGGTTCTTGTTGCGGCCGTAGCGGTGGTTGTAGGCGTTGAGGAAATGCCGCGCCAGCAGGCCGACGTCGCCGGTACGCGCCCGCAGCGGCGGCAGCAGCAGCGGGATGACGTTGAGCCGGTAGTACAGGTCCAACCGGAAGCGGCCGGCGTTGACCGCGGCCTGCAGGTCCTTGTGGGTAGCGGTGACGATGCGCAGGTCCACTGGGATGTCCTTTGTGCCGCCCACGCGCTGCACCACCCGTTCCTGCAGCAGCCGCAGCAGCTTGGCCTGCAGGTCCAGGTTCATGTCGCCGATCTCGTCCAGGAACAGCGTGCCGCCGTTGGCCAGCTCGACCTTGCCCGGCCGGCTGGCGTGGGCGCCGGTGAAGGCGCCGCGCTCGTAGCCGAACAGCTCCGATTCCAGCAGTTGCTCCGGAATGGCGGCGCAGTTGATGCAGATGAAGGCGTTGTCGGCGCGCGGACTGGACAGGTGGATCATGCGGGCGAACTTCTCCTTGCCCGTGCCGGACTCGCCCAGCAGCATCACGGTGGCGTCGGTGGCCGCCACCGACAGCGCCTGCGACAGCACCTGCTGCAAGGCGACGCTCTCGCCGAGGATGCCGTAGCGGCTGCCCTGCTGATCGAGCGCGCACTTCAGGTAGGCGTTCTCGCTCTGCAGCCGCTCGGTGCGCACCGCCGCCAGCTCGGCGATGCGCAGGGTCTGACCGATCATGGCGGCGACGATGCGCAGCAAATGCAGATCGGCGTGGAACGGGCGCGGGCGGTTGCGCAGCCGATGCACGCCCAGCACCCCCACCGGCACCCGGTCGCGCAGGATGGGCACGGCGATGAAGGCCACCGTTTCCTGCGGCAGGGTGGCGCGGGTGACGGCGCGGCACAGAAAGTCGGGCTCCTGATCGATGTCCTGCACCACCGTGGCATGCGCGGTCTTCATCACCCGCCCGGTGATGCCCTCGCCGACGCGGTAGACGCCGCGGCCGCGCTCGACGTCGGTGAGGCCGTAGGCGTAGTGGATCCGCAGCACGTCGCCGTCGGGCAGCACCACCCGGCCGCGGTTGAGACCCACCAGCTGCGATAGCAGACGCAGCACGCCGTGGATGCTGGGCTCGGGATCGAGCGAGCCGCCGAGAAGCTGAGCGGCTTCGGACAGGATCATGGACTCGAGTTCGAGAGCGTCGGATTGGACGTGGGGCATGGGCATACCTCCTGGGAGGAAGATATGCAGGATCGATGCCGCGCCGGATCGCGCCTGGAACCGCGTTTTCCGTAAGCGCCGACCGCCGCCGCGCACCGATCTAGAGCGGTCGGACCGCGTCCGGCACCGTAATCGGCGCGCCGTTGCTAGCCTCCACGTGGGGTGCGCCGCGCGCACCATCTTCATGCGGCTTGATGGCGAAGCGCCGCGGGCATGCTCCCGCGGCGCCGTGGGCTAAGGGGGATTCCCAGGTCTTTGTCGGCGGGCGAGGGCATCGCCGTCCCACGGATCGATGCCTGTCGCCGCGATCGAGGCGCGGCCGGACCCGTCCCGCCGTTTCGAACCTGTACCGCGCTCAGCTCCCCTGCCAGCTGAAGCGGCGGATCAGCAGCGCGAAGGCGCTGTCGAGCAGATAGCCGATCACGCCGATCACCACCACCAGTGCCGCTAGACGGTCGTAGGACAGCGTGTCGCGGGCGTCGTTGATGGCGTAGCCCAGGCCGCTGGTGACGCCCAGGTACTCCGCCGGTACCAGCACCACCCAGGCCACGCCCACGGCCAGGCGCAGGCCGGCGAAGATGTCCGGTGCCACCGCCGGCAGGATCAGCCGGCGCAGGGTCTTGCCGAAATCGGCGCCGAAGTTGCGCGCGACCTGGTAGTACAGCGGGTCTATGCGCTGCACGCCGAAGGCGGTGGAGAACACCACCGGCCACACCGCGGCCATGACGATCAGGAACACGATGGCGCCGTCCCAGCTGTCGAAGGCCAGCACCGCGATCGGCATCCAGGCCAGCGGGCTGATCATGCGCAGCAGTTGGAACGGGAAGTTGGTGAGCTTGCGCACCGCCGCCAGCGATCCGACCAGCACGCCCGCCGGCACGCCGATCAGCGCCGCCCACAGCAGCCCTTGGCCGATGCGCGCCAGGCTCGGCGCCACCGCGGTCCACAGTTGGCCGGAGCGCAGCAACTCGAGCAGGCTGGCTAGGGCCGGGCCCGGGGCGAAGCCGGCGAAGTTGGCGGTGGCCGGATTGCCGGCGATCAGCCGGCCGCCCCACCACCACAGCAGCAGGAGCAGGGCCAGGCCGGCGGCCGGCCAGGCCAGCGCCCGCACCGGCCGGGCAAGAACGAACGGCGCGGCCTTGGCGCCGCGCGCGGCGAACACCTCGGTCGGCACGCTCATAACCGGATCAGCTCCTCGCGTTCGTGGTCGGCGTGGCGCATGCTCGGCAGCTTCCAGCCGCCGTGCTTGGCCATGGCCTGCTTGACGAAGCGGTCGTCGACCAGGTCGCCGGCGACGAAGGCCGGGTCGAGCTTGTCGAGGAAGGTGCGGTCGCCGCCCACCAAGGTGCGGGTCATCGCTTCCACCAGGGCGCGGGTGGCGGACGGATAGGGATAGGGCGAAAAATCGATGCGGCCGGTGCCCCAGTCGGCGTGCTTGATCGCTGCCGGTTCGGCGTAGATAGCGGTGTCGTACAGCGTCATGGCGCGCTTCACCACATCGGCCGGCATAGGCAGGTAGCCCTCGCCGTCGCGCGACAGCATCTCCGCCACCGCCGCCTTGTTGGCCTGGGCGTGGATCTCGGCCTTGACCAGGGCGTTCATCACCTTCTGCGTCCACGCCGGCCTGGCCTTGACCTGATGCTCGTTCATGCAGATCACGCAGCAGGGGTGGTTCTTCCAGATGTCGCCGGTGAAGCGCAGCATCTTCGCTCCGGCCAGCACCTCGCCGGCGGCGTTGAACGGTTCGGCGACCGTGAAGGCGTCGATCTTCTTCGCCGCCAGCGCCGGCGGCATGTCCGGCGGCGGCATGATCAGCAGGTTGACCTCGTCCTTGGCCAGCGGCTCGCCCTGGCCCTTGATCACCGGCTTCAGCCCCGCCTCGCGGATGGCCATCTGCACCAGCACGTTGTGCACCGAGTACCAGTACGGCACGGCGACCTGCATGCCGGCCAGGTCCTGGAACGACTTGGCGTTGGTGTGCTTGCCCACCACGATGGCCGAGCCGTTGACGTGGGCCCAGGCCATGATCTTCACCGGGAAGCCGTTGTTGTAGCGCATCCACACCGGAATGGGCTTGAGCAGGTGCACCAGGTTGAACTTGCCGGCGGCGAAGCCCTCCACCAGCGGCGACCAGCCGCGGATCAGGGTGGGCGGCTCGATCTTCAGGCCCTCTTCCTCGAAGTAGCCCAGCGCGTGCGCCACCAGCAGCGGCGTGGCGTCGGTGATCGGCAGGTAGCCGATCCGCACCACCTCGTCGTCGGCGGCGCCGGCCAGGCCGGGCAGGGTGGACAGCAGCGCCGCCAGGCCGCCGGCGGCGAGCGCGTCCAGCAGGAAGCCGCGGCGGCCGGTATCGATGTCATGCTCGCAGTCGTGTCGATCACACACGGACCTTCTCCTTGTCGTTGGCGAAACGGTGGTCGATGACCGAGCCGGGCACCGGCGCCGGCGCTGCCCGCAGCGAGGCGCGGAAGGCGTCCAGCAGGTGCTCGCGCAGGCGGATGAAGGCGGGATGCATGGGGTTGCGCGGGAACGGCAACGGTACCGGCAGCACTTCGCGCAGCTCGCCCGGGTTGCGGCTCATCACCACTACCCGGTCGCCCATGGCGATGGCCTCGTCGATGTCGTGGGTGACCAATACCAGGGTGATGCCGCGCGCTTTGACGATCTGCATCACCTCGCTCTGCAGGTTGCGGCGGGTGAAGGTATCGAGCGCCGAGAACGGCTCGTCCAGCAGGATCAGCTGCGGGTTCACCGCCAGCGAGCGCGCCAGCGCCACCCGCTGCTGCTGCCCGCCGGAGAGATCCTGCACCCGCGCGCCGGCCTTGTCGGCCAGCCCCACCAGCGCCAGCAGCTCCGCGACCTTGGCGTCGAGCCGGTCGCGCTGGCCGGTGAAGCGCAGGCCCAGGGCGACGTTGTCGCGCACGTCGAGCCAGGGGTACAGCGCCGGTTTCTGGAACATCATGTTCCATTGCGCGTTGGGGCCGGTGACCTGGCGGCCGTTGATGCGCACGCAGCCCTCGGTCGGCAGCAGCAGGCCGGCCAGTATCTGTAGCAGCGTGGATTTGCCGCAGCCGCTCTCGCCGACTAGGGCGATGCTCTCGCCAGCGGCGATCCTCAAGTCCAGCGATCGCAGGCACGGCTGCGGCTGGCGTGGGAAGTAGTGGCTGACGAAGTCGATGGAGATCTCTGCGCCCATGCTCACCTCTAGGCTCTGCCCTCATTGGCGGAGCGTCACCGCAGGGCGGTAGCAAGGAGCGGACCAGGGCGCGAAAAGCGGCGCCGTTGCGCGCCGCGCCACGCTGAGGCCGGCCGGGAGGAGGCGGGACAAAGCGGACAATGTCGACAATGTCCGCTTTGTCCGACGCGCCGTGTCGATCCGGCGCCAACCCGCGTCGGGCAACGCGTTGCGCCGTATGCGGCAGGTCGATGGAGAGTTCCGATCGGCGCCCTGCCTTTCTGGAAAGCTTGGCAATATCAATCGGATACATGGATGGCACGGCTCGTGCTGTTGTCCGGGTGGCCCCAGCCGTTGGGCCCAATGCAACAGCCAAGGGAGAACATCCATGTCCGAAGCCGTCGCCACCGTCGCCAAGCAGCCGCTGCGTCCCATCGACCACGACGGGCTCAAGGCCCTGTCCGCCCGCGCCAAGCTCGACCCGACCAAGGTCAACACCCTCAAGGCCAAGACGGTATGCGAGGGGGTGTTCCGGATGATGACCTACTGCCGCGACCTGCCCGGCCACCTGATCGACGAGCCGCCGACCCTGCTCGGTGAGAACAATGCGCCCAACCCGTCCGAGGCGGTGCTGGCCGCGCTCGGCTCCTGCCTGCTGGTGGGCATCCACGCCAACGCCACCGCCCGCGGCATCACCCTCTACAAGCTCGAGGCCGAACTCGAGGGCGACATCAACATCTCCAGCGTCTGGGGCTGCGGCGATACCAGCGACAAGCGCCTGGGTTTCACCGACGTCCGGGTCAAGTTCGACATCGACGCCGACTGCTCGCGCGAGGAGCTGCAGGCGCTGATCGAGTGGGCCGACAAGTGGTCGCCAGTGGCCAACACCCTGCGCAATCCGGTCAACACGCAGATCTCGTTGCTGTAGCCGCCGTCCGGAGGTCTCCGCCATGGCCAGCTCCGTCGCCAACCGTTTACCCGCGAGTCCTCCGCCGCCGCTGTTGGAGCAGGTGGAGCACATCGTGCGGGAGGATCTCGCGCCCATGGTGGTCGCCATCGACCGCCGCGGGGTATACCCGGAAGGGGTGCTGCGCCGGCTCGGGCAGGCCGGCGCGTTCCGCCAGCATCTGCCCAGCCAGAACGACGGCCGGCGCGATTTCGCCAGCGCGATCCAGGCCATGGAGCGCGCCGGCCGGCACTGCCTGTCCACCGCGTTCTGCATGTGGTGCCAGAACGCGCTGGGCTGGTATCTGGAGAACGCCGACTACAGGCCGGTGCGGCAGGAGGCTTTGGCCGCGGTCGCCGCCGGCGAGTTGCTGGGCGGTACCGCGCTGTCCAATCCGATGAAGGCATTCGCCGGCATCGAGACGTTGAGGGTGCGGGTGCGGCCGGTGCCCGGCGGTTACCGCGCCAACGGCGCCCTGCCGTGGGTATCCAACCTCGGGCCCGGACACCGCTTCGCCGGCATCTTCGGCATCGAGGGCAGCGACCGTACCGTGATGGCGCTGATCGACTGCGACCAGCCGGGGTTCCGGCTGCAGCGCTGCGCCGAATTCACCGCGTTGGAGGGCACCCGCACCTTCGCCTGCCACTTCGAGGACGCCTTCATCCCGCACGAGCGGGTGATCGCTGACGCGGTGCCGCCGTACATGCAGCGCATCAAGGCCGGCTTCGTGCTGCTGCAGATGGGCATGGGGCTGGGGCTGATCGAGGGGTGCCTGGACATCCTGCGCGACACCGCCCGCACCCACGGCCACGTCAACCGCTATCTCGACGAGCAGCCGGCGGCGCTGGCGGAGGATCTGCAGGACGCCCGCGCCGCCACCTACCAGCTGGCCAGCGAGATCGGCGATTGCTCGCAGAGCTTCTTCGCCGACGTGCTGCAGCTGCGGCTGACCGGCTCCGAACTGGCGCTGAAAGCCGCCAACGCCGCCATGCTGCACGCCGGCGCGCGCGGCTACCTGGCCGAGGCGCCGGCCCAGCGGCGGCTGCGCGAAGCCTACTTCGTCGCCATCGTCACCCCTGCCATCAAACACTTGCGCAAGGAATTGGCCGCCCTGCGCGCGGCCTGAAGGAGGCGCTCATGTTCCGTGTCCGCAGCCGGTTCGATCCCGACACCACCGCGCAGCGCCTGCGGGAGGCGGTGGAGCGCGAGGGCCTGTGGGTGCTGGCCCACATCGACGGCGCCGCCAACGCCTCCCGCCAGGGCATACAAACCGCCGCCCACCAGATCATGGAGGTGTTCCACCCGGCCTACGCCGCACGGGTATGGGCGGCCAAGGCCGAGGCCGGGCTGTCCATACCCGTGCGGCTGCACATCTACGAGGCCGAGGACGGCGCCGTCTACGTCGATTGCCAGCGCCCCAGCGCCCTGCTCGCGCCGCACGGCCTGGCCGCGCTCGACGCGGTGGGCGAGGAGCTGGACCCGCGCTTCGAGCGCATCTGCCAGGCTGGAGGTGGAGCATGAAACGCCGTGCCTACCGCCGCTGGCTATGCATCGTCTGCGGATTCATCTACGACGAGGCCAAGGGCGACCCGGACGGCGGCCTGCCGCCCGGCACCCGCTACGAGGACATCCCCGACGATTGGGAATGTCCGGATTGCGGCGTGCGCAAGGCCGACTTCGTGCTGCTGGAGGACGCCGCGCCGGTGGCGGCCGCCGTGGCGCCGGAGCCGCGCGCGGCCGAAACCGACCGGCCCGGGCAGGTGGTGATCGTCGGCGGCGGCATGGCCGCCTGGCACGTGGCCGAGGCGCTGCGCCGGCGCGATCCGGCCCGGCCCATCACCCTGATCAGCCACTGCAGCGCCGACGTCTACGCCAAACCGGCGCTGTCCAACGCGCTGGCGCGCGACAAGACCCCGGAGCAGCTGGTGCGGGTGCGAGCCACGGTCGAGGCCGAACGCCTCGGGCTGAGCCTGCTGCCGCACACCCGGGTGCTCACCATCGACACCGAACGCCGCCGTGTGATCACCGCCCGCGGCGGCGTGCCCTACGGCCAACTGGTGCTGGCGCTGGGCGCGCGGCAGCGCACCGCAGAGTTGAGCGGCGACGGCGCCGACCAGGTGTTCCAGGTCAACGACCTTGCCGGCTACCGCGCCTTTCGGCGCCGCCTGCAGCAGTACTCGACCGCCCGTGTGCTGTTGCTGGGCGCCGGGCTGGTCGGTTGCGAATTCGCCGACGACCTGGCCGCCGCCGGCCACGCCGTGACCTTGCTCGATCTGTGCGAACTGCCGCTCGGCCGCCTGTTGCCGCCGCTGCTGTCCCGGCAGCTGGTGGCGGCGTTCGCCGCGCGCGGGATCACGCTGCGCCTGGGCGTGAGCGCGCGCGCCGTGCATAGGGCAGGCGAGGCCTTGCGGGTGGAACTCACCGACGGCGGGGTGCTGGAGGCCGATCTGATGCTGTCCGCGCTGGGGCTGGAGCCGGAAACGCGGCTGGCGCGGCGCAGCGGGCTGCGGGTCGGTAGCGGCATTCAGGTCGACGCGCAACTGCGCACCTCCGACCCGTGCATCTTCGCCCTGGGCGACTGCAGCGAGCACGACGGCCGGTTGCTGCCTTACGTCAGGCCGCTGCGCGAGCAGGCCGAGGTGGTCGCCGCCAACCTCTGCGGCGAGAACCGCCGCTACCGCCCGCGCGCCGGCGTGGTGACGGTGAAGACGCCGAGCCTGCCCTTGGCGGTGTACGCGCCCGACCCGGCGGCGGCGGGCGAGTGGATTCCGGTGCTCAGCGAACCGCACGGCACGGCCCTGGAATACCGCGCCGGCGAGCGGCTGCTCGGCTTCGCCCTGAGCGGGCGTCACGCCCGCGCCGCCGCCGCTTACGAGCGCCGGCTGGCGCAGTGAACACGGGCGTTCGCGCCCACCCTCCCGCTTCGGATCGAGCGGGCAACAGCGACATGAGGACGTAAAGCCATGGAAAAGATTCTGTACTCGGTCGACGAGGCCAAGGCGCTGCTGGATGCCGGCAAGGCCGTGCTGGTGGACATCCGCGACGCCGAAACCTACGGCAAGGACCACATCCCCGGCGCGGTGAACGTGCCGGACGTGTTCTTCTACCTGTCCGAGACCAGCCCGGCCGGGCTCAAGGCGCTGCACGACACCTTCGCCAGCCAGTTCGGCGCCGTCGGCCTCGACGGCGACAAGGTCGCCATCGTCTACGAGGACGCGCTCAATACCCGCTACGGTGGCTCCTGCCGCGGTTGGTTCCTGCTCAAGTACATGGGCTACCCGCGCGCCGGCGTGCTCGACGGCGGCATGAGCGCGTGGCGCCTGGCCGGGCTGCCGGTGACCGACGAGGTACCGGCGCCGGTGCCCAGCGTCTTCCCGCTCAACCCGCAGCCGGGAATGCTGGCCACCAAGCAGGACATGCTGGCGGCGATCTACGACCCGCGGGTGGTCAAGCTCGACAACCGCGACAAGGTGGAATGGCTGGGGGAGAGCAGCTCGCCGTACGGCAAGGACTTCGTGCCGCGCAAGGGCCGGATACCCGGCGCCACCTGGCTGGAATGGTACGAGCTGATGGACGACTCGCTGCCGGTGCCCGGCTTCAAGAGTCCGGAGGCCATCCGCGCCTTGACGGCGAGCCGCGGCATCAAGCCCGACGACGACATCATCATCTACTGCTTCAAGGGCGCGCGGGCGTCCAACACGTTTCTGGCGCTCACCCTGGCCGGCTTCAGCAAGCTGCGTATCTACTTCGGGTCCTGGAACGAGTGGGCGAGGGACAGCAGCCTGCCGATCGAAACCGGGCTGCCCACGCGTTCTTCGGTGCCGTTGGCGATGCCCGAGGCCTTGGCCGCGAGCGCGTGAGCCGAGGGGGTGGCGGTACCGGGCGAGGGGCCGGATTCGCGCTCGGTGAATCCGGCTTCGTGAGCATGCGCACCGATGTTCAGCCGGCGGCGTCGCCGCCGCCGGATGGATCGATCCGGAAGCTGTAGCCGTGGCGCTCGAATCCCAGCGCTTCGTAGAAGGCGTGCGCGCGCTCGCGCTTGAGGTTGGAGGACAGCGTCGCCTTGTAGCAGCCCTTGTCCCGGCACAGGCGCAGCGCGTATCGCATCATTTCCGTGCCGACGCCCTTGCCGTGCCAGTCGGGCGCCACCGCCACGTTCTCGATCACGGCCGTGGGCGCGCCGAGGTGAGCGAGGTTGTCCATGATCAGCAGCGCGAAGGTGCCGACGATTCGGCCGCGCGTCACCGCGACGTGCAGCGTGTAGTCGGGGTAGCGGGCCATGTGCTCGAACACCCGCTCCGCCTCGGTCAGCGACAGCGATTTGCCGTCGTCCAGATCGGGCTGGGCGTAGAGTTCGAGCACCGCGGGGAGGTCGTCCACGGTGGCTTCGCGGAAGTCGATCGCTGTGCTCATCGAGCCTGTTTCTCCCGGTAGACGTGGGCCGTGCGTTCGCTGCCGCAGAGGGATGTGGGGGCAAGGGCGCCGCGATCGGTCCGGGACGGCGCGAGCGACGCTCGCGCGCCGGCCGCTCAGCTCATCGGCAGCAGGCCGATCACGGCGCCGGTCATGCAGGTCGCCAGCATGCCGGACATCAGCGAGCGCGGCGCCAGCTGCAGGATCTCCTCGCGCCGCTCCGGGCAAAGCGAGGTGAAGCCGGCGATGAGGATGCCCACCGAGCCGAGGTTGGCGAATCCGCACATGGCATAGAGCATGATCAGGCTGCTGCGCTGGCTCAGCGTCTCCGGCGGCAGGGCGGCGAGCTGCAGATAGGCGACGAATTCGTTGAGGATGATCTTGGTGCCCAGCAACGAGCCGGCGGTGAACGCCTCCTGCCAGGGAATGCCCAACACCCAGGCCAGCGGCGCGAACAGCCAGCCGAACAAGCGCTCCACCGTCAGCGGCGCGTCGCCCACGGCGGGCAGCGCGCCGAGCATGAGATTGGCCAGCGTCACCAGCGCCACCGCCACCAGCAGCATCGCCACCACGCTGAGGTAAAGCCGCAGGCCGTCCTCGGTGCCGTGAGTGATGGCGTCGATGCTGGAGCGATAGGGCAGGTGCAGGCTGGCGTTGCGCTCCGCGACCGGGGTATCGGTTTCCGGCACCATGATCGCGGCGATCGTGGCGGCGGCCGGCAGCGAAATGATCGAGGCGACCAGGATGTGGCCCAGCGCGTCGGGCAGCGCCGGCGCCAGGATCGCGGCGTACAGCGCCAGCACGGTTCCCGACAGCGTGGCCAGGCCCACCGTGAACAACACGAAAAGTTCGGCGCGGGTGAGGCGCGTCAGCCAGGGGCGAATCAGCAGCGGTGCCTCGACCATGCCGAGGAACACCATGGAGGCCGAGGCCAGCCCGGCCGCGCCGCTCACCTTCATGGTGCGCGCCATCACGAGGGCGAAGCCGCGCACCAGCAGGGGCAGGATGCGCCAGTGGCAGAGCAGGGCGGATAGCGCGCCCATCAGCAGAATCAGCGGCAGCGCCTGGAACGCCAGGCTGGTCATGTGCGCCGGGTTGGTCACCGCGAACGGCGGCTCGCCGCCGCCGATGAAGCCGAACACGAACTGGCTGCCCGCTTGCGAGGCGCGCTGCAGCGCGTCCACCACGGCGTTGAGCGAGAATACCGCCGAGCGCACCGGCGGCGCGTAAAGGAACAGCAGGGCGGTGCCGATCTGCAACCCCATGCCGGTCGCCACCAGGCGCCAATCGACGCGGCGGCGCCGTTCGGAAAACAACCATGCCAGGCCCGTCAGTACCAGCAAGCCAAGCGCGCTCTGCGCCTGCAGGCCCATGTCCATGCGTCGTTTCCCCCCGCTCGCCGGCTCGTCGTTGGCTGTGTTCGGTCGGTAGTGCCGAATATCGGTGGACGCCAATGCTAGCGGGCGCCGTCCGGCAGCGGCAAGAACGGCAGGCTCGCGCGGGAACGGCCGTGCCGCGGGCGAGAGCTTGCGCCTCAGCGCCGCCGGCCGCGATAGAACGTCCACAGCAGCAGCACCCACACCGGCACCGCGAACACCGACAGCCGTGTCTCGGGAATCAGCAGCATCACGGCGAGGATCAGCAGCATGAAGGCCAGGCACAGATAGTTGCCGTAGGGCGCCAGCAGCGCGCGAAACGCCGGCGTCCTGCCCTGGCGCTCGAAGGCGCGGCGGAATTTCAGGTGGGTAAGGCTGATCATGGTCCAGTTGATCACCAACGAGGCCACCACCAGCGACATCAGCAAGGCCAGCGCGCCGCGCGGCAGCAGGTAGTTGAGCAGCACGCACAGCAGGGTGAATAGCGCCGATACGCCCACCGCCAGCACCGGCACGCCGTGCCGGTTCACCCGCGCCAGCAGCGCCGGCGCGTCGCCTTGCTCGGCCAGGCCGTAGAGCATGCGGCTGTTGGCGTAGACACCGCTGTTGTAGACCGACAGCGCCGCCGTCAGCACCACGAAGTTGAGCACGTTCGCGGCGGTATCGCTGCCGATGAGCGAGAAGATCAGCACGAACGGGCTGCCGCTGTAGGGATCGCCCGCCGCGCCCAGGGTGGCGACCAGCCAATCCCAGGGGTAGAGCGCCAGCAGCACGCTGAGCGCGCCGACGTAGAAGATGAGGATGCGGTACACCACCTGGTTGATCGCCTTGGGGATGACCTTGCGCGGCTGATCGGCCTCGGCGGCGGCGATGCCCACCAGCTCCAGTCCGCCGAAGGAGAACATGATCACCGCCAGCACCATCACCATTCCGGACAGGCCGTGCGGGAAGAAGCCGCCGTGGCTCCAGAGGTTGCTGACCGCGGCCTGCTCGCCGCCGCGGCCGCTGAACAGCAGGAACAGCCCGAGCGCGATCATGCCCACCACCGCCGCGACCTTGATGATGGCGAACCAGAACTCCGCCTCGCCGAAGGCCCGGACGTGGCTCAAGTTGATCAGGTTGATGAGCACGAAGAACGCCGCCGCGGTAATCCAGCCCGGCAGCTCCGGCCACCAGAACTGCACGTACTTGCCCACCGCGGTGAGCTCGGCCATGCCCACCAGCACGTACAGCACCCAGTAGTTCCAGCCGGACAGGAAGCCGGCGAACGGCCCCCAGTACTTGTGGGCGAAATGGCTGAACGAGCCGGCCACCGGCTCCTCGACGATCATCTCGCCCAGCTGGCGCATGATCAGGAACGCGATGCAGCCGGCGATGGCGTAGCCGAGGATCATCGATGGACCGGCGGAGCGGATCACGCCGGCCGAGCCGAGGAACAGCCCGGTACCGATGGCGCCGCCCAGCGCGATCAGCTGGATGTGCCGGTTCTTCAGGCCGCGCGTGAGCGCGCCCGGGTGTAGCGGTGCGTCGGCCATGTCATTCCCTTGATAGCGCGCCGGGGCGACCGGCGCGGGCGTTCCTTCGCTGGCTGTCCGTTCCTGGACCGCCGATACCCATCCCTATAGACGTCCGGTTCCAGTTTGCACGCTCGCGGGCCGCGCCTGTAGTGAGTTTACCCGCCGCCGGGGGTGGTCTCGGCAGTTAGGCGCGCCGTGGAGTCACGGTCGATCGGGAAAATCTGGCCAGGGACTTGCACTGTCGAGATGGGCCGACATGAGCGAGAAACGGCGCGGCAGGAAACCGGCCGATCGGTACAGACGCCGGGCGCGGTCGTTGCTACTCGAGACTTCCAGGTGCAGCACCTTCACCCCCAGCGCCGCCGCTTCGGCTTTGACCAGCGCCAGCGCGGCCTTGCCGATGCCCTTGCCGCGCTGTTGTTCGATGACGAACAGTTCGTCGACGAACGCGTCGCGGCCGGCGAACTCGATCGAGTAGCCGAAGCAGATCGCGACGTAGCCGATAGGCTCGGCGTCGGCGCAGATCAGCCACAACCGCCCCAGCGGACTTTCTCCCAATAGCGGCCGGATCGCGGCCGTCGGGTCTGGGTCGGAGTGCGTGATGCCTTCCAGGTCGTGATAGGCCCGAACCAGCTCTAGCAGGAGAGGAAGGTCGGGTTCCGAGGAGAGTCGAAGCGTGATCGACATCGGTTTCGCCCCCGAACGCACGCTGGTGCCCGCCTGTCGGCTGGCGCGGCTGCGGGCGCGTGAACCGAGCGGTCGCGCGTGGCCGCCCGCGCGACGCCGTTCCCCTCGGCGCGGGTCGCGCGCGGGCAGCGGATCGATCAGAGCTCGCTCATCAATGCCCGTGCGATTTCGTTCGCTGGCTGTTCATCGGCCGGCCCGGCCTGCAAATTGGTGACCACGATCAGCGTGGTGTGGGTGACCGGGTCGTGCCCCATGAACGACTGGAAGCCCGGCAGCGAGCCGTCATGTCCGATCATCGGTCCGAACTGCGCCAATGCAAGGCCATAGCCCGCACTGGCCGGGTCGTCCGGCTGCACGGGTTTGACGCTGGCGAGCCGCTCGGCCTGCAGCGCCTCGCCGAGCAGGCCGCCGTCGACCAGAGCCTCGACGTAGTCGGCCAAGTCGTCGAGGGTGGAAATGCCGGCGCCGGCGGCCCAGCCCCACGACGGATTCAAGTAGGTTACGTCGTTCGGCAGCAGGTCGCCGGCGCGAGCGGCCTCCTGCTCGGCCGGCGTCAGCGTCGGCTGGTCGCCCAGCGTGGACACGTTGGTGCCGAACATATAGCCGCGCGGATGTGGTTGCGGCAGCGAAGCATCGGTCACGGCCGGCAGGGTGGTGTGCGTCAGGCCGAGCGGGGCGAAGATCCGCTCGGCGAACACCTCGCGCAGCGGCATGCCGGTCAGCTTCTCGACGATCAGGCCGGCCAGCACCGTGTTGGTGTTGGAGTACAGGAAGCCCTCGCCGGGCGGAAACTCCGGCGGCAGTGTCAGGCCCAGTTCGGCGAGTTCAGCCGGTTGCCAAACGCGGTCGGGCTGTTCGTCCAGCACTTGGTTGAAGGACAGCAACTCAGAGTAATTGGCGAGTCCCGAGCTCATATCCAGAATCTGGCGCACGGTGACGTTCTGTAACACCGGATAGGCCGCTGAGCCGTATTCCGGGAGCAGGGACGAGACCTGGTCGTCCAGGCTCAGTTTCCCCGCCTCGACCAATTGCAACAGGGCGGTGCCCGTCATGGTCTTGGTGTTCGAACCGATGCGGACATGGTCGTGCACGGTGATCGGCTCATCGCCGCCAGCGACGCGGCTGCCGTAGGCGTAGCGCCAAGTGGTGTCCGGCGTGCGTACCAGCACCAACGTGCCGGGGACCGCCAACTCGGCGCTGACGGTATCGACTATTCTCGCCAGGGCGGCGGTATCGAGGGCTTTGCCGTCCTTGCTCGCGGAGTCGTCGGAATTGCATGCCGCGAGCGCCGCGAATAGCGCGACGTTGACGCACAGTGCCCTCAGGCCGAAGAACCTCGGGTGAATCACGATATCTCCTCCTGCTCGATCCCCTGATCGAGCGCCGACCCGCGGGCGCGGGCGTTCCATGACTGACTTGCGTACTCGTGGAGAGACTCGCGGTGAGGCGGAGCATCCGCCGCGACCGACACCGCTACGTATGGATCGCGAAGCAATCGATCCAGGGCGCGGTGCGCAGTGACGGCACAGGAAAGGAAAAAATCAGTAGCGCCAAGAAACGCCCCGGCGCCAGGAAGGTAGGCGCTCGGCAGCCGCGCGCGCCTGTCGGACCCACCATTTCTCGATCTTTACTATCCGGCGCCGGACACCGCCGAGAATGGACGGGAAAAGCGCGGGGACAATCGAGGCGGGCGGGGCAAAGGCGACAATGCTTGCCCGTGGACGGGGCGAGCCGATGAACCCGCCCCAGTAGGCGGGATCCTCAGTTGACGCCCAGCCAGATGAACACCGCGGTCGGGGCGGAACGGAGCAGGGAGGCGAACAGGGCCATGAGGCGCGAGGCAATGGGGCCTTCCCGTTCACGGCTCATCTGCGTTCGCCGCACTGCCAGCTCGCCGTCCACCTATGGCGGTAGGGCTACCAGCCCTGATTCTGTTGAAGCCTCAGCATCGAGCGCAGCGGCTCCTGGTCGATCTCGAAGATCCGCCGCGCATAGGGCCGCAGTTCTTCGGAAATGCTGCGCATGGAGCCGACCAGGTACAGATCCACGTTATCGGCCTCGACCAGGTGCTGCACCGGTTCGTGGAAGTCGGCGTCGCCGGCGGCGAGCACCAGCTTGGTCCAGCGGCGCTTATTGTGCGAGCGGACCATGTGGTAGATCAGCCCCACGTCCACCGCCTTCTGGGTGGTCAGCTCGTACTGGATTTCCGGGTTGTCGGGATGAACCACCGGCATCCCGCCGAGCTGGCGCGGCCAGAACAGCTGCTTCTTCTGCAGCCAGTAGATCTTGACGCGGAAGCCTGGTCCCTTGGGCGGCGGAAAGGACAGGGCGTTGTGCAGCTTCTCGGCGCGCGGCGGATCGTTGTCGGCGTTGAAGAAATAGGCTTCGTCGATCTCGTCGCCCAGCTCGCTTTCGATGTGCTGGCGGAGCTTCAGGTAGTCGATGTGTTCCTTGTACGTCTTCCAGACGTAGGCGCCATCGATGAAGAGGCCGATGCTCACTCGTTGTTTCTCCGTCTTGTCGTGTTCGTAGCGCGGGAGAGCGGAGAACGAATGCTGCTTGGAACGTGTAGAAGCAACGCGGATTCTTTGCTCCCGCCTGAGGCCGCGCTGTCGTCGGACAGCGAGCCTATCTCGCGGGCGCCGAGTTCACCCGGTGCGAATACCGGGGCGCCGGGCGCGGCCGATGCGAATGATGCCGTCAGTGGCCGGGTTTTGGCTACCTCCGCGTCGTCCGCGGCGGCGTTGGAGCGAAGCGTGGATGCGGCCGGAGCGCCGCTGAGATATCGCAAGATCAGCGCACTTGAGCGCCGTCTCCGCCCATATGGGCGTAGTACAGCGCCGGCAGGAACACTTCGAAATTTCCCACTTCCTCGATGTTGTGGCGCAGCCAGGCGCGGCCGGACTCGTCCGAGAACAGCAGCGGACGGATGAAGCGATTGAACAGCCAGCCGAGCACCGGGACCCGGCTGCCGACCAGCATGCGCGAAACGTAGCGGGTGCCCTCGGGAACCTGGCTGAAGCGGTGTTCCAAGCGGAACACCTCCATGCCGAGCACGCGCTTCACCAGGCTCAGCCCACCCTCGTCGCACTTCTCCACGTACTCGATGCTGTCGACGTAGTGTTCCGGCTTGGCCGCGAAGGCTTCGACGATGCGGAAGTACGCGCCCTTGCCGGTGCCGCCGTCCGGGCTCTTGCGCACTAGCTCCCAATGGATGTGATCGACCGGATGCCAGACCAGATAGCGCGGGAACGTCTCGCCTTCGAGTTCCATGGTCTCGCCCAGGTGCTGGAACCACCACGCCAGCATGGGCGGGGTAACGCCGCGGATGATGTCGTGACGAATGGTCAGTACCAGCAGGCCGTTGCGCAGCTTGGTGAAGGAGGTCGCCGCGCTCTCCAGCGGCTTCATCGACCACGGCGCGGGACGGCGCGCCGGGGGAGCAAGTTTTGGACGAAGTTTCATGCTGACGGCTCTTCGTCGAAAAAAAGGAAGGGCCGGCGCCGGAGAACGGAGCCCGTCGCGGAGGAGTGAGCACGAATGGCAAGGTTTCGCTCCCCGGCGCCGCCTTGCCGGGATTGTCGATGGCGGCCGGTAACAGATCGTTAACGCCGCGAAATCGGCGTGGCGGGGAAGTTGGTTAGCCCTCAGGCGCCAATGGTCACGATCGTCGCCTGCATGAGGGCGACGACCTTCTCGCAGCCGCCGGAGAACGCCCGGACTTCCCCGGTGCAAACCGTGAGCTGCCTGCCCGCGTTCTGTACCTTGCCTATGGCCAGAAACCGCTCGCCGACGGCCGGGCGCAGGAAGTTGACCTTGAATTCCGCGGTGACCACGTCGCACTCCGGCGGCGCCTTGGTCAGCGCCGCGAAGCCGCAGGCGTTGTCGACCACGCTGGTGACGACGCCGGCGTGGAGGAAGCCGCGCTGCTGCGATAGGCGGGGCGAGTAGGGCAGTTCGATGTGCACCTCGCCGTCGCGGACCGATAGCAGGCGCGCGCCGAGCGTGTCCATCAGCCCCTGGGCTTCGAAGCTCGATCTGATGCGCTGTTGGATGTCGGTCATGGCGGTGCGTGCTCGCTTTCAGGCTGTTGCTCGTGACGGGGCGGCGCGACGGTTGTGTCGTCATTCCCGCGCGGGCAGGATTCCAGGCACCTGTGCCCGCGCTAGCGGGGACGGGTGCCGTGCAAGATCTGGGTTCCGACCCGCGCCTTCGCGGCGACGGCGAAAGGGCGTATCGCCGGCGAATCCCCGACCGCTCGCGGCAGCCGCCAGGGGCGCTCGCCGTTCTACGCCGTCTTACGCGTACATCGCCTCGATGACCTCGGCGTACTTCTGATAGATGCTGCTGCGCCGCACCTTCATGGTGGCGGTCACCTCGCCGTCGTCGTGATCCAGCTCCTTGGTGAGCAGGTGGAAGCGCTTGATCTGCGCCACCTGCGCCAGCTGGGTGTTGCCGCGATCCACCTCGGCCTGGATCAGCTCCCGCACCCGCGGATTCTCGGCCAGGCTGCGGAACGTGGTGTAGGCCACGCCGTTCTGCTCGGCCCATTTCGCCACGGTTTCGTAATCGATCTGGATCAGCGCCGACACGAACTTGCGCGCCTCGGCGATGATCATGCACTCCTTGATATAAGGGCTGGCCTTGATGGTGTTCTCGATCTCCGACGGCGACAGGTTCTTGCCGCCGGCGGTGATCATGATGTCCTTCAGACGGTCGACGATCTTGAGCTGGCCGTTCACCCACTCGCCGACGTCGCCGGTGTGTAGCCAGCCGTCGCGCACGGTCTCGGCGGTGGCGGCGTCGTTCTTGTAGTAGCCCTGGAACACCAGCCCGCCGCGGATGAGGATCTCGTTGCGTTCGCCCAGCCGCACCTCCACCTCGCGCACCGCCTCGCCGACGGTGCCGATGGTGATGCGCTCCAGGCGCTGGCCGGTGACCACGCCGGTGGATTCGGTCTGGCCGTACACCTCGATCAGCGGCACGCCTATGGTGCGGAAGAAGCGCAGGATTTCCGGCGAGATCGGCGCGGCGCCGGTCATGGCGACGCGGCAGCGGCGCAGGCCGATGTAGTTCTGCAGGGCGCGGAATATCAGCAGGTAGTACAGGGCGAAGCGCAGCCGCTCCAGCGCCGTGCGCTCGGCGCGCGGCTTGGCGGCCAGCGCCTCGCAGGCCTTGAGCGCGCGCTCGAACAGCGCCCGGCGCAGCCGGCCGGTCTCCTGCATCTTGATGTAGATGGACGAGTGCAGCTTCTCCCAGATGCGCGGCACGCCCAGGAAGAAGGTGGGCGCGACCTCGCGTAGGTCTTCCTGCACGGTGCGCAGGCTCTCGCCGAAGCTCACCGTGCTGCCGACGTACATCGGGCCGATGTTGGTCACCGCCTGCTCGGCCACGTGGCACAACGGCAGGTAGGACAAGCTGGTGTCGGCGCGCGAGAGCGACAGCAGCTCGATCAAGCCCGGCGCGGCGGCGCGCAGGTTGCGCCAGCTGATCATCGCCCCCTTGGGGCGGCCGGTGGAGCCGGAGGTGTAGATGGTGAGCGCGGTGTCGTCGAGCCGCTGGCTGTCGAGCAGCTGGTCCACCAGCCCCGGTTGCTCGCGCTCCAGTTCCGCGCCCAGCGCCTCGACTTGCTCGAAGCCGAGCAGCCGCTCGCGGTCGTAACGGCGCAAGCCCTTCATGTCGATGACGATGTTCTTGCGCAGCAAGGGCAACTGCGACCAGGCCTCGATGATCTTGTCGGTCTGCTCCTGGTCCTCGCAGATCACCAGCTCGGCGTCGGAGTGCTCGAGCACGTAGGCCACTTCGTTCCACGGGCTGGTGGGGTACACGCCCACGCACACGCCGTGGACGATGCCGATGCCCATCTGCGCGATCACCCACTCCACCCGGTTCTCGGAGACGATGGCGACGCGGCTGCCGGGCTGGATGCCCAGCACGCGCAACCCCAGGCCGAAGTGGCGGGCGCGGCGGTAGTAATCGGCCCAGGTGATCGGCTGCCAGATGCCGAAATCCTTCTGGCGCAGCGCCAGCGCGTCGGGGCGATGGCGCGCGTGCTCGCGCAGCATCTGCGGCAGGGTGAGGTCGGGTACGGCGATATGGTTCATGACAGCCAGCGTTTCCGGCGTTTGTAGTGCTTGATTTCGCGGTAGCTGCGCGCCTGCCCTTCCGGGCCGCCCACGCCCAGGTAGAACTCCTGCACGTCCTGGTTGGCCATGAGCATGTCGGGCGTGCCGTCGATGACGATCTTGCCGCTTTCCATGATGTAGCCGTAGGAGGCGATGGCCAGCGAGATGGCGGCGTTCTGCTCCACCAGCAGGATGGCGGTGCCCTGCTCGCGGTTGATGCGGGCGATGATGGCGAACACTTCCTCCACCAGCAGCGGCGCCAGGCCCAGCGAGGGTTCGTCGAGCATGATCAGCTCCGGCTGGGCGATCAGCGCCCGGCCGATGGCCAGCATCTGCTGCTCGCCGCCGGAGAGGTAGCCGGCGAGCTGGCGCCGGCGTTCCTTGAGCCTGGGGAAGTATTCGTACACCAAGTCGGTGCCGCCGCCGCTGCCGCGCGGGCGGCCGTGCAGCGCGTAGGTGGCGGCCACGAGGTTCTCCTCGACCGTGAGGTCCTCGAACACGTGCCGGCCTTCCATGACATGGAACAATCCGCCGCGCACCCGCTTCTCGGGAGGCAGGGCGGCCAGCGGCTCGCCCTTGAAGCGGATGGAGCCGGCGGTGACCTCGCCGTCCTCCAGCTGCAGCAGGCCCGACACGCTCTTCAGCGTGGTGGACTTGCCGGCGCCGTTGGAGCCGAGGAGGGCGACGATCGCCCCCTTCGGCACCCGCAGCGACAGACCGCGCAGCACCTGGATGGTCTTGTTGTAGACCACCTCGATGTTGTCGACTTCGAGTACGGCTTGCATCGCGGCGCCTAGTCGAGGTGGATCCAGTCGGACACCGGCTCGTAGCGTCCGGCCTCGGCGTTGACCCGGTAGATGCGGCCCACCGGGAAGGAGTGATCCTTCACCGTGACCGGCACGCCGATGATGCCGCCGGTATCCCAGTCCTTGATCGACTCCAGCGCGGCCTTGAGGTTTTCGCCGGTGAGCGGCTTGCCGGCGTCGAGCGTGCGCTTGACCACCTCGGTCCAGACCATGGCGTTGAACCAGCCCTGGACGTAGCCGGTGGGGCGGTAGGCCTGCTTGGGATCGCTCTTCTGCGCCTGCGCCCGCATGGCCTCGAGCATCGGGCCCTTGTCCGCGCTATCGAAGTAGTTGTACGGCATCACGCCCATGTAGCCGTCGGCGTCCTTGCCCATCTTCTCGATGATGAGCTTATCGGACGACCAGAAGGTGCCCATGAACTTGGTGTTCAGCCCCATCTGGCGCATCTGCACCATGAACTCGTTGATGGGGGAGAGGATGTAGCCGTGGAAGATCACGTAGTCGGGGCGCTTGCGCCGCAGCTTGAGCACCTCGGCCGAGACGTCGACGCTGCCCGGCTTGGTGACGATCTCCTCGACCACGTCGATGCCCAGCTTCTTGGCCTGGGCGCGGCCGTTCTCGATCGGGTCCTTGCCGAACTCGGTGTCGCTGTAGATGAAGGCCACGGTCGGCTTCTTGCCGTCCTTGGCCTCGGATTTGATGTACTCCAGGATGATGGAGAACATCTGGCTGTAGCTCGGCCCGGGGATGAACTGGAACGGGTACTGCTGGGTGTCGGTGAGCGCGGTGGCGAACGAGGCGCCGCTCATCAGCGTGGCCTTGGAGCTGTTCAGCTCGGAGGCGATGGCCTTCATGAAGCCGGTGCTGTCGCCGTAGTAGCAGCACGGCGGCTTGCCGCCGGCGATCTTCTTGTAGGCCGCCACCGACTTGTCGACCTGGTAGCCGGTGTCCTCCATCACGTACTGCACCTTGCGGCCGTTGATGCCGCCCTGGCTGTTGATCCAGCTGGTGTAGTCGGACAGGCCGGCGTGGATGTGTATGCCGGCGAAGGCGAACACGCCGGTGAGCGGAATCGAGCCGCCGTAGACGATGGGCTCTTGGTCGGACGATTGCGCCGCGGCGGTGCCGGACGCGGCCAAGGCGATGGCGAGGCCGGCGCTCTTGGCCAGCTGCCGCCCCTGCTTCCAGAGTTTGCCGATCATCGTTGTTCTCCTCCTGGGTCTTGTTGTTATGCGGGTTGAAGCGTTGCTCGGAATGGAGAGAGGGTTCTTCCTCCCCCTCTCCCCCAACCCCTCTCCCGCGAGGGGAGTGGGGAGCGGGAGGGCACCTCGCCGGCCCTTCTTGCCCCCTCTCCCCTCGCGGGAGAGGGCTGGGGAGAGGGGGCGGCAGTAGCCGCTCCCCTAAGTCCTAAACGGCCACAAGTGAAAGAACCGCCGTATCCGCCGCCACATCTCCGCCAACCCGTGCGGCTCGAAGATCAGGAAGCCCACGATCAGCGCGCCGAACACCACGCCGCGCAGCGGCGACATGATCACCGGCGCGTCCGGGTAGAACGGCATCACCACGTTGGTGAGCAGCTTCAGCATCTCCGGCACCAGGGTCATGAACACCGCGCCGAGCACGCCGCCGAGGATGCTGCCCATGCCGCCGACGATGATCGCGGCGAGGTAGAAGATGGACATCGACAGCGGGAAGCTCTCCGGCGTCACCACCCGGAAGAAGTAGGCGAACAGGCCGCCGGCCACGCCGGCGTAGAACGAGCTCAGGCCGAACGACATCAGCTTGTACTTGAGCAGGGGAATGCCGAGCACCTCGGCCGAGATGTCGCGGTCGCGGATGGCGATGAAGGCCCGGCCCACACGGGTGCGGAACAGGTTGCGCGCGGCCAGCAGCATCACCACCGCCAGCGGCATGATCACGAAGTACATGCGGAAGTCGTCGTGCAGCGGCACGCCGAAGATCTGCGCCGGCTTCAGGCTCAAGCCGGCCATGCCGCCGGTGACGCTGTCCCATTCGCTGAAGATGAAGTGCAGGAACACGCTGGCCGCCAGCGTGGCGATGGCCAGGTACAGGCCCTTCACGCGCAGCGACGGCAGCCCCACCAGCACACCGATGGCCGCGCTCAGCAGGCCGGCGGCGAGCAGCGCCAGCGGGAACGGCACGGAGGTGTGGATCGACAACCAGGCCACGGTGTAGCCGCCCACGCCCATGAAGCCGGCCTGGCCCAGCGAGATCAGCCCGGTGTAGCCGGTGAGGATGTTAAGCCCGGTGGCGCTGATCACCGCGATGCCGACCAGGCAGCCCAGGTACAGCAGATAGGGCGTGGCCAGGAACGGAAAGACCAGCAGCGAGACCAGCAGCAGCCCGAACCAAGCTTGCTGGGTGGTGCTGGTCCAAAGGGCCTCGTCGGCCAGATAGCTTTGCTTGGCGTCGCCGATGCGCATGACTTACAACCGCTCGATCTCGTGGGTGCCGAACAGTCCGTACGGGCGGACCACCAGAATCAGCGCCAGTACCGCGAAGGTGGCGAGCATGCGGTACTCGCCGCCGAAATAGGCGCCGGCCACCGTCTCCAGCCAGCCGACGAACACGCCGGCGATCAGCGCGCCGAGAATGCTGTCCAGCCCGCCGACGATCACGATCACCAGCACGCTCAGCCCGATCACGCCGGACTGTGGGCTCAAGCCGCCGGTGGCGGCGACCAGGATGCCCGCCAGGGAAGCCGCCAACGAGCCGAATACCCAGGCCAGGTTGAACACCCGCCGCACGTTGATGCCCATGGAGTAGGCCGCGGCCTGGTCGGACGCCGTGGCGCGCAACGCCACGCCGCCGCGGGAGAAGCGGAAGTAGAGCAGGTACAGCACCAGCACGGCGGCGCCGATCAGGAAGCCGTAGGCGATCTTGGGCGCGAGGTAGATCTCGCCCAGGAACACCGGCTCGCGCGGCAGGAAATCGGGCAGCAGTTGCGGATCGGCGGTCCAGATGATCTCGGCCAGGCCCACCAGGATGCTGGCCAGGCCGATGGTGACCATCACCACCGAGATCGGCGATTCGCCCAGCATGGGGCGGATCATCACCTTCTCGATCAGGCCGCCGAGCAGGGTGCCGCCCAGCACCGCCAGCGGCAGCGCGATCCAGGGCGACAGCTGCATGCCGCCGGCGAAGCTCAGGAACAGATAGGCGGCGATCATCATCAGTTCGCCGATGGCGAAGTTGATGACCCGCGTGGCCTTGTAGACGATCACGAAGCCCAGCGCGATCAGCGCGTACAGTCCGCCCATGGCGATGCCGGCCAGGCTGATCTCGAAAAAGAACTGCCAGTCCATCAAGCCGCCTCTCTGCCGCCGTTGAGGCGCTGCCGCAGCGTTTTCACGTCGCCGTCGCCGAGATAGGCGCGGATCACCGCCGGGTCGTTCTGCACCTGGCTCGGCGTGCCGGCGGCGATCACCTCGCCGAAGTTGAGCACCACCACGTGGTCGGAGATGTCCATCACCATGCCCATGTCGTGCTCGACCATCAGCACGGTCACGTCCCATTCGTCCTTGATGTCGAGGATGAAGCGGGCCATGTCCTCCTTTTCCTCGCGGTTCATGCCCGCCACCGGCTCGTCCAGCATCAGCACGGTGGGGCGCATCGCCAGGGCGCGCGCCAGCTCCACCCGCTTCTGCAGGCCGTAAGCCAGGTTCGCCACCGGCTGGCGGCGGATGTGGTCGATCTCCAGAAAGTCGATGATCCGGCGCTCCACCTCCTCGCGCACCGCCATCTCCTCGCGCCGTGCCCGGCCGAAATAGGCCAGCGCGCCGAGCAGCCCGGTCTTCATGTGCACGTGCGCGCCGAGCTTGATGTTGTCGAGCACGGTCATGCCGCGGAACAGGGCGATGTTCTGGAAGGTGCGCGCCAGACCCAGCGCGGCGCGCGCCGGCGGAGCGAGATGGGTGATGTCCTGGCCGCGGTAACGCACCGCGCCGCGCTGCGGCTTGTAGAAGCCGGAGATGGAGTTGAACAGCGATGTCTTGCCCGCGCCGTTGGGACCGATCACCGTGGTGATGGAACCTTCCGGCACCTGGAAGCTGACATCGCGTAACGCAGCGACGCCACCGAACGCCAGGTGGACGCTGTCGACCTCGAGAATATTCACGGCTCCTCCCCCGTGTTAGCGCTCTTCGCGCGATGCGCGGAGCGTCTTGTTGCTCGGAGTGTGTCAGCAGTCCGCGGGAACGGGGAATCGTCGGAAACGACGATGTTTGGCGCGCGTTAGGCGCACCGTCGCGAACTTACCGGGGGCTCCCCGGGCCGCGCTCGGCGGGCGCCTATCGGCGGCGATCTCCGTTCAACCCGCCAGTTTCTTGCCCAGCAGCGGTGCCACCAGCTGCATCGCTGAATCGTCGATCACCGGGTCGAGATAGGGCGGCCGCAGGAACACGGCGGACGGCGTCATGCCGTTGATGGTGCGGTAGACGCGCGACAGGTGGGCGGAACTGGAGAAGCCGGCGTAGAGCGCCGCGTCGGTCATCGAGTAGCCCAGCGCCATCAGGATGGTGCTGATGAACACGCGGTAGCGCATGCGGTATTGCGTGATCGGCAGCCCGGCCTGCTCCTTGAACAGCTTCTCCAGGCGGGACTCGGACAGCTGCACCTCGGCGGCCAACTGCGCCAGCGGCATCTTCTCGAACATCGACTCGCGGATCCGCCGTGCCACGAACACGACGCGGGGGTCGAATTCGCGGTACACGCCATCGCCGATGCCGTCCGGAAACAGGTGCGAGCGCAGCGCCTTGCGCGCCTCGGCCGGGGGTACGTGCTTCTGGTTGCGGACGTCGATACAGGCGCGGATGGCGTCGCCTTCACGCGGATGACCGTAGTAGACGCCCGGTATCGCCGCTTTCATCAGGCTGCTCAGAGCGGCGTAATCCTGGGAGAACGGGGCCAGGTAGTAGATCGCCAGCACGGCTTCGCTGGCGTCGATGACCGACGGCTCGTGCAATAGCCCCGTGGGGAGCAGGCAGCTGCGCACGTCGACGCGGCGGCCGTGCTTGCCGCGCACCTTCAAGCTGCCCTTGAGGCTCAGGATCAGCTTCTCCTGAGTGGAGCGATGCGGTTCCTGCCGGGCATAGCAGGTGTCGAGGAACAGCGCTTCGCGAGCCCAGATATAGAACTTGGGCGTTCGGACACACGCGGTTTGCACACTGGTGTCGTTGGCCATGGCGTGGCGGTTTTCTCCACAGTGGGCGAGTCCGTTCGTCCATTTCACCAAAGCACACGGGCCGGACCTGCGCAAGGCAAGTCCGGCCCGACATCGGGCGAGCTACCTCCAGGAAAACCCGGTAGTTAGCGTCTTGCCATCAGAACGGGCAGGTGCTGCGGTGCTCGGAGATCTGCGACTCGGCAGTGTGGTTCGGGCCGCACAGGAACGGCTTGTAGCGGGCGTCGTTGTCGAGGTGCAGCTTCATCCAGGACACGCCGTACTTGCCGAGCAGGGCGTTGTAGGTGTTGCCGCCATTGGCGCACCAGTGGTCGCCGTTGTTCATCTCGAAGTACGCCTTCTTGGTCGAGTTCGGGATGCGGTTGTAGAACGGCGAGGCGTGCTGAATCACCGGCGCCACCGCGTCCAGTTCGCAGGCGAAGATCAGGGTCGGCACGGTGATTTGGTTGAAGTTGTTGATGCTCGAGTTCCAGGGCGCCAGCGCGATCGCCGCCTTGACGCCGTTGGCGGCCGCTAGTTGCAGCGTACCGCCGCCGCCCATGGACCAGCCCACGGCGGCCAGACGCGAGCTGTCGACCATGCCGCTGATCGGGCTGGACGAGGAGTTGCTCTGGCTCACGAGGTAGTTCAGCGCTGCCTGGATCTGATCGCGCCGCGAATCCGGCTGGTCATAGATGGTGTTGGTGTCGATGGTCATGACCACGAAGCCGTGCGACGCCAGCCGCGGGCCCCAGAACTCGATCGACGACTCGTAGGACAAGAACCCGGGGATGACCACGATGCCGCCCATCTTGCCGCTGCCAGCATTGGTCGGATAGTAGATGGTGCCGCCGCCGAAGCCGCGCACCAACAGCGAGGAGACGTTGGTGCTGCGCACGGTGAACGGGCCGCGATCGGCGCGCAGCGAGGCCTCGGTGGGGTCGGGGCCGCGCGTGTAGCCGCTGCCGCCGCAGTTGGTCTGGCACGGATCGGGTTCTTGCGGAGGTGGGTTGGTGGCCAGCGCCGATGCGGAAAACAGCATGGCCGAGGAAAGGAATAGCAAAGACGCCAGCTTGTTTCTGGCAGTGACGTGCATGGCAAGCTCCTCACTAGCTATTGTTGTTGTCGTCCGGGTCGGTTAAGACCCGGACGGCAGCCTAGCCGATGCGCTAGTGAGACGCTTTCACGTTTTAGCACTGGAATGAGTTGATTTTATGATGCGTCGCATCATGCGGCGCGACTCAGGTCCTCAGCTCATCCGCCGCAACTCCTCGACCTCCTCGATGAATCGCGCCGCGTCGCGCGGCGAAATCACCAGCGACTTGCCGGGGCGGTACGCGATGCACAGCCGGTCGAGCGACAGCGCCGGGCCCGACTTCAGCGTGAAGGCCGGTTCGACGGAGGTGATGGCCGCCGCCGGCACCTGCCAGCGGAACGGACCGCTGCGCACCAGCAGGCGGCGCCGGCGCCGATCGACCACGTAGTAGGTGCCGAGCAGCACCCACAGCGGCAACAGCAACCCGATCGCCAGCGAGACCGTGGTTGCCAGCCACCAGTGCTCGGGTTTCCGGAGCACGGTATCGACCGCGCCGTAAGCCGACACCGTCATGGCGCAGAGCAGGATCACGGCCAGCCAGCCGTCGAGCTTGGAGCGGTATACCGAGGACATGTCGTTGCTGTTCATTGCTTAAGCCGTTCGTGGGCCGGAAAGGCGGCGTCGAATAACGATCGATGGCCCATCACGGTTCTCTCCGCGATAGGCGCGGTGGGTGGGCTAGAAATGCCGCGCCTTGATTTCCGCCAGCGGGTATCTCGTTCCCCGCCACTCGATTCCCTGTCGCCACAGCGCCAGCAGCGCGGCCCGCCACCAAGTGTAGATGGTAAGCAGTTGCGCGGGAAAAACGTAAAGCAGGCAGCCGGCACCCCAGCCGCCGCGGCGGGCGGTATCGCCGAGCATCGCCAGGCTGGTGGCGAGCGAGGCGCAGTTCAGCGACCGGGTGATGCCGTCGGTCAGGAACAAGGCCAGCGGCGGCCAGAAGGTCAGGATCAGCAACGCGGCCGTCGCGGCGCAGAGCTTGGCGAGGCTGTAGTCGAACCCGCTGAAGGCGTTCTTGCCCAGGCCGCGAACCATCTCCAGCGGCGTGCGGTACCAGGCGACGGACAGCAGGCCGCGGCCGTACAGCACGTCGGCGCGGGCGCCGCCGCGCTTCATCAGTTTGCCCAGCATGAGGTCGTCCAGCGGCGCCATGGCGAGCGGGGCGTGCCCGCCGAGCGCGCGGTACGCGCGCGCCCGCACCAGGTTGAAGGCGCCGACGCCGACGAAGCGCCCGCGCGCATGCCGCACCCGCCAAGGCTGGAACACGACCATCATGCCGGCGATGAACAGCACCAGCATCATCCGCAGCAGTCGGTTGTCGGTGACGAAGTCAGGTGTGACCACCAGGTGATCGAAGCCCTCGCGCTCGGCATGACTCACCGCGCGGCGCGGGCAGTCCGGCGCGAACACCACGTCGGCGTCGGTGAACAGCAGGTACTCGCCGCTCGCGGCGCGCGAAGCCGCGTGCAGCGCGTGCACCTTGCCCAGCCAGCCCGGTGGCAGCGACTCGATGTGGATCACGCGCAGCCGCTCCTGGCTCGCGGCCAGGCGCTCCAGGATGGCGCCGGTGCCGTCGCTGGAGCGGTCGTCGACGGCGATGATTTCCAGATCCGGGTAGTCGAGGTTCAGCAGGGAGCGCAAGGCCGGTTCCAGCGTGTCGGCCTCGTTGCAGGCGGCAATGATGATGGAAAGCCGGGGGAGGGCGGCAGCCGGTGCTTGGTTTCGCAGGTAGCGGATACGGCGGCTGCCGTACGCCACCAGCGCCGACATGGCCAGCGTGACCGCGAAAACGGCCAGGGAGACGTAGAACGGCCAGTTCATGCGCGGCTCCGCGGCGGCCTTGTCGGGTGCTCGGTCCGCGTGTGGCGGGACGATATCGCTGGATCCATGGGTTGCCGGCGTCGTGGCATCAGGAAGAGAAGTGGGAGCGCGGCGGGCGCACGCAACCATCCGCCGCCGGCGGCGGCCATGGTAGCGCGAGGGCTCACTCGCCGATGGCTCCCCAGCGGCAGGACAGCAGCGAATCGGTGATTACCGGCTCGGCGGCGTCGTCGTTCCGGAACTCGGCCACCACGCCGCACGGAGCGCTGCGGCCGGAATCCTGCAGCGGGCAATCACCGCCGGTCGAGAAGTAATACAAGCCGGCGCTGGGGGAGTAGTCCGCCGGGCCGAGCACGGCTTCCAGCGCTGCCTTCGACATGCCTAGTCGAACACGGGCCAAGGCAGCCGGCGCTCGCTCGGCCGAGGCCGTCAATTCGCAGCCGGTCGAGACGGTATCGCCAGGAGCATGGGCGCAGCCCTGCGCGAACAGCGCCATTGCGCTCGCCAATACCAGCGCTGTGACCTGGGTAGGACTCATCGCTTCGTTAGGGGCTCTAAGTCAGTACGCCGCGGCGGCTATCGAATGAAATTGGGCCGATATCTGGCACGGTGCTGGCGGCGAACGCCGAAACGATGCGCACGCTTATCGTTTCATGCCGCGCCAAGTTTCGCGTATGCCGCGGCGATGTATTCGTGCACGTGCTTGCTCGCTACGTCGGCGATCGCTCGCAACTTGATGTGACGGCGATGCTTGCCGCCGCCCTCGAGTACCCGATGCGGATCGGGCAGCCGCGCTCCATCGCTGAGTTCGAGCGCGACATGCCGCGTATAGGAAAACAACCCGCAGAACGGCGCGCCCGCGGAAAAAACGATGCCGCCGTATTTGACGTCCTCGGCCACGTCGGGGTCGCATGCCAGGGCCAATTCCCGCAATCGCTGGCAAATGGCGTAGCGCTCTTCGCTGAGATAGCGAATATCTTGCAACAGCATCTCGATCCGGTCGGATGTCACGTTCTCGTCCTATCTGGCCATTACAGCACGAGATACTGAACCGAATTCCGCCGGTCTGTCATCTCCGAGCGTTTGGATCGCGCGGTCTTGCGTGCCAAGTCGTGCGCGGGGTCGTCGGGAGCGGGGGCCGTACCGCGTCCGCCGTCATGTGGAGCTACGCATCGACGTGGCCACTAGCCCTCGCCGCGCTCGCCCGCAAGGGGAAGGGCAGCGAGGGACCGGGGCCGCGAGGGCTTGGCGTACGCGCCGATGCACGCTGGACGCGCGACTGCCTGGCGGGCGAAACCGCCGTCGCGCGGTGTGACGCCGGGGATGGCCGCGCCTTACAGCAGCTCCTTGCGCAACTGGTCGGGGTTTTTCGGCGACAGCAGGCCGGGGGCGACATCGAACACGCTGTGCGCGCCGTAGTCGCCGCGGCCGTGCAGCCGGAACGCGGCGCGGGCGTAAGCCACCAGCACGCTGGCGGTGAACTCGGGGTTGCTGTCGAGCTTGAGCGAGAATTCCACCACCTGGCCGCTGCCGGCGCCGGTCACGCCGCTGCGGATCACGAAGCCGCCGTGCGGCATCGCGGCGTGGTCACGCCGCAGTTCGTCCTCGGTGATGAAATGCACGGTGGTGTCGTAGTCGGCGAAGTAGTCCGGCATGGTGACGATGGCTTGCTTCACCGCCTGGGCGTCGGCCCCCTCGTCCAGCACCACGTAGCACTCGCGCGTGTGTTTCTCGCGCGTGGTGAGCGTGGGCCGCTCGCCGCTGCGCACCCGCTCCATCGCGGCCGCCGACGGAATGGTGTACTGCACGCCGGCCTTCACGCCGGGTACCCGCCGCACGGCATCGGAATGCCCTTGGCTAAGTCCCTTGCCCCAGAAGGTGTAGGTTTCGCCTTCGGGCAGGATGGCTTCGCCGAACAGGCGGTTGAGCGAGAACAGGCCTGGATCCCAGCCCACCGAGATGATGGCGGTGCGCTGTCCGGCGTGGGCGGCTTGGTCCACGGCTGCGAAGTACTCGGGAACCTTGTTGTGCGTGTCGAAGCTGTCGACGGTGTTGAACAGCGCGGCCAGGGCGGGGCCCTGCTCGGGCAGGTCGTTCTTCGACCCGCCACAGAGGATGAGCACGTCGATGCGCCCGCGGAACTGCTCGATGGCGTCGAGCGAATGGACCGGCACGTCGCGCCCGAGAGGCATGACGCTTGCCGGATCGCGGCGGCTGAAGATTCCGACCAACTGCATGTCGGGGCAACGCGTCAGCGCCGTCTCCACGCCGCGGCCGAGGTTGCCGTAGCCGACGACGCCGATGCGGATTTTCTCAGCCATGGAAGCTCTCCTTTCTCGACAAGCGTGCACCCGACCATGCGTGCCGGCCCAGGCCGTTCGTGACGCAAAAGAAGATCGGCTCCCGCCCGAACCGGGAGCGGAGCGTGGTGATCGGGGCATGGTCGGTGGATTGGGTGCGGTTGCCGACGCGGCCGATGCGACGCGCTCGGCCGGCCTATGCGGGGGCTATGGTAGCAACTCGGTCCGGCAATTCCAGTGAGCGGCGCCGCTGCGTCTTGCCGCATCCGGCGAGGTTGAAGGCGGCGCCGCCGGGCGCTCGGCGCGGTCGTTCTCGCTATCCTGGTGGCCATGGCGCGGAGCGCACGGCAGCGGCTCCAATCGTTAGCGCGTTCACCGAGCGTCGGTGCGCCGCCTTCGCGCCCCTCCCCCGGTTCGGGGAGAGGGGGCCGGCGCAAGAGCCCGCGAGCGCCGCAATGACGAGGCGAGGGGCCGGCTTCACTGCTTCAGGTACGGACACTTGCTCTCGCGCAGCGGCAGGAACGCCTGCTCGCCGGGGATCGCCTTCAGCACCTTGTAGTAGTCCCACATCTCGTTGGACTCGGACGGCTTCTTCACCTCAACCAGGTACATGTCGTGCACCATGCGGCCGTCGGCGCGGATCACCCCGTTGCGGGCGAAGAAGTCGTTCACCGGCATGGTCTTCATCTTGTCCACCACGGTCTTGCCGTGGTCGGTGCCGGTTTCGGCGATGGCCTTGAAGTAGTGCATCAGCGACGAATACACGCCGGCCTGCACCATGGTCGGCATGGCGCCGGTGCGCTGATAGTAGCGGCGCGCCCAGGCGCGGCTGTCCTCGTTCAGATTCCAGTAGAAGCCGGTGGTGAGCTTGAGCCCGCCGGCCACGTACAGGCCGAGCTGGCGGATGTCGCTGAGGAAGATCACCAAGCCGACCAGGCTCTGCTCGCCCTGCAGGATGCCGAGTTCGTAGGCCTGCTTGATCATGTTCCGGGTGTCGCCGCCGGCGTTGGCCATGGCAAGGATCTTGGCGCCGGATTCCTGTGCCTGCAGCAGGACCGAGGAGAAGTTGCTGCCCTTGAACGGATGCGTGGCGCTGCCGACCACGCGGCCGCCGCCGGCTTCGATCACCGGCCGCGTGTCCTCCACCATGCGGTGGCCGAAGGCGTAGTCGGCGACCAGGAAGAACCAGCTGTCGCCGCCTTGCTCCATGATCGCGCGGGCCGTGCCGCGCGCCAGCGCCACCGAATCGTAGGTCCAATGAATGCCGGTGGGCGAGCATTCCTCGCTGGTGAGCGAAGACGCGGCGGAGCCGGTGTGCAGGGTGACGATTCCGCGGTCCCGTGCGAAGCGCTGCACCGCCAGCGCCGTGTTCGAGCTGATCATCTCGGCGAACACATCGACGTTGTGCTCGTTGACCAGTTGTTGCGCCAGACGCTCGGCCAGCTCGTGGTCGCTCTTGTGATCGGCGACGATCAGTTTCAGCTTCTTGCCGGCGACCTTGCCGCCCATGTCTTCGATCGCCAACTCCGCCGCGGTCACCGCTCCTTGCCCGGCAACGTGCGAGTAGATGCTGCTCATGTCGGTCATCAGCGCGATTCGGACCTCGTTGTCCGAGAAGTTGGCCAACGCCGCCGTACTTCCCGAGGCAAGAATTGCAGAGAAAATGACAAGAAGCTTTCGCATGGAATGGTCCCCTGGGGCTTGTGGACGATTCTTGTCGTTATTGGAATGAAGTCTTGGTAATGCCGGCGGCATGATCGGTACGCGGTTCGGGCGAGGTCAATACGACCTTCGGTCTAGAACCGGCGCATGTGGCATATGCGCTCACGGGACTGAGCGCATATGCCATGACTCGGGAGGCTGGCTTGCTGGTGGCGCTGGCGAGGCCACGCGATCGAAATGGAAGGCTCTAATTCGAGAGGTTTTTCGAGGGAATTCTGGTGTGAAAATGTGACTCTTCCACGTAGGGTGCGCCGCGCGCACCGTCCCTTTCGAATTGCGGGACACGAAGCGGGAGCTTGCCGGCCGCGATGTGGCGCCTGCTTTTGGCGCCACACGGCTTTCTGGCCGTCGCTCGACGATCAGGTCACGGGGCCAATCACCCGCTGGGCGATGCCGTGACGGTGCAGTTCATACACGCACATGTTCACCGCCGAGGCCAGGTTGAGCGACTCGATCGCGCCCGCGCCGGGAATGGTGAAGCGCCGCGCGCCGAGCGAGGCGATCGACGCCTCCGGCACGCCGCGCGCCTCGTTGCCGAACAGATAGCAATCGCAGGCGGTGAAGGCGGGGGCGGTGATCGGTTCGCCGCGCAGGTCCAGGCAGGCGATCCGCGGGTAGCGCGCGGCGAGCGCGTCGGCGGACACGTCGGTCTCCACCGGTACGTGGAACAGCGCGCCCATGCTGGCGCGCACCACTTTGGGATTGTAGGGGTCAACGCTGTCGGGGCTGAGCAGGCAGCGGAAGCCGCCGAACCAGGCCAGCGTGCGCAGGATGGTGCCGAGATTGCCGGGGTCCTGGATCTCGTGGAAGTACACCGCCCGTTCGCCCGCGGCCGGCGCCGGCGCCGGCAGGATCGGCACCACCGCGATCAGCCCTTGCGGTGTGCGGGTGTCGGCGAGCTGCGCCATCTGCCGCTCGCTGATGACGTGCTTGGCGAACGGCGTCGGCCAATCCTCGTGCCGAGCGGTGACGTACAGCTGCGACGCGTTCAGCGCCGGATTGCGGCGCGCCGCCTGCTGCAGCTCGAGAATCAGATGCTCGCCTTCGACCAGGTAGAGCCCGGCGCTGGCGCGATACTTCTTCTGATGCAGCTTCTTCAGTTCGTCCAGCTTCATGCTCAGGCTGCGCTTTCGGCGGGCCGGCCGAGCATCGACCTGGCGACGGCCTCCGCGACCTTGATGCCGTCGACGCCGGCGGAGAGGATGCCGCCCGCATAGCCGGCGCCTTCGCCGGCCGGGTACAGCCCGCGCACGTTCAAGCTCTGCATGGTGAGCGGATCGCGGGTGATGCGAATCGGCGAGGAGGTGCGGGTTTCCACGCCGGTGAGCACGGCGTCCGCCCGGTCGAAACCGCGGATCTGCCGCCCGAACGCCGGCAAGGCTTCGCGCATGGCTTCGATGGCGAAGTCGGGCAGGGCGCTGGCCAGGTCGCCCAGGCGCACGCCCGGCTTGTACGAAGGCAGCACCTCGCCGAGGGTCGACGACGGCTGACCGCGCAGGAAGTCGCCCACCAGCTGTCCGGGCGCGAGGTAGTCGCCGCCGCCCAGCTGGTAGGCGTGCGATTCCAGCCGCTCCTGCAGCTCGACCCCGGCCAGCGGACCGCCGGGATAATCGAGCTCCGGGCTGATGCCGACCACGATGCCGGCGTTGGCGTTGCGCTCGTTGCGCGAGTACTGGCTCATGCCGTTGGTGACGACGCGGTGCGGCTCCGAGGTGGCCGCCACCACGGTGCCGCCGGGGCACATGCAGAAGCTGTAGACGGCGCGGCCGTTCTTGGCATGGTGCACCAGCTTGTAATCGGCGGCGCCCAGCAGGGGATGGCCGGCGTACTTGCCGAAGCGGGCGCGGTCGATCATCGACTGCGGATGCTCGATGCGGAAGCCGATCGAGAACGGCTTGGGCTCAATGTACACGCCGAGCCGATGCAGCAGCCGGAAGGTATCGCGCGCGCTGTGGCCCACGGCCAGCACCACGTGCCGGCTGTGCAGGCTCTCGCCGTTCTCCAGCTTCACGCCTTCGAGCTGGCCGTTGTCGATCAGCAGGTCGGTGACCTTGGTCTCGAACCGCACCTCGCCGCCCAGGCGGATGATCTCCTCGCGCATGCGCGACACCACGCCGGTGAGGCGGAACGTGCCGATGTGCGGCTTGCTGACGTAGAGGATCTCCTCCGGCGCGCCCGCCTTGACGAACTCGCGCATGACCTTGCGGCCGTAGAACTTCGGATCCTTGATCTGGCTGTACAGCTTGCCGTCGGAGAACAGGCCGGCGCCGCCCTCGCCGAACTGCACGTTGGATTCGGGCGTGAGCACCTGCTTGCGCCACAGGCCCCAGGTGTCCTGCGTGCGCCGCCGCACGTCGCGGCCGCGCTCCAGCACGATCGGACGGAATCCCATCTGCGCCAGGATCAGCGCCGCGAACACGCCGCATGGGCCGAAGCCGATCACCAGCGGCCGTTCGTCCAGGTCGGCCGGGGCGGCCGCGACCGGGTAGTAGTTGGTGTCGGGCGCCGGGCGGACGTGCGGATCGAGCGCGAAGCGCTTGAGCACCGCCGCCTCGTCGCGCACCTCCAGGTCGACGATGTAGATCAGCATGATCGCAGCGTTCTTCTTGCGCGCGTCGTAGCTGCGCTTGAATACCGTGAAGCTGAGCAGGTCGGCATCCGCCAGGTGCAGGCGCTTGACGATGGCGGCGCGAAGGGCGGATTCGGGGTGGTCGAGGGGCAGGGCGAGTTCGGTTATGCGGATCACGCAGGGTTCCTGGCCGGTAGCTACGGCAAAGGCGCTAGAATACGGCGCATTGTATCGCGGCGTCCGCCGCGGCCGACACCTTCGCGAGTTCCCCATGGCCAAATCCAAGAGCAGCCGTCGTTGGATGCATGAGCATGTTAACGATCCCTACGTCAAACAGGCACAGGTCGACGGCTACCGCTCGCGCGCCAGCTACAAGCTGATCGAGCTCAACGAAAAGGACAAGCTGATCCGCCCGGGTATGCTGGTGCTGGACCTCGGCTCGGCCCCCGGCGGCTGGTCGCAGGTGGCGGGCAAGCTGGTCGGCGACAGCGGGCGGGTGCTGGCCACCGACATCCTGCCGATGGCGCCGATCCGCAACGTCGATTTCATCCAGGGCGACTTCACCGAGCAAGAAGTGTTCGACCGCTTGCTGGAGCACCTCGGCGGCGCGCAGGCGGACCTGGTGATGTCCGACATGGCGCCGAACCTGAGCGGCATCGACTCGGCCGATCAGGCCGCGTCCATTTATCTGGTCGAACTGGCCCTGGACATGGCGCGCCGCACGCTCAAGCCGAAGGGCAATTTCGTCGCCAAGGTGTTCCAGGGCGTCGGCTCCGACGACTACCTCAAGGACCTGCGCACCTCGTTCGAGAAGGTCTCCATCCGCAAGCCGGCCTCCTCGCGTTCGCGCTCGCGCGAGATCTACGTGGTGGCGAAGGGGTTCAAGCCGTAGCGGCCGCAGCCGCCGTGGCCTGGCGTCCAGCGAATCTCGGCGCGTTCGCGCGAATCCGCTTGTTCCTTGGCTAAGGTTGGAGAAGGCATTCGCGGCGCAGCCGCTCCCACATGAAGAAGAACCGTTTGCGCCTGTGGGAGATTCTATGTTCCGGCGCAAGCCCACCGATGCAGTTTGGGCGGGTAGCCGGTCTGTGGTGTCTTCCTTAGCTTCTCCCGCGCCTTTCCTGTGGGAGGTTCTTTGTTCTGGAGCAAGCCAGCAGGTGCCTTGGGGCGGGTAGCCGGCCAGTGGCGTCTTCCTTAGCCTCTCCTGTGTCTTTCCTGTGGGAGCGGCTGTGCCGCGAATGCCTTTCGCTCCTCACTCACCGAACGTCGGAACGAAGCCGGCCGGCAGAAAACCTGTCGTGCCCCGAACAGTGCCGCGAGGGTATCGCTTCGAAAATTGGCGAGAACGGGAGAAAGGCATTCGCGGCGCAGCCGCTCCCACAGAAGAATGGTTTGCGTTCTTCCCCTGTGGAAGCGGCACAGCAAGCGAATGCCTTCGCGCCGCGAGAAATGGAAGCGGCCCTTAGGCGGCGATCCCCGGCATCAGCGCCCGGCCGGCTCCTCGTGCATCTTCTTGAAGTGCACCAAGCCGGGCGCCCACATGTGCTTCACCGGGTCGACATCGACGTGGATCACCGCCGGGCCACCGCTGTCCAGCGCCCGCCGCAGCGCCTCGCGCAGCTGCGCCGCGCCGCTCACCCGCTCGCCGAACGCGCCCATCGACCGCGCCAGCTCGTCGAAACGGATCTCGCCCAGGTCGGCCTTGATCGTCTCGTGCTCGTCCAGCTTCTTGAACAGCATGGTCTTGAACGGCCGCAGCATGAACTGCTGGTTCATCTTCACCATGCCCCACTGCTTGTCGCACAGCACGATCCAGATCACCTGCGCCTTGTTGCGCACCGCCGTTTCCACTTCCTGCGGATGGAAGCCGAACGCGCCGTCGCCGATGATGCAGCACACCGGGCTGCCCGGCCGCGCGACCGCGGCGCCGATGGCCTGCGCCATGCCCGCGCCGAGCATGCCGAACTTGAAGGTCGACAGAATCCGGTTGGGGACGCGCGCCCGGTGGTAGAACATCGCCCAGATCGCGGCATTGCCGCCGTCCGCCACCAGCACGCTGTCGTCCGGGAACAACTCGTCGCAGATGGTGGCGATGTGCGCCGGGTGCATGGGTTCGGCCATGTCGGTGAGGGCCTTGTCCCAAGCGGCGCGTTCTTCCTGCATCAGCTTGCCGTACCCGGCCACCCGTAGCCGCCGCTGGTCGAGGTTGCCCACCTTGCCTTGCTCCAGGTGCTCGGCCAGCCGGTGCAGGAACTCGCGCAGGTCGGCCTGCACGGCCAGATCGGCCGGCTTGTTCAGGCCGAGGATCTCGGCGTCGATGTCCACCTGGATCGTGCGCTGACTGGACGGATCGCGCCAATACGGCGGCTTGCCCCACCAGTCGGTCTCGCCGATGCGCGAGCCGAGAATGAGTACCGTGTCGGCGTCGTTGCGCACCTTGTGGTTGACCTTCACGTGCGGCATCGGAATCGCCAACGGCGAGGTCTCCGGTAGCACGCCGCGCGCCGACCAACTGGTGGTCACGGGCGCGTGCAGCAGGTTCGCCACCCGCTCCAGTTCGGCGAAGGCGCCGGCATGGATGACTCCGCTACCGGCGTGGATCATCGGCGCCTCGGCCGCCAGCAGCCACTCGGCCGCATGCCGGACCTGCGCCTCGTCCGGCGGCAGCGGAACGGTGCGGCGGTACTGGTGCGGTTGCCACAGCGCCGGCGGGTTCTTCCACTTGCCGTTCATGAAGTTCTCGGGCACGTCCAGGTGCACCACACCCGGCCGGCCTTCCCAGCAGGCGCGCAGCGCCTTGCGCGCCAGTTCCGGTATCCGTTCGATGGAGGAGGCGGCATGACTCCACTTGGCGATCCGCCCGATCACCCCGGCTTGGTCGAAGCACTGATAAGCGCCGCCGCGGTCGGGATACATGATGCCGGGCCGGCGGGCACTGGTGATCACCAACACGCGGTTGCCCTCGGCCTGCTCGACCACCAGGCCCGGCAGGATGTTGGCCACGCCCGGCCCGTTACTGGCCATGCACACGCCCAGCTTGCCGGTGAGGCGGGCGTAGGCGCCGGCCATGTGCGCGGCCGAGGTTTCGTGCCTCGGCGTGACGATTTCGATGCCTAGGCGATGGAGCGCGGAATAGAAGCCGAAGTAGGTACCGTCGATTATTCCGAAAACCCGCTCCACGCCTTCGCGTTGCAGCATGCGCGCGAGCAATTCGCCGCCACTCATCTCCGTCATGCGATTCTCCTCCAGCGCGGGCAATGCTTCCCGCGGTCTACTTTGTTGTTATGGTGAGGGACTATTCTTGGAGCATATTGGCGACAGCTAATCGAGTAACGGTTCCAGCAGGACAGATTCACGCCAGTTCGGGCCATGCATTGCATCACCTATAGCGTCAATCAGCTTTACGCGCGGGCCTTGTTGCAGAGCGCGGAGCGCCAACGACTCGCGCTGCCGGCCGAGTTGGAACAGGCCGTGCGCGCTCATCAGCGAGTTCCCCTGGAACTGCAGGACCGGCTATGGGAAACGTACTGCGTCGCCAGCGCCGATCCGCTGGCCGGACTGCGTCTGGGGCTGACGCTGCAGGTGGGGCATCTGGACAGCGCCGGCTTGCTGCTGATCACCTGCGAGACGCTGGGAGAGGCGCTGGATCACTTGGTCGAGGTGGCGCCGGTGGTGGGCGAGGGCGGCGACTTCGTGCTCGGGCGCGAAGCCGATCAGGTCGTGCTCAGCTACCGTCCGCACATGGCCGTGCGCCAGGCCGAGCGCGTCGAGGCGGTGCTCGCCAGCCTGCTCAGCCTGGGCGGTTGGGCTACCGGCGGCAGTTTCCAGCCGACCACGATCCGCGTGGCGCACGCGCCGCTGGCGCCGCTGGCCGACTACCGCGCCTTGATCGATTGCCCGCTGCGCTTCAACGCGGCCGACAACGCGCTGCTATTCCACGCGTCTCAGCTCGAGCAGCCGCTGATCCAGGCCAACAGCGCGCTGCGCGACCACCTGCGGCAGCTGGCTGACCGCACCCTGGCCGAACTCGGCCAGAACAGTCTGAGCGCTCAGGTGCAGCGCCTGGTTCGGGCTCATCCACGCTGGGGCAAGGAGCGCATCGCCGAACTGCTCGAAGTCAGCGGCCGCCACCTCAACCGCCGGCTCGCCGACGAGGGCAGCTCGTTCAAGCTGGTCCGCGACGCCACGCTGCACCGCCTTGCCGCCGAGAAGCTGCGGAGCAAGGACAGTCTGGCGGATATCGCGGAAGCGCTGGGTTTCTCCGACGAAAGCGCGTTCGCCAAGGCCTTCCGCCGCTGGGCCGGAATCAGCCCGGCGCAATTTCGCCGGCAAGCCGCGCAAGCGGGCGTCGAGAGCTGAAGGGCGAGTGAATTCGTGGTCGGCGTGTCCCAGGGCGGGGCGTAGTGCGATCCGGCCGAGCCAGCCGGTTTCCTTCTCGTCTTCTGATCGACCCGATGCCGCCAAGGAAATCGGCGCTGTTGAAGGCGCCGGCCGGGGCTTCCCGTCGTTCCCGCGAATGCGGGAACCCATGCCTTTCGCGCTCTTATTCCCGCTGTAGCGGGGATAAGAGCTGGATTCCCGCCCCACGCCTTCGCGAGGGCTGGCGCTTCGCGGGAATGACGACACCTACAAAGGACGAAGCTAGATGCGGTCACCGCGGTACGCACGAAGAGTCGATGGATGCGGTAGCAGTACCGCGTCCATCGCTATTCGGTGCTTCGCGCTTATCGGACTTCGGTGCCGCACAGGGATCGCATTCGGTCAATGGCCGTCCTTGATGTCTATCCCTGCTTGGCAGCGATACCGTTGACGGCTTATTTCTCCCGATACGGAATTCCCTCGGCATCGAGGAACTCCACTGCCAGGTCGCGGATCGCCCGGTCGCGGAAGGCGTACCAGTCGTCTTCGACGCCCGCGCGGTAAATTTCCGCCTTGAAGCGGCGAAACGCGCCCCGGCCGCGGATGGCGTCAAGGAGCTCGTCCCGCAGTCGCTTGTCGTGCAACTGCAAGCAGAAGCGCTCCATTACCTGATATTCATGGAATTCGTACTTGCCTGGCAGCCGGACGTAATCGTCCGAGGTTAGCGCTTCTCTTATTTTTGGTAGCAGCGCTTGTTGCCAGTCCTCGGCTTGCGGGACGTCTTCCTCGGCGAGGCTGGCTTCTTCGTCGCTGAAACCGATCACTTCGCCGGTGCGACGGTTGATATAGGCGTGCCACTCGTCGGCAAGCGATTCCATCGCTTCGAGGACATCGTCTGCAAATCGACCGGAGTTCTCGTTGTAGGGCGGGCCGCACGCAGCGATGATTCGTTGCCGATCCCGGCACCGGCCGAGGACGGCGCGCGTGGCGCCTCTACGTGATCCGTTCGCCGCTCCGCCGCGGCATCGTGCGCTCGCCTTCAACGATCTGCCCGGATAGTGCCATTGCAGCGTCGTGAGCCGGTAGATCGGGCAGCAACCTCTCCCAAAGCACCTTGAACTTCACGCTCGGCACGACGAAGCAGAACGGAGCGCCTTCGGCCTGTAGCCTGCGCAGGTAGACGCCGGGGACGTAGTTTACCGGCGCGAGCGGGATCACCCTAGACGTGTCGATGGGCAGCTCGATTCCCGCCTGCGCTATCCGATTCGCGCCCGGCACGGCGCAGATGGCGGCATCCTGCAGGCAAAGGTATTCGACGGCCTGCTCCCACGAGGCGAAAAAGCGCTGGAACTCGGTGGGGAGTTCCTTCGAAACCGATTTCGCGGCGACACAGCTCAGCTCCGGTGCGCTGCCCATGCCTGCCGTTATGCTGGTGACGTAACGATCGCCCTGCTTACGGTGCGTGAACTCCAAGGCCTTGTGCGATGGCAGCGCGTCGCTGAACACCCGCGTGCCCACGGCGTAGATCGCGCTGTCGAAAATGTTCTTCAGGAACAGGACGGTATTGCCCGCCGTGGCACCCGGTGGAACCTCGGCCAGATACAGCCGCCGTAGCGGGCCGAGCAGCGATGGGCCGAACCCGCCATGGCGGTAGGTGAGCACCGTGAGGATGGTGGCTCCGCCGACATCCAGGATCCGAACGCCGGGCGGCACCTCTTCTCCGGCGACTCGCGACGGAATCACCCAGTTCAGATAGACGATGTCGCTAACGTCACTTTCCAGCCGGACGAATGGCAGGCGCGAGAAAATGGCGCGGCGGACCGAGCCCAGCATTCGCGAGTTGGCAGCCGCGGACAGCAGCGAGCCTAGGAGGCCGGGTTTCGGGTAGGCGAAATCGTTAGAGCGCATGAGAGTCGAGCGCGGCTCGCGGGGTTCGCCCGGGAAGGGTAGGGGACGAGCGCCCCTTACCCTCTATTGCTCTTGTGCCCTTGGCCGGCTGTTCCGCCGCTCAGTCTGCCGAGGCGTTGCCTTTACGGATGATCTCGATCAACGCGTTCAAGGCGTCCGTCGTGGTCAAGATGCCCAGCAGATGGCCGTCTTCCTCCTGGACGATCACACTGCCGACCTTGTGCTCGGACATGATGTAAGCCACTTCGTCCAAGGGCGTATCGGCGCGGACGGTGATCGGATCCGGCGCCATGATGTCGGCGGCCTTGATCTGATGCTTCTCGGCGATGCTCAGGCCCGACACGAAGCGCACGTCACGGTCGCTGACGATACCCACGATGAAACCGTCGCGGGCGATGGGAATATGGCGGATGCCGTGCTCCTGCATCATCCGCCACAGCTCGTCGACCGTGGTGTCGTCGTTGGCGATGATCGGATCGGGGGTGGTGAATTCCTCCACCGGAACACGGGTCGGTTGCATGACAAAGCTCCTGGTTGGCCGCGCGAAGCGGGGTTGATGGAATGAGGTGTGCGACCACTCGCGCAACGGTCGTCAATTGGCGGGGAAAGGTCAACTGGGGATGGGTGAGCCGGCCGTGGCGCACCGTGTTTAGAGCCTCTAACACGCCCCTGGCCTACCCGCGTCGCCTGGGGGCGACCCGGTGGGCAAGGCCCTGGAAGGGGCCGGACGTTGCTGCGCGCACCATGCTTGGTGCTTTTCCCAATCGACGCTTGCCTTGACGGGGACCCAATCCATTACGATGGGGCGGCCCGAGACAATTCCTTTTTCGAGGTATTGGCCTGCTGCAACGTTGGTGACAGTGTGCACGTACGGCAGGTGCTCGAACAGGAAGCAGGAACCGATTTCTTTTCCTCTTCCGGCCCGGCTTAGGTGAGCGTGCGCTCACGAAAGCACCGGTGACACCGAAGATGGGCCGGCGCGGTGGGCCGGGGATCGACGGTAATTGACAGTGAATTTGTCGCAAACCGAGTGCTTGCGACCATCAGCAGCATGCATCGAGGGGGAGGGGCGGCATGACCGCGGTTGACGTGATTGAGCGCGCTTTAGACGCCGGCATATTGATCGAGTCTCTGACGTATGTTCCGCAGCGAGGTGCTACGGAAGGAGAGTTGGCGAAGGTTGCCGGAGATCTTCGACGCCCTTTGTCGGAAGGTCACGCAAATATCCTAAGACGGTGGAACGGCATCAACTTGGATGTTCTCAGGGTACATGGTGCGTCACCAAGTCCGGGGGAAATTCAGGGGCTCGCCGAAGTGCAATCTGGGCCTCTTGCCGATGTCCATGGCACGGTGGTGTTTGGGGACGATTCGTCAGGCTTCGTGTATGGGGAGACCGAGAGCGGCGAGGTGATGTCCCTCGACTTGGCTTCGGGTCAGATCAAGAAGATTGCTGCGAGCATAGACGACTTCTTCGTGAGGTTGGTTTTTGGCAAGGACGCGGCGGAGTTTGCGGGTGAATGTTGGTTGGATGAGCTGAAAGGCGCAGGAATTTGCTGATGTCCAATGGCTGAGCAAGAGCGCAACGGTGTTGTTTCTCGCCTCCGCTTGGCAGCAGTCCTTCGATCCGTTGCTGACGCCCAGGGCGCGCAATTACTGGAAGTCGCACAATTTCGCGGTGCTGAGCGACGGCGCGATCGAACGCGGGCATCGCCTCCCGGTCGCGGGAGCGATCCGGGGGCATGGCGATAGGAAAAGAGGAGCATCCTCGACTAGGCTACGGGAGTCACCGCTAGGAAAGGCCGGTTCATGCCAAGGATGGGTTGGGCTCGAAGAGAAGAATAAGTCTGTCCGAGTGTTTAGGTGAGGCATGAAACCAGGAATCGCATTGATCACCGGATGTTCCACCGGCATCGGCCGGGAGTTGGCGCAGCAGCTGGTACGGCAGGGCTGGACGGTGTATGCCGGCGCCCGCAGGCTGGAATCGCTGCAGCCCCTGGCGAGCGACACGCTCCGGCCGGTGCAGCTCGACGTCAATGCGCCCGAGCAGATCGCGGCCTGCCTTGCCCGTATCGAGCAGGAGAGCGGTCGGCTCGATCTGCTGGTCAACAATGCCGGCTACGGCGCCATGGGGCCGGTCGTGGAGATGCCGCTGCAGCAGGTGCGGCAGCAGTTCGAAACCAACGTGTTCGCGCCGCTCGCCCTGGCGCAGGCCGCGCTGCCGCTGCTCGCCCGCGAGCGCGGTAGCCTGGTGGTCAACATCGGCAGCATCTCCGGTGTCCTCACCACGCCGTTCTCCGGGGTCTACTGCGCGACCAAGGCGGCGCTGCACAGCCTCTCCGACGCCCTGCGCATGGAGCTGGCGCCGTTCGGGGTGCGGGTGCTGACGGTGCAGCCCGGCGCCATCCAGTCCGAGTTCGGCAACAACGCCCAGCGCAACCTCGCCGCTACCCTGCCGGCCGACTCCCGCTACCGGCCGCTGCGCCCGTACATCGAGGCGCGGGCCCAAGCCTCGCAGCAGGGCAGCACGCCGACCGAGCAGTTCGTGCGCGAGCTGGTGCAGACGATAGCTCAGGAGCAGCCGCCGGCCGTGAAGCGCATCGGCAAAGGCAGCACCGCCTTCCTGCTGTTGAAACGGCTGCTGCCGACGCGGCTGCTGGATCGGATCCTGTCGCGCAAGTTCGGGCTGGCGGACTACAGCGCCGACGCCGCCAAACGCGCGCCGGCGTGACCGCCGCGCGATGGCCGGACCCTACGATGATCTGCCGGACGTGCGCGACGGCCTCACCCGGCTGGAGCGCATCGTCCTGACCGTGCTCGCCGAGACCCAGCGCGAGCGCGGCGGTCGCAACGTTCCCAGCGCCATGTTGTACGGGCGGGTGCTGGAGCGGATCGATATCAGCGAGGCGGAGCTGCAGGCTTGTTTGCGGAAGTTGGGGCGAGCGCCGGGCGGGGAGAGCGAGTAGATCGTATCGAGCCTGCGCAGCGACATTCGCTGATTGCATCGCTACCTGGCGCCCGGTCGGCCGCGCTGTCGCGCCGACGATCCTGCCTCCCTGATCACCTGACCGGTTGCGCCTCCGGAAACTTCCACGTGCCGTCGAGGATCGCCTGCCGCGGGCGGTACAGCCGGACCATGTAGTTCCAGCCCGGTTCGATCGGCAGGCAATTGGGCGTCTTGCCGTCACAGCCGCCGAACTGCACCACGGCCGAGCCGTCCTTCTCCGTCTTCGCCGTGGTGTTGTTGACGGTGTAGGCATCGTGCTCGTTCTTCTGGAAGTAGCCCTCGGCGTTATAGACGCTGATCGACCAGAAGCCGTCCACCGGCACGTCTTTCACCGCCAGCCGATAGATCGTCTTGCCGTCGTTCCGTCGCGGTGTGACGTTGAGGTAGCGGGCGTCCCTGTCGGGGTTGCCGCCCCAGGCCATGGCGCTGCCGATGAGGTGCCGCACCGGTTCCACCTCGTCTTTCGTCCCGAACATCCCGCGGGTGTCGGGCAGATCGGCGCCCAAGGCCACCAGCGCGTCCCGCACCTTCTTCTGACTGACCTGATCCCAGTTCGGCACCTCGAAGCGGCCCAGGCTGCGCTGCTCGACCTCGATCGCGTCTTGCAGCTGGCCGACCGCGCGGATGTCGTTCGGATCCGAGGAATCGGCCAGTATCCGCACGGCGGTGAGGACGTAGCGCGTGCCGATCGCCTCGCGCGTCAGCGTGTGCTTGCCGCCGCCGTAGACCACCATCGGCGTGTAGTGGTCCTGGTTGATCACCTGCATCGACAGGAACCGCTTGCCGGCGTCGGGCAGGGTGATCGTCACCGGCCCGGCGTCCAGGTCGAACACCGCCGCGGAGTAGAGCGTGTCGCGGTTCATGCGGACGACCGTCTGCTGGTCGATCGGCGTCGGCGCGCGGTTGTGGCCGAATTTCCCGAGCGCACCGTGGAGCTTGACCGTGCTGGCGAAGTACATGTCGGTTTCGGCACGGACGAAATTCTCCACGGTAACCGGCACGGCCGCCGCCGCGCTCGCCGGCGTAATCACCGCCACGCGCCGCAACGGCGGTGACTGCCAGCGGCCGTCGAGCGCCGCCTGCCGCGGCCAGTACAGCCGCAGCACCAGCCAGAACGGACCCTTGGGCGCCGGCAGCCAGTTCGATTCCTTGTCCTTGCCCGGCGAGTCGTGCTGGATATGCAGCGTCAGTCCGCCGTCGGCATCGCGCTTTAGGTCGGGGAGCATGGTCGAGTTGATCAGGTAGCGATTCAGCGGATTGGCGACCAATTGGCTCGACGGCAACTCGTACAGGGTGGCCGACCAGAAGGCGTTCACCGGCGGCAACTGGCCCGACGCGAACCGCAGGGTGTAGCGGCTGTTCGACCCATCCAGCTTGCCGCCGTCGGCGTCGACGAAATAGGCCGGATAAAGCGCTTCCTCCTTCGAATTGCCGAAGATTCCGAGCACGGCCGAGGCCATGCGCGCCATGTAGTCGTTGTTCAGGAACTCGCGATTGCCGAAGCCGTCGGCCGAGGTGCGCTTGCCGGTGCCGAGCTGGGTCTGCTTGAACTCGGCGAACGCGTGCCAGGCGTCGGCCATGCCTTGCTCGACCGCCTTGCGGATCTCCGGCGTCAGCTTGGCGGTGTCGAACTCGCCATCCGCGCCGATGCCGAGTCGGGCAAATCGCGCCATCAGCGCCTGCTCGGACGGATGCGTCGGGCAGAACCGCAGCACGAAGTTCAGCACGCGGAAGAACTCGGGCGACGTCTTCTGCTGCTCCGGGCTCAACGGCTCGATGAACTCGATCTCGGCGCTCGCCGGCGCCGGCTTGCCCAGGTACGCGGAGAGAGTCTGGACCTTGTAGCCGGCCTGGACCTTCTGCACCTCGTCCATGTCGGCGGAATCGAACAGTTGCGTACGGAACAGAACCCAGCCGATCTCGGTTTCCGAGCGGATCACCGCCTTGATCCCGTCGGGGGCGTCGCCGTTCCAGTTCGGGCCGGCCAGCAGGAACCGGCCCGCCTCGTTGCCGGTCGCCCGGCTGCCGACGTAGGCGTAGTTGAAGGTGTAAGCGTCGATGAACTGCAGCGAGTAGTAACGCTCTTTGTCCACGGCCGGCACGCTGATCACCACCGGCTCGGCCCGCAGGTCCGTGCCGAGCTGCGAATACGGCGTGTCGGAATTGGGCGTCTGAATGGCCCTGTCGTCCGGCGTGAACACGCGCGCTTCGTGGTGCAGCCGATTCCAGGGCGCCTTGAACTCCTTGCCGCCGCGATCAACGAAGTAGGCGTACATGACGCGGTAGCTGTCCACCAGCGGAAACCCGTAGACATAGGCGTCCTTGGCGATGGCGCGGGCCTCGGCCGGGCTGAGACCGTTGGCCGACTGCGCCGGCACGGCGGGCGACGGCGATCAGCCGACCGAGACAAGTACCGTCAAGGCTAGGACTACTCGCCATTGCATTGCGTCAGCCCTCCAACGGCCGTGAACGAGGCGCGAGACATCGGCTCTCGGCCGCCTAACGACTCGGCATGAGGCGCGGCCGCATGGCTAGCGTCGCCCCGCACGCCTGGACCAGGCTAGTTGGCTCTCTCACGCCATTTTCAAAGCCAAGGCCGAGTGCTCGCGGATCTGTGTAGGAAGGCGCTCAATCAAGGCTTAACCGCGCGAGCACCATGACTCACCGAAACCGGCGAAGGCTCGCCCGTGGCTGCGCGTCTTGGCTGAACAGGGACATCTCCTCTCTTGGAGGCGGCGTTTGATCGAAACAAGCTGGCGTGTGGGGTGGCGGCAAGGATGCGAACTGCTTGCTGGCCGGAAACAGCCGGGTTGGCTTTATGTCCGGCACTCTCGACCAAGACGCTCGAGCAAAACCCTGCGTGTCCGTGCCGTCCGTGGAGCGTTAGCGCAGTTTCTCCACACGTCCGATGAACGCGCGCATCAACACGGCGCACTCGGACGCATGCGTCTCGAGTAGGAAATGCGGGCCGTCGAGAATATGGGCCTCCATTCGGGGCAGGGCCTTCATCCAGGAGAGGGTCTCGTCGATGTCGAAGAAGACGTCGTGGCGGCCCCACAGCATCAGCGCCGGTGGCTGCCAGTGAGCGAGGTAGTCGGCGATCTCGCCGAACCGGGCGACGTGGCTGCGATAGTCGAGAACCAGCGCGCGCTGGGTTGCCAGACGGCCGGGTAAGGACATGATCCGCCAGTCCTGTTCCCACAACGCGGAATCGATGCGGTCGGCGACGTCCTTTGGTACGCCGGCGGTGTACTGGTCGCGCGTGCCGGCGAGGGTGAGGTGGGCGGTGGCTTCGGCTTCCCGTTCCGGCGTTGGGTCGTGCCAATAGGCTCGGGTTGCGGCCCATTGCGGGCCGAGGCCGCTGTCGTGGGCATTGGCGTTCTGGATCGTCAGGCTACGGATTCGCTGCGGTGCGCGGGTGGCGAGGTAAAGACCTACGGCGGCGCCGAAGTCATGGAGGTAGAGGTGGAAGGAGTCGACGGCGAGGCGCGCGAGTAGCTGTTCGATCGTGTCCGCGAACCGGGCGAACGAGGGCTGTTCGACCGGGGCGGAGCCGCCGAAGCCGGGCAGGTCGGGGGCAATGACGAAGCAGTCCTGGGCGAGCGGGGCGATAACGTTCCGGAAGGTCGTCGAGGAGCTTGGAAAGCCGTGGATTAGAAGGAGCGGCGGATCGCGGCGGTCGCCGGCTAGGCGGAAGGCTAGATCGTGACCGTCGATCTTTACTGTCGGTTGGGCGGGGTTCGGCATGGCGATCGGCCTGGAGATGGATTCGGGCCCATGAGGCGGTGCCGGGAGTTCGGCTGCTTGGCTGGAACGTGGGGGCGGAGCGGCGGCGCAGCATTGCTGCGGTTGGACGAATGTGGTGCCGCGCGTGTGTCTAGCCCCCGCCCCCTCGTCTTGCTCTCCCTGGCCCTCGCTCGCGAGGCGAGAGGGGACTGGACACTGGCGTCCGCGGGGCTCGGGCCAGCGTGACCGAGGCAAGGTATCGCGGTTGCCGGGAGCGAGAAGACGAAACAATGGCCCGCATCTCCCGAAACCGGGAGACGCGGGCGCCGAGCGTGAGCGGGCGTGCTGTCTGCCGTGGATAGGCCGGCGGCCTGGCGTTAAGCCCGCTCCACCGCGATCGCGGTGGCTTCGCCGCCGCCGATGCAGAGCGAGGCGATGCCGCGCTTGAGGTCGTACTTCTCCAGGGCGGCCAGCAGGCTGACGATGATGCGGGTGCCGGAGGCGCCGATGGGGTGGCCGAGGGCGCAGGCGCCGCCGTGGACGTTGACCTTGTCGTGCGGCAGGTCGAGGTCGCGCATGGCGGCCATAGTGACCACGGCGAAGGCTTCGTTGATCTCGAACAGGTCGACGTCGTTGACGCTCCAGTTCAGCTTCTCCATGAGCTTCTTCATGGCGCCGACCGGGGCGGTGGTGAACCAGGCCGGCTCGTGGGCGTGGCCGCTGTGGCCGAGGATGGTGGCCACGGGCTTGAGGCCGCGGCGCTCGGCTTCGGAGCGGCGCATCAGCACCAGCGCGGCGGCGCCGTCGGAGATGGAGCTGGAGTTAGCGGCGGTGACGGTGCCGTCCTTGCGGAAGGCGGGCTTCAGCGTCGGGATCTTCTCCGGGCTGGCCTTGCCGGGCTGTTCGTCGTGGCGCACCTCGACCGGACCCTTGCGGCCGTTGACCGTGACCGGCACCACTTCCTTGTCGAAGCTACCGTTGTCGATGGCCTGCTTGGCGCGGCGCAGCGATTCGATGGCGTAGTCGTCCTGCGCCTGACGGGAGAAGCCGTAGTGCTCGGCGGTGTCCTCGGCGAAGGTGCCCATCAGGCGGCCCTTGTCATAGGCGTCTTCCAGGCCGTCGAAGAACATGTGGTCGAGCACTTGGCCGTGGCCCAGGCGGTAGCCGCCGCGGGCGCGGTCGAGCAGGTAGGGAGCGTTGCTCATGCTCTCCATGCCGCCGGCCACCATGACGTCGTTGCTGCCCGCCTTGATCAGATCGTGCGCCAGCATCACGGCCTTCATGCCGGAGCCGCAGACCTTGCTGATGGTGGTGCAGGGCACGCCCTTGGGCAGGCCGGCGCCGATCGCCGCCTGGCGGGCGGGGGCCTGGCCGATGCCGGCGCTCAGCACGTTACCCATGAACACTTCCTGCACGTCTTCCGGCCGCAGGCCGGCGCGTTCGACGGCGGCGCGGATAGCGGCGGCGCCCAGCTCGGGGGCGCGCAGGGCGGCCAGGTCGCCCTGGAAGCCGCCCATGGGGGTGCGGGCGTACGCGACGATGACGATTGGGTCGTTGGACATGGTTTGTGCTCTCCGGAGCTGCGTTTGTGTTTTGGGGCGTCGGTCGCGCAAGGCCGAGAACCGAAGCCCCCTCTCCCTAACCCTCTCCCGCGCCGGGAGAGGGGATTAGAACTGCGAAATCCATTGGACGCATGGCGTCAGGCCGAGGCCGGGGCACGACGGTGGTCGGCGACGTGGGCCTCGCGGCCGGCCGGATGCACGTCCTTGCCGTCGATCCGCCACAGGTCGTCCAGCGGCGAGGAGTCGAACCCGGCCGGCGGCTGGAAGTGGGCCTGCACCAGTTCGTCGCTGACCTCGGCCAGCGTGGCCGGCTGCCAGCGCGGGTTGCGGTCCTTGTCCACCAGCAGGGCGCGCACGCCCTCGGCGAAGTCGGCGCGGCGCATGAACTGCACCGACATGCCGAGTTCGCGCACGAAGGTTTCGCGCAGCGACAGGTGCTTGCCGCGCCGGTACTGCTGCAGGATCACCTTGGCCGACGTGGGGGAGCCGCGGCGCAGCGTCTCCAGGCCTTCGGCCAGCCACGGCGCCTGCTCGGCCTCGACGCGCAGCGCGGCGATGATTTCTTCCACGCTGCACTGGTCGGTGGCGCGGTCGATCCGCTCGCGGTGCGCTTCCAGCGGCGAGGCCGGGCGCTGGGCGCGGCTCTGCTCGGCGAAGTCGCGCAACAGGGCCGAGAGCAGGCCGCGGTTGCGGTCGGCGTCGTCGCTCCAATCCTCGGCGGCGAGCGCGGCGAACACGGCCTCGCGCTGCTCGGCGCTGACCAAGTAATCGGCCAGGCCGGCGTAGAGCGCGTCGGCCGCGTTGATGGAGCAGCCGGTCAGGCCCAGGTACAGGCCGCTGCGGCCGGGCATGCGGTTGAGGAACCAGGTGCCCGCCACGTCCGGATACAGACCGATGGTGATCTCGGGCATGGCGATGCGCGAGCGCTCGGTGACCACGCGGTGGCTGGCGCCGACCATCAGGCCCACGCCGCCGCCCATGACGATGCCGTGGCCCCAGCACAGCAGCGGCTTGGGGTAGGTGTGGATCAGGTAGTCGAGCCGGTATTCGGTTTCGAAGAAGCGCTCGGCCACCGGATTGGGGCCGCTGCCGTACTGCTGGATGGAGCGGTACAGGCTGACGATGTCGCCGCCGGCGCAGAACGCTTTCTCGCCGCTGCCGGCCAGCACCACGCAGGCGATGGCCGGGTCCAGCGCCCAGGCATGCAGCTGGATGCGCAGCAGGTCGATCATGGGCTGGTTGAGCGAATTGAGCGTGCGCTCGGCGTTGAGGGTGGCGAAGCCGATGCGTTTGCCGCCGGGGGCCTGCCGCTCGTCGAATAGAACCGGTTGTTGCTGCATCGAATGTCTCTGTTGCTGCTGTCCGGCGCTAGCGGGCGCTTTCCGCCCCGGCCCAGCGCGCGATGATCCGGTGCAACGCGTCCAGGCCGTCGGTGAGCGCGGCCGGTCCGGGTTGCAGGATGATCGGGGACTTTATCTCATGCAGCTGGCCGTTGTGCACTGCGGGAACGTCCTGCCAACCGGGACGGGCGGCGACCTGCTCGGGCTGGAACTTCTTGCCGCACCATGAGCCGATGATGATGTCCGGGGCGGCGCGCACCACTTCCAGCGGGTCTTCGACGATGCGGTCGCGGCCGAGGCTGGCGGCGGCGCGCTCCGGGAAGATGTCGTCGCCGCCGGCGATGGTGATCAGCTCCGACACCCAGCGGATGGCGCTGATCCGCGGCGAATCCCATTCCTCGAAGTACACCCGCGGCCGCCGCGGCAGCGCTTGGGCGGCCCGGCGCACGCGCTCGACGTGGGCCTCCAGTCGCTCGGCGTAGCGCGCGGCCTTGTCGTGGGCGCCCACCAGCGCGCCGAGCCGGCGCACGTAGCCGAGAATGCCGTCCACGCTGCGGTGGTTGGCTATCCACACTTCCACGCCGGCCTTGATCAGCGCCTGGGCGACGTCTGCCTGCATGTCGGAGAAGCCGATCGCCAGGTCCGGCTCCAGCGCCAGGATCTTGTCCAGCTTGGCGCTGGTGAAGGCCGACACCTTGGGCTTTTCCTTGCGCGCCCGCGCCGGACGCACCGTGAAGCCGGAGATGCCGACGATGCGGTGCTCCTCGCCCAGCGCGTAGAGCACCTCGGTCGGCTCCTCGGTGAGGCAGACGATGCGTTGCGGGGAGCGGCTGGTGGTGGTGGACATCGGGTTGCTGGTTCGCTGGTGGTGCCGGATGCGAGGTAAGTCGTCCTCAGCGGGTTATGCCGGTTAAGTCATGTGCGGGCTCCCGCCCGCGCGGGAGCGGCGGGAGCATTCGTCGAGCCCGCGTCGAGCCTGCCCCCGCGAAGGTGTGGACACAGTCAAGGAACAAGCCGAACGCACGGCGAATCGCACGTGATGCCGTCCTACCGGTCCCGCTTCCACAACGTCTCGCCGCCGCCGCCGAGCTTGGTCAGCACGCGGGCCATGACGAACAGCGCGTCGGAAAGGCGGTTGAGGTAGCGGCGGCCGGTGTCGTTGACGGATTCCTGTTCCGCCAGCGCCACCACCGAGCGTTCGGCGCGGCGGCAGACGGTGCGGCACACGTGGGCCTGCGCGGTGACCAGCGAGCCGCCGGGGAGGATGAATTCCTTCAGCGGCGGCAGGGTGGCGTTGGCGTCGGCCAGCCATTGGTCCAGCGCGAGCAGGCGCTCTTCCTTCAGCAGCGTGAAGCCGGGGATGCTCAGTTCGCCGCCCAGGTCGAACAGATCCTGCTGCACGCCGTTGAGCAGTTCATCCATCCGCAGCTCGTCGGCGGGCAGGCCCATGGCGCGCAGCAGGCCGATGTGCGAGTTCAGCTCGTCGACGTCGCCGACCGCGCCGATGCGCAGGCTGGCCTTGCTCACCCGGCTGCCGTCGCCCAGGCCGGTGGTGCCGGCGTCGCCGGTGCGGGTGGCGATTTTGGAAAGGCGGTGTCCCATGAGTGTGCGGCTCCGGGGCTGTCGTTGTTCGGTCGATCGGTGGAAACGGCTCTATCCCCCTCTCCCGCGAGGGGAGAGGGGAGTGAGAGGCCGGCTACCGACGTTACTACATGTTGCGCCGGTACTGACCGCCGACCTCGAACAGCGCCGCCGTGATCTGCCCCAGCGAGCACACCCGCACGGCGTCCACCAGCACCTCGAACACGTTCTGGTTGTCGATCACCGCCTGCTTCAGACGCTGCAGCATGGCCGGGGCGTGTTCGGCGTTGCGGGCCTGGAACTCGCGCAGGCGCCGCAGTTGCGACTGTTTTTCTTCCTCGGTGGAGCGGGCCAGCTCGATTTCCTGCGGAATGTCGTCGCCCGCCGGATTGCGGAAGGTGTTGACGCCGATGATCGGCAGCGAGCCGTCGTGCTTGCGGTGCTCGTAGTACAGCGACTCGTCCTGGATCTTGCCGCGCTGGTAGCCGGTTTCCATGGCGCCGAGCACGCCGCCGCGGTCGGCGATGCGCTCGAACTCGGCCAGCACCGCTTCCTCCACCAGATCGGTCAGCTCCTCGATGATGAAGCTGCCCTGGTTGGGGTTCTCGTTCTTGGCCAGGCCCCACTCGCGGTTGATGATCAGCTGGATCGCCATGGCGCGCCGCACCGACTCGTCGGTGGGCGTGGTGATGGCCTCGTCGTAGGCGTTGGTGTGCAGGCTGTTGCAGTTGTCGTAGATCGCGATCAGCGCCTGCAGCGTGGTGCGGATGTCGTTGAAGGCGATTTCCTGGGCGTGCAGCGAGCGGCCCGAGGTCTGCACGTGGTACTTCAGCTTCTGGCTGCGCTCGTTGGCGCCGTACTTCTCGCGCATGGCCACGGCCCAGATGCGCCGCGCCACCCGGCCGATCACGGTGTACTCCGGATCCATGCCGTTGGAGAAGAAGAACGACAGGTTGGGCGCGAAGTCGTCGATGTGCATGCCGCGCGCCAGGTACGACTCGACGTAGGTGAAGCCGTTGGCCAGGGTGAAGGCGAGCTGGCTGATCGGGTTGGCGCCGGCCTCGGCGATGTGGTAGCCGGAGATCGACACCGAGTAGAAGTTCTGCACCTTGTTGCGGACGAAGTACTCCTGGATGTCGCCCATCACCTTGAGCGAGAACTCGGTGGAGAAGATGCAGGTGTTCTGGCCCTGGTCTTCCTTGAGGATGTCGGCCTGCACCGTGCCGCGCACGTTGCGCAGCACCCAGGCCTTGAGCTCGGCGGCTTCCTCGGCGCTCGGCTCGCGGCCGTGCTCCGCGCGGAACTTGTCGATGCGCTGGTCGATGGCGGTGTTGATGAACATCGCCAGGATGGTGGGCGCCGGACCGTTGATGGTCATGCTCACCGAGGTCGACGGGTCGCACAGGTCGAAGCCCGAGTACAGCACCTTCATGTCGTCGAGCGTGGCGATGGACACGCCCGAGTTGCCGATCTTGCCGTAGATGTCGGGGCGCAGGTCGGGGTCGTTGCCGTACAGCGTCACCGAGTCGAAGGCGGTGGACAGGCGCTTGGCCGGCATGCCGTCCGACAGCAGCTTGAAGCGGCGGTTGGTACGGAACGGGTCGCCTTCGCCCGCGAACATGCGGGTGGGGTCTTCGTTCTCGCGCTTGAAGGGGAACACACCGGCGGTGTAGGGGAAGGCGCCCGGCACGTTCTCCAGCAGCAGCCAGCGCAGCACCTCGCCCTGGTCCTCGAAGCGCGGCAGCAGCACCTTGCGGATCTTGGTGCCGGACAGCGTGGTGTGGGTCAGCGAGGTGCGGATTTCCTTGTCGCGCACCTTCACCACGTATTCGTCGCCGGCGTAATCCTGTTGCAGCTTGGGCCAGTTCGCCAGCTGCTGGCGCGCGAGCGGCTCGAGCCGCGCCTCGCGCTGTTCGGCCAGCTGCTCCAGCGCGCCGGCCGAGCCGGCCTGGTCGGGGCACTCGCTCTGCAGCAGGCGCGCCGCCTGCCGCAGCTGCTGGATCTCGCGCGCCAGCCGCGACTGCGCCAGCGCGCGCTTCTTGTAGCCGCGCACGGTCTCGGCGATCTCGGCCAGGTAGCGGATGCGGCCCGGCGGGATGATCGGCACCTGATGCGTGCTGTGGCGGGTGTCGACCTTAGGCAGGCGGCCTTCGCCGACCTTCAGTCCAAGCTCGCTCAAGCGCGGCAGCAGCGCCTGGGCGAAGGCGGTGACGCCGTCGTCGTTGAAGCGGCTGGCCATGGTGCCGAACACCGGCATTTCCTCCGGCCGCTGGCCGAAGGCGCCGCGGTTGCGCTGCACCTGCTTGGCGACGTCGCGCAGCGCGTCCATGGCGCCCTTGCGGTCGAACTTGTTGATGACCACGAATTCGGCGAAGTCGAGCATGTCGATCTTCTCGAGCTGGCTGGCGGCGCCGTACTCGGGGGTCATCACGTAGATCGGCACGTCGACGAAGGGCACGATGGCGGCGTCGCCCTGACCGATGCCGGAGGTCTCGACGATGATCAGGTCGAAGCCGGCCACCTTGCAGGCCGCGATCACGTCGGGCAGGGCGGCGGCGATCTCGGTGCCGAAATCGCGGGTGGCGAGGCTGCGCATGTACACGCGCGGGCCGTTACGCCATGGCTCGATCGCGTTCATGCGGATGCGGTCGCCCAGCAGCGCGCCGCCGGTCTTGCGGCGCGAGGGGTCGATGGAGACCACGGCGATGCGCAGCGTATCGCCCTGATCGAGGCGGATGCGGCGGATCAGCTCGTCGGTGAGGCTGGACTTGCCGGCGCCGCCGGTGCCGGTGATGCCCACCACCGGCACCGTGGTCCGCGCCGCGGCCTGCTTCAGCGTCTCGAGCTGTTCGGCCGGCACCGCGCCGCCTTCCAGCGCCGAGATCAGCCGCGCCAGCTCGCGCCAGGCCATGGGGCCGTGGCCCTGGATGGCGGCCAGGTCCTTGGGCGCCGAGCCGGTGAGGTCGTGGTCGCAGCGCATCAGCATCTCGCCGATCATGCCCTGCAGGCTCATGCGCTGGCCGTCCTGCGGCGAGTAGATGCGGCTGACGCCGTACTCCTGCAGCTCCTTGATCTCGGACGGCACGATCACGCCGCCGCCGCCGCCGAACACCTGGATGTGCTCGCCGCCGCGCTCGCGCAGCAGGTCGATCATGTACTTGAAGAACTCGATGTGGCCGCCCTGGTAGGAGCTGACCGCGATGCCGTGCACGTCCTCGTGCAGCGCGGCGGTGACGATCTCGTCGACCGAGCGGTTGTGGCCGAGGTGGATCACCTCGGCGCCCATGCTCTGCAGGATGCGGCGCATCACGTTGATCGAGGCGTCGTGGCCGTCGAACAGCGAGGCCGCGGTGACGAAGCGGATCTTGTGCTTGGGCTTGTAGGCCGCGAGCGATTTGAATTCGGACGATAGGTCGGTCATTGGCCTGATTCCTGACACAGCGATGTGTACAGCCGTGTGGCGTTCGTCGGATGAAGATAGGGCGGCGGTGCGGTGAAGACGATGGCGGTTCCGCTCAGCGTGCTGAGCGGTTTTGCCACTGGGGGGCGAACACGGAACGGCGGAGGTAAAGGCAGGCTCCCGGCTTCACCCGCTCCCGGAACCGGGAGAGGGGGTTGGAGGGGAGGGTTCCAAGACGCCACGGCGGAGCATTTTCGTTCCGCGCCTTCGGAGGTGCGACGCGGAAAGGGCGACCAAACCAGCTGTCGCCGCCGTCTATTCCCCCCTCCCGGTTTCGGGAGCGGGCGAGGCGAAGAGCCTAGCCTTTACGGTTGTTCCGATGCGTTGCGCGCCCCTACTCGAACTTCCGCTGGTCGTCGATCACCTTGCCGTCGTTGGCCAGCGTGCCGGCCGCCACCAGCCGAACCTCGCCGCGCAGCTTGCAGATCTCGCGGATGCTCTCGGCGATGGCCGCTTCCAGCCCCTCCACGGCGTGGGAGATCTCGCAATGCAAGGTCATCTGGTCGCGCTCGTCCTCGCGGGTGACCACCAGCCGGGCGCGGCTGATTTCCGGGTGGCGCTTCACCACGGTGTTCACCTGCGAGGGGTGCACGAACATGCCGCGTACCTTGGTGGTCTGGTCGGCGCGGCCCATCCAGCCCTTGATGCGCATATTGCTGCGGCCGGTGGGGCAGGCGCCGGGTAGCACCGCCGACAGGTCGCCGGTGGCGAAGCGGATCAGCGGGTACTCGGCGTTGAGCACCGTCACCAGCACCTCGCCGACCTCGCCGGCCGGCACCGGGTCGCCGCTGCCGGGACGGACGATCTCGACGATCACGCCTTCGTCCACCACCAGGCCCTCGCGCGCGTGCGTTTCGTACGCCACCAATCCCAGATCGGCGGTGCCGTAGCACTGGTACAGGTCGATGCCGCGGTCGCGGAAGCGCTGCAGCAGCGACGGCGGCAGCGGTTCGCCGGTGACCAGGCCCTTGCGCAGGCTGGCGGTGTCCAAACCGAGCTCGTCGGCCTTCTCCAGGATGATGTTCAGGAACGAGGGTGTGCCGGTGTAGCAGCTCGGGCGCAGATCGGCCACGGCGCGCGCCTGCAGCTCGGTCTGGCCGACGCCGGCGGGGAACACCGGGCAGCCCAGCGCCTCGGCGCCGGCGTCGAACATGTGGCCGGCCGGGGTGAAGTGATAGGCGAAGGTGTTGTGCACCAGCTCGCCGCGGCGGAAACCGGCGGCGTACATGGCGCGGGCGAAGCGCCAGTAGTCGGCGCGGCGGGCCTGCGGTTCGTAGATCGGGCCGGGCGATTGGAACACCCGCGCCAGCTCGCTCACCGGTACGGTGGTGAGCCCGCCGAACGGCGGCTGCGCCTGCTGGCGCTCGGTCAGCTCGGCCTTGCGCAGCACCGGCAGCCGCGCCAGGGCTTCGACGCCGTCGATGGCGGCCGGGTCGATGTCGGCCAGCGCTTGCGCGAAATGCGGCGCCTTGGCCTTCGCCGCGGCGAGGACGCGCGGCAGGGTTTGCGCCAGCGCGGCGGCGCGCTCGGCCGCGGAGCGGGTTTCCAGTGAGTCGAAGAATTCGGTCATGCGCCCTCCGAGGGAAGGGGGTTCTTATTCGAATGGTTCCTGCCGATGGGCCCGCTCCACGTGGGGGGGCGCCGTGCGCACCATCCGCGATGCTGCCGCGGAAGGCCGCGTGGAGGCGGCGCCGCCGTGGGCGGTCCGCGCTACAGCCAGCGTTTGCGCCGCTTGTAGGACTTCAGGTTCTTGAACGAGCGCCGTTCTTCGCCGCCGCCGAGGTAGGAGGCTTTCACGTCCTCGTTGTTCATCAGCTCTTCCTTGGTGCCGTCGAGCACGATCTTGCCGTTCTCCATGATGTAGCCGTAGGAGGCCAGGCGCAGCGCCCAGTTGGCGTTCTGCTCCACCAGCAGCATGGTCAGGCCCTGCTCGCGGTTGATGGTCTCGATGATGCTGAACACCTCCTTCACCAGCAGCGGCGACAAGCCCATCGACGGTTCGTCCAGCAGCAGCATCTTGGGCCGGGCCATCAGCGCGCGGCCGATCGCCAGCATCTGCTGCTCGCCGCCGGAGAGGTAGCCGGCCAGGCTGCCGGAGCGCTCGCGCAGGCGCGGGAAGTAGTCGAACACCATGTCGATGTCCTTGCGCACTTCATTGTCCTTGCGGGTGAAGGCGCCCAGGCGCAGGTTCTCGACGATGGTCATGTCCTCGACCACGCGGCGCCCTTCCATCACCTGGAAGATGCCCTTGCGCACGATGTCCTCGGGCGCGGCGTTGGCGATGTTCTCGCCGAAGAACTCGACGCTGCCGCGGGTGACCTCGCCGTCCTCGGTGCGCAGCAGGCCGGAGATGGCCTTGAGCGTGGTGGACTTGCCGGCGCCGTTGGCGCCGAGCAGGGCGACGATGGCGCCCTCCGGCACCTCCAGGCTGACGCCGCGCAGCACCAGGATGACGTCGTCGTAGACCACTTCGATGTTGTTGACCGACAGCACCGGAGCCTTGGCGAGGACTTTTTCGGCCGGTTGCGACATGGAAACCTCTGTGTCGTCAGCGGATAAGGAAAATGGCGGGCGGCCGTCGGCCGCCCGCGCCGTCGCTTGGGCGTTACCAGCCCAGCCAGTCGTCGCGCACGGGCAGCTCGACGGTGGTCAGGTGCTTGATCTGCGGATTGCCGTCGTTCCAGCTGCTGGTGTAGAGCATCACCTGGTTGGTGCCGCGGTGACTGGTGGCGGTCCAGGTGTGCGGCACGCACACGCCCTCCAGCTCGGCCGGGACGTGGTTGCGCATCTGCTCCAGGGCATCCTTCACCGCCTCGCCGGTGACCTTGCCGGACTTGGCGGCGGAGGCCATGGCATCGCGCATGAAGAACACCGAGCACACGCCGCGCATGTAGTGCAGGGTGCGCGCCTTCTCGCCGCTGGGGTCGCTGATCTTGGAGACCTCGCGCATGGTCTTCATGCCCGGCGCGTCGATGCCCCACCACGGCGTGCCGCCGGGGAACACCACGCCGTCGCCGGCCTTGCCGGCGGCCGGAGCGGCGGTTTCGTCGAAGCCCCACACGTTGGAGACGAAGCGGGTGTTCACGCCCACGGTTTCGCACGACTTCAGCAGCGAGATGTTGGAGCCGGCGGTGTTACCCAGGTAGGCGTAGTTGGCGCCGGATTCCTTCAGCGTGAGGCACTGCGCCTTGAAGTCGCCCGGCTTGAGCGAGTAGACGATCGGCGCCAGCACGTCGAAGCCGAGATCCTGGGCGTATTCGGCGCAGGCTTCCTTCGGCGCGTTGGGGTAGGGGTGGTTGTCGCCCATGTGGATGAACTTGGGCTTGCCCTTGCCGCCCTTGGCTTCCCAGTCCTGCTTGGCCCACTGCAGCAGCGCGCGGCAGGCGTCGGAGTAGCTCGGGCCGTAGAAGAAGTTGTACGGCGCGGCGCTCTTGCTGTTCTTCTGCTTACCCGTCGGGTCGGTGAGGTGGCCGGAGTAGGAGGCGGACAGGTACGGGATCTTGTCCTGGGCGACGAAGCGCACCAGCGCCTCGGTGTCGGCGGTGCCCCAGCCCTGGATCGCCACCGGCTTGAGCTGGCTGGTCCAGCCCTTGTAGGTGGCGATGGCGCGCGGCGCGGCATAGGCGTAGTCGACGGTGTCGCGCTTGATCTTGGCGCCGTTCACGCCGCCATTGCGGTTGATGTATTCGATGGCGTCCTCGATACCCTGGCCGTACAGGGTGCCGACGTCCGAGGTCGGGCCGGTGTAGGTGGCCAGGTGGCCGACCGGCAGCTCGTCCGCGGCTTGGGCGGCGCCGGTGCCCAGACCGAGCGCGGCGGCGGTGGCGAGAGCGAGGCTGGTGCTGCGTTTCATCTTCTTCTCCTCCGGGTGTTGTCCAGTTTTTTTCTTGGACTTTCTTATCGGGCGGACGCCGCCCGTGGTTTCTTCAGGTGCCGCCGCGCGTCCTGCCCGGCGGGTATTCGTCGTTCGTAGGTCGCGTCGCGCACTGCTTCCGCGGTCCGCGGAGTCATCGCGCGGCACATCCGCTCTTCGTCATGCCCACGAAGGCGTCGGGCGGGAATCCATCCTGGCGCCCTGGATGCCCCACCCACGCCTTGGCGGGGGTAGGCTCCACGCGGGATGACGAACCCTGCTAGTACGAGAACGGGTACAACTTCCAGTACGCCTTGATCTGCTTCCAGCGATGAGCCAGGCCGTCGGGCTCGAAGATCAGGAACAGCACGATGGCCAGGCCGATCGACATCTCCTTCAGGTAGGCCACGCCGCGCTCCAGGCCCGGCAGCACGCTGCCGAGCGCGCCCACGGTGCCGTCCATGAGCTCGGGCAGCAGCACCATGAAGGCCGTGCCCATGAGCGTGCCCATCACCGAGCCGAGGCCGCCGATGATGATCATGCCCAGGAACTGGATGGACAGCAGGATGGTGAAGCCTTCGGCCGAGACGAAGCCGAGGTAGTGCGCGAACAGGGCGCCGCCGACGCCGGCGTAGAACGAGGACACGCCGAAGGCGAGGATGCGGTACTTGGTGAGGTTGATGCCCATGATCTCGGCGGAGAGGTAGTGATCGCGCACCGCCACGAAGGCGCGGCCGTCGCGCGAACGCAGCAGGTTGGTGCCGAACAGGAACATCACCACCACGAAGAACAGCACGATGTAGAAGTAGCTCTTGTCGGTGTTGAAGGTGAAGCCGAACAGGGACAGCGGCTCCGCCATCGAACCGGCCACGCCGCCGGTGAACCACTCGGCGCGGTTGAAGAAGTCCTCCAGGATGAACTGCGCCGCCAGGGTGGCGATGGCCAGGTACAGTCCCTTGATGCGCGCCGCCGGGATGCCGACGATCATGCCCACCGCGGTGGTGAGCACGCCGGCCAGCGGAATGGCCAGGATCACCGGGATGTTGAAGCTGTTGACGATCCAGGCCGAGGCGAAGGCGCCGAAGCCGAAGAACGCCGAGTGACCCAGCGAGATCTGGCCGGTGAAGCCGACCAGGATGTTCAGGCCCAGCGCGGCGATGCCGTAGTAGCCGATCTGGATCAGCAGGTTGGTGATGTAGGTGTCGAAGATCTGCGGCGCGATCATCAGCGCGATGACCCCGGCGATCGCGAAATTGCGCGAGGTCGGCGTCGGGAAGATGGTCGTGTCGGCCTTGTAGGTGGTGCGGAACTCGCCGCACCGCATGCTATCGGCGGAAAGCGACATGGGGCGGTCTCCTTAGATGCGTTCGATGTTCTTGGTGCCGAACAGGCCGTACGGTTTGATCATCAGGATGATGACCAGCACGTAGAACGGCACGATGTTGTAGAGGTTGCCCCACTGCAGGTACTCGCCGTCGACGAACTGCGCGACGTTCTCCAGCACGCCGATGATCAGCCCGCCGATGATGGCGCCGACGATGGAGTCCAGCCCGCCGAGAATCGCCGCCGGGAATACCTTGATGCCGAAGAACGACAGCGCCGAGCTGACGCCGTTGATCATGCCCACGGTGACGCCCGCCACCGCGGACACCACCGCCGAGATCGCCCAGGCCAGGGCGAACACCTTGCGCACCGAGATGCCCAGGCTGGCCGCCACCTGCTGGTTGAAGGCGGTGGCGCGCATCGCCAGGCCCATGCGCGAGTACTTAAAGAAGGCGAAGAAGCCGATCATGATCAGCAACGAGATGACGAAGCTCATCAGATAGGCGGTCTGGACGTTGAGGCCGGCGATGTTCACCACCTCGGTGTCGAACACCCGCGGGAAGGGCTGCACGAATTCGCCGAACATCCAGCTCATGCCGGCCTGGAAGAAGATCGACAGGCCGATGGTGAGCATGATCACCGAGATGATCGGCTCGCCGATCATCGGTCTTAACACCACCACCTGCAGCAGCACGCCGAACACGAACATGAAGGCCAGCGTGAGCAGGAAGCCGAGCCAGAACGGCAGGCCGAATTTCACCAGGAAGGCCCAGCACACCCAGGCGCCGATCAGCAGGAACTCGCCCTGGGCGAAGTTCACCACCTGGGTGGACTTGTAGATCAGCACGAACGACATCGCGACCACGCCGTACAGCGCGCCGATGATGACGCCGTTGAGTACCAGTTGAAGGAGCAGGTCCCACTTCATCGTTGTTCTCCTCCGATGGTTCAGAGCGCGGCGGCGCGCGACGGCGGCATGGGGATCGCTTCCGGCTGGCCCGGGCGCAGGTCGACCACGCGCAGGTCGGTTTCGATGCGCGACTTGGTGCCGTCCTGGAAGGTGATCATCGTGTCGACGTGCACCTGCGTCTCGCCGGCATAGACCGCGTCGATGATGTCGCCGTACTTGTCGCGGATGACGCCGCGGCGGATCTTGCGGGTACGGGTCAGTTCGCCGTCGTCCGGATCCAGCTCCTTGTACAGGAGCAGGAACTTACGGATGCGCTGCGCCTCGGGCAGGGTGGCGTTGACCTTCTCCACCTCCCGCTGCAGCAGCTCGTAGATCTGCGGCTGGGCCGAGAGGTTGGTGTAGTTGGTGAAGGCGATGCCGCGCTGCTCGGCCCACTTGGCGACGATGCCGAAGCGGATGCAGATCATGCTGGCCAGATACGGACGCTGATCGCCCAGGATCACGGCCTCGGCGATGAACGGCGAGAACTTCAGCTTGTTCTCGATGTACTGCGGCGAGAAGCGCACGCCGGTGGCGGTGGTGGCCATGTCCTTGATGCGGTCGATCACCACCAGGTGGCCGTTTTCCTTCTTGATGTAGCCGGCGTCGCCGGTGTACAGCCAGCCGTCGCGCAAGTCCTCCTGCGTGGCTTTGGCGTTCTTGTAGTAGCCGGCGAACATGCCGCTGCTGCGCGCCACGATCTCGCCCACGCCGTGCTCGTCCGGGTTGTCGATGCGGATCTCGGAGTTGTCGAACGGCACGCCCACGGTGTCGAAGTCGACGTCGTCGGGGCGGTGGATGGTGTAGGCGCCGCACAGCTCGGTCTGGCCGTAGAGCTGGCGCAGCGGCACACCCATGGCCAGGAAGAACTTGAAGGTCTCCGGGCCGAGCGCGGCGCCGCCGGTGGCGGCCGAGCGCAGGAAAGTGAAGCCGAGCCGGTCCTTGAGCGCGCGGAACAGCAGCCAGTGCGCCAGCTTGGAGGGCTTGCCGGTCTTCTCGATGCTCTCCATGCCCAGCTTCATGCCCAGGTTGAACATGTATTGCTTGAACGGGCTGGCATCCATCATCCGCGCCTTCACGTCGGCGCAGATGCTTTCCCACACGCGCGGGGCGAGCAGCACGAAGTGCGGGCCGATCTCGCGCAGGTCGCTCATCATCGTCTCGGTGTCCTCGACGAAGTTCACCTTGATGCGG